>Ga0315282_10016733_pt1 | contig 10683 bp, 6 predicted proteins | sample YL17G07_20_MG_FD_203693 | JGI IMG/M metagenome (GOLD analysis project Ga0315282, IMG submission 203693) | Sediment microbial communities from Yellowstone Lake, YNP, Wyoming, USA - YL17G07_20 | ecosystem: Environmental > Aquatic > Freshwater > Lake > Sediment | place: USA: Wyoming | collected... | reverse complement strand
ACCTCGCAGAGTTTCGTGGAAAACCATCCGGACCAACTCCGGCTGCTGGCGCAGATGGGCGAGACGTTCCATTGCCGCCCGAGTCAGTTCCTGGGCCTGACGGGGATGATGGCGTCGCTCCAGTTTGATGTAGCGGCGGCGGTGGCCCTGTGGCAGTGGAAGGAAAGACAGGTGACAGGGAACAGGGAACAGGGAACGGAAGAAATGCAATGGTAGAGAGATTGAATGCCTGAATCGACTCTAGGATTACTTTTCGAAATCTCCGCTGACCCTTCGAAGGCGGAGGGTGCCCTGGCACGGTTTACTTCGGGCACCATGGGGCAACTCGCCATCCTGACGGGCGGGATCACCGCGACTGGCGGGGCATTGCTCGCTATGTCGCTGAAGGCCGCGCAAGCGGGCACGGAGATTTACGAGGCCTCCGAAAAGACCGGGATCTCCGCCGAGAAACTCTCCGGACTGCGAATCAACGCCAAACTTCTGGGGGAAAGTTTCGATTCCGTGGTGATGGCGGTGGGCCGTGCGGAACGGAACATCGCCACGGGATTGGGTGATAGCTCGAGCAAAGCCGGGAAAGACCTGCGCGAACTGATGGGCAGTGCGCAAGCGGTCACGAAGTTCGGGTTGTTGCCCATGGAAGATCGCGTCGCCCTGGTTACTAAGCGCATCTTCGAGATGACCGACGTAGGTGAACGCAACCGCCTGCTTATCGAATTCTTCGGTCGCGGGGCCTTACAGAACATGTCCATCCTTCAGAAGTTAGCCGAGGAAGGTTATGACCCCGCCATCGCCCGCGCCAAGCAGCTCGGGCAATTCTTCACCCCCGAGAAAGCCGCCGAGATGCGGCAGTATCTGGTCGAATACCAAAGCGCCAAAGCCAATCTAGAAGGCATCTCGATGGTGATTGGCGCCAAGGCTATCCCGGCGTTTGGGCAACTCATGGGTTTGATTGCCGGCAACGCCTTCATGATGGAGGAATTTGTTGATGAACTGAAGTTGCTCTCTTTGGGTTTGGCCGCGCAGGTGACCAGCGCCACGAATTTCTTCGGCATGAATAATAAAGTTCTCGACGCGCTGGCAGCACAGGCGACGGACATTGAGACGCATCGCATCGGGGCCATGAAACGCTTTCAGGCTGAGATGGCGGCCTTTGCCGCGGCGGTGAAGGGTGCCACCGGGGCTTTTGAAGAACAGGGGAAGGCGCTGAAGGACTCGACCTGGCAGACCGAGAAGATGCTGGCCGCCATCCATCAGTTCGCCGACCTGGAAAAGCAACTGCAAGTCCAACTCGATGCCGGAACGGTCCCGTCGCTGAAACGGTATTTGGAGGCGAACGAAAAGATCAATGAAATGGCCCGGACGGGCCTGAACGTTTACGGACTCCAGCGCCTGAACCAGTTAATCTTCGAGAAGCAACGCACCGACGAACTACGCGAAGGGATGGAGAAACTGAATGCCGAGGTGGTCAAACACCTCCCCAGTCTGGCGGCCATCATCGCGCAAACCGGCGAATGGTCCAAAGCCGACACAAGACTTACAGATGCGACCCGGGCATTGCTGCCGTTGTTGCAGGATGAAACCACCACTCTGGCGCGACTCCGGATCGAAGCGGAAGCCAACGCACGATTTATGATGACGACTCAACTCCCTGCGATGCGCCGCATCGAGTTGCAATATGAACAGGAGATGATCACCGCCAGACGCGCTCTGGCAGAGGCACGCCGCGACTATGCGGAGCGTAAGAGCCTCCTGGCAGATTGGGAAAAGGCCCAAGCGAATTACGCCGCAACGGTCAAAGCTATCGCGGTGGCGGAGCAGGAGGCTCTGACAGCCCAAGCCAGGGCCGAGCAAGACGCTATGGTGATAGGAGCCGCAGGTCTGTTGCAGGCTCTCGGGCTGCGCAAAGCTGCGGCATTAGTGGAAGCGGTGTGGGAGACCGCGCGGTCAATCCAATCGTTCGCCTCTTTGGATTTCTATGGCGGCACGATGCACGCTTTGGCCGCTGCACAATTCTATGTGGTGGCCGCGAAGGCGGGCGCATACGGCGCTGGCGGCGGTGGGGGCGGAGTGGGCGCGACGGCTGGGGCTGGCGGTGGCGGGGGTGGCGGCGGCGGGGGCGCAGCGCCGGCGACAGAGGAGCGGGGCCCGACAATCAATGTGTACATCGACGGCGTGATTTCGAGCGACAACCTCGACGAGGTGTTGCAGCAGATCAACGAGCGCGTCCAGGGCGGTGATGTGCATCTGATTTCGACCACGACCCTGGCGCCGACGACGTCTAGAAGTTGAAGGACGGGACTCGGGGTTCGGGACTCGGGACTCGCAGAACCCGAAATCCGAAATCCGAAATCCAGGAAAAGAGCGATGGGAAATCCCAAGATCGTTTATCCCGCGGCTCCACCTCTACCTCAGGCGCCCGTGCTATCTCAGGTAGCCGGGGGAGCTCTGGGCGCGCGCACTTATTACGTTTTCCTCACTTTTCAGGCCTGGGATGCCGAAGGCCTGCAAGGCCCGGAAGCCAGTCTAGCAATCTCCGCCAATAACCTGCTCAAGGTGACGAATCCAAGCTTCATTGATGGCGCCACACCGCCCATCGGGTACAACATCTATGCAGGAACGACGCCGGGGTCGGGGACAAAGCAAAACGTGGCGCCCATTGCACTCGGAACCGACTGGACGGAGCCGGTGACTGGCCTGATCTCCGGGTCGCTTCCGCCGACTTCCTGGGGAACCTCCTTCACGTTTCTTTATCCCTCACGCAAGCTTGCCGCAGTCGATCGGACAGCAGAACGTGAAGATTCGATTTCGACCGGCGGGGTGCGGCAGATCGTCTGGCTGCGCACCGACGAATTCCAGGACATCGAATTGCCGTTCATCGCCCAAGGCGCGGATGCGGACGCCTGGACCCTTTTCCTGGCTTCCGCCGTCAATGGCACATCGTTTGATTATTATCCCGACGCCGGTCTCGAGGCTCATGCCAGCTACACCTTGGAAGAGAAAGCGGCGCGGCTCGAATACCGTTCGCCGGGACTCTATCAGGTGAAACTCCGGGCACGTAAGGCGGTTATATGATCGCTTCGAATCCGTCGTTTGATGCGCACAACAAGCGGAAAGCGAAGCAGCTCATTCATCTGATGGAGATTGCTGGTTACAGCCGCGCCTTTATCACCTCTCAGCCGCTCGTTGTGGGGCAGTTTTCCTGGATCAAGAAACTAGGTACACTCTCGCAATCCGCGGACCTGCTGGAGGGCAAATCCACAGTCCCCAGCGTGGACATGACGGTCGTCGACCGCGTGAATCTGGTGACCGCCGACTTCCCCGCCACCACCTTCGAGGGGCGCACCGCAACCATCAAAACCGGGATCGACGGTATGGTCCTCTCAGACTTCATCACGCTGGCCACATTGATCATCGATAGCGTGGATTCCGACGAAGCGAACACCTGCTACACGTTCCACTTGGTGGGCGACGAACGTCTGATCAAGAAAACCATCTATCGCACCGCGGACGACGGCCTGGGGACCGGCGATGAGCATCGTAAGACGGTTACCGGCAACCCCATGGACATCCTCACCGACGTCCTGCAGAACCAGGTCGGACTTCCGGGAAGCAAAATCAATGCAACGGCCATCGCCAACTATAAGGCCACAGTCTTTGCCGGAGCGCAGATGCAATTCAGCCTGAGCAAGGCTCCCGAGGCCAAGCAGTTTCTCGACCTGGAAATCTTCAAGGCCTTGGGTGGGTTCAACTTCAGCGATTCGTTGGGGCGGTATACACCCGTATTCCTCATTCGCAATGCCGCCCCGGTGCCGCTGCTGGCGCTCACCGATAAAAACCTGGTCACCCTGCCCGTACCCAAGCAAAGCGCCTTCATCAACGAGTTTGTCTATCGCTTCGATTCCGACGGCAGCAAATTCGGGTCAGAACTCACGGTAGTAAACGGGCCCTCGGCGGCGAAATACGGGCTTTCGGGAATGCATGTTATCGAATCGCGAGGCCAGCAGGGTCTGCGAGGCGCGTGGTCCTTCGGTCGAATGCTGGCCAACGCCATCTTCCTTCAGTACGCCTTCAAGCCTCTGATCCTTGAAGTCACGGCGTTTTGGGATGCGGCATTGGTCGAACTCGGAGATTTCGTGCGCGTCACGCACGCTCAAGTGCCCAACCGCGAGGCGGGGACGATGGGGATCACCAACCGGCTTTTCCAGGTTACCGCCCGCAGTTTGGATTTCACCGCAGGCACGGTGTCGCTTACCCTGCTCGATGCCAACTGGCTGGACCTCATGCCCGCCTACCAGATTGCCCCAGATAGTCAGGCGAATTGGACTTCCGCGACGGAGGAGGAGAAGGCCACACGCATGTTCGTGGCTAGCGCTACCACCGGAAAATATTCCGACGGCGCAGAGGGGAACAAGATCTTCTGATGGCCTTGAGCTTCAACACGCCCTCCGGCTTGGTTGACCTCCCGGACGCCGTCCTGGCCGCCGGGAAAATGGCCGCTGGCTATCTGCTGCTGCCGATCAACCGCAACACGCAATTCGGCGCGACGATCCCTGAAGTCTTCTATGGCGAATACAAACATGGCGATACCGTTCCCCTGCCGGTCTCGACAGTGGACGGTTACAACTATCAGCGGGACGAACTCGTCTACGTCTGGGAACAGCGCTCGACGCTGGATTACGCCACCCACATGGCCGGCGCCGCCGGCGAACTCATCCTATGCACGCCCTGGGTGAACCCCGTAGACGGGGTCGTTCAGGTGCTGACCGCTTACTACGTCCAAGGCGGCGCGCAGTGGAACACAAACGATGGAATCATCGCGGTGTGGACGTTCGGCATCCGCCGCCGCGGCAACCTGTCGCTGACCGCTCCACCAACGTTCACGGATATCGGCGATGCGGTATTCAACCAGGACGTGGCCCTCAAAACCACCAATTTGGTCAACCTGAGCCGCAACGCCAAGCTGGCGGCCGTCCGCCTCGAGATCTTCTCGAAGAGCGACACCCTAGATGCCAAAGGTTTTCCGGCAGGCTACTCGAACGGTCAAACAGTTCCCTTGCCGACTTCGCCCGTCGATGGTTATGTCTATTCCCGCTCCGAACTGACCTACCTGCCGTTCTGGATTTATACCGGGAAGTCCAACCGCAGCGGCTCCACGGGGCCGGGACGCATCCGGTTCCTCGGGATTAGCGTCAATGCCTCGACTGGCCTGGTCTCGACGCAAGTCAATTACTGGAACGGCTCGACGGAGACGGTGACTTACGACGGCATCGTAGGCGTGGTCATCGTGGCCTGCCGGGCGATCGGGACGATGGCGGCGCAGGCGGCGGCTTTCACCGAAGTTGCCGACGAGACATTGATGGCCGGGAAGGTTTGCGGCGATACGCCAATGAAGGCGGTAAACAAAAACGCCAAGTTCAGCATCTTGCGCCCGGAAGCTTTCATCGGCTCGTACACCAACGGTCAGCAGGTTCCCCTACCGACCAGTCCGGTGGACGGCTACAGCTATGCGCGCGCGGAGTTGCGTTACCTATTCGCGCTTCAGGCTTCGACAGTCACCGGGGCAAAAGGCGCCATCCAGGTTCTCATTCACGGGGTTGACCCGGCGACTGGAGTGATCTCGACGCGCCTCGACTACAACAACAACGGGCAGAACCGGCAGCAGACCACCGAAGGGCAACTTCGGGTGTTAACCCTGGCCTTCCGGAGTCACGAGACGGCCGATCTGGAAACCACGCCAACGCCGCCCGAGCCGCCGTCGGCGCCCGCCCCGCCGACTTGGGTGGATTTTTCGGGTGGGGACGGCCTCTTTTATTTCGAACTGAGCGTCCCCGATGACTTGCGCGAGTTGACTTTTCATCAAGTGCAACTGGCAGCAGATGCGGCCTTCACCACCAGTCTGACCACCGTCGGTTTGGGCCGGGCCCTCGAGAAAAATATCAGGCTTCCCCGGGTCACCCGTTACGCCCGCGCGCGCTCGCGGTTCTTTGCGGGCGACTGGTCGGCTTGGGCCGTCTATGGCGCGCCCACGGCGGTGGCCAGTGGCCATCCTCTCGACGATGCCTCGCCGGGTTCGTTTGATCCCGCCGATCCGCGCCTGGGCAGCGGGGTGCGCCAGGATGACGGTTCGGGAAACCCCCGGCACATCTTCCGGTACGATGATCCTACGCATACGCTGGACCTGGTCATCGACAGCGCTGCGCGCAAGGCGCGCACCGCGGCGCATTCCACTTACCGCCCACTCTCTAATCCGCTGACCGCCACGGATGCCGGGGCTTCAGCCACAGTTAATGTGGCGGCATTCACGCTGCGCGTGGCGGGCCAGGCGGACGTAAATTACAGCCTTGGCTCGATCTCTTCCCTGGCTTTCAACACGCTCTACTTCATCTACTGCGACGATCCCACCTTCCAGGGCGGCACGCAGACTTATGAGGCCACGGTGACGAAGGAGAACGCCCTGAGCGGCGCCGGGCGCATCTTTATCGGGTCAATCTACACGCCCGCCGATGGCGCTGCCGCGACCACCGGCAACAACGATGGTGGGGCTGGAGCGCAGACCGGCTTCTCGTTTCCGCTCTCGCCTTCATCCTATGCCGTGGAGTTCTCGGATTTCAGCCCTACGAATCCTACACGCTTCTTCGACGGCGACCCGAACAGTTATGCTGGCGTGGCTGGCAATGGTCCAGCCAGCGATTATCAGCAGTTGGATGTTTTCGGATTTTCCACTGTGGGACTGGCGCGGAAATCAGCCACGTTGCGAGTGACCACCGAGGTGACGAAGAGCGGCACGGCGGGCACGGCGACCTTGAGTTATAGCCTCAACGGGGGCGACACCTGGACTCAAATTTATTCTGTGACCAATGCCACGCGGGCAAAGCAGACGGATTCGGTGGTCTTGAGCGCATCACAATCTCTTGGAGCCGTGCGGGTCCGCGCCTACTGCATCGGGAGCGTGAATGCTTCGACGATAACGATTCGGGGCTACGAGATCTGGATTGACGTGGAGGGGTAGATGGCGGCGGAAGGAACGGTATTGACGATTCTGGGTATCCCGGTGGCGGTGACGGACACACCACTGGAAGGTGATCGTCCAGCGCGAGAGATCACTGCCCAGGCGGGGCAGACGGTGGTGTGTCTGCGGCATACCTTTGGGGCGGCGGATGGCCCGCGACCCGAAATGACGGTCGAGCAATTGCAGACCGACCTCGATGCGGCGCGCCAGCGGATAGCCAATGAAGCCGCCTGGCGCGAGGATCTGCGATTGAAACTGGAACAGGTTAAGTGAGCGAGCTGGGGAGGAGAAATCCGATGATCGAAAAATTGAAGCGATATTTGATTGTTCTGTTCTTGCTATCCCCTATCCCCTGTTCCCTGTGCCCTGCCCTTCTCGCCCAGCAACCCACCTCGGCCGCGCCCGTCTTCCTGGCCAATTCGAAGTACGTCCAGGGAAGAACCTGGGCGGATTACAAAGCCAGCGCAGGGGCGGGATTGACGCTGAACATCGCGGCGGGGACGGCCTACTGCGGCAATCCGCCCGTGCCGGTTTTCTACGCTGGCGGCACGCTCGCGCTTACGGCCAGCCAGACGAATTACGTCTATCTCGATCCAGCGGCCACCTGCGTCCCGGCATTCAACGTTACGGGATTTGCGGTCGGCCAGATTCCGCTCGCTAAGGTGGTGACCGGGGCCTCGACGATCACCAGCGTCACCGATGTGCGCACCTGGTTCGTTGACCCCAACAGCTCAGGCCCCGTCATCCGCGCCGACCTGATGCCCGGCGCAAATGCAGGCGAAAAAATTGCCAACGCCATTATCGCTTTGTTTATTATTTCCCCGACAGGCGGCACGGTGGATGCGCGCGGGCTGGAAGGGGCACAGACAAGCTCTGTGGACTGGTTTGCAGGTGCAACAGGGCCAGTGAAAGTCATCCTCGGCCATGCCACATACACGTTGACTACCGCTCTGAACAATCTAAAGGGTGGTTCTATTGAGGGTCAAGGGCCGGACGAAACGGTTCTGGATTTCACGGGAGCAACCGGGACTTTTACCAACGACGCCTGCGTTTATGCGGCGGGCGGCGGACTCACGGCTCTGCCTGCGCTGGCAGCCAACATCGCCCTAGGGAGCAAGACAATCACACTCGTCAGTGCCCCATCAGTTTCACAAGGTGATGTTCTAATTATTTACGACAGCGCTAATTATTCCTATTCCGGCTTCCGAACCGACTACAAAGCTGGTGAGTACGCGATGGTGGATAGTGTCGCGGGAGCTGTTATCACCCTGACGGAACCCGTGTTGGGCGGCCCTTATGCAAGTGGTAGTACGGTCAGCGTCTATAAGATGACCAGCCCTACTTCCTTCACGCTGCGAAACCTACAAGTAATTGGCCGAGGTGGAAGCACCTACTCAACGGACACCATCAAGGTCAAATACGGCAAGAATGCACAGATTATCAACGTCAAAGCCTCGGGCAGCCCAGATACAGTGGTTAGTCTGGACAAATGTTATTCCTGCTCAGTTGACCATTTGGTTTCAACGAAATTACTTCCCGATGTCTGGGGCACCAGTTACGCGCTCGCCATCGGAAACAGCCAAGGTGTCCGCGTTACCAATTCCGATCTTCTATCAGTACGGCATGGTCTCGCCGTAGGCGGAGGAGCCGAAGTCGGAGACGTAGTGAACCGCAACCTGCTTTTTCACCACAACCTTATCCGCACATCAAGTACGGGTGGCAGTGTGCTCGCCGGAAACATTCACGGGAACGCCGAGTACATAACCTACGACGACAACGTCGTGCAGGGGATAAACGTAGGCGGGAACAAGAACCGTGTCATCAACAATACCATTTATGCCGTGGCTGGTGAGGGCGTCCACTTCTCGGAGCTAAAAGGCTTTGACTTCGACCTAAAAGGCAACCAATTTTCCAGTGTTGTTAGTCCTCCTGCTGGGCGCGGGTACTTTGTAGACGTAGGAGGAAGCAGTGCCGACGTTCTGACTGTAAAGACGACCGAAGGCGGGACGCTCAACATCTCAGGGAACCGCGTCAACTACGGCGTGGCGGATGACCAGGTTAACGCCATCAAGATAGTAAATCGCGGATCTACCGCAAAACTCAGAATCAGAGTCAACAACAACAATTTCGTCGGCACCAAAACAGCCACGGGTAATAGTTATGCCCTTATAACGAGCTGGGATTCCGGTTCTAACTTTGAATCTGTAGAGGCCAGCGATAACAAAGCGATAGCCATGGGATATAAGATTGGGGCTACCAACTATGTCAATTTCTCGCACAATTCCTCTTTAGATTCGGGGCAACAGGGTCTTTACCTCGCTGGGGCGGGTGCAACCGCGCCAGTAGACTGGAAAGTCACCGACAATTATGTAAGAGGTGCTCAATACACAGGAATGCTGATAGCTGGTGGAGCAAGCGCACCAATAGCCAACTCAAAGGTAAGCAATAATTTCAGCGTTGAGAACAATCTGGCCAACTCAGGAGCGAGCAGCACTGATACTGCGCTCACGATTCTTTATGCAACAACCGTTCAAGTGCAAAACAACTGGCTGGGAGGAACTGGAGTCGAGGCGAATTACCCAGCGTACTACGAGGGCATCGGACTCCTGAGCGAAAGTGGAAACTATTACTATGGCACAGGGATACCGCAGTATGTCAGCATTACCGCTTATGGCCCATTCACTTATAAGGGACAGTTGGTAAGTTCTCTGGCGACTGGAACGGCTCCATTCACCGTAGCCAGCACCACGCCGGTGGCCAATCTGAGCTTGAGCGGAGGCGCTGGGACTTCGGTTTCCGTGGCGAAGCTCTCGACGCCGGTCAATGTAGTCACCTTCTCCGCCACGCCCACGTTCGACGCTTCGCTCGGCAACACGCAGAAAATCACGCTGACCGCGAACGTCACCAGTTCGACGCTCTCGAATGCCTCGACGGGGCAGAGCATCAATTTCACCATCTGCCAGGACGCGACGGGCAGCCGCACGTTCGTCTGGCCCACAAACGTTCTATTTCCGGCTGGCGCGAGCACGGCGATTGGGGCGACGGCGAGCAAGTGCTCGACCCTGCTGACTGTCTTCGACGGCACGAATGCTCTGGTGTTCGGAGGTTTGAACATCAACGAGTAGCGAGACGGCACCAACGCCTACGCAGTCAGCGCCGGCGTGACGAATATGTAAGATGTAGCGTCGGCCTTCAGGCCGACAGATTGCTGGAATCTGAAATTATGATGGCAGGCAGGCAGGCAGGCAGGCAGGCAGGTTCTCCCCCTCGGAGGCCGCCGATGAACAAAGCCGACTGCATCCTGCGCTGGCACGGCTCGAAGCGCCAACTGGCGCCGGCAATCGTCAAAGTGTTTCCGCGGGACTACGAAAAGCTGATTTATGTCGAACCCTTCTGCGGCGGCGCGGCTGTCTATTTCGTCAAGCGGCCGTCGCGGTCCGAGGTTCTGAACGATCTCGACGGTGACCTGGTGAATGTCCTACTGACCATCAAGTTCCACCCGCACGAGTTGGTCCGCTGCTTGCGCCTGGTGCCCAATTCCCATGCGCTGTTTGCCGAGGCGCTCGATGCTGGGGTGAGATTTTCGAGCATCTTGCGCGCCGCGCGGTTCCTCTATCTCTCGGCGGGGTCGTTCGGAGGCCTAGGCGAGCATTGGGCGCCGGCAGCGCGCCATG
>Ga0315282_10016732_pt1 | contig 10684 bp, 10 predicted proteins | sample YL17G07_20_MG_FD_203693 | JGI IMG/M metagenome (GOLD analysis project Ga0315282, IMG submission 203693) | Sediment microbial communities from Yellowstone Lake, YNP, Wyoming, USA - YL17G07_20 | ecosystem: Environmental > Aquatic > Freshwater > Lake > Sediment | place: USA: Wyoming | collected... | reverse complement strand
GCCGAGAAACATCATGGGCCCCCAGCCTTCGAACTTGCCCGAGCGCATGAAGCGGTCGGACTCCACGATCCGCCGCGCGGTCGCAAAGAGCAGCGCCCAGGCCAGATCGGCCGTCGCGTCGGTCAGCGCCCCCGGGGTGTTGGTGATCACCAGGCCGAGTTCAGTGGCTTTGGCGACGTCAATGTTGTTGTAGCCGACCGCACAATTGGCGAAGCCGCAAGCGCCCCGGGCGGCGCGCATGACCTCCTCGTCCACGCTGTCGGTGAGGAGCGTGAGGAGGCCGTCGCGGCCTCGCACCTTGTCGAGTAGTTCGGCGCGCGTGAGGGCGCGATCCTCGGGGTTGACCTCAACGACGTCGCATTCGCGCCGAAGCAGCTCCAGCGCCGCCTCGGGAATCCGCCGCGTGACGTACACGTTGTAGCCCATGGTGGTTTTTCTCTATGAGGGTTCGCTGATGACTTCCAAGCCTTCTATCCCTGCGAGATGGCTTGGGTTGTGCGTGATTAGAGGCGCCCCCTACCGTAGCGCGGAGGCCGCGATCCAAGCGTCAGAATGTGCGATCGGCTAACCGACCCTTTGACGCTCCACCACAATCCTCGCCCACAAATAGCAGAGTTCCGCGTCGAAGGGGATCACGAAGTAGTTCTTCAGATAGGACTCGAGGTATTCGCGACTTCTCGGTCCCCGGTTTGGTTTTTCCCATGTTCTTCCTCCTTCATTTGGCTAAAGTGTACTTCGCTCGTCGCTTGCGTTCAAGCTAAGGATGGCGCTTTGACCGGAACCACTTGGCGTGGGCTGTATGAGCAATACCAAAATGCCGGCACGCCGCCAAATAACCGTCAGCCCTTCTTGCCGAACTTGCGTTCGAGGTCTTGGACGGTCGTGACGCCCTTGACGAAATTCTGGCCGGTGAGTTCCTCGATGCGGCGCTTGAGCTCTTCCTCGCGTTTCTGTTTCCGGCGCTGCAGCTCGCGCATGCCCATCCAGACGATGATCCCGAGGATCACGGCGAGAAGCAAGCACGACAGACTTGTCAGCAGGGCGGGATAGAAATTCATGCGTTCCACCTACCCGCACTTAAGGAGAGCACTCCAGAACTCGTCTAGCGGTTCTTGCGGCGAACCAGCTCCGCGACCCGCTCGCCGACCCACCGCGCCTCTTCCGGCGTGTTGCTCATCCCGAACGAGAACCGCACCGCTCCTTGCAATCGGCCGCGCTCCAGGCCCATGCCTTCGAGAACGTGGCTGGGGCCGGGGACGCCCGAACTGCACGCCGCGCCGGCCGACACCGCGATCCCCTCGAGGTCGAGCGCAATCACCAGGTCATAGCCGGTGAGACCCGGGAAGCTGATGTTGAGAATGCCGGGCGCACGCGGCGCCATGGCTCCGTTCAGCTGCCGGGGCACGCGCTCGCGTTCGAGCGCGCCGAGGAGCTCCGCCTCGCATTGTTCGAGATGAGCGCGGCGGGCGCTTTGTTCGCGGACCGCCAGCTCGACCGCTGCGGCGAAGCCCACGATGCCGGCCAGGTTCTCGGTTCCCGCGCGAAGGCCGCGCTCCTGTCCCCCGCCCACGATCAGCGGTTCGAGCGCCGCGCCGGTGCGTATATACAGCGCCCCCACGCCTTGGGGGCCATAGATCTTGTGGCTGCTCAGCGAGAGGAAATCGCACGCGATCTCTCCCACCGAAAGCGCCACACGGCCGAGGTTTTGGACGGCATCGCAGAGATAGCAGACGCCTCGTTCGCGCAAGGCCCGCCCCAGCTCGACGGCCGGCTGGATCATCCCCGTCTCGTTGTTGACGTGCATCAGGGCGACCAGCGCGGTGTCGGGACGAAGCGCCGCCAGGATGTCCTCGACGTGCACAACGCCGCGCTCGCCGCAAGGCACCACGGTCACGGCGCAACCCGTTTCCTGCCGCTCGAGCTGTCGGCACGTCTCGATCACGCAGGCGTGTTCGATGCAGCTGGTGATGAGATGGACGGGTCGCGTCTTGCGGGCCGCCAGGCAGCCGCGGATGGCCAGAGTGTTGGCCTCGGTGGCCGACGAGGTGAAAATGAGCTGCTCGGGCTGGGCGCCGATCGCGCGGGCCACGGTGCGCCGCGCCTCCTCGAGCGCCGCGCGGGCGCGCTGGCCGATCCGGTGGACGCTCGACGGATTGCCGAAGCGCTCGCGCCAATAAGGACGCATGGCCTGCTCGACGCGCGGATCGAGCGGTGTGGTCGCGCAATGATCGCAGTAGACTTCCATCAATCTTGAACTTTCGTGTGGGACAGGTTGTCAACCTGCCTCCGGGCAATCCAAGATCGCGACAGGTTGCCAACCTGTCCTACTTTAAGCTTGCGCCGTGGCGGCCTCGACCGCATTGCTCATCAGCATCGCAATGGTCATGGGGCCCACCCCGCCCGGCACCGGGGTGATTGCCCCCGCCACCGCGCGGGCCGCTTCATAGTCCACGTCGCCGACCAGCCGATAGCCGCTCTTCTTCGAGGGATCCTCCACGCGGTTGATCCCGACGTCAATGACCACCGCGCCGGGCTTGATCATGTCGCCCTTGATGAAGTTGGCCCGGCCGATGGCCGCCACGAGAATGTCGGCCAGGCGCGTCAGCTCGCCGAGATTCGGCGTTCGCGAATGGCAGACGCAGACCGTGGCATCGCCTCCTCTTTCCTTGCGCATGAGCAAGAGGGCCAGCGGTCGCCCGACGATGTTGCTTCGCCCCACAATAACCGCCGTTTTTCCCGACGGGTCAATCCCGCTTCGGACGAGCAATTCGCGCACTCCCAGCGGCGTGCAGGGAACAAATCCCGGCAGCCCCAGCGCCAGCCGCCCCGCATTGGCCGGATGGAATCCGTCCACGTCCTTGTGCGGACGGATCGCCTCCTGAAGCGCGGCGCCATCGAGGTGGTCGGGCACCGGCATCTGGAGAAGGATGCCGTGGATGCGCGGGTCGGTGTTCAGGCGACCGATCCGCTCGGCCACTTCGGCCTGCGTGGCGGTCGCCGGGAGACGATGAACCTCGGAAAGAAAGCCCATGCGCTCGCACATCTCGGCTTTGCGCCGCACATAGACCTGCGAGGCCGGATTTTCGCCGACGAGAATCACCGCCAGCCCGGGGACGACGCCTTTCTTTTCGCGCAGGGTTTGCGCGCGGTGGCCGACTTCGGCAATGACCTGTTCCGCGATGGCTTTTCCGTCAATGATCTGGGCGGTCACGAGTGCTTTTCTCCCTCGAGAGGATCGAGTTGATTCCGGCCAACACACGAGAAGGCTTACGATGCGGGCAAAGAGATGTCAACTGAGCCCAGGCACTGTCCAGTGAAAGATGAGCCGTGGGAACGCTTGGTATGTCCCCACGCACCAGCGGGGGCGAAAGGCAATCCCGGCAGCTCTCAAGCAGAAGATGAAATCGTATTTCCGAAGGCGTACGCTTAGGGCGGGTTCATGCGACCCGTTTCCCCGAGGTCGTGGGTGGTTGGGGGGTGATGCTCCTGAACGTAGCGACGCACCATTTCGCCGACCTCGCCGGTGAGTCCCTCGAAACCGATCGCGACGCTGCCTTGCGGCAACGTGTCGGGGCGATAGCGAACGGCGACGATTCGGCCGGTCAACGCGTGCGGGAAACCTTCCAACGGCTTGGCGACGTTGATCTCGACATGGCGGCAGGCCGACGTGATGTCGTGGAAATAGGATTCGCTGAAATCCTCGACCACCGCCAGCAGGCCCGTCGAGCTGAGCACCACCACCCGGCCATGCAGCGTGCAGTAGGGCGGGGAAAAGGCCGAGGTCTTCACGGTCAATTCGACCGGGAAATCCGCGTGAACGCGCGGGTTGACGCGCTGGTCGGACTCGCAGGCGACAATCCAATTGCGCAGCCGCCAATAGGACGAGGCTTCCTTCTTCAGCTGCGCGAGCGTCTTTCGGGCGCGACACTTTCCGCAAAAATAGATGGTTTGATCTTCTTCCTGAACCTCAAGGACCTTGCTCGCTCCACAGGTGCACTTCAGCTTGACCCGAACGATTTGCCCCTGCAGGCTATAGCTCGCGATCTTGAGCATGAGGCTGCGACATCCTTTCGCACACAAACACGTCGGCGACAGGGTATGCAACGCGACTAGACAAATCAACCACTTTCTGCGGCGGTGGGTTCTCCGGGCGGTTCATGCCGGTACGAGCGGAATTGATCCGGAGAGCGGTCGGGAAGGCGGTGTCGAGCCGCCGTTTTTCAAACAGAAGTTCGACTCTTGATCTTTTCATCCGGAGAGATGGGGTGAGATGAGACGTTTTGCAGGCAGTTGGCGGTGGGTAGCCCGAGGCATTCTGTTGCTGGCGGGCGTGGGGGCCTTGATGGCTGCCTCTCCGAGCGGTTCGACTTTGGCCCTCAATCGCTCCCAGTTGCCCGGACAAATTCAGTCGCTGGTCGAGCGCAAGGGGTCGCGGTCCATCCGCTGGGGCATCTGCGTGGTCCGAGCCGATACGGGTGAAGTTCTGTATGAATATCACGCCGACGATCTGTTCATTCCCGCCTCGAACCGCAAATTGTTCGTCACGGCGCTGGCGCTCGATCGGCTGGGACCGGATTTCCGGTTCACGACGCCCCTCTATCTCAGCTCCCCACTGGGCGACGACGGCCGTCTTCGCGGCAACCTGATCGTGCGGGGGAGCGGCGATCCGACCTTCCTCAATCCGCGTTTTCACCGCGGTTCGATGATCTCGCCGTTCCAGGAATGGGCCGAACTGCTCGCGGCCAAGGGGCTGCGCCGGATCGAGGGCGACCTCGTCATGGACGGGTCGGGATTCGCTTCGAGCGAGCAGCGGGCCGACGGATGGATCAAGGACTACGAAACCGCCGAATACGCGCCGCGGGTCAGCGCGGTGTGCATCGCGACCAATCGCGTGACGGTCAACATTCGGCCGGCCGAGGAACCGGGCAAGCCGCCGAGCCTCTCGCTGGCGCCGCCCAATTCCGCGGTAAAGATCATCAATCGCGCACTGACGGGTCCGCGGCGAAGCGCCGATACGATCGTGATCGAACGGGAGAACGATGGTCCCGACCACCTCATCGTCAGCGGCCGCATTCCCTGCGGCGCCGGGGAGCAAGCGCAGCGGGTGCCGCTGGAGCAGATCGGCCTGGTGGCCGGCGAGGTTTTCCGGTCGGTTCTCCAGAAGAAGGGCATTGCGATCGAGGGCGCCGTCCGCGCTCCCAACGGCGATCGCGCCACCACGATCGCGCAGGAAGCGGTGGTCGTGGCGCAATATCAGTCGCTGCCGCTTCGCGAGATCCTTGCGTGGACCAACAAGAACAGCGACAACTACTGCGCCGAGCAACTCTTCCAGGCAGTCACGTTCGCGCAGGTCGGCCGCGCCTCCTATGCCGAGGCCAAGAAGTTCGAAGAACAGTTCCTGTCGCGGGTGGGCATTCTGCCGGCGGCGGCCAATTTCGAGGACGGCAGCGGACTGTCGCGGCTCAATCTGGTCGCGCCGCGAGCCGTGGTCGCCTTGCTCTGTCACATGGCCAACCACAAGGACAGCCAGGTGTTTCGGGATTCGCTGGCCATTGCCGGTCGCGACGGCACGTTGGCGGGGCGAATGGGGAAGCGAGCGCTGGGCCGGGTGCGCGCCAAAACCGGCTGCCTTTCGATGGCCAGTTGCCTGTCGGGCTACGCCGAAACGCGCTCCGGCGTGGTCGTGGCCTTTTCGATCCTGGCCAACGATTGCGCCGGCCGGATCTCTGAGGCCTGTTCCGTCCAGGACCGCATCTGCGAATCGCTGGTGAACACTACCTTTTAGGGAACGCCGGCGGCCTCGCCGGTGATTTTCAAAAGGCCCGCCGGCGGCCTCGCCGGTGCTCTTGATTTTGGATTGGCGAAGGTTGTTCTTGCTTCTTTCCCGCCTCTCACCTCTCACCTCTCATTTCTATCCCGAGCGGGTCGGCGTTTCCCGGACATTTCTCTTGATTCCTCGCGCTCGGAGCAAAAGATGTGCAACCGAAATGCAGGCCGCGACGGCGAGAGGAAAGCGCCGGTCTTTTTTCGGCGGCAACGATTGAATTCAACCAGGAGTAAATCGAGTGATTCGAGCCAGAGTCATTGGCGCCGGCGGCTATGGCGGGGTGGGCATTGTCGGATTACTGCTCAAGCATCCCGACGTTCAGATCGCCGGGCTTTACGACATCGCGGAAATCGGCAAACCGCTGAGCGCGCTTTATCCCCACCTGCGCGGGTTTTGCGACCTGGAGATTCTCGATATCGCGCACGAGGGCGAAGCCGAACCGGCCGACGTCGCCTTTCTGGCCACGCCCGACGGCGCGGGCCAGCAACTGGCGCCCAAACTGGTCGCGCGCGGCACCCGCGTCGTGGACTACAGCGGCGATTTCCGCTTCAACAGCGTCGAGGACTATCGCGAATATGCCACGCGCATCGGCCGCAACCCGGAACATGGCGCGCCGGAGCTCCTCCCGAAATCGGTCTACGGACTGACCGAACTGCATCGCGAGCGGATCGCCAAGGCGCCCGTGGTGGGCAATCCCGGCTGTTTCGCCGTGAGCATCATTCTGGGGTTCGCGCCGGCGCTCAAGGCCGGCCTGGTTGCGCTCGAAAGCCTCATTGCCGACTCCAAGACGGGCGTTTCGGGCGCCGGCAAGACGCCACGGCCCCAATTTCACTATCCCGCCGTCTATGACAACATGTTTGCCTACAAGATGACCGGCCATCAGCACCTCATCGAGGTCGAACAGCAACTGTCGCGCATCGCCGGCAAGCGGATCGCGCTCACGTTTACGCCCCAGGTGGTTCCCATCTGCCGCGGCATCCTGTCGTGCTGCTATGGGACGCTCGTGGGCGAGGCGTCGCTCGAGGAGGTCTGGCAGGTCTATCGCGAGTTCTATCGCGACGCGCGGTTTGTCCGCATGCTCGACAAAGGCGTGGCGGGACAGAACAGCGCCGTGCGCGGGTCGAATTTCTGCGATTTGTGGGTCAACGTGGATGCGCGGACACGCCGCCTGACCGTGATCTCCCACATTGACAACCTGATGAAAGGCCAGGCCGGCTCGGCTCTCCAGAACATGAACGTGATGTTCGGCCTCGACGAAGCGGCCGGCCTCAACCGCCCGGGAATCTATCCGTAACGCTGAACGCGTAGTCCCGATTTGCCTCACGCGTTTCGCGGAAACCTCTTCCCTTCCCGTTTCGAGACTGTCCGCTTCAATGCTTTCTTACATCACGCTTCGCCCAGAGCTTCGAGATCGGCCAGGTCCTTTTTTCTTCCGGTGGCCCGCTTGTTGGCAATGAACTGCTCCCGGCCAATGTAGCAGACAGGCACCCCGCCGCAGGTTCCTGCCGCTCGGTTGGCGAAGGCCTCTTCCCACGACACTCCGCTGATCGAGGTCACGATGTCCACGCGGACCGGCGGGACACCCAGTTGGGCGACCTTGTCCGGGGCAGCAAAGTCGGCAATCGTGAATCCCAGGTCTCCGAAGCCGAATTCAGATAAAGCATCGAGAACGCGCCGGGCGTTCTCCGGATCAGGGCGCACATAAAGATCCATATCGCCCGTATAGCGCGGCGCGCCGTGGAACGCCAGCGCATAGCCGCCGACGATCAAGTAGGCGACGTCATGAGCGTTGAATAACGCGAGCAACTCTTTGAAGTCTTCCTGTGGTTCCATGCATTTGCTTTCTCAGGAAATCTACGGCCGCCACTCGTTCCTCCGGCGACTTGGAAAGCCAGTAAGCCAGGTTCTCCCTGATTTCGTCCCGGTCGCGCAGAGTCCCTTTCTTCACGACTCGTTTGATCACGGATAGCTGCTCCACTCTGAGCTGGTCCCATCCCTGCATCGGCAACAGCGACGTGAATGCCGTGGATGGAGCGGACGCGGCCGAGTTTTCCAGAATCATGCTGGTTCGGCTCCATACCCGGCTCTATACGTACCCGATTGCCTTGGGAAAGTCAAGTCGTCGCACAACGCAATGGCCGAACCGGCGGCCACTCGCGACTTTGCATGTCGCCTACTTTGTCTTGCTTTTCGCAATGAGAAACACTAAACGACGGATTGCTCTGTATTGCGCAAACACGAGTAGCGACATGTTTCGTTCGGCAAGACTCTTGGGCTTTACTCTGATCGAACTGCTGATCGTTGTAGCGATCATCGCCATTCTAGCCTCGATCGCGGTGCCCAATTTCATCGAGGCCCAGACGCGGTCGAAAGTGGCGCGCGTTCGAACGGAGATGCGAACTCTCGCGCTCGCCCTCGAAGCCTATCGCGCCGACGAACCGGCCTATCCGCCTTATTTCCGTTCGCCTACCATCCGCGTCCAGCCCACCAGCGCGCGGTTGCGACCGCTCACGACGCCCGTTCCGTACATCACCAGCATTCCCCTGGATATTTTCGCCATGCAAAGCCGTCAGCGCGACCCCAACTACGACTCCTACGATTACGTGGACGAAGAGTCGGGCAAGCGGTTCTTCAAGCCTCCGGATGATTATCAGTGGACCTATGGCTATGCCTGGATCATGAACAGCATGGGTCCGGATCTCATCAATCAGTTCCGCTCGAAGCGCGGCACGGTGTGGAATGCCTTTCCCGACATGTTCTATGATCCGACCAATGGGACGGTGAGCGAGGGGGATATCATCCGGGTCGGCCCGCGCGGGCAGTATTACCAGGAATACTACGTCCCCATCAGCCAATCCAACATCAAGAATGATGAACGATGAATGATGAACGATGAACGATGAACAAAAGACAACGCGGAACGCTGAATCATAGATGGGGAACGCTGAGTGATCAGGAATGGAGCAGGATCGGGCTTAGGGGGTGATCGAGCGTTCTGTTTTTTATTCATCATTCATCATTCATCATTCATCTTTTTCTTCGGGGAGGTCAGATCATGGCTATCGGCAAATGGTTCGTTGGAATCACAATTCTATCCTTCATTTGTGTCCTCGCGTGGGCGGCGGAATCTTCCGCTCCGGAAAGCCAGACCATCCGCGTGGGGATGATCGGGCTGGACACTTCGCATGTCGTCGCGTTTACGCAGATGCTCAACGACACCAAGAGCCGCGACCACGTGCCCGGCGCGCGGGTCGTTGCGGCATTCAAGGGTGGCAGCCCCGACGTCGAGGCGAGCCGTTCGCGCGTGGAGGGCTACACGGCGACCCTTCGCGACAAGTGGGGCGTGGAGATCGTCGAGGACATCCCGACGCTGTGCTCCAAGGTGGACGCGGTGATGATCGAAAGCGTGGACGGGCGGCCTCATCTCGAGCAGGTGCGGCCCGTCTTTGCGGCCAAGAAGCGCGTTTTCCTTGACAAGCCCATGGCGGGCAGTCTGGCCGACGTGAAAGAAATCTTCCGCCTCTCGCGCGAGTCCGGCGTGCCGTGCTGTTGCTCGTCGTCCTATCGGTTCATGAACGATCTGGGGCGGCCTGAGCTGGGCAAAGTGGTCGGTTGCGATGCCTATTCGGACTGCTCGCTTGAGCCACACCATCCCGATCTTTTCTGGTATGGCATTCATGGCGTCGAGGCGTTGTTCACCATCATGGGAACGGGCTGTGTCGAGGTTTCGCGCACGAACACGCCGGATGGCGACGTGGTCGTGGGCCGCTGGAAAGACGGCCGGATCGGCGTTTTCCGCGGCTTTCGCAAAGGCCGGACCCCGGACGTCGCCCATGTCTATTGCGAGAAGGGTTCGTATGACGTGAAGTACGGCGACTACCGCGGGCTGGTCGCGGCAATCGTGGAGTTTTTCAAAACCGGCAAGCCGCCCGTCTCGCCCGAAGAGACGCTCGAGATTTATGCCTTCATGGACGCCGCCGACAAGAGCAAGGCGCAGAACGGGAAAGCGGCGCCGCTGGAGCTGAAATGATGAACGATGAATGATGAACGGAATCAAAAACGATACCAGCCAGGGTCCTTCATGTTGAGCGCTCGAATGTTTCTTGGGATGGTCTTGATAGTCTCCTGCACAATGGCTGTGTGCGGAGGACAAAGTGGGGATCGAGAGCGGGTCCTGATCGTCTGCGACGAGCGGGTGCAGATGGAGACGCCGGCGAAATACCTGGGCGAAACGGGCAAGCTGGAAGTCGAGATCGTGGACCAGGAGAGTTTTCCCGCGAGCATCTCCGGCTTTCGCGCCGTGATTGATTTCGTTCACAAGCCGTTCACCGACCGCGTCGAAAAAGCCCTCATTGACTATTGCGAAGCCGGCGGGCGGCTGATCAGTCTCCATCATTCGATCAGCTCGTCGAAGCGTCTCAACAAACACTGGCTCGACTTCTGCGGCATGACGCTCCCCACCGGCCCGCGCGACCAGGGCGGCTGGTTCGTGGTCGGCAACACCACGGTGGAACTGGTCAATCTCCGGCCCGACCACTACGTCACCTCGCACAACGTGAAATACCAAACCGCGACCGAATACGGCTCTCCCATCCCGACCATGGAGTCTTCCATTGCCGCGGCCCAGGGGAAGCGGCCGGCGCTCGAATTCCAGCGCTCGGAGGTGTTCCTCGGCCAGCAATTTGCCGGCAAGGAACCCCACGAGATTCTGTTTGGCCTCAAGTGTTTCGACCCGACGACCAGCCGCACCATCATGATGGATCGCGGCGGATGGTATCAGCGCAAAGGCAAGGGGTGGCATTTCTATTTCCAGGTCGGCCACGCCACGGGCGATTTTCAAAATCCGGCGTATCGCCA
>Ga0315282_10016731_pt1 | contig 10684 bp, 7 predicted proteins | sample YL17G07_20_MG_FD_203693 | JGI IMG/M metagenome (GOLD analysis project Ga0315282, IMG submission 203693) | Sediment microbial communities from Yellowstone Lake, YNP, Wyoming, USA - YL17G07_20 | ecosystem: Environmental > Aquatic > Freshwater > Lake > Sediment | place: USA: Wyoming | collected... | reverse complement strand
CGTCTGAAGAAAGAGGTTGGCTAAGATCAGGTCTTCTGGAGTTGTAATTTTGATGTTGGTGTAAGATCCCGGAAGGAGATGAACTTTTATCCCTAACCGTTCAACGAGAGAGGCGTCGTCCGTTCCGGTAAAACCATCCTCGGTTGCCTTCTGATAAGCCTCTTTGATCACATTAACCTGAAAGGTTTCTGGTGTCTGAATGTGCCAAAGGGATTCCCGATCTAAGGTTTTGAGAACCGTTCCATCTGGATGAGCCATCTTGACAGTTTCTTTCACGGGCATCCCAAAGACTACAGCTCCAAACCGAACGGTTGACCGGATCGATTCTTCAATCATCTCCCGGGTGACGAACGGTCGGACCCCATCATGGATAGCAACAATGTCCACATCTCCTGAAAGGGTATCGATCCCATTTTTTACAGAGTCCTGTCTTTGCTTTCCGCCCGGGACGATTTTGGAAATTTTTCGGTATTGGTATTTTTCAACGATCTCTTTCATGCAGTAATCCATATCCTCCTGGCCAACCACCAGGAGAATGGAATGGATCAAAGGACAGGCTTCGAATTTATCAATGGTGTGGGCAAGGATGGGTTTTCCGGCCAGGGAGAGGAATTGTTTCTTCGTCCCTTCCATGAGGCGCTGGCCCTTCCCAGCGGAGACGATCACGACTTCGGATTTCATCGCTCTTCTTGAAGCTGCGTTCCTTAGAGAATAACGTTAATAAGGCGGTGCGCTCGGGGATCGCACCCTACAAATAACGGATGAAAAAATGTAGGGCTCGTTCAGAGAACGAGCCCAATTTTCTTTGTGGAATCGAATGTTAAAATTCGCTGTCCAGAGGGAGATAGTACTCTTTTCCTTTGCTCTCCCTACTTGTCTCTTCCTTCAAACGAGCAAAAATCATTCTTCCTGCAGGGGTTTGAAGAACGCTGGTCACAACGACATCTACGGTTCTGCCTATCTGCCTCTTTCCATTGTCGACCACGATCATGGTCCCATCATCCAGATAGGCCACCCCTTGTCCCATTTCTTTCCCCTCTTTCAGGATCTTAACATTCATCTCTTCTCCTGGAAGGACCACAGGTTTTAAAGAGTTGGCCAGTTCATTGATGTTTAATACCTCAATCCCCTGGAGCTCTGCCACTTTATTGAGGTTAGAGTCATTGGTGACGATTTTTCCGCGAACCTCTTTGGCCAATTCGATCAGTTTGGCATCGACTTCCTTCACAGAGGGGTAATCGGTATCGACGATTCTTACATCCACATTGGCCTGTTTTTGGATGTGGTGGAGAACCTCTAACCCCCTCTTGCCTCTCGTCCGTTTAATGGGATCGGAGGAATCAGCAATGTGCTGGAGTTCGTTGAGAACAAACTGCGGGATGAGAAGGGCACCCTCCACAAAGCCCGTCTCAGTGATATCGGCGATACGGCCGTCGATAATCACACTCGTATCCAGAATTTTCGTATTATCACTCCGGGGAGGACTTTTAGAAAAGAGTTTCCACCCGGACAGGTGAAATTCCTCTCCCTTTTTCGAACCAATTCGGAGACCGATATATCCACACACTCCATAAAGCCCACCATAAAGGGGCAGGAGGATTTGTTGATGATTCAACGGATTGGATAAGAAGACATTGGAGATAAGATTGGCAATGATGAAACCAAAGATCAATCCGATAATACTTCCTAAAAGATTTTTTAAGGGAATCTTTTTCAACCCGCCCTCCATGAGAAGGGTGAGGGCCGCTAAGAGGAGTCCACCCAGGAGTCCCCATAGACCGTTCCATGGAGAAGTAGAGAGCCCCTTGGTTAAGGTATAACCGCTGATCCCACAGACGAGGAATAATATTAAACGAAGAATCCATGAATTCATTAATCTCACCTCCTTTCTATAAATTGATTAGGATAGTTATTACCGAGAGCATAAAATAGTTTGCATTCGGAATCACAAAAAGGTTGTCATTGCGAGCCCAAATGGCGTGGCAATCCGACAAAGTCGTTGCGAGGGCAAAGCCCGTGGCAATCTCAAGAGTTCCCTCGCTTCGCTCGGGACAAGGCTTCCTCGCTAAAGGCTCCTCGCAATGACCTACTGGGGCTAATGTAAACTATAATATGCTCCTCTTAATAACTGAGAAGAGAATGGGGATATCGGGAGCTTATCTCCCAAAAATCGTCTTGATCTCTCTTAAGATATCCGACTCTTTCACATCTCGGACAATAGCCAATTCCCTCACCAAGAGGTTCTTGGCCATATCCATAATTTTTCTCTCGCCAAAGGAGAGTTCTTTTTCGGCCTTCAGAAGATGCAGGTCTCGAAGCACTTCTGCAATCTCGTAGATGGATCCGGTGTTAATTTTGTCCATATACTCACGGTATCTACGATTCCATGTCTGAGTATCAATGGCGACGTCCCGATCCTTCAGGATTTGGATGACCTTTGGAATTTCTAATTTTCGAATCACTTCTCTTAACCCAACGGCCCCTGTATTGTCCCTGGGTATCATGATGGTCATCCCATTGTCTAAAATTCGAAGAATATAGAAGATCTGCTCCTTGCCCAAAATCTGCTTGGACTCAATCGCCTCGATCACTCCAACCCCATGACCTGGATAAACTGCATTATCACCGATCTGGAACATAAAATGAAAACCCCCTTCCTGATTGATTGCTCTGTAAAAAGATGACTATTTTTATCCCGTATGACTCACTGAACCCCTTCCAGACAGAGAGGATAACCATACGTGGATTTAAGCTCCTTCCCGTTTGGCAGGTTTTAAAATGTCATCCATATCGGGTTGCTTTCCGTCGATCAGCCTACCCCATGAGGCATCAAGTCCAAAAAGGGCTGAGATTCGAATCTTCCCTTTAACCTCACTTTTTTCCCCAGGGCGAACCACCTCCATGACATCTCCCACCTTAAGACCGGTAAGTCTTCCAGCATTGAGGTAAACCTCTTCACCCTCTACTTTGGTGACTCGGCAAAACCAATCCAAACCATCCAACTCTCGGGAAAGTATTTTCCCGAGGTCAGAAAGGGTGAGGTCGATGGCTTTGACCTTGGCTCTCTCTTGGGGGAAAGATCCCTTTTCCTTCGTCGCAAAGATGGGATTGTTTGCTGAAAAGGTTTTTAATGTTTTTCCGGAGAGAGTATCTACGAGCCTCATTTCTATCTTGATGATGGCTGAAGCTGTTCCCTCTTGATCCTTGACTCCCTTCGTAATAAAGACATAGGGTCCTGAAAGCTGCCCGAATACTAAGGCGTGGATGCCAAAGACTTCGTTGAGTAGATGGAGAGATTTTGACGTCTCCAGATCTGTTAAAGGTATTCCTCTTTTTTGGAGGAATTCTTTTATCATTGGATAGTCGATAAAGAGTATTCGTGAAGACCTCCGTTCAACCTCTTTGATCAGCTTTTCGGACAACCAATCTCCCAATACTTCATCGGCAGCAATGGTTCTATCGTCAAAATAGGTGATCACCACTTTTCTCTTCAGGCCTGGAAGAGGGGAGATCAAGGGAGATGGAGAAAGGACCTCTTTCTCTGTTGCAGAAAGTGAAGGTTTCATTGAAACAGGGGATTCCTTTTCAAGTGTTTGCCTGGGGATGCCTGAGGATGAGAAGGTTTCTCTTTTTGAGAGGTAATCATCCACGGGAATATAGAGATATTTAGGTTGGCCACCTCCTTCGGAAGCTCTGGGATTGGAAACTTTGACATATTCCTCCCGATCGATGATGACAACCTCTTTATTCAACAATTCTTTCATCTTCGCCTTGTGAGGGGGTCCCTTTTTAATTGGGAACCAGGATGGAGTGGAACAACCGAAGACGAGAAAAAAAATGAAGAGGAAAATAAAGATGGAAAAACGAAAAGTCATCCTTTTAGGTCCATTTTCCCTTTTAAATACATAAAAAATGATACAATAAAAATGGCAAAAAATCAACTATAGAATTTAATTTAATGGAACCTATGTTGTTTTAGTAATATTTGAAAATATTAAAGAAAATAGAGATGAGCCAGGCTTTTAGGCATTTTTCAAGGTTGAGGAAGATTTTGTCAGAGGTTGAGAGAGGAAGGTCACTACTTTTTGGAGATCCTCTGGTGTATCCACACAAATGGGTTCATAATCGACGAGGGTTAGCTTGATCCGGTAACCGTTTTCTAATGCCCGAAGTTGTTCCAGTTTTTCCAACTTTTCCAAAGGGGTTGGCTTCAATTTAGAAAATCGGAGGAGAAATTTTCGACGAAATACATAGACCCCGATATGCTTAAACACCCTCTTTGGCAAAGCTCTTTTTCTTCCAAAGGGATTAGATTCGAGTCGTTCAATATTAAGATTCCTGGGAAAGGGTATGGGAGACCGAGAGAAATAGAGAGCAAAATTTTTTTGATCTACGACCACTTTGACAATATGGGGATTGAGCCATTCCTTCACCTCCTCAATCCTTGCCATCAGAGTGGACATGAAGAGAGTCTCATCAGTGAGGAGGGGCCGTATCGCCTTATCGATAATACGTCCTCTGATAAGAGGTTCATCTCCTTGGATATTGACAATGATCTCAGATTTCAGTTTCTGTGCGACCTCTGCTACCCTGTCTGTTCCAGTCGTGTGGTCCGGGGAAGTCATCACCGCTTTTCCGCCGAAGCCTTGAACAGTCTCTAAAATCCTTTGATCATCGGTTGCGACGATCACCTCTTCGATCAATTTTGACTGGCATACCCCTTCATAGACATGCTGGATCATTGGTTTACCAAGGATTTCAGCAAGAGGTTTCCCTTCGAATCGTGTCGAACCATATCGCGCAGGAATAACAGCAATGGTCTTCATGGGAACCTTTTCCTGAGATAGATATTGCTAATTTAATCGACTTTTATATGACTGTCAATCAAGACTTTAGTTCCAAATCCCGATTTAGGGCATTGTCATTGCGAGTGAAACGAAGCCCTGTCCCGAGAGGAGCGAGGGAACTCTTGAGATTGCCACGCCTGCCTGCACGAAGCGTTTCGGCGAAGGCAGGGACTACGGCATGCAGGCACGCCTGCGTGCCGGAACGCCTGCTTGCCGCAGTCATGCACTTCGGCGTGCAGGCACGCACCTTTTCCCGCTTTTAGCGGGACTCGCAATGGCAGGTTGGGAAAAGGGTTTCGTTTTCTAAATCGGGATTTGGGTCAGTCATTATTTAATTGAGGAAGATAAGGTTTTTGGTTAAGCTTTTTTGAAGATGAAGCCCGTCGAGACCGAATTCACTCCACCCTCTTGAAGATGCAAAGCAGAGGGGGATACCTGTGGTGGGATTGGCCTTCAATCCATTTAGCTCAGAAGATGGGAATTTCTATCTTCCAATTATTCCGTATTTCTCTGCTGCCTCTTTAAATCCTGGAAGCGCCCCTTCGATCATCTTCTTCTCGACGCAGTAGGCGATTCTGAAATAACCCGGCTTCCCAAAACCCCTACCAGGAACAGTCAAGATCCGTTTCGATTGGAGCTCTTTAACAAAGGCGACATCGTCCTCAATGGGAGCTTTTGGAAAGAGATAGAAAGCACCTTGGGGCTTGACCACCTGGTAGCCGAATGCCTTTAATGCATTGTAAAAAAGGTCTCTTTTCTCCTCATAAATTCTGATGTCGACCGAATTCCTCTGGAGCGGAGCAATCAACCTCTGCATTAATGCAGGGGCATTGACAAAACCAAGGGTTCGATTGGCGAAGATGAGGGCAGAGATGACCTCATCAGCTTCTTCACAAAGGGGGCTGACAGCGATATAGCCAATCCTCTCTCCAGGAAGTGAGAGATCCTTAGAGTGGGAGGTTACCCGTAGGGTATGAGGATAATAAAGAAAGATATTTGGAAGCTGGATCTGGTCGTAGACGATTCGTCTATAGGCTTCATCAGTAAGGAGATAAATCGTCTTTTTTATCTCCTGATTTTTCCTCTTCAACAGGGCTCCTAATTTTTCAAGAGATTCCCGACTGTAGACGACGCCGGTAGGGTTATTAGGAGAATTGATCAGGATGGCTTTTGTCTTTTCACCGATCGCCTTCTCAATCTCACTCAGATTTAAAGAGAAGTCCTCATGGGTTTGCACCAGTCGAATCTCGCCACCACAATTGTTGATGTAAAATTTAAATTCCATAAAGTAAGGGGAAGGAACGATGACCTCATCCCCTTCATCCAGGATTGTCTTTAAAACGACATTGAGTCCACCAGCTGCCCCTACTGTCATCACGACGTGTTTCTCCTTGAAAGGGAGTCCCGACTCCTCTGTGAGGAATTCAGCAATTGCCCTCCTCGTTTCACTGTAACCGCTGTTGGGCATATAGCGATGCATTCCGGCGATCGGATGATCGGCAAGGGCTTTGAGTGCCTTTTTCAGTGATGGGGGAGGTTCGAGATTAGGGTTTCCAAGGGAGAAATCGAAGACATTTTCTTCCCCATAAAGTCGTTTCAATTCCTCTCCTTCTTCAAACATTTTCCTTATCCACGATGCGCCCTCCAATGCATTCTTCACTTTTTTTGAAATGGCCATGCCTTATTCTCCTTTCTTAATCCCCCTAGTCCCCCCTTTAGTAAAGGGGGGTTGGGGGGATTATTAAAACTAAAAAGCCATAAGGTTACCCCTATGGCTTATCATAAATAAAAAAGCCATGGGGCCAACCAGGTCACCCATGGCTTCCCATCCCATATACGGGGTAAGATTTATGGGTGACCCCGGCCAAAATAAAAATAAAAAAAGGAAAAATTAAAGATCTTTTCCATTGTCTTCCCTTCTGGAAATTTAATAAAACATATCCGATCAAAATTGTCAAGGGTCATTTGACATTTCGGAGAAATCTCTTTAATATTGCCAAGATATGTTTTTATTCAAACATTGAGAAGGAGAGGGATGGCTGGAGAGAAGCGACTGATCCGGACAAGAAATATCGGGTTTATGGCCCACATTGATGCCGGAAAGACTACTGTTACCGAGAGGGTCCTCTTTTACACAAAGAAGATCCATCGAATGGGTGAGGTCCATGAGGGGACCACTGTGATGGACTGGATGCCCCAAGAACAGGAAAGGGGGATTACCATCACTTCTGCGGTGACTACAGTAGAATGGAAAGGAAGTATCATCCATATCATCGATACCCCGGGCCATGTGGACTTCACCATAGAGGTTGAACGTTCTTTACGTGTGTTGGACGGGGTCATTGCGATCTTCTCTGCCGTTGAAGGGGTGGAACCTCAATCGGAGACCGTGTGGCATCAAGCAGACAAATATGGAGTTCCCAAATTGGCCTTTGTCAATAAGATGGACCGGATTGGTGCAGATTTCTTCGGAACGGTGAAGATGATCATTGAACGATTGGGAGCTCACCCTCTGATCCTCCAAATTCCCATTGGAATGGAAGATCGGTTTATTGGAGTGATCGATCTTATACGGTTGAAAGGAATCGTATGGGATGAGCATAGCCTGGGTGCAGACTTTAGAGAGATATCTATTCCTAATGATTTAAAGGAAGATGCCTTGCTTTACCGCTCAAAATTGATCGAATCCATTGCAGAGTTGGATGACCGTTTAATGGAAAAATATCTCAATGGGGAAGAGATATCAGAATCTGAAATGAAAGCAACCATCCGAAAAGCGACCATCTCGATGAAAACCGTGCCAGTCCTATGCGGCGCAGCATTGAGAAATCAGGGAATTCAACTCCTCATCGATGCCATTGTGGACTACCTCCCTTCGCCCTTAGACGTTCCACCGGTTAAGGGGACAAATCCTGTGACAGGAGAAGAAATAAAACGGACGGTGAAGGATGAAGAGTTTCTTACTGCCTTAGCCTTCAAGGTGATGATGGATCAGGGGAGAAAATTGGTTTATATCCGAATTTACTCTGGTGTGCTCAAGGTGGGAATGGAAGTTTATAACCCACGTTTGAGGAGGGGGGAGAAGATCTCCAGAATCTTTCAGATGCATGCAAACCAGCGCAACCGGGTAGAAGAGGCGAAGACTGGAGAAATTGTGGCAGTCATGGGGTTAAAGGAGACCACTACAGGAGATACCCTTTGCGATTCCGGCCATCTGATTCTCCTTGAGCCCATCGATTTTTATAGACCCGTGATGTCTGTGGCAGTGGAATCGAAAACAAACCAGGATCAGGAAAAACTTACTGAATCCTTGGAGAAGTTGAGCGAGGAAGACCCCACCTTTCATGTTAAGTTCGATGAGGATACGGGTCAGACGATCATCTCTGGGATGGGTGAGTTGCATCTGGATGTGCTGGCCAATCGACTCCTTTCAGAATATCATATCGGAGTGAATGTCGGGAGGCCTCAGGTTGTCTACCGCGAGACAGTAGAGAAGGAGGTAGAAGTATCAGCCAAATTTGAAAAGGAGTTGGAAGAGGTGAGACATTTTGGAGAGGTCTTTTTACGCATTTCACCTAATGGCCGGGGAAAGGGAATCGAGTTTCATTCTGAGGCTCCCGAGGGAAGCTTGCCATCGGAAGGGCTTCTCTCTATCGAAGAGGGGATTAGAGAGGCCTCCACTTCGGGTGTAATCATGGGTTACCCATTGACCGATCTTCACGTCACATTGTTGAAAGCTAATATGGACCCGGATCATCCATCCCTTCTGGCTCTGAGGATCGCCTCCTCCAATGCCTTGAGGGAAGGCTGTCGGAAAGCCCAGCCGATTTTACTGGAACCCATGATGGAGGTCAACATCATCGTTCCAGAGGAGTTCATGGGTGAGGTGGTTGGTGATCTGAAGGCGAGAAAAAGTTCAGTAGAGGAGATCGCTCTTAAGGGGAAGGTTACTTTGATCAAAGCCATTTCTCCCCTAACTCGAATGTTCGGTTACTCTACTGACTTGAGGTCCCTCACTCAGGGTCGAGGAACCTTCTCAATGCAATTCTCACGTTATGACAAAGTGATTTCATAATCCCCCCACCCCCCTTTAATAAAGGGGGGTGAGAAGGGGTTATCCATTTTTTGGTTCAGGGATATTGTACACATTTTAGCCATTCCAGGGAAGCAGACGATGGATGAAGAGATTCTCCAACTCCTGAGGGAACATCCTTCAGCCTTTCTTTCAGGTGAGGAGATCAGTCGTCAATTAAAGGTAACTCGAACAGCGATCTGGAAAAGGATGAAAGTTCTTAGGGAGATGGGATATGAGATTGAGGCCTCGACAAAAAGGGGATATCGTCTGATTCGATCACCAGACCTCCTCTCCCCATCGGAAGTCAAACCCATCCTGAGGACGAAATGGATGGGGAAGACTATCCACCATTTCCAAACCATAGATTCAACGAATTATAAGGCTTATCAATTGGCTCTCATAGGAGCAGAGGAAGGGGAAGTGGTCATCGCAGAATCACAGAAGAAAGGAAGAGGAAGGTTGGGAAGGCATTGGTTCTCCCCTTCTTTTTTGAACCTTTATCTTTCTGTTATCCTCCGCCCCAAAATCCCTCCACAGCAGGCCTCTATCATTACACTGATGGCGGCCGTGGCCACAGCAGAGGCGATTGAGAAATTTTCTGGCCTCAAGCCATCGATCAAGTGGCCCAATGATATTCTTTTGAGAAGTCGAAAGGTGGCTGGGCTTCTCAATGAGATCCAATCGGAGATGGATCAGATCCATTTCGTGATCTTGGGTATTGGCGTTAACCTCAACATGGACGAAAGGATGTTTCCCAAAGAGATTCGATCAACGGCCACCTCATTAAAGAAAGAGATGGGACAGACGATTTCGAGAAAGGCTTTTCTCCAGTCCCTTTTAGGGGAATTGGAAGAATGGTATGGGATCTTCTTAAAAGAGGGTGGCGCTGCCATTCTAAAAGCATGGAGGGATAGAGCCCAGATTGAAGGGAAACGGGTTAAAGTCACTTCTTTTGGTGAGACAGTGGCTGGTGTAGCAGTTGATGTGGATTCAGATGGAGCCTTGATTTTGAGGACACAGGATGGAGACGAGAAAAGAATTGTTGCAGGAGACATGGAATATAAAAAATAAAATGTCAAATATCAAAGATCAAAGTTCAAATAGAATCCTAATTCCAAATGACAGAAAATGAAGTTTTGACATTAAGGTATTTGTCATTGATTTGAAATTTGGATTTTGAAATTTGACATTTTCCCCCGGATCTACTGGGGGAAGGGGGGATGTATGCTGTTGGCCATTGATGTGGGTAATACGAATACCGTCTTAGGGGTTTATGATGGAGAAGTCCTGGTCGATCATTGGCGGATAGGGACAGAAAGGGAGAAGACCGCTGATGAATGGGGGATCCTTTTTCGGAATCTCTTTCAGTTCGATCAGATCGGTTTCCGAGATTTTGAAGGGATGATCATTTCCTGTGTCGTTCCTCCGGTTTTGAATATGTTAGAAGGGATGGTACAAAGATATTTCGATGTCAAACCCTTGATCGTTGGACCAGATATCAAAACGGGAATGCCGATCCTTTATGACAACCCTGCAGAGGTGGGAGCAGATCGGATCGTCAATGCCATCGCTGCCTATGAGCGATATAAGAGAAGTGCGATTGTGGTGGATTTTGGAACAGCCACGACCTTTGATTATGTTTCACCCAAAGGGGAATATATGGGGGGTGTCATCGCTCCAGGAATTGGGATCTCTGCAGAAGCATTATTTCAACGGGCTTCTAAACTGCCCCGTGTTGAGATTCTCAAACCCAAAAAGATCA
>Ga0315282_10016730_pt1 | contig 10685 bp, 8 predicted proteins | sample YL17G07_20_MG_FD_203693 | JGI IMG/M metagenome (GOLD analysis project Ga0315282, IMG submission 203693) | Sediment microbial communities from Yellowstone Lake, YNP, Wyoming, USA - YL17G07_20 | ecosystem: Environmental > Aquatic > Freshwater > Lake > Sediment | place: USA: Wyoming | collected... | reverse complement strand
GAGTGAAAGAATGATTGTTTGGAAAATCCTGAGACATCTCAATTTGAATAGGTAAATGTGTTCCATTTATGGATTTAAAGTCGCCTTTAACTCCCTGCATGGCAACTCCATCCCTAACCCCCAAACAAAAAAGCCCAGGCCATTCAAACCTGGGCGTTATGTCTGTTTACGATGCTCTTCGATGGAGGTCTATTTGGGGGGGCACCCGTTTCAGGAAAACCTGACCCCCACCGAAAATCGCCTTCCACCTATTGTGACTTCGTTTGCTTTAGTATATGCGTTCGGCTAAAGGCCCCTTCGGATTTCCTCTTCCTTTGAACTCGATGGAATGTCGGCCGTCCGATCGAATGGTGTCCTTCAAAATCAGCACCGTCCCAATGTTCGTCTCAAACTGAGGCTGGTTCATAGGCCAATACTTGTCTGTTACACCACTACCAGACCATTCTCTCACTCCAACGGAAGAGCGAATAAAGGTTACGTTAACGCGTATCTCCAAGAATCCAGACTGCATGATGCCGTACCATTTTTCCATCGTCCACTCTCCTCACGCCTTTGAGTGGCATTATAGCCGATCAGTGGTCAAGTGTAAACAACAATCCGCCCCCAGCCTCTCCTTCGATTGGACTTTTGCCGGAGGCGGCTCGACCATCCTTTCAGATTATTGTAAGTGTTTTTCAGTGTTGTGGTGTGTTTTGCAACTAACTAACATCCCGAAATTAATTAATTTATTCTTTTCATTCCGTTTTGCTGGGTTAGAGACCGATGTGTAAGGGTGATATTCTCAAAGGGAAGAAATAGTTTTTTTATTGACAAGGAGGACGGTTTGCGGAATTATTATCCCGATTTGGCCAGGTTCCCCTTAATAACCCCAGTAAACAGAAGATGGAAAAGAAATGAGAATGGGCCTTCTTAGATTTCCTTTCTTTTTAATTTTCTTCCAGTTGATCTTTGTAACAGTCTCCGTCGCCTATTCTCAACAACAGGTAGGAGGGAAATCTCCTGGATAAATCACCTCCAGCTTGGATGGTAAGCGAATAAAAGGTTCAGAATCTATGCGGTACTGGGTATTTTAGGTATCGACGGAAGAAGGGTTGATTCCTGAACTCTCGTTTTTAGGGTCATCCCCAAGAATTCAACATTTCAAACGAAAGTCATCAACTTGGACGTGAAAACCGAGGCTATTTCCATAGGCAATTTTTCCCTTGACTAGCCATGAGGGTAAGAGTATTTTTTGATAGTTGCTTCCGTTTGTAGCCACGGCCGCGAGTTCTTCCCGGACTGCCGGGGTGTGATCTTAACTTTTTTTCCCCGCTGCTTAGAAGTTGAGGCCCAAATAGCGGAGGGAGAGTCCGGAAAGACCCCTTCGGAAAAGATCATTGGGCTCCAGGGTTTTCACATCCGCTACCAAATCAAAAAAGGAGGCAGGCGATGAAAAAAAGATCTCTTTTGACCGTCATTGGAGTTCTCTTTCTGGTTCTGGCGATAACGGGTCTGGCCCTGGGTTTTGACAGGGTGAGATTTGCCGTAATTTCCGATCCCCATATTTCCATCCCCCAGCAGAAAGGGGTCAGCGACGGGTTTAAACTCGGCCTCAAAACGGTCATGCTGACTGAAAGCGCGGTGGCCGAGATCAACAAAATTCCCGATATCAAATTCGTATTGGTCGGCGGGGATCTCACCCAGGACGCCGAGCCGTGGAACATCGATGAAGTGCGCAGAATCCTGGATGAGCTGAAGGTCCCTTATTTCGTTGTCCTGGGCAATCACGATCTCAGCCGGGTTCCTCATGAAAAAAAGGACCAGCCGGTTACTCTTTCGAAATACACCGTAGCCGGCGCCTTTGTGGGCAGGTCGGGGGGTATGGTCCCCGGAATGACTTACTACTCTCACCACCTGGCTAAAGATCTCGTCCTTATCGCCCTCGATGCTTCCCGTGCCCAGGTCTTCTCGCCGGAAGCCGGCTTGAACGACTACGGCGGAAAGATCGACCCCGGGCAGATGAGGTGGCTGGAGGGGGTCCTCAAGGCCAATCAGAAAAAGACGATCATCCTCCTGACCCACCATAACCTTGTCCCCTGGGGCGAAGGGGATAAGACCAACTACAACAATTATGGTTGGTTCCGGATGGACAATGCCGACAAGGTGAGGGCTCTCTTTAGAAAATACGGCATCAAACTCGTCTTCTCCGGCCATCGCCATATCTCCACCCGATACCAGCAGATCGATGGCACCTACTTTTTCGTCCACCCGGCTCTCTCAACCTATCCGATGCGGTATACGGTCTATGAGTTAACTCCACAGGAACTCAGTTGGGAAGTGAAGAATGTCCCCGCACTGGCGGATGTCTGGGAACTGGCCAAGAAAAATTTTATGGCTGATAAATGGTGGCGGGGACCGGACCATCCCGACACACCGGAGGGGAACGAGAAGTATCTGGAGTTCTACGAAAGCCCGGGGACAATGAAGGGAAAGATCGCTTACCGATAGCTGAACCCCTTCAGGTTGAACGTTTTTCTTCCAAATTGATTATCAACAGGGGCAGGGTTATTTCTGACCCTGCCTTTTTTATGAACAATTCATAATCCTCATCTTCAGAAATAGTATCGCGTTCCCCCTTTGTAGGTGAAGTGATCATTTTGTGAAAAGGGATACTCTTGCTATAAATTTTCTAATACGAGATTTGCGAAAACCTTTCACAAAGTAACTAACAACTTTCAGAGGCCGGCTTAGAATAATTTTTAAATTTTTAAAGAATTTGCCTATTCTTTCCTAAAACGATTAAAAGCCTTAAAAGTTTAAATCTTTAGGAGATCCCCCACTCTCACTAAGGATTCTCCCTGTTAAAAAGTCAATACGCCTTCTGGAAAAAGAGGGAATTTGGACTCAAAACTTTCGCAAGGGTTATCCCGTTCAATCTGGGTTCCTTGTGACTCGACACAGCAATATTCCCTGAAATCCGCATCATTCGGGTCTCCTATGGGATCATAATGCTTGCACCCTTTCCACTTTAGGATACGGGGAAACCCCAATCCACAGTCATTCTCGCGAAGTCTGACCTCCCGAAAGCGGGGAGCGGGAGCACCTCCTTTGTCTTCATTCGGGAGTTGAGCAACTTCTTGCGGTCGAGTACAATAAACCCTATGGCTGCAAGAAAACCGTTAGCAACCTTGGGGAGCCTCTTTTAGGCAGAGCTTGGACCGGAATTTCTTGAGGGTTCTTGGACCCAACCGGATGTTCCCTTCTGTCACGCCCGCGCAGGCGGGCATCCAGTGTTTTAAGACCCTCCTGGATTCCCGCTCCCCGCTTTCGCGAGGACAGGTTTCGTGGGAATGACAGACCCGAGCCGTAGAAATATTTATACAACGTTTCGGTAAACATTGAACAAAAGGGAGGAAGGGGCATGAAAACCGGACAACCATTCATACGTCGGGAGTTTCTTAAAATAATCGGGGGAGCTTTGAGTCTCTTGGCTGTGGAAACACGTTACCCATCGGCGATTGTCTACGCGGCGGAAAGCAACCCGCGGCCGGTCAAACGCGACCCGGAACAACTTCGGCGGCTGCTGGACGGGATGGAAGCCAAAGGCCACCAGTATTGGAGCGTGCCCCGCAAAGACGGCGAGTTTCTTCATCTCCTGGTCAAGGCAGTCCGCGCAAGGAGTATCCTCGAGCTGGGCACATCCCAAGGGTTTTCGGCGATTTGGATGGGACTTGCGCTGGAAGAAACCGGCGGCCGGTTGACCACGATCGAAATCGGACAGGAGCGATACGACCTGGCACGCCGCCACGTGAGCGAGGCGGGGCTGTCGCAGCGGGTAACGATCATCAGGGGCGACGCGCATGTGGCCGTGCCAAAGCTCGAGGGGCCTTTCGATTTCGTTTTCATGGATGCTGACAAAGAGGGGCAGATGGACTACTTCAACAAACTCTACCCGAAGAAACTTGCCCCCGGCGGAATGCTTGCGGCTCACAATGCCATCCGGCAGGCCGACTCCATGAAAGACTACTTAGAGATGATCCGGAAGCATCCCGACTTCGACACGGTCATTCTGAGCCTGACGATGGACGACGGCTTCTGCCTGAGCTATCGGCATCGTGCCTGATAAATCGTGTCGTTCTCAAAGAGTCCATCAGGAGGAACAATCTTAGCTTCTGAAGGCCAAAGCCCGGGGGGCGATAGGACAGGAGAGGAAAAAGTTAGTATTGCTTGGCAAAATATTCCTGGATTTCTTCGGCCATCTCAGAGGCCATCTGCCAGGCGGAGATTCGAAAACGAAAGTCAGCACTCCCCCTGAGCCCGCGGGTGTACCAGATAAGGTGTTTGCGGAACTCTCTGCACCCATGGATTTCCCCGTGCATCTGGACGATCATTTTAAGATGCCTCAGGATGGTTGCTTCTTTCTCCCTCAGGGAAGGGCCTTCCGGCTCCCGGCCCTCGAGGAGGCACAGTGTCTGCCGGAAGATCCAGGGGTTTCCCAGGGCCCCCCGTCCGATCATGGCCCCGGGGCAGCCGGTCTGGCTGAAAAACTTTACGATGGCTTCCGGGGAGGTCAGGTCTCCGCTGCCGATCAACGGAATCTTGAGATTTTCTCTGGCCCGGGTAATCCCTCCCCAGTCAGCCTTGAAATCATACCCCTGGGCGCGGGTGCGTCCATGCAGGATGAGAGCATCCACGCCGCAGTCCTCGGCCATCCTGGCCGTCTCGAGGTAATTGATGCTCTTGCTGTCCCATCCTAAACGAATCTTGACCGTCAGAGGAATGGAAATCCCATTGCGGACCGCCTGGATGATTTCTTTCGCCCGTTCCAGGTTTCGGAGCAGAGCCGCCCCCGCCCCGGATCGGACAACTTTTTTCACCGGGCACCCCATGTTGATGTCCAGGACATCGGCCCCGTAATCCTCGACGACCCTGGCAGCTTCGGCCATGACTTCTGGCCGGGAGCCGAAAACCTGCACGGCCAGCGGACGTTCTTCCGGACAGCTTTTCAAGAATCTCTCGGCGTTTTTCCGGTTGCGGATGAGTCCCTCGGCGCTGACCATCTCCGTGCAGACCATCGCGCATCCCTGTTCTTTCGCTAAGAGGCGGAAGGGAAGGTTGGAAATGCCGCTGAGGGGAGCCATGAGAAGGGGGTTGGAGAGCTCGAGGGAACCTATCTTCAGGGGAGTGATCGGGCCCTTATTCAAGGAAAATCTTCCCCTCGCGATATACCGGAACGAGCCTGGAAGAATCCGTCAGGGCGCAGATGTGGACGTCCCTGCCCAACCCGACGCCCTCCAGGTATTGGCCCCAGGCGGATGAACAGAGCATCCCGATAATATCTGCTTCAAAGTGCTCATACAAAAGCCTGGCCACCATGGCGGATTCGCTCGTCGAGGTGGCCAGCCCGCCCTTTTCCAGGCGGTCCACGACCGCCCCGCCGCAGACAGTGTCCTCCAGACAAAAGAGGTCCTTTTCACCGGCACAGGCGATGATAACATCCCGGTTGGCCATCTTCAGGCGCTGCACCAGAGCCGACAGATTGAGAAAAGAACCGATGAACACATCTGAGGCTCTCCGGGCGGCCACAAGGGTTTTGGTGCCGTTGGTGGTGGTCATAACCACGACTTTTCCCTTTACTTTCTCCGGGCGGTAATCCCGGGGAGAGTTCCCCAGGTGAAATCCTTCGACGGGCATGGCCCTCCGTTCGCCCCCCAGAAGAAGGTTGGGATCGTTCCTTTCTTCGGCCAGCTTCCTCGCTTCCTCCACGGTCATCACCGGAATGAAGGCGGAACATCCATTTTCAAAAGCCACGATCATGGTGGAGGTCGCCCGCAACACGTCAACGACCACCACCGCCTTCTCCTCGAGGTCTTTTTTCTCCAGCTCCAGAGATGAAAAGGCTAAATCGATTTTCATGATAAAACCTCAAACTACCCAAAGAGCAGAGCGCAAAGCGGGTCGAATTTCACTTGTCCTTTAACGCTATGCTCCATGCGCTATGCACTATACACTCCTCAGTGTGCTTCGGACCAGTTTTTCCCCACCCCGATATCCACTTTCAGGGGGATGTACAGCTTGACCACCCCTTCCATTTCCTCTTTGACCATGCTTTTGACCTTATCTAATTCTTTCACCGGCACCTCGAATACCAGTTCATCATGGATCTGGAGGATCAGTTTGGCTTTGCGTTTTTCTTTGAGCAACCGTCGATGGATGTTGATCATGGCTACCTTGATCAGGTCGGCAGCCGTTCCCTGGATGGGAGCATTGATGGCAATGCGCTCGGCGAACTGCCGGACGCTGCGGTTGCTGCTGCGGATGTCCGGGAGATACCGGCGCCGGTTCATCAGCGTGGTCACGTACCCCTGCTCCCTGGCCAACTCCAGCGATTTATCGATGTACTCCCGGACCTCGTGGTATTTCTGGAAATAATTGGCAATGTAAGCCTGGGCCACAGCCGGGGTAACGGCCAGTTCCCTGGATAGGCCAAAGGCGCTCATCCCGTAAATGATCCCGAAGTTGATCACTTTGGCCAGTCGGCGCATCTCCGGATTGACCTGGTCCGGGGAAACGTGGAAAATCTCGGCAGCCGTGGCCGCATGGATGTCTTCATCCCTCTGAAAGGTTTCGATCAGCGACGTGTCGCAGGAAAGATGGGCCAGGATGCGCAGCTCAATCTGGGAGTAATCCGCCGAGAGAATCAGGGATCCTTCTTCCGGCAGGAAAGCTTCCCGGATCCGCCGGCCTTCGGCAGAGCGGATGGGGATATTCTGCAGATTGGGGTCGCTGCTGGAGAGCCTGCCCGTGGCCGTGACGGTCTGGTTAAAAGAGGTGTGGACACGCCCCGTTGTCGGGTTGATGAGCTGGGGCAAGGCATCCACGTAGGTGGACTTGAGCTTGGCAAGGCTCCGGTATTCCAGGACCCTGGCCGGAAGGGGATATTCTTTGCCCAGTTCGGTGAGTACCTCAACGTCCGTGGAGTAGCCGGTCTTGGTCCGTTTTCCCCCGGGAAGCCTGAGTTTTTCGAAGAGAATTTTGCCTAACTGCTGGGGGGAGTTGATGTTGAAGGTCTCCCCGGCCAGTTCATAGATTTCCCGCGAAATCTTCTCCAGTTGTTCCTCAAACTCGCGCGACAGAGATTGCAGGAGGGACGCATCCAGCCGGACGCCGTTCATCTCCATGGCAGCCAGGACCTCGACGAGCGGAAGCTCGACCTTGTGGAAGAGTTCAGCAAACCCGTCGGCCTCGACCTGGGGCAGGAGCAGGTTGGCCAGAAGCAAGGTCAGGTCGGCATCCTCACAGGAGTAGACGCAGGCCTTTTCCACATCCACCCGGTCAAAAGTAAGGGCCTTGGGGCCACTCCCGGCGACATCGGCGTAGGTGATAACCTGATGGTTCAGGTGCTCCCGGGCCAATTCTTCCAGGCTATGGCTGTGCTTCGAAGGGTTGAGGAGATAAGAAGCAATCATGGTATCGCCGGCAATTCCCTGGACATGGATTCCCGCCCTTGTCAGCAGGATGTAGTCGTACTTGATGTTCTGGCCGTATTTTTTCAAAGAGGGGTCTTCCAACAAAGGCCGCAGAGCTTTCAAGACTTCATTCTTGTTTAACTGCGGTGGTGCTCCCGGATAGGTGTGCCCAACGGGGATGTAGAAGGCCTGATGGGGCTTGCAGGAGAAGGATAAACCGACGATCTCGGCGCGCATGGGCTCCAGGGATGTGGACTCGAGGTCAAGGGCAAAACTCCCGGCCGCTCTCAGGGCTCCGATGAGCGCCCCGAATTCCTCTTTATCCAGCACCAATCGATAGTCCTTGGGAGGAAGCTTTTCCTGGGTGGCCCATTCCTTGAGAAGCTTGGAAAACTCCATCTCTTTGAAGATTTTCTGCATCCTTACCCTGTCCGGGGTTCCCACCTTCAACCCCTCCAGCTTCCATTCCAGAGGTGTCTGGGTATCGATGGTAGCCAGTTCCCGGCTGAGGCGAGCCTGATCGGCATAATGCATCAGGGTCTCCCGTAACTTAGCGTTCTTAACCCTGTCCACGTTCTTCAGGAGGCCTTCGATGGAACCGAATTCCTGGATTAGTTTAATGGCCGTTTTCTCTCCGATTCCGGGAACGCCAGGGATGTTGTCGGAGGAATCCCCGCTTAGTCCCATGACTTCGACAACTCTGTCCGGAGTCACCCCGAAGCGTTCCATTACCTCGGGGACCCGGAAGGTTTTATCTTTCATGGGATCATACATGGTCACATGGGGGGTGATGAGCTGGATGAGGTCCTTGTCTCCGGAAACAATGACTGTATCAAATCCCTGTTCCTCCATTTTCCTGGCCAATGCCCCGATCAGGTCATCGGCCTCATACCCTTCCCTTTCCAGGGAGGGGATGCCCAGGGCCCCGACAACCTCTTTGATGTAGGGGATCTGTGGACGGAGGTCCTCGGGCATGGCCGGGCGATTGGCCTTATACTCTCCGTAAACTTCATGGCGGAAGGTAGGCCCGGGGGCATCGAAGGCAATGGCCATGTACTCCGGGGATTGCTCCCGCAGGATTTTCAGGAGCATGTTGGTAAAGCCGTAAATAGCATTTGTGGGGAACCCCTTGGAGGTGGAGAGGTGGGGGATGGCAAAGAAAGCCCTGTAGATGTAGGAACTGCCGTCAATCAGGAATAAACGTGGTTTATTCTCTGGCATATTTTCAGTATGCCATAATCGCCGGGGAAATTTCAATTAAGAAGGGGCGTTTGCCCACGCCCAGTTTCTTATCAGAGGTATCAGGCCCGGGCGCATGCACGCCTCATTCGGAATAACAATGCAAGGGTGTATGTCCATAGGTCCATTTGCCGGGCGCTGACCGCTGAAAGCTGAAGGCTGCTTTTGCTTCATTCAAAATTGAAATCCACCGCGATCTTGAAAGTCTTCAGGGCTGGAAGATTCAGAATATCCTGGATGCCCGTCCGTCTGGAGATGTCGGCTAAAATCCGTTCGATTTTTCTCTTTGAAGGAGCGATCAGAGTGAACCATACATTATATTCCCCTTCCCTCTCATAATTATGGGTGACTCCGGGATATGAGTTCACAACGGCCACAAATTCTGAAACTCTCTTCCTGGGAACCCTGGCCGCGCAAAGAGTGGAGCTGAACCCGACGGCTCTGGAGCTGAAGCTGGCCCCGATCCGGCGGATGATGCCCGCATCCTTCAGCTTCTGTACCCGCTCCAAAACCTCTTTCTCTTTCACCTTCAACCTCCGGGCCAGGGCAAGGAAAGGGCGGTGGGTCAAGGGAAAGTTGCGCTGGATCTCGTTGAGAATCAGGCGGTCAATCTTGTCCAGAGAATATTTTTCTTTTGCCTTACCAGCCATCTCTTTGGCCTCCGATGATCAGGTCGAAACTTCGGCCGCAGCGGGCTCAGTCCCAATCAGTCCCCGATCCCTCCATTCTATGATTTCCCAGGCCATCTTCTCCTGTTCCTTCCACCAGCCGTCCAGTTTCTTTTTCCGTTCCCAATTTATCAGGGTATTTTTGGTCTCCTCATCCAGACGTGAAGGCTCTCCCCGGAAGAGGGGAGTTCCGGGGAGGGGAAGGAAAGTATGGGCATGGACCCTGGCCCCATGTTCTTCGATCATTCTCTGCATCAGACGGAGGGAGAGCCGGCGGTCCTCCATCGTTTCCCCGGGGAAGCCGAAGACAAAGTCCACGTGGGGCGTGAACCCGGCCTGCTGAATCCATTGCGCGGCGGTCAACGCCTGTTCTGCTGAATGTCCGCGGGCCAGCCTAACAAGAAGAGAATTACTGCCGGATTGGGCCCCGAGGACGATGGTCTTGTTCCGGCAGTATTTCTTCACCAGTCTTAGGATTTCGGGCGTAACCCAATCCGGACGAACTTCTGACGGATAACATCCGAAATGGATTCCTTCAATCCCGGCCCGGCGGCAGGCAACCAGCAGCTCCTCGACGGCCGCCAAATTCGGGCTTTGGCGCCCCGGAGAGCCATACGCGAAAGCATTGGAGGAAATGAATCGGCTCTGATGATAGCCGTACGGGACTGACCGCCTCAGATGCTCGCCCACGTTCGACGGGCTGCGATGGCGCAGACAACGGCCAAAGATCCGGGGGGTCTGGCAGAAGGTACAGCCATAGAGACAGCCCCGGGTAATTTCGATGGGTGAAAAGAACCGCTGCTCCAGAGAATGTGTAGCCCATGGGGTAAAAGGGAACGACTCGGAGTTTCCGGGGATGACGGAGGACGCGGAGAATTTCCCCTCGAGGAACTGCCGAAGAAAGGCGGGAAAAGTCTTTTCAGATTCCCCCGCAAAAACAAAATCAAACCCTATCCGCAGGGTTCCCTCCGGGTCGCCCGTGGGATGTGGCCCTCCTGCCAGAAAAATCGCTCCTCGGCCCATTGTCCGGCGGAGGCTCTCCAGCTCTTCCTTGACTTGCAGGAAATGCGGGGTCATGAAGGAGAACGCTATGACCGCCTTGCCGGAAGCGGCTGTCCTGGCCACCTCTTCAGCGGAGGTTGCCGTCAGGATGCGAAACGACCGGGAGAGGCCCTCTTGCTCCAGACAGCCGAGAAGGGCCGAGAGAGTAAAGCGATTGCCCCGGGTTTTTCGGAAGGCTAATAAAGGTCGGTCATCTTTCTCCGGAACCATCCTTTCTTTTATATTCTCGCCGCGTCGCCCTGTCAAAGGAAAAAGGAACCTCGCCCGC
>Ga0315282_10016729_pt1 | contig 10685 bp, 5 predicted proteins | sample YL17G07_20_MG_FD_203693 | JGI IMG/M metagenome (GOLD analysis project Ga0315282, IMG submission 203693) | Sediment microbial communities from Yellowstone Lake, YNP, Wyoming, USA - YL17G07_20 | ecosystem: Environmental > Aquatic > Freshwater > Lake > Sediment | place: USA: Wyoming | collected... | reverse complement strand
ATGAGCCTTTGCGTTCGCGCAACTCAGCCAACTCGCGATCACGGTCAGCTTTGATCTCTGCAATTCGAGCATTAATTTGAGAAGCCTGCTCACGCTCGGCAGCCATGATGCGCTCCTCCAGGCGTTTAAGCGCTTTCTGGCGAGCATCTTCGTCGACATAAGTAACCACATATTGGGCGAAATAAAGCACTCGATCCAGGTTACGGCGAGAAATGTCTAATAATAAACCCAGGTAAGACGGAATCCGGCGGGTATACCAGACGTGGGCAACCGGAGCCGCCAATTCGATATGACCCATCCGCTCGCGCCGCACCGAAGAGCGAGTAACCTCCACTCCACATTTGTCGCAGATAATACCTTTGTAACGGATGTTTTTATACTTGCCACAGTAACATTGCCAGTCATGGGTCGGCCCAAAGATTGCTTCACAAAACAAACCGTCTTTTTCGGGTCTTAACCGCCGATAATTGATCGTCTCAGGTTTCAGAACCTCGCCATACGACCAGCTTCGAATAGTTTCTGGCGATGCCAGACTGATACGCAATGAGGTTAACCCCTTAGTTTCCACTCAGTCGCCTCCTGATATATAGTTTTCCTTTGACAAAAACGATCACCAGACACACTTTCCCCACAGTTTGCGGCTAAATCGACCGCACCGTGTATATACAGGCATTTACACTCATTCTGGGATGGGGAAAAGTTTTCGTTTTGAATACTATGCTATGTTCAACTGCAACATAGAAAAACAAACACAAGCACTTGAGAACTTTCTTCTCAAGCGCCCATTGTGAGCTACTCCATCTATATTAAACATGTGAACAAATTATAACCAAAGATATCCGGTTTCGTCAAGAGGCAGAATCGGAATAAAAACCGATGAGCAAGCCATCGCCTGGTTTCGGTTGTCTTATAGGCAAAGACAGGTAGAACGTGCTGCCTTTGCCTAACTGGCTGGTGACTTTTACCTCTCCCCCATGCCGTTCGGCAATGGATTTAACGATTGCCAGCCCAAGCCCCGAGCCCCTCTCTTGTTTCTTTCCGCTCCGAGCTATCTGGTAAAACTTTTCGAATACATGGGGTTGGTCAACATGAGCTATACCAATACCGGTGTCGCTTACCTCAAATACAATCTGCTGAGGGGTGATCTTTACACCAACCTGAACGCGGCCTCCCGTTTCGGTAAATTTTATAGCATTATCGATTAAATTGTGCAATGCCTGTTGCAATAGATCTTGATCCGCCTCAAGTAACGGGATGGGTTGGTCGGGTATCTCTAGATTCAACTGCAATCGTCGTTGGGCTGCCAGGAGTTGCAGCCCGCTTACCACTCGTTCGAGTAATTCGCGCACCGGGATTAGCTTCAAATCCAATGCCAGGCCAGCTTCGATCCGCCCAAGGTCGAGCAGGTTATTGACCAATTGCGACATGCTCTCGACAGAACCGAGAATCTTTTGAACGTAACCGGCTTGTTGTTCGTTAAGTTCACCGACCATTTCGAGCATCGTGGTATAGCCACGGATGAGAGTCAATGGCGAACGGAGGTCGTGGCTTACGGTCGCAACGAAATCAGATTTAAGTCTATCCAACTCCATAAAATAGGAGATATCTCTTAATACACATACTCGCCCTACTGGTTTTCCTTCTGCCAGCACGGTCGAAGCGGTAGCCGAATATACTTTACCATCCGCAAGGGTAATTTCATTGGAATGGCTAACAGAACCGGAAGAAGCCAATAATTCCAACAACTCGGGTTGAGAAATGACCTGGTCGACAGCTTGGCCTTCTTTCCAGTGGGTGCCAAGCCCAAGGGTCTGCCAGGCGGCCGGATTCGCCAGCACAAGCCGGTTGTTTTGATCAGTAACCAACACCGGGTCTAAGGTAGAAGCTAAAATCGCCGCCAGTCGTTGCCGGCCAATCTCAGCGCTTAAGTAATGGAGAGAATTTGCCGCTGCCAGGGCTGCTTGTCCGGCAAGGGTTGACTGGAAACGTACTTCATCTTCCGAGAAGGTGTGAGGCTTATCGTATGCTGCCCATAATGCTCCATAATACTGGTTCTCGTGACGCAGTGGAATAGCCAGCAACGCCTGAGGAATATCCGCATTAGATGGATAATGTAATAATTTTGGTCGGTAGGGGTTGGTTAAGACTACCCGTTGATGCTGGCGGGTGAGCACCAATATTTGTTCATCAAGGTAGGCGTACGCCTGAGCGGCCGGCCCAGTGGCAAAAGCAACCGGCAGATCTCCATTGCTATCGAAGTCGGGCAGAGCTTCCTTGGCAAGCGCAATGCGGGCACAACAAGCCCCATTGGTTAGTGTTGATTCCAATACCGGATAAATCGATTCGCTCATCTCCAGGCTAGAAGCCACTCCCTGGCTCACCCAAAGGAGCCGGTTTTGTTCTTCTAAACTCGCTTTTAAACCTGCTCGCATTTGTTCAAAGGCATACCCAAGACGACCGACTTCATCTTCGCCTAAGATTTGCAAGGGTTGGCTTAATTCGCCCTGGGAAATTCTGCTCGCCTGATCAGATAGCTTGTGTAACGAAGATGTGACTTTGCGCATGCTAAAGTGAAAATAAAACGCTGCGATCCCCGAAAGAAGCAATACCATTAATGACAAGGGAGTAGCGATAGTAACGGCAAGTTGTTGGGCTTGTTGAGCTGGCACTTGCAACACGATTGCCCAGGGTCGACCCACAGCGGGTTGGTAATATACCAACTGGCGAGTGCCATCCGGCCCAATCTCCTCCTCGAGCTTATTTGAAGAAGCAGGTATTTTTCCAGTATATTCCTTGATTAAACCTGGAAGCGGCTGGTATAGAATGCGACCTTTCTCGTCAATTAATAATCCCATCCCACCCGTCTCGCTCAGGGTATCCAAAGAGGCGAGAATTGGGCCAATAAAAGGATTGGTAGCTAAATCCGTTCTTCCGACAAGGACAGCCCGAACGATTTTATCCTGGTCGAATACCGCAGCGACGAAGGATACCTGAGCTGCTTTTTGTCCTTCTTCTGGAACGATGGGATAAGTTTGGAATGGTACGCCATCTAAGGCGCGCAGAATTCCATATTGCTCCTCAGGGGATGCGCTCGAAAAATCATACTCATGCGGAAATCCAGCCACAGGCTTGTTATTGGCGTCCAATAGATAGAGCTGGGTGAAAAACGGAATGTTCCGGAGGTCATTCATTAAGATCGCGTTCAATGACGAATCGACCGGGTTGTAAAGCCGAGGGTCAGCCGCCAGTTGAGTGATCAGATTTTGCCCAGCTTCTAAAAAATAAGGCACTTGCGCAGAAGTTACCTGGCCCAGATTAGAGAGGCGGTCGTAGATCATCTGGCGGGCGGTCTGTTCAGCATTCTTCCAGGCGCTCACCACTAAGATCAAATCCATGACCAGCACCAACGGGCCGAGAGTGTATAAATAACGTGATTCAAGGCTCTTTTCAACCGGCGAAGGGTATAAAGCTGCGTGATTGCCCCACAAAGAAGGGAACACAGAGCTAAATATTTCGGCAAACAGACTCGCCAGAAGAACCGGAACTGCAAAAGCCAGGCTCATCCCTCGAACGTGAGTAATCGCATAATCCAGCTTGATGGCTAAAGTTCCATCGATCGACAAGGAAGTCCCGAAAAAAAACAAAACGGGATAAACCAAAGAAATCAAGAAACCGATGACCATAGGATGGCGCAAGGCTCGAAATACCATCGTCCGGTAGCGCTGGCGGACAGCGACGCTGTAGAGGGTAGCCATCAGCGCCAGTTCTAAAGGCGTAAATAGATTATGTGTTCCCCATATCGAGAGCAGCAAGCCACTGAAGCCTGCTGTAATTGCTGCTGTTAGAGGTCCAGACATTCCCGACATCATTACCCAGAATAATGCCGAAAAGATCATGATCGCAGATCCTTCTGGATCGATAGGCATATTTGGAGGGGGTAAAGTACCGGTCGAAGTCAGGCGAATGCCAAAAAATAGGCTGGTGGGAATTGTAGAGATGAGCGATACCACCAGAATGACCAGCGTCCGGTGCGTCCAGCGTTCGTTATACCCCTGCCAGTGATAGAGCAGCCCGGCAACCGCCCCAAAAAAAATAAACCAGCCGGTCGCCATAGTCATCCGCTCTAATAATCCCTGCGGAATATTCAGGTAGGGTAAGGCTGCAAGGAGGGTAAACAGAAATGACATGGGGAGACCTATGCTTAAGTCCTGTCAGAATTATAGCATCCCCAGGGATGGCTTACAACAACGGATAATATAATTAGAGCCACTCAATGGTTTCTTGAGTAGCTTTGGATAGATCCTGGTAGCAACCCCGCAGGTGTTCGGGAACCATTCCAGCCAAGATGTACATAGCTTCGTCGGTCATCAGGCGAAGTTCCTGGCGTGAAGGACGCTTGGAGAGGCTTCGAAAGCGAAACGGTTTCCCAATCTTAACCTGGGCCCCAGGTCCTCGCCAGCGGGTAGCCGGACGCAAAGCGGGAAATCCTACTGAATCCTGGATTGCCAGGGGGATGAGTCGTATGCCGCTCCGGCTGGCAAGATAGGCTATACCTTCTTTTGCCTGCGCCAGCGCTGGTCGACGGGTGCCTTCTGGGGCAACCAACACGATTTCCCCGGCTTCTAATACTTTCAGCGCTTGCTGCACTGCCCGGCGGTCAAACCCCTCCCGACGAACTGGAATCACTCCCCATAGCTTCGGAAAAATACCGATTATGGGATAGTTATAGACTTCGATCTTCGCCATCGGAATAATGTCACGCGGGATGACATGGATCGCAATGATTGGGTCGACGAATGCAATGTGATTGATATAAACCAGGGCTGGTCCTTGGGCGGGGATATTCTCCAATCCCTCCACATGGTCTAATTTCACCAGCAGCGTGAAGGCAATCGTGCGCATCAATAAGCGCAGAAAACGCCTTTTTTTCTGCCAATCTTGGTGATCATAAGTAGTTGATATCACTGGTTCATGCCTGAGTCTCTGGCTGGATAAATGATATCCAATCGGATTAATGGCTATCTTCCAAGGATTTCTGTTTGACGATAGGATGGTTGGCATATACCCCTCGATAATCCTCGGGTAACAAAGTGGCAATATGCGCCATAACGAGGTCCGCATTTTGTTGGCGAGCAAGCCGTTTTTCTTCGACCGTTCCATTCGCTGGCGGCAGGTAAAGGGGGGCCCCAATATGCATTTCCAGTACTGGTCTTTCGGCGTGCAAGGCGCGTTTCAAAAAATCGTCTGTTGAGCCAACGATCCCAACCGGAACCACCGGAACCCGGGCTTTGTCCATGAAATAAGCTACCCCCGGAAACGCCCGCCGTAAGCCAGGTTTGTGCGAACGCCCTCCCTCGGGAGCAATAAGCAATGGCCGACCGTCTTTGAGAACCATCAACATGGTATCCACCACTTTGCGATCGAATTTGCCGCGGTGGACCTGGATACCGCCATACAGCCGTACCAGGGTAGATTGGCCTGCCCGGCTCCAAATATCCACGGCACCAACGGCTTCGGGTTCCTGAGGCCAGAATGCAACCACAAACGGAGCTTCATAGAGTGAGATATGGTTTATAGCGATCAGATAAGCACCTTGCGCAGGGACGTTTTCTAATCCAGTAATCGTGATTTTACTTAGAACTCGGAAAAGTCCCCGGAATATTGGGCGTAATAACTTTCTGGCCACCCGATTGCCAGCCGGGATAACATATTTTTCGACCATATTATTGGGACTCCGTTATATCTGGTTGGATTTGCGTTTTGACCTGCTCCAAGACCTGAGCAATATCCAAAGCATCCGAATTAATTATGATAGCATCCTGCGCTGGGTGCAAAGGTGCAATCGGGCGTGTTGAATCAATGTGATCCCGCGCCAACATGCCTTCCCGGATTTCATCCAGGGTCACATCCTTGCCACGCGCTTTGAATTCCAGGTACCGGCGTTGAGCGCGCACATCCAATGAGGCTTCCAGGTAAATTTTTATGTCGGCCTCGGGTAAGACGACGGTTCCAATATCTCTTCCAACCATGACCACGTTACCGCGTAACCCAATCTGTCTCTGCAAGGCAGACAGGGCTTTGCGCACCCCTGGATAGGCTGAAACAATCGAAACATGGTCATCAACCTCTCGATTGCGTATCTTCCAGGTGACATCTTGCCCGGCAACGAAAATATCGTACATTCGACCATCTCTTTTCGATGGTGGGCGAACATCGATGGGTGTCTTTTCTGCCAGGTCAGTAATTGCCTTTTCATCTCCCACCGGAATACCCTGCTGCAGCGCCAGCCAGGTCAATGCTCGGTACATCACGCCGGTATCGAAAAATAAATATCCTAAAGCCTCAGCCAGGCGTCTGCCAAGCGTGGACTTGCCCGAAGCCGCCGGGCCATCTATTGCAATGATCTTCGGTAACGACAATACTCCTCCAAAGTGAGCCTGCCAGTAATAAAACTACTCGATCGGCTTCTTCAATAAGGGGTCGATCTCTTCACCGGGTGAATTGGGGCCATTCTGAGGCGTCAGCAAACCGCCTGGAAACAGGTCGCCGCGCGCCCATACGATGATCTGCTCATCTTGCCAGGCTGCTGTACGGTAAATCAGCCATTTGAGGAAATCCGGCGGTAGAATGCCTTCCCAACCCGGCTGCCGCCACCAGATAAAATCCTGGCCGCGATAGCTGGCTGCTTCACTGGGAGGCTTGGCATCTTTGCGGGTAATGATAATCAACGGCAACGTTTGCTTACCCATCTCGGCAGGCGCCAGGATTTTATCCTCAGGCAGGTAACTGGTTTGCTCAAAAGAGCGCAGCGCCCAATGTAAAGAAGGAGAGTCTAGATTCACGCTGATATCGATCGCCGCGCCTTGCCCAACTTTCCATTTAGAGAGATCATCAAGTGTATCGCTGAGCAACCTGACCTGACCAGCTTGAGGGAAAGTTGGCCACAATTCCTGGCGTTCAATCTCTTGTAAGCTTGGAGTAAGGCTAATAATTCCCCATACTTCAGCCAACAGGTAGACGGTTAATGAGGCCACCACGCCCCAAATCAGACCAAGTCGGGCAATTTCCCACGACCATCCCGAAGCCACCAGCCAGGTCATTAATCCTGCCAGGGCAAAGATCGTGATCACGATAACCGGGCGAATGAAATCCAGGCTTGTGGTTGGAATGTTGGTGCTTAAACCAGCTAACTGTAACCAAAAAATCGCCATGAGCAAGATGATCATTCCTGCCAGGCCGACTGAAACCAGTTTCCGAGTGATTGGCAGAAAAAACGCTCGCCTCAGCTCGATGGAAGCCAAAACCCAAACGAAAATCAATACCCATCCCAGATCGCCAACTTGCCGTCCAGGATTAATCAATCCCAGTAGCAGGCTAACAGCAGCCAGCAAGGTTGCGATCGGGAGAGACCGGGGGTTATAAACGCCGGCTATCAGATTTCTCCCCCCTCGGATCGCGCTAACCAGAGCAAAAAGGATGGCTAAAGGCTGGTAAATAATAAGCCCGGCTGGCAGCCTCAAGCCGGGTATACCGGAGGGATGTGTCCAGGTTTCGAGGTAAGCCGGTAAGCCATTAAGCCAGGCGCCCAGTCCGGATGGGTAGCGAAAAAAAAGCGTTCCAGCCAGCATGAGCGTGATGACCAGGCTGATGACTGCCGGCAAAATAATTCCCTCGAGTTTGATTGTTGCATTCGGAACCTGCCCACCGTCTGAGACCGACCGCGCTCTCCGCAGCAACCAACCCCACCCCACCCCGCTAAAACCAAAAACCAATAAACTCGAATAAAAAGCTGCCCCAGATAGCAACGCCAGACCTAAAAATATAGCCGCGATACTCCAACGACGGTTAAGCGCCAGTCCAATAGTCAAGAACGTAAAACCAATCGCCAGCATTGGGCCATCAGCCATCCGAGAAAGCGCCACCATACCCGGGTCAAGGCTAAGCCCAAAAGCTAAAATCAAGCTGGTTTTACTCCCCAATTCTGTCCGAAATGCGTACGTTGCCAGCACCAACAAGCTACCCGCCAGAGCTGGCAGCAATCGCGCCAAGAAATCATTGCTACCAAAAAGCCAAAATAAACCTCCGGTGAAGAAAGCGTAAACCGGTTGAACGCTGGTCGCCAGGGATTCGCCGCGCCCAACGCCGAAAGCCTCAAGCGCCAATCTGGCTTCTCCATCCGAAAGTGGTTTGGCTCCCAGGCACCACAGGCGGAGGGTAACCGCCAGCAAGAATGCTAGCCCGTATAACATTTGCTCAGTGCTGATCCGTTTCGTTTTCATAGGTGAGTGGACTTATTATACTGAAAATTGGCAATCGGAATATCCACTTATTATGGTACTTCATAAATGGACACATCACCCTGGTTGAAGACGGTGTTCATATACTGGATGAATTTAAGTTCGTTCAAGCCGGTCTGACAGTTTCCCTGACCAGGCAAGTAGGTTGTCCGTTCCAATGAGCCTACATACACATAACGGATGTTATACCTTTGGATAATCTCATCCGCTTCTGTCCATTGGCGGGTACAGTACAACCGCTCCAAATCGAACTGTCGCGTGCCCATCTCCTTTCCTCCGCCGCGCCACTGACTCTCATGCCCGATCCACCCCAACACACCGGGTAGCCCCGAAAGCATGGAGACGCGGGCATAATCCGTATAGCTCCCACCGGTAGGGCTGACAGCCTCAGCAACCACCCCATCCGGAGCGTCAGATAACCAGCCAATTGCTGCGATCTCATCTGGCACCTGGTGGGTTAAATACTCAGTGCCATCCAGCGTCCATCCCCTATCTGGCTTGAAACCATGGGTGGTATCTGCCAGTCCAAGTACTATGTAGACCATGCCAATGCCAAACAACACCATCATACTCGCCCGGTAGAGTAATCCCAAGTTCGAATGCCATTTTTGCCAGAGCAAGGCTGTGATGTAACCAGCCCCTACCCCCCAAAATAACCATGCCTGGTAATAAAATTTAAATATGGTGTTGATGCGCCATCCAAACTGGTCGCGTAGATAGAAAAACTCAGGGATGAGCACCAATAGCACGCCCATCAGGATAATCAGCAGAAGGTAGGTATGATCAGTGGATTTAGTTTCGGCTGCAGATTTTCCCGGTTGGTGATCAGTCTGAAGCAGGTAAGCCAACGTCCAACCCAACAGGATGAGCAAGGTTGCCCATCCACCAAAATTCACCAGACGCCGGCTGAGCGCCTGGTGAATTACGCCCCCTACATCCGTCGCTGCCAGGCTGCCCATGTAGATATCGCCAACAGCCGGGAGAGCCAGGATTACAAACCCGAAGATCAACGATAGCATCCACAAAAGGGCCATGATTCCCGCCGCAAGCCCCAATCCTTTTAGCAAAAGTGGCTTAGCAGCTTTCCAGGAATATCCATAGTATAGGAACAAGGGGATGAACAGGAGCGCAAACATTACCCAGAGATGTATGCCGCGGGTTGAATAAATTAAATTTGGAATTATGCCGCCGGCCTGAGAGGAAAATCCCACATAGAAGGGGAGATAAAGCAAAATGCTAATGACCCCTAGAAATAGACCAAACCAGAAGAAATCCTTTACCAGACCTGGCAAGCGAACCATTGCGGATCGCTTGACAACCAGGGGCTCTTCAAGTTGATCTTTGGTTCGTTGCCATCTACCCAGCGAACAAGCTGCCACAGTCAACGCTACGTAAAATGGGGAATCCCAGGTATTCAAAAATGCCAGACCACCAAGAATCAAGGCACAGAACAAGGTTGTGGTCGGATCCCCGAAGACCGGCAGGGCAAATCTTCGCCTGGCAGTATGAGCAGCGGAGAAAATAACCACGCCCTGTTCTCGAATCGCAGGCAGAAGGTTGCTGAGAAGGACAACTCCCAGGATGATGCCCGCCAGACCGACCAATTCGCTTTTTAGATTAAGTTGAATGCTACCGATCCAGGTTGAGGCGATACCCCCCGCCAACATCAAGCTGCCTAGCCATGCCAGCCAGCGCTCGGGGATCGAAAATCGACTGGGTAATCGGGTCTCAAGACAGGCGTTGCGATATACATGAAGCGCAACTGCCATTGCTAGAAATGTAAATGGCATTGCCAGGACATGAGGATGTAAATCAGCCAGGAGGTAGGAGAATGCCGGAAATTCATCGATTATTTCTTTAACATTGCCAGCAATATCATAATCTTGCACCACCCGCGAGGCTCGCCACCACCAATAAAAACGGGTGGGCGTCCAAGACAGGGGTTGAGTGGGCGGTTTGCTCAATTCCACCAAATCCAGCCACTTCCAGAAAGGCGAAATCCATTGCCCGTCAGCCAGCTTCCTCCAGAATAAACCGCGAGCATGCAGCACTTCCAGGAACCCTTCCAGATTTCCAACCAACAGCACATAGAACGGCGCAAACAAAGGCAAGAAAAGAGAACGAATGCGTTTTCCGGTCTCTCCAACCAACAGGTTATAAGCCATACCATAAGCGCCTATCGTGCTCATGGCAAACAGCATTGCAATCCCAAGATTAAAAGCAACGCCACCCGGGATGTTTCCTAGCTTTGCAATCATCGCCACCATCACATAACCAAAGTAATAATAAGATATGGCATAACCCGAAAGCCAGGGGTCATGTGGCGGGAAGGTTGGTGAACGTAGAATTGCGTTGATAAAAGCCAGTTCCATCGGCTTTTCGGTACCC
>Ga0315282_10016728_pt1 | contig 10685 bp, 15 predicted proteins | sample YL17G07_20_MG_FD_203693 | JGI IMG/M metagenome (GOLD analysis project Ga0315282, IMG submission 203693) | Sediment microbial communities from Yellowstone Lake, YNP, Wyoming, USA - YL17G07_20 | ecosystem: Environmental > Aquatic > Freshwater > Lake > Sediment | place: USA: Wyoming | collected... | reverse complement strand
AACGGCGTGCAGGTAGTCCAGCGCTGGATCGTGGCGGCGCTGCGGCATCGCAAGTTCTTCCGTCTCGCGGAACTCAACCAGGCGATCCGGGAGTTGCTCGACAAGCTCAACCAGCGATCGTTTCGTAAACGCCCGGGTTGTCGCGCCACCTTGTTCGCCGAGCTGGACCGGCCGGCTCTCGGGCCCCTGCCCACGGAGCGCTACGAGTTCCACCAATGGGCTACGGCGCGCGCCCACATCGATTATCACGTGGAGTTCGAGCGCCACTACTACAGCGTGCCGTACGCCCTGACCGGACAGGTGGTGGAGATCCGGGCGACGATGACGACCTTGGAGATCTTCCACCGGGGCGAGCGGGTGAACCATAAGCGAGTGTGGCGTGTGTACCGGGAAGCGGGATTGTGCGTGAAGCGGAAGAAGCGCAAGCGGTGGGTGCGCGCCGGGCGTCCGGCGAGGGTCTTGACCGCGGCGAATCAGGAGTGGGCGTTGGACTTCGTGCCCGATGTTCTGGGGACAGGGCAGCGGGTGCGCGTGCTGAGCGTGCTGGACGCCTACACGCGGGAATGCCTGGCGCTGGAAGTGGACACGCGCTTCGCCAGTCGTCGGGTGACACGGGTGCTGGAACGGCTCATAGCCGAACGCGGGCGGCCGCACCGTCTGCGCTGCGACAAGGGGCCGGAACTGACCAGCCGGCATTTTCTGGCCTGGTGCGTGGAGCGGAAGATCCAGTGGGTGCACATCGAGCCGGGTCGGCCGATGCAGAACGGGCGGGTGGAGAGCTTTCAGGGTAAGTTTCGCGATGAGTGCTTGAACGTGAGTTGGTTTCGGAACCTGGGGGAGGCGCGTGAGAAGGTGGCAACCTGGCGGCGGGAGTACAATCAGGCGCGTCCACATTCCAGCTTGGGGTATCAGACGCCGGAGGCATTCGCGGCGGGCGCCGCGCCGCCAGCGTCTCCCCCCACGCTGGCGGGAATCCTCAAGACGGAGGAGAATGCTTCCTTGAGTTCTACGAATTTCGTATCAGCCAGTGTGCGGACCTAGGGGGCAGGTCAGTGGCATGCGGGGAAAGCATTCGCGATTCACGTCACAAAAGTCCCCACAGTCAAGCAGAGCCACGTTCGCGCAGAGGAATTACCAATCGCTGCAACTCATTAGAAAGATTGGTGCGGAGGGCCGGAATCGAACCGGCACGGGGCTTGCGCCCCAAGGGATTTTAAGTCCCTTGCGTCTACCAGTTCCGCCACCCCCGCACAGTGGAAACGATACAATTAGTTTGCCCAGAGTGCTACTGCGTTCTCACCCCCAGTGCGACGCTTGAGGGTTCGGAGTTTCTTTGGCGTTTCGGCCAAGTCCTCGACCGAAGCCTTCGCCGGAGGATTATCTGTGGCCAAGATGGCTCTGGGAGCCCCGTGATGTGCTTGCATTGACATCCGAAGTCCCTGATTGCTCGATTGTGTCGTTAAGGTCCGACACTCGATAGTCGGGCACGAGTGAAATCGCATGCGTTGTAGCGTTCTGGAGGTCGGAGCCACCCTGGGTAGGTTTTCAGCGCGCAGGGTGAGATGGAAGGTGAGCGCGTAGCAATCCGCATCAAGTGTGCAGTACATGTGGCCCTGATTCGCGACGGCTGAATTTGCCGTTGTGACCGTCGTACCCGTCTCGATGTGGCGAATGCACCGGTAACCTGCCGTGCTCAAGAACTCGATAATCTCGCGCGCCTTGCGACGTTTCTCGTCCTCCGTAGCTCCGTGCATTTCCAGATAAAGGACCGGGTGGTCGGCCGCAAGCGCCTTCTGCATGCCGCGGAGAACAGCGAGCTCCATTCCTTCCACGTCGATTTTGACAAAATCCGGCCGGGGCAGGTCGTGGCGCGTGAGGTCATCATCGAGGCAAACCACGGGCACGGTCGTCGTGCCGGGTTGGGCCAGCGAACTTCGGATCTGGGCGCTGATGGCCGGATCGCCGGTCGCAGCCCCGGGCATGCGCGGATCATAAACCAGGGTGAGCGTACTCTCCCGGTCTCCTAACGCACGGTTCAAGATAACGACGTTCTGGAGGGCGTTGAGCTGCACATTTTCGAGCACGCGTTGGTAGTTCGCGGGGTGCGGTTCGTAGGTGACCACAGCCCTAGCCTGTCGGGCAAAGAACAGCGTCATGATTCCTTGAAAGGCTCCAATGTCGTAGACGACCTTGCCCTTCAAGTCGAGACTACCCAAAAAGGCCTCTTCGATTTCGTTCTGCGAGGAACGGGAGAAAACGGCGGGGAGGAAACCCAGACCGCCCTTGCGCTTCATCCCTTTGATCAGTCCGTGCCGCACGGTGTAGGTGAGGTTCTCGAAAAGCTTCTCACTGATGAACGAAATCATCCGGTCCTCGAGAGAAAAGTGCGAACGCCGGAAATGGGGGTTGGTGCTCATGAACCTGTGATACTGAGAGTACATGACCGATGCGCGGCAATCCAGGTCAATCCGCCTTTCGAACCCCCAAGACAATCTCCGACTTCTGCTCTGGGGTTCGCTCCACACGCGCTCTTCGGCCCATCTCTGCCTCCTTCGAAGTCGTCCTGATCATACCTGAGTCCCGTGTCCAGTTTCAGAGGGGTGCAGTACAGCTCCATCTCCGCTCTCGCGCCTGGCAAGCGCCGGGCGACACAACGCGGACAAAAGACAACCAGAAACCACAAGGCCTGACATGGCGGGCGGCGAGAAGGTCAAGAAAAGAACTAAGAAACGGCAACGGAGCCGGATAGGCCCCCCAATTAGGCTTGACGACATGGTGCACGTTGTAGTCATAGTAGAGAGGGGAGGTAGAATCTATGAGCGAGGAGACTCAACAGAATTCAACAGAATCGACACTCAGCCCCAAGCAGATCCGGGTCATCGAAGCTCTCGCCAGTGGCGCAAGCGTTGCGGATGCTGCCAGGAGAGCTGGGGTAGACCGTAGTACAATCTATCTGTGGATGAAGGACGATGACGATTTCGCCGAGGAACTAAGCCTCGCCCGGCGGGAATGCGCGGACAACATGAGAGCCCGACTCCGAGAGCTCGCGGAAGATGCCGTAAAGACGGTCCGCGAACTAATGACGGGTACAGATGTTTCCGCTGCGGTCCGGCTCAGGGCGGCGTTGTCGGTGCTCCAAAGCATGGGGGCGATGGACGAGTCCCAGGGGACTCTGGCGATGATAGAGCGGGGGCGGGCAAGTTCCGAATCCTGGGATTCGCCCTTACTCAACGCCTTGGCTCGACAACTTAGCTAAGCGCGCCGACAGCTGGGGATCTCTACTAGGTGATAACCCCGCAAACTTCGCCGAACGCTGACACTCACAGAGTGGACGGGTCGAGGCGCCGCCTTCTTTGGATGTTTCTCGGGAGGGCCTCCATGGCGACTGCCTTATAGCCAAGCTGTCCATGCTCCTCCATGTGGCAGTGGGCGCAGAGCGTCACGAGGTTGTCGGGGGAGTCGTTACCCTGTTGACTTCGCCGACCCTGGTTGGTTCTGTCGCTCGGGCTTGGCCCTCTTTGATACTTCCGATTGGCCCACCCCGAGTCCTTGCTTCTTCGATCTGCTAGTTCCTTTTCTGTTCTTTATTCTACTTCCGTCGGAACGCGGTCGGAAGCGGAAGCCCACGACGCGGGAGAGGAAGGGTTTGACGTGAATCGTAGGTCTGAACCCGACTGGAACGCCGCGTCTGGGTCGCTCCCTGCCCGGAGAAAACGCGGGAGGTACGGGGAGCAAGCGGCACCACGAGACGATCATTGATCCGAGGGATGGGTGCCTCGCCTAGACAATCATCCCGAACCCTGTAAGTTCCTTCGTGTCTCCCAGAGGCAAGGCTCCCGGCACGCGCGGCATCCGGCCCTTTCCGTCCTTGTTCACGGCGCGGTGGTTCGGGCCGTGCAATGGCGCCACGGTCAGAACCATGAGCGCCATGAGGCAGTTGCTTCTTCCTAGTTTCGTGGTTTGGCCTTTATGACATCGGCCTGGGATCAGCACCGCGAGGCTGGTTTCTATCAGTGGAGTCTTGCCCCGATCTATTTACCGCGGTTAATCCGCTGCTTGCTCTGTCCAGGACTTCTTCCAATCATTTTGCTTACGCTTTGGATTCCTCGGGAATCTCGAACCCTTCCGCTTTTAGGGCGGTTCTTACAGCCTGCCTCACTCGGGCGGCGATCTCCAGTGCACGGCGTGCTTCGTCCTCACGAACCTCTTCGTCCTCCCCAGGGTAACGTGCGGTAATGGCATAGGGGGTCAACTCTTCGGCGTCACGCAACTGTTCAGCCCAGGGGGCTCGCTCGGCGCACAGCTCCAACAGCCGTGAAAGACTGTGCGTATATGGAAAATCGATCGCATGAAATACTAGATACGCTTTCAGGTGTTTCTCAGCGCACTGTTGGGCGTGGTACGCGATCAGGCGGTAAGGCGGCAAGCGCGACAGTGAAAAGCCGTGCTTCGCGAAGCGCAAATCCTCGTCGCCGTAAGCGAGCCACTGCTGAACCTTTCGCCCCACCTCCGCGTTAGCCGGCTTCATAGAGGATTCTTCCCTCCTTCCACGCAGGCCGGGCTACCGTTCCTGGGATGTGGCGGTCGCTTTCGAACTCTTCCGGCGTCAGGACAATCACGTCCCTGGCGATGCCCAGGCCACCCAGCGCACGGTCCATTGCCACCATCAGTGCTCGCCGGCTTCCGGAAACGGGACACACCACCAACAGATCTACGTCACTGTGTGCGTCGGCCGTTCCTCGGGCATGCGATCCAAAGAGAATGACTCGGCAGGGCTGGAATTCGCGGACGAGGCGTTCGGTAGCGATTCGGAGGATTTCGTCGCTCACCATCAAAGCGGGATTGCCTCCGTATAGATTTGATCTCGCAAATAGGGACTCACGCCCCCATCGGTAATCACATCAACCTCGCCCCCCAATAGTTCTTGAAGATCTTGCCAGAGTCCGACCAAGTCCAAGAAGCTCCGTCCCTGTTCCATCTCAACTAAGAAATCCACATCACTTTCCCCTTCGTCCTCACCTCGGGCTACCGAGCCGAAGATGCGCACATTCCGCGCCCCGTACTTCGCGGCAAGGCGAAGGATCTCCTCGCGCTTGGACTTCAGAAGGTCACTCGTGCCCACCTCCATCGTCTCCCCAGCCCCAACATTACTACAGACAGGGCCACTATCTCGAACGTATTTTCAAGCTGTGATGAGCCCAGGCAGCCTGTATTGAATAACTCAACTGCCTATGCTCTTCCATAAGGCAACGGGCACACAGGGTCACAAGGTTCCCAAGCGAGTCGCTGCCCTGCTGACTCCGCTGGATCTTGTGGTGGACCTGGAGGCTTTCGAGCGACCCACACCTTTGACATCGCCACCCATCCCGCTCCAACACCCGCTTCATCAGCCGGCGTGCATCTTGCAGGAAAACGCCTTGGCAGTACAATGCAATTCCAGCGAACGGCGAACGGTGCCTTAACCGTTTGTCTCAGCTCAGAGGACAACCGCAATCCGTTTCGAGGTCGCCGGCACTCCTCATTCTCTTCCTGTTTAGTAGGGGCCAGTAGATCAATCACAAAGAGATGTGCCACCATCCTGCGCAGGTTGCCTCAGTGAGCCTCTGCACACTAGCAGAGGCTGTTGGGTGACTGCGTGAGGTCAGAAAGCGCACCGTAGGTAGGAGGCCAATGATAGGGCGATAGGAAACAACTGCCTAGAAAATCACTGCGCCTGTAATATCTGCGCAGGGGTCTTCCGGCCGCGTTCAGTGCGGTCAAAATCAGCATCAAGACTTACGAGCGTCAGCCCGTATTTCTCGGCTGCCGCGTATTGGAAAGCGTCATCAAAGTCCAGGTCAAACTTGTCTTTCAAGAAACCGATCCGTTGCATCTCTTCAGGCTCGAGGCGAACCACAGAGAGTGCGCCGTCCACAAAAGCATCCTGAACGAACTGCACAAACGCATCCATCTTGTTGAGCGTGCTCATTACGATTGCGACCGAGTGCAAAGCGAAATCGGTGATGAACAAACGGTCTGTAGGCAGGACGTTAAGAAACCGGCCGACTTCTTCGGACCGTGCCTGATCCAGAAGTCGCTCCAGCCATACATTGGTGTCCACTAGAAACATTCCTCAGTCCCCCCGCCATTCCAGCGCCTTCTTCTGGAGTTCTAGCGAGGTGTACTGGTCGCGATAATTTCTCAGGGCACCTGCCCAGTCCTGCCGCAGTTTCCTGCCCGGTCTTTGTGCACGTCTTTCAATCAGGAACCGGGCAAAATCCTCCACCTCGCGTTGGAGCTCTGGCGGCAACGCCTTGATCAATTCGTCTATCGTCTGACGGACGGACATGGTCAATTCAACTCCATTTGGGGTATTCTTCCGTAGCCTCACCATCCCTAACGGAATCTAAGTGGCATATTCTTCGATGAAAAGCAATCGAGTCCTCTCAGTTGCCGTGGAATGCGGCGTACGTGCATCTCAAAGCGAATCGTCCGCCTTGGCACCCTGTTTTCCACGTTCGTTGGCTATTGTACCAGTTCGGATAGCCTGCGCGTCGTAGCAAAGTTGCCCATGCGCCTCCATGTGGCAGTAGGCACACAGGGTGGCCAGGTTCTCCAACAAGTCGCTGCCTTGCTGGCTTCTTTTGATCTTGTGGTGAACCTGAAGGCTTTCGAGTGACCCGCACTTTTGACACCGCCACCCGTCCCGCTCCAACACCCGCTTCATTAGCCGACGATAGATCTGCTTCCCCAGCTTGATCCGCTTCACCTTCTTTAGCATTTCCTCGTAGGCTCCAGCGCTGTGTCCACGGATTCCGTGGTTAGCCGCGCCTGATAGTCCGGCGGCAGAAGGTGGACGAGACGATGAATGACCAGCAGGATCTCTTCTGGCGTCGACTCCTCCGTCCGCCCCGCCAGGAAGTCGGCACAGATCAGCTCCAGACAATAACCCCTGGACCTTTCACTTCCCACCATCCTGGTGGCAACATACAGCGCTCGCTTCACAATCGGCAGCTGGCTCTCATAGAGCTTGAAATAGACCATCTCGTAGGGCTCGTAGTCCTGCCCCGTGAAGTACTTGTAGACCTCTTCCTTCAGCTGTTGCTTGGTCGACTCCTTGGCCCTGTGCAACCAGGTTGCACTGTCAAAGCGTCGGCCTTCGCTCCGGGCTACCTTGGCCAGCTCCAGCGCCTTCGACCAGCCCAGGTTCTCGATCTCCTGGGTGGGAATCTGCTTGAGATGGTCATGGATCGACATCAGATAGTAGGCCTTGCGGCGAGAGTCCGGGAATTTGACTTCCAGGAAGTGCTCAAAGCTCCTGTAGCCCAGCCGCCAGTACTCCTGGTTCCGCACCTCGCAGAGGTGCTTCCCCAGCTCGGCAAACCGCTGGTCCTTCTGCTGCTCCATGCGCTCTTCCCAGCGCAGGATCTCGTCAATCTTCTTGAGAACTTCCTGGGCCCTTGCTTTATCCATGCACCGCCTGCTCCTCGAGCTTCACCAGCTTCTCCTCCGCCAATGCCTTCTTCCTCAAACACAGCCCCAGATAGGCGCAGTTCAGGCACTGGTTGTTCGGGTAGCGGATCCCGGAGCGAGGGTAGAAGTGCCCCGCCTCCATCTCGCTCGCCAGCATGTCCAGGGACTCGGCAAAGGCCCGCCACTGCCGCTTGCGTATCCGAGCATGCAGGTACTGAATCTCCGGCTGCTTCTTGCGGACGAAGTTCACCAGACACACCTGCTGCTTCTGGGCTGCCCAGGAGTAGCAGACCAGCTGGGGGTCGAGTTCGAGCAGACGCGGCATACTTTCCGGGTAGCATTGCGTGCTGGTCTTCCATTCGATCAGGCAGTGAGTCCCATCGACCCAGCCGATGGCATCGATGTAGGCCAAGAAATGCCGGTCGCTGAGCGGGAGCGGCCGCCGGATCTTGACTTGAAAGTCCGTGCGCCCGTCTTCGATCTGTACCCGCTGATCGTCTCGGAACCGCTCCAGCAGTTGCTGTCCTTGCTCGAGCATCTTCTCCCAGCTGTCGCTGTTCGAGTACTCAAGCTCCGTGTCCTTCATCCTGCCCCAATGCTCGGTGAAGAAGCGCACTGAATCCTCGACCAGGAACTGGGCCTCGACGGCCATCTGAAAGACGCGGCCGAAGATGAGGCTGGCCTTGTCTTCCCGTTCCCGCCAGCCGTCCAAGTAGTGGTACTTGTACTTGAGCGGGCATTGCAGGTAGGTTGAAAGCTGCGTGTAGCTGTAATGATCCATGGTCCCCTCCTTGTTTCTTGATCGCCTTTCCTCTTCTTCTGTTTTCCTTCCCGCTAAGCTCGTGCGGTTTCAGCAGCCGCAGGCGAGGGTGTCTGTGCCTGACACAGCTCCGACCAGCGCTCGGTGGGGGCAAACCCCTCGACGTCCAGCCGTCGCGACCCGTCCGTCCCCCAGTAAGCCAGTCGGATGACTCCTTCCAGTCCCACAACCCGGCGGTCGTCCAGTTCCTCAGCTGCCAGCAGTTCTGCGTCATAGCCGAAATCGCTCAGGAACCAACGCAGTTTCCACAACGCCCGATCGTGGCAATAGAGGCGGGTCCGGACGTGGCGACCGGCATAGGGGGCCGGTTCGAGGATCAGAAAGGTGACTGCCCGGCAGGGCTTAGCGGCGTGGCCGGCGGGCTCGAAGCGGACTACTCGGGCTCGGTACAAGCCCTCGACCAGCGGAACCCTTTCTCTTGGGTGATTGAGACCTTGAATCTTGATTCGCATGGGTGACTCCTTTCGGAAAAGGCGGCCGGGACTGGAGAGTCCGGCGCAGCTGAGGAATCTGCTCCTGGGTCAAGGCCCAGGGCGGAAGCTCTTCCAATGAGCAAAGAGCGATGCCATAGGCTTTGCGCAGGGCGCGGTTGACGGCGCGGGTTTCCGCCATACGCATCTCGGCGTGGTTGAAGATGAGGGGGGAGACGTTCCCGGGATGAGCGTCACCATAGCCGACGAAGCCGCGGCATTTGGAGGACTTGTAGACGGTCGCCTTGAAGACCCAGAAGTTCTTGTCGGGACGGCAGAGTGAGATGACCGGCTCCGCGTGAATACCAGCGCAGCGCCTGTTAATTGCCAGATTTAAGAGGTCGCCATGAGTCACGTATCCCCGATCGTGTCCAAGTCGGGTGAGCGGTCTGCCTTGGGTAGGGAGCATAGGTTTTGATCCTCGCGAATATATATAGCAACTTTCTTTCTTTATTCTCTCCCCGTTCTGACCCTTTGTCAAGAGATATTTGGGGGTTTATGGTAAGATCTGTCGCGAATGAGATTTGGGCCTTATCTCAAACAACTGAGATTGGCGGCTGGTCTAACACAGGGCCAGCTTGCCCGTAGCTGTCGCCTGACTACCGCTTACATTTATCAATTGGAAAAGCATAAGGCAGAACCGCCAACGCACCGTGTGTGTAAGTTGCTGGCACGCGCCATGGGTGTGGACGGAAATGAGTTGTGGAAGCATGCCTTTGCGGCAAGGTTGGAGAAGTGGCTGAAGAGGGAAGGTTTTAGAAAAATCCCGGATGGTGCTGCATCCGCTTTGTATGATAGCTTGTTGGGTCGATAATATATTAGTCATTACCGGGCCGTCTCTCCTGCATAAATACATACGACCGCCTCGTGCGGAGCTTATTGCTCGCGTCCCATTATCGACAGACGGACACACTCACTAGGCGACAGTTGTCTTATGCCCCTTGACACGAGTCTCGCCACTCTTCCCGACGGCCTCAGCGTTGACGTCGAGGATTACTTTCATGTCGAGGCCTTTGCTGACCGGATTTCACCTGAAGCTTGGCCTGGTTTCCCTCGCCGCGTTGTCGAGAACACGCGTCGCGTGTTGGAGCTCTTGAGTCGCGCAAACGCCCGGGCGACTTTCTTCGTTCTCGGCTGGGTGGCGGAGAAGGAGCCGAGACTCTTGCAGGAGATTGTCCACGCGGGGCACGAGGTAGGCTGTCATAGCTACTGGCACCGGCGCCTGTGGCGCATGACCCCCGCAGAGTTCCGAGAGGATACACGTCGTGCGCTCAGTGTCATTCAGGACGCATGTGGTCAGAAAGTTGTGGGCTATCGAGCACCAACCTTCTCGCTCGTCCGAAAATCACTCTGGGCGATTGAGATCCTGGCAGAGGAAGGCTTTGTCTATGACTCGAGTGTCTTTCCCGTCCGTCATGACCTCTACGGCATGCCGGAGGCACCGCGATTCCCTTTTTGCTGGAAGCTTCCGTCCGGAACAACCCTGTTCGAGATCCCGATGACGACCGTTCGCGTCCTGCGCTGGAACTTCCCGGTTGGGGGCGGAGGTTATCTCCGCATTCTGCCGATGTGGTACACGCGTTGGGGATTGGCCCGCATTCGAAAGCGAGAAAAGGAAGGGGCCGTGGTTTACCTCCACCCCTGGGAACTGGATCCTGACCAGCCGCGCCTGGAGGGCCGATGGCGATCAAGATTGCGGCATTACCTCAATCTCAGATCCATGGAGAAGCGCTTGACTGAACTGCTTGCCCACGCCACTCTGGTTCCCATGTACGATTTCTTACAGGCTCATCTTGCCCAGGGCTCCCTACCTCCCTATTCGCTCGAATCCGACTAGTGTCGCGTTACCGAAATAGGTGAAACATGAATTCGCTTTCGCGGGTTGCGGTACGTCCAGCGAAAGGGTTGGGCATTGCGGTTGTAGAGCCGCACGTAGGTGAGGA
>Ga0315282_10016727_pt1 | contig 10686 bp, 4 predicted proteins | sample YL17G07_20_MG_FD_203693 | JGI IMG/M metagenome (GOLD analysis project Ga0315282, IMG submission 203693) | Sediment microbial communities from Yellowstone Lake, YNP, Wyoming, USA - YL17G07_20 | ecosystem: Environmental > Aquatic > Freshwater > Lake > Sediment | place: USA: Wyoming | collected... | reverse complement strand
ACTGATCGAAACGGAACTGCGCGTTGCCAACCCGCACGTGTGGGAACTGGAGCGTCCGTTCCTGTATCGTGTCACGGCCCGGCTGGGCGATGATGAACAGTCAGTGCGCTGCGGCTTCCGGGATTTTCGGTTTGAGAACGGCTGGTTTCGTCTCAACGGCCGCCGCCTCTACCTGCGCTGCTCGCACACCGGCAACTGCTGTCCGGTCGGGCTGGAGCTGCCGGTGGACCCCGACTGGCTCCGCCGCGATCTGGTCAATGCGAAGGCGATGCGGTTCAATGCGATTCGGTTCATCGCCGGCGTCGCGAAGCGCTACCAGTTGGACCTGTGCGACGAGATCGGGTTGATGGTGTACGAGGAACCGTACGCCGCGTGGTGTCTGGCGGATTCACCGAAGATGGCCGAGCGCTACGACGAATCGGTCCTCGGCATGGTGCGACGCGACCGCAATCATCCGAGCGTGGTGATGTGGGGCTTGCTGAACGAAACGGGCGACGGCCCGGTATTCCGCCATGCGGCGAATATGCTGGCGAAGTTGCGGACGTTGGACGACTCCCGCGTGGTCATGTTGAACAGCGGGCGCTGGGACAACCAAGGGGGCGGACTGGCCGGCATCGAGGTCTGGCACAATGCCGACCGCGTTGATCCGTGCGTCACCTACAATGGCGGCACCGCTGTCGTCAAGGGGCTGGGGATCACCTGGCAGCCGCGCCAATTGGCGTTCCATCCCGGCCGCAACGGCGAGTACGCGGCGGTGCGTTGGACCGCGCCCGCCGATGAGAAAGTCGAGGTGTCGGCGGTCTTCACCAGCATTGCCGAACATGCGACCACCGACGTTCACGTGCTCCATAACGGCACAGCGTTGTTCGACGGCTTCATCAATCTTCACGGCGCGGGCATGGCGCAGAAGTTTCAACAGTCCGTCACCGTCCGCGCCGGCGACACGATTGACTGCGTCTGTGGCTTCGGCAACAACGACTACGGCGCGGACACCACGGCGCTGGCAGTCACGGTGAAACCGGCGACCGGCAAGACCCAGGACGCGGCGACCGACTTCTCCAGCAAGAACAACCCAACCGGTGTCTGGAGTTACGGCGCACTGGCGCCGGGCGCCGCGCCGCAAGCGAAGACATTCGCCTTGTTCCCGCCAAGCGCCGCCCCGGCCAGCGTCGGGACATTCAGTAATCCGGGCACGGCAGTGTGGGAGGACACGTTGGCGGACAGCCATCCGTATCAGCGGGTGCCGCACACCGCCGCCGTCATCCGCACGCTGCGCACGACCGGCGGCAACAAGCCGTTGTTTCTCTCCGAGTACGGCATCGGCAGCGCGGTAGACCTCCTGCGTGTCGTCCGACTGTACGAGCAGTTGGGGAAGGAAGGCGTCGAGGACGCGCAGTTCTACCGCGCACAACGCGACCGGTTCCTTGCCGACTGGGAACGGTGGAAGTTGTCCGAATGCTTCGACCGCCCGGAAGATTTCTTCGCGCAGAGCAATGCCCGGATGGCCCGCCAGCGATTGCTTGGTCTGAATGCGATTCGCTCGAACCCCAGCGTCATCGGCCACAGCGTCACCGGTACCGTGGACCAAGGCATGACCGGCGAAGGGCTGTGGACGACCTTCCGCGAGTTGAAGCCGGGCACGGTGGACGCCGTGTTCGACGGCTGGGCGCCGTTGCGCTGGTGTCTGTTTGTCGAGCCGGTCAACATCTACCGCAAGACGCCGGTCCAGCTCGAAGCCGTCCTGGCCAACGAAGATGTCTTGAAGCCGGGCAAATACCCGGTGCGGTTGCAGGTAGTCGGGCCGAACCTTGCCCGCGTCTTCGAACGCTCGCTGACCGTCACCATTCCCGAAAAGCCGCCGATGGTCCTGCCGGTCTTTGCCGAGGGGGTTGTCATTGACGGCCCGGCGGGGAAGTACCGGTTTATGGCGACGTTCGAGCGCGGCGCAGCCGCGGCGGGCGAAGAGGTCGAGTTCTACGTGGACGATCCGGCGCAGATGCCGCCGGTGGAAACGGAAGTCGTGTCGTGGGGTGACGATCCGGATTTGGCGAGATGGCTTACGGGGCATGGCATTCGCACAACGCCGTTTGCGGCCGCAACGACGACGCGCGAGGTGATTCTGGCGTCGGGCCAGGCAGGGGATGTCGCGGAACTGGCGCGGCGGATCGCCGGCGGTTCCACGGCGGTGCTTCTCTCGCCGGCAATCCTTGATAAAGCCGGGGCGCCGTTGGCGAAGAAGGGCAAACTGGCCGGTCTGCCCGCGTGGCTCTACCACAAGGACGACTGGGCCAAACAACATCCGCTCTTCGCCGGTCTGCCCGCGGGCGGATTGCTCGACTACACGTTCTACCGCGAGATCGTCCCCGACGTCGCGTGGGTCGAACAGGAGCCGCCGGCCGAGGCCGTTGCCGGTGGCATCAACGCGTCGCAAGGTTACTCCGCGGGATTGATGCTGTCGGTCCACCAACTCGGTACGGGCCGGTTCATTCTGAACACGCTCCGCATTCGCGAGAACCTCGGCACGAATCCCGTTGCCGAGCGTCTGCTACGCAACCTGCTCAATTACGCCGCCGGCAAATCCAGATAGGGAACCAGTCATGGAGACAGCTGTTGGCGCTATGTCCGCGGAACAGTTGCCAGACTGCGTGGGCCGGAAGTTCGGCCGGCACAACTGGCGGCTTCGCCCGAAATTCTTGTCGAATACGCACGCGTCGCCCTAGAACTGCAAATTAGGAAACATGCAAGTCGTTGCGACGCAAGGACGACGGAATTATTCGGGGGGACACCGGTTGACGAACGACGACAACTCGTTGCCTTGCGGAGTATATACGGGTAGAACTTCCGAGGTGGATGCCGGAGCCGAAGGCTCGCGTTTCCCCGGCTCTGGGTCGTGTCGGCCCCGCTGGATGAGAGGAGCCAAACCATGAACACAAACGTTTCGCGCCGCAGTGCCCTCAAGCGCCTGGCGCTTGCCGGGGCCGCCGCCAGTGTGCCCTCCATCGTCCCCGCCTCGGTTTTCGGCGCGGACGCGCCCAGCAATCAGCTCACGGTCGGTTCCATCGGCGTCGGCGGCCGGGGCTCAGACCTGCTGCGGGGCGCGGCAGCGCACCCGAGCGTGAAAGTCCTGGGCGTGTGCGATGTCATGCAGTCGCGGCGCGAACAGCACGCGGCCAACCTGAACAAGCGCTACGGCTCGAATGTCTGCACGCCCTACCGCGACCTGTGTGAGATGCTCGCCCGCACAGATATCGAGGCCGTCACCATCGGCACGCCCGACCACTGGCATGTCCTGGCGTCCCTGATGGCCATCCGCTCCGGCAAGGATGTCTACGTCGAGAAGCCGCTGGGCTTAAGCATGGAGGAGATCGTCACGTTACGCAGTGAGGTCCACCGCTACGGCGCGGTCCTCCAATACGGCACGCAGCAGCGCTCCATCGCGCATGTCCGACACGGCTGCGAACTGGTGCGCAACGGGCACATCGGCAAACTCCAGTCCGTCGAAGTAACCGCGCCAAGCTATGGCTTTGACGGCGGCTCGCTGACGCCCATCCCCGTCCCCGAGGACCTCGACTACGATCGGTGGCTTGGACCCGCACCCTGGAGCCCCTACACCAAGGACCGCTGCACCTGCTGGGGCTCCTATTGGGTGCTCGACAACGCGCACGGCTTCATTGCGGGCTGGGGTGCGCATCCGCTGACCGACATGGTCTGGGCCCTGGGCGACGACCCGCAGACCGCCGTGCCTGTCGAATTCGAGGGACCCGGCAAGTTCGGTACGGGCCTTTTCAACGCGCCGTACCACTGGGACATCCGCGGCAAGTTCGCCAACGGCGTCGGCTTCCACTTCATCCCGGGCGGCGACTGCGCGACCTTCGTCGGCGAACGCGGGACCATCAGCATCAGCCGCGGCGCCCTGCGCACGCAGCCGGAAGCGCTGGCCCGCGAGGCGATCGGTCCGCACGAGACGCGGCTCTACGAAAGCCGCGACCACATGAGCAACTTCCTCGAGTGCGTCCGCTCGCGCCGCCAGCCCGTGGCACACATTAACGCCGCAGTGCTTTCGGACACCATCTGCCAGTTGTCCATGATCGCCATCCACACCGGCCGCAAGATTCGGTGGGACCCGGTGCGCGAAGTCATCCTGGAGGACGCGGGCGCCTCGCGCATGCTGACTCGCCCCATGCGCGCGCCCTGGCACCTGTGATTCGGCGGAGCGGCGCGAACGGTCGCGCTGGCGAAAGCCGCGGACAACCGGCAACGACCACGGCCCAAGGAAACGCCGCGTCCGCTCGCTCGCCAACCTGTTCCACCGCGCCTTCATGAACTCGCCCGCACAACTCAGCAACGCGCAGAAGTGGCCATGCGCCTCGTCAACTGCGGTCGCCGTTCTTTCTCGGCGCGCCCGCCACCGCCCCGACGGAGTTTTTCGGGGAGACACCGGTGAATAGCTGGGGGCGCTCATGTGCACTTCCAATCCGCAGTCCGTAATCTACAATCTGGAATCCGCAATCGACTGGTGGGCTATGAACTCAATCCCGCGTTGTGTGTGTCCGGCTTTGCTGATGATCTGCGTTGCCTGTGCTGCTGAACAGCCCGGGCGCGTGCAAGTGTCTCTGAACGGCGAGTGGGCCGTCGAAGAAGGGATCGAGGCAGAAGAACTGCCGCAACGGTTATCGCACGCCGTTGCCGTGCCGGGGCTGACCAACCAGGCGCGACCGGCATTCCCTGACGTGGACAACTACGAGACACACGAGTTTGTGTGGACGATGAAGCGCTACGGTATCTTGCCGCAAACGGAAGTCTGCGAGGGGCTCGGCCGCACCAGGCAGAAACGGAAATACTTCTGGTATCAGCGCGCCTTCACGCCGCCCGCACGCAAAGAGCGCGCTGAACTGGTCGTGCATAAAGCCCAGTTCGGTACCGCCGTGTGGCTGAACGGGAAGAAAATTGGCGAACAGCTCGCGTGCTTTACCGCCGGGCATTTCGATCTGACCGGCGCAATCAACTGGACCGGCGGGAACCAGCTCGTCATTCGCATCGGCGCGCATCCCGGTGTTCTGCCCGATTGGGCTTTCTGGGGCAGCGACGGAGAGAAAGGACCTTGGACGCCGGGAATCTACGACGAGGTGGAGCTGCGCCTGGCCGACAACCCGACGATCGAGGAGATCCAGATTGCGCCGCGCATCGCCACGTCACAGGCCGTGGTGCAAACGCGCGTGAAGAACTACGGCCCCGCGCGCGAAGTCGAACTGGTCCAGAAGCTGCGCGCGTGGAAAGATGGCCGCGATGTCGGCCAGCCTGTTCGGCAGAAGATTCAGCTCGCCGAGAATGAAGAAAAGGTCATCGAACAGACGCTCGCCGTGCCCGAGGCGGTCCTGTGGTCGCCGGAAAGTCCATTCCTCTACGCCGTCGAGACCAGCACGGGCGGCGACAGTTGTCTGACGCGCTTCGGCATGCGTGAGTTCCGCTTCGACAGCGCAAGCCGCCGCGCCATGCTCAACGGGAAGACTTGCTATCTGCGCGGCGCGAGCATGACTGTGCACCGTTTCTTCGGCGACCCGCAATGTGGCGCCCTGCCCTGGGATGACGCGTGGGTCCGCAAGTTTCTCGGTGAAATCCCGCGCCGCTTCCACTGGAATGCGTTCCGCGTCTGCATCGGCCCGGTGCCCCGCCGCTGGCTGGACATCGCCGATGAGGAGGGCCTGCTGCTGCAGTATGAGTTCCCCATCTGGAGCGACCGCGAACCGAACCGGCACAAGCTCTGGAAAGAGGAGGATATCGCCGGGCAACTGCGTCAGTTCATGCGCGACAACTGGAACCACCCCAGCGTGGCGCTATGGGACGCCTCCAACGAGACACATCTGGATTACCTGGGCAAGAAACTGATCCCCGAGCTGCGCAAGCTGGACCTGTCCAACCGGCCATGGGAGAACGGGTACAACCAGCCCGAAGGATCGGACGACCCATGGGAAGATCACCCCTACCTCTACATCAGCCACGTCTTCGGCAAGCCTCCGTATTTCCAGATTACGGATCTGGAGAAGATGGCCGGCCGGCAGCCGCCGAAGGGCTGGAAGTCCGACCACGCGGCGATCATCAACGAATACGACTGGCTGTGGCTGCACCGGGACGGCACCCCGACCGCTCTTTCGAAGAAAGTCTTCGATAACCTGCTCGGCCCCGACGCCACGCCGCCGCAGCGCCTCGCATTGAATGCGTATCTGTTGGCAGGCATTACTGAGTTCTGGCGGGCGTACCGCCAATACGCCGGCGTGCTCTACCTGGCCTATCTCGACGCGGACCTGCCCTATGCATTCACGTGCGACAATTTCCGTGATGTGAAGCGCTTGGAGCTCGACCCGCAGTTCGAAGACTATATGACGCAGGCGTTCAAGCCGCTGGGTGTGTACGTGAACTTCTGGCAGGCGAAACTTCGAAAGGGCGAAGGCCGCACCTATCGCGTGATGCTCGTCAATGATACGTATGACGCCGCCGAGATACAGCTTTCGCTGGGCTGGCAAACTGCAGACGGCAAACCTGCGGCGCCGGAGTCCGCGAAGACGATCGCAATCGCGCCGCTCGGGCAGGCAAGCTGTGATGTTGATCTTGCAGCTCCAGCGGATCCCGGCGCGTATGTCCTGACGGCAAAGGCGCTCTGGCCCGGCAAGCCGTGGAGCCCCACGATCAGCCGGCGCAAGGCAACCTGCGAGTGAACAGCGCCTTGGCAGCCCTCCAGCCGGCGTTCGGCGGACTTTGGACCGACACTGCGAATGAGGTTTTTAGAGAGGAGATCAGATGAAGAGGATCCGGATGGGACTCGTGGGATGCAGCCGCGGCCGGGGTCTTGCTCAGGTGTTTGCTGCGCATCCCAAGGTGGAAGTAACGGCGCTCTGCGATATCGATGAAAGGAGGCTGACGGAGGTTGGCAAGGCATTCAACCTGGCGGAGAGCGCGCTTCACACAGAATACGCGAGTTTCCTGAACGCTCCTCTGGACGCGGTGATCATCGCGACGCCGATCAAGTTCCACGCCGACCAGACTGTCCAGGCGCTGGAGACCGGCAAACATGTGCTCTGCGAGCAAACCGTGGCTTATACCGTAAACGACTGCCAGCGCGTGGTGGATGCGGTCAGGAGGACCCAGCGCACGTACATGATGGGCGAGAACTACTGCTATTTCCACTATGTCCGCGAATGGCAGAAGCTCGTCAAGCTAGGCAAGCTCGGCAGAATCTACTATGCCGAGGGCGAGTACATCCACGAGATCATCGGCCTCCTCGTTGACCAGAAGACCGGCCAGTATTATTGGCGGCATGAGCGCCCGCCGATCTGGTATTGCGCGCACACCCTGGGGCCGCTGCTCCTCCTCATGGAGGACCGTATTGTCAAAGCATGCGGGCTGACAACGGGTTTCAGCAAGATGCCGGATTACGCGGACCATCCGGGATTCCTGGATTTCGAGATCGGCCTGTTCAAGACGCAGAAAGGCTCGGTCATAAAGATCCTGCGAAGTCAGGTGGCCTCGCGGCCGCACATGGTCTGGTACTCCCTCTACGGAACCAAGGGGCATCTGGAGAACAGCCGGCTGGATCGCCTGAGCCAGGAGGGCTTGGTCTATCTCGAGGACGAAATGGACAAACACAGCGCCAAGACCGCCGCCTGTCCGGTCGTAGATCCGAACGCCCCGGAGGAAGCGAAGCATGGCGGGCATGGGACATCCGAATACTACATGATCCGCGACTTCCTGGATGCCGTAGAGCGCGGTTCGCGGCCGCCCATAGACGTGATCAAGGCAACGGACATGACCATCCCCGGATTGATCGCGCATGAGTCGGCCATGAAAAACGGCCAATGGATGGATGTGCCTTTGCTGGATTGGTAGGCGGGTCAAGCTGAGGACGAACGATTCCTTTGGAGCAACCGTCATGACGAATCTTCTGTTAGCCGGCGCGGCGGAAGTGGATATCACGCCCCCCGTGGGAACAGCGATGGCAGGCTCTCTCACGCCAAGAGTCTCGCAAGGTGTGGACGACCCGTTGACGATCAAGGCCATCGTGCTGGAGTCTGCCGGCGTCAAGCTCGCCTACGTGCTGCTTGACCTGATAGCGCTCCAACGGCGGGATGGGGATGCGGCGGTCGCGCTGGCCTCTCACAGAACGGGGATTCCCTCGTCACACATTGTCTGGGCGGCAAGCCACACTCACACGGGACCCTATCCGGGGGAGATCCTGTTTGGGGCTGAGGAAGGCGGAGTGGATCGGGACTGGCTTGCGAGCATACCCGAGAAGTTCGCCAGTGCTGTCGAACTGGCGCACAATGCCCGGCGCCGGGCGCGGCTCTCCCAACAACGCGGCTACTGCAATCTCATGATTCACAACCGCCGCCTCAGATTCAAGGACGGGAGAGAACTCAACACGTGGCTTCTTCATAGTGGCGAGGACGATGTGCAGTGCTTGGGTTCGGCGGCGCCGGTTGATCCTGAGGTGGGAATTCTGTCTCTCGACGATGAGCGGGGGGGGCCGATCGCCATCCTCTGGCACTATACACTCCATACCAACGCGAACTTCGGGCCTCGTTTCAGCGCCGACTATCCCGGCGTGGTGGCCAGCCGCCTCAGGGAGCGCTTCGGCGCTCTCACAGTCCCGATCTTCATGCCGGGCGCGTTCGCCGACATTAACCCCACGGGGCATTACAGGAAAGTCGGGGACGCGCTGGCCGAGGTCATCGTCAAGCGTATGGACAAACGCCAGCCCTCAAAAGGCGCGACGGCCCTTGGCGCGCTTAAGGAAGAGGTGACGGTTCCCTATCGGGACTTCACCCGCGATCAGGAGCAGCGCATTCGCGATTCGCAGTGGCCACCCGATGCACAGGACATTTTCCGGCGGGAACTGGAGCGCATGAAACGCCAGGGGGAAACAGAGGCCAAGACCGTGATCCAGGCCTGGCGCATCGGCGACATTGGCTTTGCGAGTCTGCCCGGCGAGTTGTTCGTCGAGTGGGGACTGAAGATTAAGGCGGAAAGTCCGTTCCCGTGGACCTTCCCGGTGGAACTCGGCGGAGACTATCTGGGCTACCTGGTGACCGAACAGGCGTGGCGGGCGGGCGGCTATGAATCGCTTATCTGCCGCAGTGCCAGACCCAATGTGGATGGTGTTGCCCACATGACGGACGTGGCCTTGGGTCTTCTGCGCACACTCTGGAAGACTGGCGCCTGTCCTGGGTAACCCGTGGTCCTCCCGAACAAGTCGGTGTTGCGAATCGTGATCGAAGATAACGCCGACGGGATTCACGGCGACAACATTGACCCGGGCAACGCCGGGTTTATCACGCAACAATGAAGATGAATCCGTTCAACATGGCTAAGCTGTTTCCGAAGGAAGTGGCGAAAGTATGATGGGAGACCTCTATGAAGCCGCGTCTGATACTGGCACTGCTGGGTGTGTTCTGCGCCGGCGCGGCTTTGGCGACGGATGCTTTGGAGAAGCAGTTCGCCAGTCCGCCGGACGAGTCCAAGCCTTGGGTCTATTGGTGGTGGCTCAACGGCGCGGCCAGCTCGGAGGGCATTACCCGCGACTTCGAGGAGATGCGCAAGCAGGGGATTGGCGGCGCGCTGCTCTTCGACGCCGGCGAGGCGGGACCGGAGGCGCCGCGCGGCCCGAAGTTCATGAGCGCGGAGTGGCGCGAGCTCTACAGACACGCTGTGCGCGAGGCGGACCGATGCGGCATCGCGCTGAGCGTGAACCTGTGCAGCGGCTGGAATGCGGGCGGGCCGTGGGTGACGCACGAGCACGCGGCGAAGAAACTCGTTTCAGCGCAAGCTGTCGTCAAAGGACCGGGGCGCGTCAGCGTTGCGCTGCCGAAACCACCAGCCACGCAGGGGTTCTACCGCGACATCGTCGTGTTGGCGGCGCCCATGCCGGACGACGCGATGGCCGGATGCAAGCTGCTCGCCAGTTCGCAGTATCAACACTACGGTCCCGCCCTGGCCGAAGACGGCGATGACGAGTCGCGCTGGGTCTCCAACGGCGGCAAGCCCGGTATGGGGCCGACGCCGGCCAAGCCCGAGTTCCTGCAGTTCGATTTCGTCGAGCCGTGGGCCGCGGCCGGGCTGTTCCTGAAACCGTATCCCGATTGCGGCCCCAAAGATGCCGAGGTGCAGTGTTCGGACGACGGCCGGACATTTCGTCCGCTCCAACGCGTGACGCTGAAACCGAGCGAGGAGAAGACCCTCGCATTTGACGAGACCCGCGCCAAACATTTCCGCGTCCTGTTTCTGTCGGCGCATCCCTACCACGATGGCGCGAGTTGGAACGTGCAGGTGGCCGAGATCGCCTTGTTGTCGAAGGAAGAACTCGCGCACAAGAAGCCCGCTGCCCGGCTGCTGTGGAACCGCAGTCGGATGGTGGATGTCAGCAGGTTCGTGGATCCGAACGGACAACTGGACTGGGACGCGCCGGCGGGAGGTTGGCAGGTCCTGCGCATCGGCAACACGCTCCACGGCAAAGGCATCTCTTGCGTCGGCTCCGGGCCGGGCGGACTGGAGATTGACACGATGAGCGCCGCGGCGATGGACGCGCACTTTGCGGAGACCGGCGCGAAACTGATCGCCGATGCGGGCCCGCTCGCGGGCAAGTCCCTGCAGTATTTCCACATTGATAGCTGGGAGCTCGGCCAGCCAACGTGGACG
>Ga0315282_10016726_pt1 | contig 10686 bp, 8 predicted proteins | sample YL17G07_20_MG_FD_203693 | JGI IMG/M metagenome (GOLD analysis project Ga0315282, IMG submission 203693) | Sediment microbial communities from Yellowstone Lake, YNP, Wyoming, USA - YL17G07_20 | ecosystem: Environmental > Aquatic > Freshwater > Lake > Sediment | place: USA: Wyoming | collected... | reverse complement strand
TGCCAAGATTTTTGATACCACCGCCGCGGAGCAGTGGAAAGGCCAGGCCAAGAGATTGATTGATGCCCGGGTGGATTTCCTGGCCAAGCAGCTTAACTGGTGCCTGTCCGGGACCATTCCCGAATGCGAGCTTATAACCGTGCGCCAAAGCGAGGCTGACTGCCAGAAGGCCAAAAAACTGCTCGATGACAGCTGGCAGGAAATCAAGGACCTGGTCAAGGCTGGAAATGATTTCTATCCCGGCCAGTTCACGGCCCCTGACCTGGGAGGACCGATTGCGGCCTGGACCAATGCCCAGGATGAATATTTCGGCAAGCTGGCCAAGCAGGGCAAACCCGGTTCTAAAAATCTTGAGGCGCGGCAGGAGGAAGAGCGCGCCAGACAGCTGGAGATGCTCAACAAATATAACAGGTTCTATTGCCAGAACCCGGGACAGGATATAGCCAGGTTCCAAATCAATATGCAAAAAACCGACATCCGAATGGAGGACAAAAATCTGGTTTTGCGCATCCTGCTGGAAAACAACAACTCCGAGCCAATCTACAAGCCCAGGTTGCGGCTCTGCGGAGGAATCGTCTCGGATGAAATAGACCTCGGATACCCGCGCTTCCCGGGAAAATACCAGTCCAGCTTCTCCATCAGCTCTGTGGCTTATATCCTGGAAGAAACCAGCGGAGGCGAACTCAAGCTCCCGGCCTACTGGGCCTTGCTCACCTTTGAAGACTCCCAGGGAAACAAAATCCGCGCTAAAGCTGTCCTGAAATAAAAGGAAAAGAAAACGGCAGCAGACTCCAACTTTTGACTCTGGACTTTTGCTTTTTTACAACAGGCCGCGTTTGCGGGCAATCTGGTTGTAGAGCTTCTTGTATTCGATTTCCCATTCGGGAGTGCCTTCCTGGATGTTCTTGATCCTCGCGCGCGCTTCCTTGTCAACCTGCTCCTCCAGCCCCAGCTGCTTGTCGAAAATCTTGACCATCTTCTTGCGCATCACCCAGTCCTCGGAATAAATCTCGCTCACCCGGTGGTTGACCATGAAGCATTCCAGTATCTGCGTGCCGATCCAGAACATGGCCCGGTCCCCCCCCTCAAATTTCTTCTCCTCGGCCAGCCCCCGCTTGACCTTGCCGAACTCGGTATAGGACAGGCCGCGCTGCTGGAGGATTTCGCGCGCCTGCCGGCTCAAATCCTCGTCCAGCCGGATATACTCCTTGATGATGGCCTCCACATCCAGGATGACTTCTTCGGTCTCTTCGGGAGCAACCTCAATGTCTCCCTCTTGGACCAGGCTTTGAACTATCTCCTCGGAAATCGGCCTGATTTTGCCCCTATAAATCTTCACTTGGTAGGGCATTTATTTTATTGCCAAAAACCCGTTTGTCAACCTTGAGCAGTAGTTTTTGCCCCCGGCCAGAATAAGCCGGGAAAATCTTGAAGCCCTGCTTCCCGCGTGTTAGCTTAAAACCAATGCCATGAATCTGCGCGACAAAATTTTGATTGAGGCCTTTTGCCAGAAACTTCGCTCCCAGGGCCTGGCCCGCAAAACCGCGGACGAGCGCCGGGAGAACCTCCATTTCTTCGCCAATTCCTTTCTCGATGCCAGCGAGGGCATGGAGCTGATGGAGGTGGACTCTGACACCATGAACTATTTTCTCGCCTCCTGGTATCCGACCAAGGTCAAGGCCTCGCGCGCGGAGCTGGCCAGGCTCATCTCCAGCTTCAAAAAATTCTACGCCTTCATCCACCAGTTGAACCTGATCAGCCTGGAAGCGCGCGATGAAATCCTGGCCGTGCTTGCCCGCAAAAAATACTATCTGGCCAGGCTCCAAACCCGGCGCCGCGCCGGGCCTGAAAAAACCAGCCGCGATGCCGAGCACAACGGCCTGACCCGGCTGCCCAATGCTCCCTTCTGGGTCGACAACCAGCTCTATCTCCTCGTGCACAATCTGCAAAAACCAGCAGCGCGCATCTCCCTCGATTTCCAGCTTTTCCTGGATTACCTCTTGCACCATCCGGTCCGCCTGTCCCCCAGCAGGGCCGGCTTGACCAGGAAAGACCTGCACCGGATGAACCGCATGTTCAGCGCGCCCGAACAATTGCCGGCTAATCCCGCGCAAAGCCAGAGCCAGCGCTTGAGCCTGTTTTACCAGCTCGGCCGCTGCCTGGACCTCTTCATTGTCGGCCCGGATCTGGAACTCATGCTCACGCCCCGCGCCGAGCTGTTCCTCGAACTCAACCCCGACCAGAAGCTCGTGGTGCTTATCGACGCGCTCTGGAACCGGCTGCGCTGGAGCGAGCTGGAAAATTTCGGCGGCCGCGGCTTTTCCGGATGGGCCCAGGACAATCGCGGAGGCTTTGCCGAGCTTTTGTCCCGCCTGCCCGCTGACTCCCCTGCCCCGCTCGTCGGCCCTCTTGCCCAGGACCGCTTCTCGCGCATGCTCGCCAATTACCTGAACCTTTTCGAGCTGGTGGAAAACCGCATCATGTTCGCGCTCAAGGAAATGGGAATGGCCGATTACGAATTCAAATCCGGGCGAGACCATTATTCCATACGCAGCCATCGCGGCATCGCCTTCATCACCTTGACTAAATTCGGAAAAAAGATTATGAAATATCTGGCCCGGAAGGCCCGGGAGGAGATGGGCGGAAATTCGCTCATTGAATTGATGGAAGACGGATGGGCTTTTCTCTGATTTTACAAATCTTGACAATTATGGTAGATAATGTCATCAGATAAAAATAAGGGAGGGGGCTGTATGAAAAAGCTGTCCTTAAAAATCGGCATGAGCCTTGGCGCGGCTCTGTTCGTTCTCCAGGCGTCCTGCCTTTACACCAGGATTGACGAGCAGATGATCAAGCGCCGCGAGTTCCAAACCTTCAAACCCAAGGAATACATCGAGCCGACCAGATACCTCACCGCCAACGGCATAAGCTACGCTTACATCGAGAAGGGCCAAGGCCCGACCATCATCCTCATCCACGGCGGCATCTTCACCTATGATATTTACGACTCCATGCTCTTCAACCCCTACTGGGATGCGTTCTCGCTCATCACCCTGAATTATATCTGGCCGGCGCGCGCCCAGTCTTTGGCCCATTTCGGCGCCGTGTCAACCATTGACACCTGGCAGTATAATTTCAACGCGCTGGCGGAAAAATTCAATGTCATCGCCCTGGACCTGCCCGGTTTCGGCAACTCCTCCAAGCCCGACCTCCGCTACACGGTTCCGGAGATGACCCAGCTGCTCAACCAGTTCCTAAAGGCCAAGGACCTGAAAAAAGTCTGCCTCGTGGGCCAGGATTATTCCGGCCTGGTGGCTATGGATTTTGCCTTGACTTATCCCGACCAGGTTTCAGCTCTGGTCCTGGTCAGCCCCTACGGCGCGGAGTCCCATCCCTTTTACTATCCCATCCACCTGATTTATCATTACCCGCGCTGGATCGCCCGCCATATGTACCGCGACAAGGCTGCCCGCGTGGACCTCTACCGCAACCTGCTCAACAAATACGGGGGAAACACTTACCAGAACCTTTTTTACGAGCAAGAACCCAAGATTTACGAGAACACCTCGGACAAGGCGAAGGAAGAGCGGCTGATTTACAATGATACCCCTGAAGCCGAGAAATTCGTGGGCGACATCGTCAAATACAAGTTTGAGAGCGGCTGGATGAAAACCCGGGAATTCACCAACGAGCTTTATGCCGCGCACATGGCCCTGACCGATGTCAAGCGCAAGGACTACTGGGGAATCATCGCCATGAGAGACGACAACCGCAGCGACTGGATCACCCGGATGCGGCTGCTCAAGGCTCCCACCCTTATCATCCGCGGCAAATTTGACCCGGTTCTCTCTTACGAGGACGCCCAGTATATGAACGAGGTGATTCCCAATTCCAACTTGAGCACCTATCTGATGAGCGCCCACTATCCCATGGTGGAAGAGCCGGCCAAATTCAATCAAGACCTCATTCAGTTCCTCGGCGGAGCCATGAGCTGCGAAATGCAAAAATAGAAAAGTTGCCAGGCCTGTCCTGCGTAGCGTAATCGCAAAACAGGATTAACAGGTTGACAGAAAAAGTCCCGAAGTTGAGCGAGTCCCGCATCCGAGCGGGAGGCGAGGGATTTCAGTCCCGAATTCCGTTTCTCGTTCCTCGCCTCAAAGCGCCGCCAGGTGTTGGCCGAGCAGCCAAGCGCGGCCTGGATAATGAGCGAGTCCGCTTCAGACCGAGGCCGGAACAAGGGCCAGTCATATTCCATAACTTTTGATAATAATCATCCCTTGCTGCTTTTTCCACACCCTTGAGCCGTTTTGCATAAAGGCCTGGCCCCGGATATGATAGGAACTCCATGCGCAAGGACCAGTTGAGCTTCCGGGAGTGGTTTTATCTTTATCGAACCTGCTTATGGAACCGGTTGAAATATGCCCGGCTCCGCAGAAACCTCGCGGGATGTGTCAGCTTCGGAGAGGATTGCGATATCTGGGCTGACAATTTCCGCTATCGCGGCTGGGGGAATGTGATTGTGGGCAAAGGAACCGTGGTCGAGGTCGGAACCTATCCCTCCATCTTTGACACCGAGAAAAATAGCGAAATCATCCTTGGCGAGCGCGTGTTTCTGCGCGGCAAATACTGCTCCAATGTCTTCACCACCTTCCTGAACGCCAAAATCGAGATTGGAGACGATTGCGGCTTCAACGGCGCCATCATCTCCGCCAAGCAGCAGGTCAAGCTGGGCAAAAAGGTGCTTTTGGCCTGGGGAGTTTCCATCCTCGATTCCGATATGCACGACCTGTCCAACACCCGCAGGGAGCGGACTATGCCCATCGAGGTCGGCGATTTCGTTTTGTTGGGGAACTATGTCTCGGTCCTGCCCGGGGTGAAAATCGGCGCGCATTGCGTGATTGGAGCCAACAGCGTGGTCACCCGCGACATCCCCGGCCATTCCATCGCGGCCGGCGCTCCGGCCAAGGTAATCGGCCAGCTCGACGACCGCAACCTCTCAAAATAGGGGACAGCCACCTATTTTTTTCACAGCCTTATTTTACAAGGCATTGCGGGCTTTAAAAAATTTCCTAAAATAGGTGCCTGTCCCCAATTTTAATGGAGGGTTGGGCGGTCCTTGTCCCCGGGATAAACCTTGAACCGCTTCTTCAATTCCCGGTCCGCGCGCCAATAGTTGTAGCGATACCACAATTTTTTGAAACTGTAAGTCCCGCGGATATAAAAAAAGGCAATCACTATTCCGGAAAGATGCGCCACGCTCGCAACCCCTCCCCTGCCGGCCGCGGCATACTGGAAGGTGGCGAGCAGCTCCATGGCCCCGTAAATCACCACCAGCCATTTGGCCTTGATGGGGAGTATGAAATTCAGATACACCGTGCTGTTGGGAAACAGCACTCCGTAGGCTGTAATCAGGCCGAAGATGGCCCCGCTTGCGCCGATTATCCGCGCCAAAGGCTCACCCACCGCCCAATAAAACAGGACCGCGACCGCGCCTGCGCCCACTCCGCACAAAAAATAAAAAATCCAGAACCGCTTATAGCCGATGGTCCGCTCCAAAACCGGCCCGAAAAAAAACAGCCCCATCATATTGAAAAAAACATGCGCGAAGCCGCCGTGCATAAAAAGATAGCTGAAAAGCCGCCAGAGCTCTCCCCGCCAAAGCACCCGGCTCGGAATCAGGCTCAACCAGTCCGAGGTCAGCCCCGGAAAAAGCACTTGCAAAAAATAAACCGCAAAAGTCGCAATGATGATGTAGAGAGTGGCTTTTCCTCCCTGGGCAAAGGAGCCGGTGCGGTAGATAGGCTGCGGCATAGGGCCTCACTTCTGGCAATTGTAATTCATATCACAATTTACTCCCGGCCAGGAATCCCTCGGCCACGGCATCCATAATCTTGCGCGGCTTGACCGCGTCACCGGTCTCCTGGAATTGGACTCCGGCCCTGGCAAGTTCCTCCGCCAGCTTGCGCTCCGGCGCCGACCCGAGGGCAAGAATCACGCTATCACCCGGCTCGCTCAAAGTCTGGCCTTCCCTCTCATAAACCACCTCGCCCGGCTTGATTTTCACCACTTTGGCCTTGGTGATGGTTTTCACTCCCAGCTGCTCAAGCTCCTGCAACAGCACCCATCTGGTCGCAACTCCCAGGTCCGGGCCTAGCCTTTCCAGCATCTCCAGAATAACAACTTGGTGCGACCCGCGCGAACAGAGCTGCGCCAGCTTCTCAATTTTTTCCGCCTGATTCATAAGCAGGAATTTCAGAACCTCCCCGGAAATAGTGCCCTGGCTCGCAGCGAAAATAGCGGTCTCGATTCCGGTGGACCCGCCTCCAATCACCACCAGCTTCCCGCCCAGCTTCACTTTGCCTTTCAAAACTTCCCAGGCCTGGAACACAAAATCGAGCTTGCTGCCCGGAAGCTCTATCTTGAGCGGCCTGGCCCCGGTCGCAATAATGATTTCCTGGAACCCGGCTTTCGCGATTTTAAGGGCTGTGGCCTTTTTCTTGAGCCGGACCTTGACGCCGACCCGCTCAAGCTCCCGGGCATAAAATTGCGCCAGCCGGATAAAATCCTCCCTCCCCGGCGGAGCCGCGGCCAGGAAAAGCTGACCGCCTATCCGGTCCGACTCTTCCCACAACTCGACCTCCATGCCCCGGAGCCGAGCGGTGATGGCGGCCTCGCAACCCGAAGGACCTCCGCCGACCACGAGCACGCGCTTGCTCTCCCTCACCGGAACAATCTTGCGCTCCCCCTCCCATCCGCTGCAGGGATTGGCCAGGCATTCCACCGGCTTCATATTGAACAGCCGGTCCATGCATCCCTGCATACAGCCCACGCAGGGCCGAATCTCATCCCACCTGCCCGCCTTCGCCTTGTTCGCCCACTCCGGGTCCGCAATCTGGCCGCGGCCGATGCAGACCGCGTCCGCCCATCCCTCAAGCAGAACCCGCTCGGCCTGCTCCGGGTCGAAAATCCGGTTGGAGGAATAAACCGGCACTTTGACCTTGCGCTTGATGCCCAAGGCCAGGTAAGTGTAAGCCCCGGCCGGCACGGCCATGGGCAGCTGGGGCACCTTGGTCTCGTGCCATCCGCCGGTGACATTGACGGCGTCTATGCCCTTGTCCACAAACATCCTCGCATACTCCGACATCTCCTCATTGGTGTTGCCTCCGGGAATGAAATCATTGCCTCCGATGCGCATGGCCACGGCAAAATCGTTCCCGACCTTTTCGCGCACCCGCGCAATGGTGTTGAGCACAAAGGTTGCGCGCTTCTCAAAGCTGCCGCCGTATTCATCAGTCCGCAGGTTGGTCACCGGGGAAAGAAACTGGTTGATGAGATACCCGGCGCTGCCGATCAATTCCACGCCGTCCGCGCCGGCCTTTTTCGCGCGCAGGCCGGCATCCGCGAATTTTTGCTCCAGCTCCTTTATCTCCTCCCGGGACAGCTCCCGCGGCTCCTCCTTGGTATATCTGGTCCAGACCTTGCTCGGCGCAACCGCCTTCTGCTTAATCAGGATGGAGAAGGAATATCTCCCGGCATGAAACAATTGCAGAAACAATTTGGCGCCGTGGCGGTGAACGACTTCCGCGAGCTTCTCGTATCCGGGGATGAAGCTGTCATCGTCAATGCCGAGCATCACTGGCCCTCCCCCAATGAAATCAATGCCTACCCCGCCCACGATAATCAGGCCGCACCCGCCTCGGGCGCGCGCCTCGTAAAAATCCAGAAGCTTCTGGCTGACCTTGCGGTCCGGGCTGTAAAGCAGGCCGAACGCCGGCATCACCACCCGGTTCCGAATTTCCACCCGATTGACCCGGAACGGACTGAAAAGCAGATTGAACATATCATCCTCCCTGAAACTTTTTAGGTTCGTCTTAAGATACAAATTCCCCGCCTCTAAAGCAAATCCCCGGTATGTTTGAATCCATTCCGCGCTGTGATATATTAGCTGGATGATGAGTTCAATTATCGATTCGGCAAGGAGAAAAACATGAAATACTCCGGGATAATTTTTCTGGGAATTTTGCTGGTGGTGGTCAGTCCCGTCATCACCCAGGCCCAGGAGCTCTGCGATGCGCAGGTCCTGACCGCGCAAGGCCCGGTCATGGCAGTCAATGACGAAAAATCCCCGGTCTGCGTTTACAAGGGCATCCCTTATGCCGCTCCTCCGGTGGGCAGGCTGCGCTTTAGACCTCCGCAGTCCCCTCCGAAACGGAACAGCGTGTTCAAGGCTGACCATTATTCCGCGGAATGCATCCAGAGCGGCGGGCCGATGCCCGGGGTCAAGGCTGTTCCGCGCAGCGAGGACTGCCTTTATCTCAACATCTGGCGTCCCAAGAAAAGCGGCGCCTTCCCGGTCATGCTCTGGATTCACGGCGGGTCCTTGACCTCCGGCTCGGGCGTCATCCCGCTTTATTTCGGCGACCGCCTGGCTGCGGAAAAAGAGCTGGTGGTGGTCACCATCAATTACCGCCTGGCCTGGCTCGGATTCCTCTCCCACCCGGACCTTTCGCAGGAAGACCCCAAGGGCAGCTCCGGCAATTACGGTCTCCTTGACCAGATCGAAGCGCTCAAATGGGTCAGGCAGAACATCGCGGGCTTTGGAGGCGACCCGAACAATGTCACCATTTTCGGGGAATCCGCCGGCGGATGGAGCGTGTGCAATCTGCTCGGCTCGCCTTTGGCCGCGGGCCTGTTCCAGAAGGCCATCATTGAATCCGGAGGCTGCGATGTGGTGACCACTCTGGACAAGGGCTATGAGAAGGGACAGCAATTCGTCAAAGACGCCGGGTGCGAATTCCGGGACCCGATTCCGTGTTTGCGGAGCAAGACCCCGGAGGAAATCCAGCTGGCGCTGGATGCCTCATCCCGGAAAGCCAAGGAACAGGCGGACAAGCAAGGCAAGAAAAAATCCGGGCCGCTAAGTCCGGAGCAAGCGAATTTTGACTGGATTCCGCATATTGACCATTGGGTGTTGAACGAGACGCCGATTGAGGCCATCCGGGGCCAACGCTTCAACCAGGTGCCGCTCCTGGTCGGAACCAACAAGGATGAATTCAAGCTGTTCTCCATTGCCATCCCCGGGGTGAGGTCTCTTCCCAGATACATCATTCACAAGGAATTATTCAGCATTCTCCGCGGGGACACCGCAGCCGGGATTGAAAAGCTCTATCCCTATAAAAATTACCGCAAGCCGGCTGACGCTGTCATCGACGCGCTCGGGGACCTGGGCCTGGGATGCAAATGCTTCCAGGCCGCGGAATCCGTCTCGGGCTTCCAGCCGGTTTACTACTACCGGTTTGATTTCACCAGGCACAACTTCCCGCATATGCTCGGCGCCGCGCACGCGGTGGAGATACCGTTCATCTTCAACACCCTGGACCGCGCTCCGGCCAACCTCGTGGCCTCGGAAAGCAAGCGCAAGAAGGCCGAGCCGCTGGTCAGGGACATGATGAGCTACTGGACCAACTTCGCCAAGACCGGGGACCCCAATGGACCCAGTTTGACGGTTTGGCCCAAATATAATTCGACCGACAAACAGCGGATGTATCTCAACATCCCGCTCAAAGTCCAGAAAACAGACAATGTGGAAAAGTGCGAGTTCTGGGCCAAGCACGACCTTATGAAACAATAGTCCCGCTCCTGGAAAAAAATTCTTTGACCGGAAGTTCATGAAAAAAGGGTTGGTGCAGAAATTTTTCTCGCGGAAAGCTGTTGCCGCGGTCATCCTGGCCTGCCTGCTCCTTTTTTTGGCTTACGAGACCGTCACCTGGCCGGATGTCTCCGCGCTCAAGACCCAAAATCCCAAGACCACGGCCTTCATCGAGCTTTACAAGCAAAGCCAGAAGCAGGCCGGCAAGAAAGCTTATGTTTCCTGGAAATGGGTGCCCTATGATGAAATCTCGCCCGAGCTTAAACGCGCGGTCCTGGTTGCCGAGGACATCAATTTCTTCCATCATCATGGCATTGATTTCAGCGCCGTGAACGAGGCGGTGCAGGAGGCGCTGAAGGAAAAGGAAAAGCCGCGCGGAGCATCCACCTTGAGCCAGCAGGTGGTGAAAAATCTCTGGCTCTCGCCCTCGCGCAACTATTTCCGCAAGCTGAAGGAAGCCATGCTCACCTTGCAACTGGAAAAAACCTTGAAAAAAAGGCGCATCCTGGAAATCTATCTCAACATCGTGGAATTCGCTCCCGGAGTTTACGGCGCCGAGGCCGCTTCCCAACATTTCTTCAAGGAACCCGCGAGCGAGTTGAGCGGAAAGGAAGCCGCAGAGCTGGCAGCCTCGCTCCCCAACCCCGGGTCCTGGCATCCGGGAAGCAAAAGTCCTTATTACAGCTACCGGGTTGAGCTGATTGTCCAGCGCATGCAGACCTTCAGCTTCATCAACAAATATCTCTGACCGCTTCGCTTCTCGGCCATCCCCGCAGATTGCCCGCGGCCTTCTTGTCCGGAAATTGACAAAAACGAAAAAATCGTTATCATACATTCAGTTTCCTCGGTAGCTCAGTTGGCAGAGCGGGTGGCTGTTAACCACTTGGCCGGGGGTTCGAGTCCCTCCCGAGGAGCCAGAAAAATTTAGGTCCCTGGCAGAGGCAGGTTAACCACTTGGTCACGCTCCAGCGTGATTCGAGTCCCTCCCGGGGAGCCAGAAAAATTTAGGTCCCTGGCAGAGGCAGGTTAACCACTTG
>Ga0315282_10016725_pt1 | contig 10686 bp, 9 predicted proteins | sample YL17G07_20_MG_FD_203693 | JGI IMG/M metagenome (GOLD analysis project Ga0315282, IMG submission 203693) | Sediment microbial communities from Yellowstone Lake, YNP, Wyoming, USA - YL17G07_20 | ecosystem: Environmental > Aquatic > Freshwater > Lake > Sediment | place: USA: Wyoming | collected... | reverse complement strand
TGGGGCCAGGGGGACTTCCCGTTCTACTTTGTCCAGTTGCCGCCGGCCGACTACGGCGCCGACCCGCTCAAGCTGCCGGAACTCCGCGAAGCTCAAGCCGCCACGCTTGTCCTGCCCAACACGGGCATGGCGGTGACGATTGACATCGGCAGCTACCCCGACTGCCACGCGCCGAACAAACAGGACGTCGGCAAGCGCCTCGCGCTCTCAGGCCTGGCGAAGGTCTACGGCCGCGGCAACCTCGTGTACTCGGGTCCGCTGTACAAGTCCATGAGCGTGGAAGGCGGCAAGGTCCGCATCCGTTTTGACCACATCGGCGGCGGCCTGGCGGCGCGCGATGGGAACGCGAAGGAGCTGACCTGGTTCGAGATGGCCGGCGCCGACAGGAAGTTCGTCAAAGCCGGCGCGCAGATTGACGGCGAGACGGTGCTTGTATCCAACGACGCGGTGGCTCAACCGGCGGCCGTGCGCTTCGGGTGGCACCAGCAGGCCGTGCCGAACCTGATGAACAAGGAGGGCCTCCCGGCCGCGCCATTCCGCACGGACGACTGGCCGCGATAGCCGGGTGCTGAGTGCTGAGTGCTGAGGGACATCCCATGTCGAAGATCAACCTCCTCGTGAATCTGCCCTCGGGTTTCTTCACGGCGCCTGTTCTGCGGCCGGTGTTCCGGCGCCTGTCGGCAGTCGCCGTGCTGCGCAAGCGCTCGCACAACGCCGCCGCCGAGATCGCGTCCGATCTGCGCTGGGCGGACGCCGTCATCATGTGGTCCTGGCCGGCTCTGACGCACGAACTGCTCGACAAAGCCCCGCGCCTGGCATTCTCCGGCCAGTTGGACATCACGCAGTCCGCCGCCCGCGTGGCCCTCGAACGCGGCCTGCCCGTGTCGGTGTCCCGGCGCGCGTGGTCACCGGCCGTGGCGGAGATGGCACTGGCGCTGATCCTGGCCGGCCTGCGCCGCACCTCGACGTTCCACGCGGCCATGTGGGCGGGCAAGGAGCGGTGGGTCCGGAAGTTCCCCGACGACATTGACGCAGACGAGCGGCAGTTGACCGGCCGGCCCGTCGGCATTGTCGGCCTTGGCGCCGTGGGCCAACGCCTCGCCGAACTGCTCGCGCCGTTCCGCTGTTCGCTGCGCGCCTGCGATCCCTTCCTTCCGGCGGACGCAGCCGCGCGCTTTGGCGTTACGCGGACACCGCTGCGCGACCTGATTCGCAACTCCGACGTGGTCGTGATCTGCGCCGCATCCAACAAGGGCACGCGGCACCTGGTGGGCAAGCGCGAGATTGCGGCGTTCCGCAGAGGCGCGGTGCTGGTCAACGTGGCGCGCGCCGCCCTCGTGGACACGCAAGCGTTGCTGGCGCGGTTGAAGAAGGGCGACATGTACGCGGCACTGGATGTCTTCGATGCCGAGCCGCTCGACCCCCGCTCGCCGCTGCGCCGGCTCCCCAACGTGTATCTCACGCCGCACCGCGCGGGAGGCGTTCTCGCGTCGGTCGAGCGTATCATCACCCAGCTCGCGGACGACCTTGAGGCGCACCTGGCCGGCCAACCCCGCGCCCACGCCCTCACCGAACGGATGCTGCCGGCACTGGACGCGTGACGGGGCGTGAGCGTGTGCCACGCCACGGCGTGGCATGCCGTGGTGCACAGGGGTCCTGCAAGTGGCACGCGCGGCGGCTTTGTGCTACGATGCCGGCATGAGCGTCCAGGCGCACGATCCGAAGTTGCAGGCCCTCATTGCGAAGGCCCCCCGCTGGCCACGCCTCAAGCCGCCGCTGCCGCCGGAGAGGCTGCCGCGCCATATCGCCATTATTATGGACGGCAATGGGCGCTGGGCGCGCCGGCGCGGACTGGTCAGGATCAAGGGGCACCTGGCCGGCGTGGACGCCGTCCGCGCCATCACGCGTTACTGCGGCCAGGTGGGCGTGCAGGCGCTCACGCTGTATGCCTTCAGCACCGAGAACTGGAAACGCCCCAAGACGGAAGTGCGCTTCCTCTTCGGCCTCCTCAAGAAGTACCTTATCGAGGAACGCGCGGAGTTGATGGCCAACCACGTGCGGCTGACCTCCATCGGCGAGACGCGCGCCCTGCCTGACGACGTGCAGGCGGAGCTGCGGCGTACCGAGGAGCTCACCGGCGCCAACGCACTGCGGGACAAGCCCGCAGTGGCACAGCCTGCGGATCCTGGCCTGAACCTGTGCCTCGCGCTCAACTACGGCGCACACGACGAGATTCTCGCCGCAGTGCGCCAGGTGGCTGCCCGCGTGGCCGCCCGGGAACTGCGGCCGGCAGAGATTACGCCGGAGCTGTTCGAGAGCACGCTGTCCACCGCCGGCATGCCGCCGCTGGACCTGCTCATCCGCACAGCCGGGGAACGCCGGCTCAGCAACTTCCTGCTGTGGCAGGCGTGCGGGGCGGAGTTCTACGTAACGCCGGTGTGCTGGCCGGACTTCCAGCCGCACGACCTCGAGCTGGCGATTGCGGAATTTGCGAAGCGACGGGAGCCATGCTGAGACAGAGGATTCTCGCCGCAACGGTGATGATACTGGCCTTTGCCGCCGGCATGTGGGCGGACCTGGCGTATTTCCGCTTCAGTATCATGCTCCACGTCATCTTCCTGGTCGGCGCCTACTTCAGCTTCCGGGAGTTCTGGCCGTTGTGCCGCGCCACAGGCCACCAGACCTTCTCAATCTGGGGCACGCTCAGCGGCTGCGGGCTGGTCGCCATCCATTGCTGGGCGATGTACCTCAGTGTGCCGCCGCAGGGGAGCGTCCGGGAACTGCAACTGGCAGCCAACCTGTCCTGGGGGGCGCTGGCGGCCGCGTTTCTGGGCGTGTTCATCCTCACGGCGCGCCGCCACCAGATCCAGGCGTCGCTGGGCGGGGTGGCGGTAACCTGTCTGGGCCTGCTGTACATCTACTTTCTGCCGTCCTTCCTGGTGAAACTCCGCCACGTGGGCCAGGACGGCCTCATCGGCGGACCCAATTGGAACTACTTCGGCCATCACATGGCCGTGGCGACGGTGGTGCTGGCGAAGAACTGCGACGTCTGGGCGTACCTTGTAGGCCGGCTGGTGGGGAGGCACAAGGCCTTTCCCACTCTCTCACCCGGCAAGACGGTTGAGGGTGTCGTGGCCGGCCTCGTCGGCAGCGTGCTGGTGGCGCTGTTCCTGCGCTGGGAGGCGATCGGCGTGCTGGCTTATTTCAGCGTCACGAAGGCCTGCATCATCGGCTTCTGCATCGGCGCGGCGGGCATCATGGGAGACCTGTCGGAGAGTCTCCTGAAACGCAGCGCCGGCGCCAAAGATGCCGGCAACGTCGTCCCGGGCTACGGCGGCGCGATGGATGTGGTGGACAGCCTGATGGTGGCGGGGCCGGTTGCGTATTTCCTGATACCAGCTATGTTATAATGGTGTCGTGAAGACCTTGGGGCCGGAGCATGGGCGCGTGAGTCCTGGCGCCGGTGGAAAGAGCCAAGGGGGCCCGATGCAGGAGATACACCAAGCTCGCGTGCGCAAAACCATCGAGATCGAGGACCACGAGACGGCGCGTGCGCTGCTCGGAGCGGGCGACTGCCACCTCCGGCGCGTGCGGGACGCCTTAGGCGTTGTCGTAGCGGCGCGCGGCGAACGCCTGCATCTGGAAGGGGCGGAAGACGCGGTGGAGAAAGGCGCACGGGCGTTCCTGGGAATGCTGCGGATCATCCGCAAGAGCCAGCACCTCAACGAAACGGACGTGGAGCGCATCCTGGATTCGGTCACGGCCGAGGATGCCGACGAGCCGCTCGCCGAACGGGGCCCCGCGAAGGGCCGCGCGCTGGCGGGGCGTGTGCATGCGCAGACGGCCGGGCAGCAGCGATACCTGGAAGCGATGAACCGCTTCGACATCGTCTTCTCCATCGGGCCGGCCGGCACGGGCAAGACCTACCTCGCCGTAGCCCGCGCGCTGGAGGCGCTCGCGAGTTACCAGGTGCACCGCATCATCCTGGTGCGGCCGGCGGTGGAGGCCGGCGAACGGCTGGGCTTCCTGCCGGGCGACATGGTGGAGAAGGTCAACCCCTACCTGCGGCCGCTCTATGACGCGCTGCACGACATGCTCACCGCCAACCAGATTGCCCGTTATACGGAGCGCGGCCTGATCGAGGTCGCGCCGCTGGCCTTCATGCGCGGCCGGACGCTCAACAACGCCTTCGTCATCCTGGATGAAGCGCAGAACACGACGCCCAAACAGATGAAGATGTTTCTCACGCGCCTTGGCCGCGATGCGCGCGCGGTCATCACCGGCGACATCACGCAGGTGGACCTGCCGGAGGGCGATGTCTCCGGCCTGGCCCATGCCCGGCAGATCCTGCACGCGATTGACGGCGTCGCGTTCGTGATGCTCGAAAAGCAGGACATCGTGCGGCACCCGCTGGTCGAGCGCATTGTGAACGCGTACGACGAAGATCGAAGGAACAGCACGTGAGATGAGCCTGCCGGTGACACGTACGGGCCGCTCCGGCCTGGCGGCCACGCCCACCCGCAAGGTGCGCGCCGGGGCCTTCCCCGAGGACAACATCGGGCCGCTGGGCCTGATATTCGTCCTGCTGCTGGCTGTGGCCGCCGTCGCGATCCTGGACTACGGCGTGCTGCCGCCGGTGTACGCCGAACGCGCCAAGCCGCCCCACAACGTCTATGCCCGGGTGGACTTCCGGTACAACGACCCGGACGAGCTGAACCGCCAGCGCGAAGCCGCCGCGGAGAAGGCGCCGCGCGTCTATCTCGAGGATCCGGCCTGGGTGGACACGCTGCTCCACGACCTGACGGAGCTGGTCGGCATTGTCGAGATTGCGACCAGCCCCGCCGACGCCCGCGAGCGCGCGACGCGCTATCCGCACGATGGCGAACTGGTCGAGGAGCTGTACAAGTACAATCAGGAACTGGGACCGCTGCGCGCGCCGCTGCGCACCATCCTGCTCGCCCGCATCCGCACGTCGCTGCAGATCATCGCCAGCAACGGCATCCTGACGCGGGAGGACCTGGACTTCGAGCGCAACAAGCGTGGCGAGCACCGCGAGATCATCCGTATCCAGACCGTGGCGGGACGTGACGGCGCGCCGCCCGAGACGCGCACCAGCGCGGTCGCCGTGGAACGCCTGCGGAACATTGACACTGCCGACGAGGAACTGCGGCGCGCGAGCTGGCGCGACAACCTGCCGGTCAGACTGGAGAACGAGTTGCGCCGCCACCTGCAGGCCCGGCTGAACAACAACCTGCGGCTGGAGACGGCACAGACCGCGAGGGCAGCGGAACGCGCGCGCGACGCCGTCGGGCAAGGCGACGTGCAGGTCACGAAGGACAACCTTATCCTGAGCAGGGATCGGCCCGCCTCCAAGTCCGACCTCGACCGCCTGTGGGCCGAAAACCGGGCCTACAAACGGAGCCTGGCCTGGCAAACGCGTCTCAAGCACTCGCTGGCCCTGGGGGCCGTCGCGCTGGCGGTCATGCTCATTTTCCTGTTCGTGGCGAACCGCAGCCAGCCCGGCATCTTCCGCCGGCGGCGCGCACTGGCCATGCTCGGTCTGCTGGCGCTCGCGACCCTGGCCGTCACGCGCGGACTGCTCCTGGCCGACGTCAGCATGGCACTGACGCCCTTTGTCATCGTCGGCATGGTGGCGTCGCTCACCTTCGGCCAGACCATCGCCCTGCTGACGCTGCTGGCCTTGTGCATGCTGACCACCATTGCCGGGGTGCACTGGGAAGCGCTTGAGACCGCGGGCGGCATTCCCACCATCAGCCTCGCGCTCATGGCAGGCGGCATCGCCGCCGCCCTGCCTCCCGAGCGGCTGCAGGACCGCTGGGACCTGCTCAAATATGGCGTTCTGGGCGGCCTTGTGCAGGGCGTCCTGGTCGCGGGGCTGTCATGGCTGGGCGACGGCCTGGGGGTCTCCAACGTGGTTGAACCGCTGGTCAACGGCAACGGGGAAAGCTCGGCCGCGTTCCTGCAGGCCGACATCCCCACCCTGCTCGATGCGCTCTTCGCGTCCGCGAACGGCCCCCTCTGCGGCCTGCTGGTGCTGGGCGCGCTGCCGCTGGTCGAGTCGGTCTTCGGCATACTGACCAACACCCGCCTGTTCGAGCTGGCCGACATGAACCAGCCCGCGCTGCGCCGGATTCAGCTTGAAGCACCGGGCACGTTCGCCCACACGCTGCAGGTCCGTTTCCTGGCGGAACCGGCCGCCGCGGCCATCGGCGCCAACACGCGGCTGGTCAGCGCCGGCGTGCTGTACCACGACATCGGCAAGGTGCTAAAGCCGGAGTATTTTATTGAGAACCAGATGGACGCGCCGGAACGGCATCTGCGGCTGCGGCCCTCGGTCAGCGCGCTGCTCATCACGGCGCACGTGAAGGACGGCATTGACCTCGCCCGGGAATACGGCCTGCCTCAGCAGATCGTTGATTTTATCCCCGAACACCACGGCACAACGCTGGTCAGTTACTTCTACCATTCGGCCAAGAAGAACGCGGAATCGCAGGCGCCGCCCGGTTCCGGCGACTACGCCATAGTCGAGGAGTCCTTCTTTCGGTACCCGGGACCCAAGCCGCGCAGCCGCGAGACCGCCATCGTGATGCTGGCCGACACCGTGGAGGCGGCTTCCCGGACGCTGAGCAGCCCGAACGCCGCGCGGCTGAGCAGCTTCACGCACGAATTGGTCATGGAGAAGATGCTGGACGGCCAGTTGGACGAGTGCGGCTTGACCTTCACCGACCTGGCGCGCATCGAGGAGGCGTTCCTGCGCGTCCTGGTGACCCGCTTCCACGCCAGGATTCGGTATCCCGGCCAGTCCGGCGAGGAAGGACAGCCCTCCGACAGCCAGCGCACGACGGTCATTGAGACGCTGCCCGCCGCGGGCAGCCCGCCGGCGACCGGCCAGCCCCCAAGTTCCTCCCGTGGGGCCATGACGGAGACGCGCTTCCTCGAAGGTTCGACCTCCGGCAACAAGCAGACATGACGGCCATCATGCAACGGCGTGCGACCAGGATGCTCATCACTGTGAAGCGGGAGCGCGGCGCTCCGCCGGCGCCACCGAAAGCAGCGCTGGTCCGCTTGTTCTGCCGCGCGCTGCGACTGGCGCCCAAGAAGCGCCGCCCGCACCCCCCCATTCCCGCCCTTACCAAGGGGGGGATAAAGGGGGGATGGCGGCTGGCGGTGGACGTCCATATGGTGAGCGACGCCCGGATCGCCGCTCTGAACCGGACCTATCTGAGCCAGGAGGGCGCCACCGACGTGCTCGCCTTCACCATGGGCGAGTGGGACCGTGAGCGGCGCGCATACCATGCGGGTGAAGTGGTGGTCAGCTTCGAGACGGCGCAGCGCGAGGCGGCCGCACGCCACATCCGGCGCGTTGAGGAGCTTAGCCGCTACTGCCTGCACGGGTTCCTTCACCTGCTCGGCTACGAGGACGCTACTCCCGCCCAGCGGCGGGCGATGTTCGGGATCCAGGAGAAAGCGCTGCAGAAAGGAACGCACGTGTAATTTTCCGGTCATGCCGGCCGAATTTCGCTGGACTATCCGCCCAGGCGGTTTATGCTAGGTCTTTTGTTGTAGGCAGCGCCGTCCTGCGACCATACCGGAAGTGACCGCAGCCGGGGTTTTTGAACACTCGCGTCCAGGGCCTGGACTCCGCGGTCGGTGCGGAGCCGGAGCCCTTGTTTTTTGGAGGTCGTGGTCATGGTTGATGAGAAAACGGTGATGGCCAGTGGTCCGCTGAATTTCCCGGCGGCCGGCCCAGCACCGCAAACGTTCGGGCAGAAGCTGATGTTCATGCTGCCGGGGCTGATTATCGCGCTCCTGCTGGCGGTGGGCATCTCCTACTGGATCGTCTCCTACTACAACGGCGAGATGGAGAAGAACCTGGCCGCCGCCAAAGCGGAACTCACCGAGCAGAACAAGAAGCTCGGCGAGGAGATCAAGAAGGTGGACAGCGAGAACAAGGCCCTGCAGAAGGAACTCGCTGACGTCAAGGACCGGGCCAGCAAGCTCGAGGAGGGCACCAAGAAGATAACCTCCACGCTCTCCGACGTGGCCAAGGGCCTCAACGACCTGGTGGCGCTCGACCTCTCCAGCTTCGTCAAGAAGGAGAAAGAAGAGCAGGCCGACCAGAACAAAGAGATTTCCTCCACGAAAGACAACGTCGGCAAGATTGATCGCCGCCTGGTCTACGTGGAACAGCGGCTGGAGAAGCTGAAGGAGATCGAGGCCGATGTCAATGGCCTGAAGGACGCCACCGGCACGCTCAAGAAGGACTACGAAGTCCTGAAGGGCGACCTCATTGCCGTGAGGAAGAAGGCGGATGTCACCGAACAGGACCTGGTCCAGTTGGATGAGCGGGCCCGCCTGTTCCAGCTCCGTGTGTTGGCTGCCCGAGCCCGCGAAGCAGCGGAGGCCGCGCGCCAGATGGATTTCAAGACGCTGCTCCAGAGACTCGATGATGTGGAGGACAAAAAGTGATGAAACGCACTGGCATGCTGTTGGTTCCCTTCGCACTGGCTCTGTTCTTGAGTGTCGTCGGCTGCAACACGCGGCCTGACAACGCCGACGAGGCGCGCGCCACCCTGCAGGCCGGACAGCAGGTCTCCGCCGACATGGTCGGCTGGGTTGCCCTGCCCAATACGGTTCCCGAGGCGAAGCAGAGCGGCGGGCTGTCCTACGCGGTGCTCGCGACCCACAATATCGTGCCCGCCAAGCTGAACGGCTGGGGCGCCGTCAATTCGGCGTTCTTCACCAAGATGACCGACATCAAGGTTGACGCGCCGCCGGCGGTCACCAGCCAGCACTGGGTGTTGAAGCCGGAAGGCAAGAGCATCCCCAAGGACAAGAACGGCTGGGTCGCGCTGCCCTTCTCCGAACCGCAGATCGAGAGGAGCGCTCACAAGCAGGACCGCGAGATGGCCGCGCTCGCCACCAATAACATCATCCCGAAGGAGATGCACGGCTGGGTGGCTGTGTCCCGCGACGATCTTGCCCGGATTGTCGAGAAGTACATGCGCACCGGCCCCGGCTCGAAGGTCTCCAAGGAATAAGGCCGTCCCTCACTCGAAAGGCGTCAGCACGGCCGCGTGGCGCAAACCCACGCGGCCTTTTTTTTGCCGGGCACAACGCTCCTCAGCCGGCGCGCGGTGCTCGAACGCCGAAAAAAAGCAGGCACTACATGCCGAGTTCGTTCGTCACAAACGTCGTATCATACGCGCCGCCAACAAACTTCACGTGCCCGAGCACTTCGCGCAGCGCGGACACGGTTGTCGGTATGCCCTCCAGCACGAGTTGCCCCATTGCCTGGCGCATGCGGCGCACCGCATCCAACCTGTCGCTGCCGTGGACAATGAGCTTCCCCAGCAGCGAATCGTAGTGCGCCGGCACCGTGTATCCCGAGTAGATATGCGTATCCATGCGGATGCCGGTCCCGGTCGGCGGGGCAAAGATCCCGATCTTCCCCGGTGTCGGCGCAAAGCCCTTCGCCGTGTCCTCCGCGTTGATGCGGCACTCGATGGCATGCCCGTTGAACACAATGTCCTTCTGGCGCCAGCGCAGCCGCTCGCCGCTGGCCACGCGCAACTGCTCCTCCACCAGGTCCAGGTCGGTCACCATCTCGGTAACGGGGTGCTCCACCTGGAGCCGCGTGTTGACCTCCATGAAGTAAAACCGGCGCGAGTTGACGTCGTAGATGAACTCCACGGTGCCTGCATTCGTGTACTTGGCGGCCTTCATCAGCTTCACCGCCGCCACCTGCATGTCATAGCGTTCCCGTTTGCCGAACCCCGGGGCGCAGCATGGCGACTCCTCGATCAGCTTCTGGTTGCGCCGCTGGATCGTGCAGTCACGCTCGCCCAGGTGCACGACGTTGCCGTGCTCGTCCGCGAGCACCTGCACTTCCACGTGCCGCGCGCCCTCGATGTACTTCTCCATGTACAGCGTGCCGTCGCCGAACGCCGCCTCCGCCTCGGCGCGGGCCTGCATGTAGTTCGCGCGCAGGGACACGTCGTTGTGGGCGATGCGCATGCCGCGCCCGCCGCCGCCCGCCGCCGCCTTCAGCAGCACGGGGAAGCTGATCTCGTTGGCCAGTTTCAGCGCGGTCTCGACATCCGGCACCGCGCCGTCGGAACCCGGCACAGTGGGCACGCCCGCCGCCTTGGCAATCTGCTTGGCCTTGATTTTGTCTCCGAGGTCCGCGATGGCCTGCGTGGGCGGCCCCACAAACGCGATCTTGCACGCGCGGCACACCTCGGCGAAGTGCGCGTTCTCCGAGAGGAAGCCGTAGCCGGGGTGTATGGCGTCCACGTCCGCGATCTCCGCGGCCGCAATGATGTTGTTGATCTTCAGGTAGCTCTCGCGCGCCTGCGGCGGCCCGATGCAGATGGCACGGTCCACCAGCTTGAGATAGAGGGCGTCCTTGTCCGCCTGCGAATAGACCACCACCGTCTCGATGTTGAGACGCTTGCAGGTGCGGATAATGCGCAGGGCGATCTCACCCCGGTTGGCGATAAGGATGCGGCTGAACATGAATCATTCAAAACTCAAAATTCTGAATTCTCAGCCTATCTCCACCAGGAACAGGGGCTGGCCAAACTCCACGGGTGACGCGTTCTCGACCAGCACTCTGCGGATGGTCCCGCTCACGCCGGCCTTGATCTCGTTCATCACCTTCAT
>Ga0315282_10016724_pt1 | contig 10687 bp, 6 predicted proteins | sample YL17G07_20_MG_FD_203693 | JGI IMG/M metagenome (GOLD analysis project Ga0315282, IMG submission 203693) | Sediment microbial communities from Yellowstone Lake, YNP, Wyoming, USA - YL17G07_20 | ecosystem: Environmental > Aquatic > Freshwater > Lake > Sediment | place: USA: Wyoming | collected... | reverse complement strand
ATTATAAAATGACTTTTAACGATCTGAGAGGATTTATTCATTTCCTGGAAAAAGAAGGTGAGCTAGTAAGGATAGACACCCCCGTTGATCCGAAGTTTGAAATAGGAGCCATCAACAGATTGCTCGTTGAAAACAGGGGCCCGGCAGTTCTGTTTGAGCGTATCAAAGGTTCCCCGGCTCCTGTTGCTACGTTTCTATTTGGTTCACAGAGGCGGATCGATTTTGCCTTTGGTACGGAAAACCAGGAGCAGACCCTAAAAAAATATCTGGAGGCTCTTGAAAGGGAGTGGCCAAAACCAACCGTGGTGGGATCCGGGCCCTGCAAAGAAAAGATAATCTCCAGTCCGGATTTAACGAGGGACATTCCAAATATTATCTGGGGTGAATTGGACGGCGGGCCTTATATTACTTTGCCCTTGATCGTAACCAAGGATCCTCGTAAGGAAAAACGGAATATGGGAATCTATCGCGTAATGATTCATGGGCCCAAAGAGGCGGGTATTCTTATCGTTCCCACCCAGCACATTGGCATGATGTATACGGAATATGAGAGAATCGATGAGCCGATGGAAGTGGCCATCTTTTTGGGTGGGGACCCTTTGCTCTATGTTCTGGGAGCGGCTCCGTTGAAGTATGGACAGGATGAATTTTCTCTTCTGGGAGCGATCAGGGGTGAACCCGTTCCGTTAGTGAAGTGTGAAACAGTAGACCTTGAAGTGCCTGCGACGGCAGAGATGGTAATTGAGGGCGTGGTGCTTCCGAAGGTTCGAAAGTCAGAAGGCCCCTTCGGTGAGTATACAGGTTATTATGGGAAGGAAGGAGAAAGGCCTGTGATTCAGATAAAATGTATCACTCATCGAAACAACTATATTTGGCCTGGGGCTTATGTGACTAAACCCTATCCTCCGAACGAGGATACCATGGTTCGATCGGTAAGTGTGGATGCTGGCATATTAAGCCAAGCCCGTAAGGTGATTCCAGAAATAAAAAATTTTCATATGTTCAAGAGCAGCGGTGACTCCTATATTGGGGTTATACAGATCCAAAACAAACCTTATGCACACTTTGCGAAACAGGTGATGGATGCTGTCTGGGCTACGCATAAGGGTTGTTGGACCAAGTTTCTCATCGTGGTGGATGAAGACATCGATATTTACAGTGTGGAGGATGTGATTTGGGCTATTTCCATGCGTGTGCAGCCCCACAGCGATAGCTTCATTGTCAATGACCATATAGGATTTCCCCTTGATCCGTCGGCAAATGTGCCCGGGATATCCTCCCATATGGGAATTGATGCAACAGTTAAGGTTCCTGAAAGGTTTACAGAATACCCTCCTCTTTCTATCCCAAGCGAATCGTTGTTGATGAAGATTAAAGAAAAATTTGGGAAAGAGGATTTTTGGCAAAAATTATTCAAAGGCAAAGCTTAGAAGAAAATCGACCTTCAAAGGATTGAGAAAATGGGGAGAGAACGTCTTACGATTGTTTGCCGTCACAAAGGGCGACAGTACGGGACTTCAGTAAAACAGATTCTATTGGGGGTAGCGAAGTCTGATGGGAAGCAGATTTTAATAAGACCTCTATAATTAAAATATAAACTCTTCCAATCCTTTGGCAGGGAAAAAACAACCGTGAGCTTCCACAAAGAAGGCGCTGAAGTTTTGTGCTCTATTGTTCATTCAGTATTCGCTAGGGATTTAGAATCCCGAGACAATTGAAGAATTCGGTTTAAGGGTTGAGGAATGAACAGTTAAGCGCCTAACGGAGAGGGTAAGGGGAATGGGGAAGTTGCTTTTATGCGATTCAGCAGGGGTTTAAGAAGAACAAGGGGGCATCTGGGCGCTACAGCAAAGGCTGTAAGAATCCGCGCTGCTCAGGTTTGAAAGACTCAATACGGTTCGATGAAAGGGGGGATGAAAGTCTCAACAGGATTCGAATTTGGAAAGCACTGTGAAACCCGGATGTTTGGAACATCAAACCAAACAAAGACTTTAGAAGGGAACCCAATTTCAACCATTTAACATTTTGGTAAGGAGGTGCGACATGAAAAAGAAGGCATTTTGGTTTCTATTCTTAATCGTTGCAGTATTGGCCCTGATGAGTACGGATGCCAAGTCCCAGACGAAGGGGGAAACGATCATCCTTAAGGCGGTGACCGCTTTTCCTAAAAACCATTTGAACAATGACCCTGTTCCTTTTTTTGTAGACGCCGTCAACCATCGTGCCCAGGGAAGGCTCAGGATTGAATGGTTGGGGGGACCGGAGGTATCGGCCTCTTTTGACCAGATCCATGCCATCAAGGCCGGCACAATCGATATGAATCTCTATTACCCATGGGCCTATATGAAATCGCTGATGCCTGAAGCTGAGGCCCAGGGGCTTTCTCAGCTTGCTGCCTGGGAGGAACGAAAGAGCGGTCTCTTTGAACTCTGGTCTGAGATCTTTGAGAAAAGGGTCAATGCAAGATATTTGGGGAGGCTTCATAGCAATATAACCTTTAACGTTTTCTGTAACCGTAAGATGGAAAAAGTTGCAGACTTCAAAGGGTTAAAAATTCGTGTGATGCCACTTTATATCCCTTTTATGAAGGCCTTAGGCGCTAGCCCCGTCACCATGGCCCCTACGGATATCTATACGGCTATGGAGCGAGGGGTTGTCGACGGATTCATGTGGCCGAGGGTTGGCATGATTAGTTGGGGGTTACAGGAGGTGACCAAATTTATGGTTGTTCCAGGGGTCTTTCAAATGGAACCGGCGACCATGATCAATTTAGATCGCTGGAAAAAGATTCCCAAAGACTTGCAGGATTTGTTGTTGGAGGTCATCCAGGAATACGAATATGTGGGTTCAATGCGAAATTCTATGATTCTGGAGAAGGAAGAAGCGGTCAGGGAAAAGGCCGGGATGAAGATTATTCAGCTCCCTCCGGGGGAGGCAGAAAAATTCGTCAAAACGGCTTATGAGGTGACGTGGGAAGAGGTATTGAAGAGCGCAAAAGAATACGGTCCTAAACTGAGAAAGGCGATGTCTAAAGCGGCTATCCCCAAGGGGACCTTTCCCTGGCAGTAAACCCCGTTAGAAAGGATGGGGCTTTAACCTCGCCCTCAATAAGGAATGACATTTTTCTTTTACATCGCCGCCATAAACCCCGTAGGATGTGTACTATCCAACGGGGTAAATGACCGGGGTTTCTAACGGGGTAAATTAGAGAAGTTAACAGTATTTGTGAGAAAAATTTTTTTTAGGTCAGGTTGCATTCATTTCTTGAGGTAATGCAGCCTGACCTATTATTGATGAGGATAATGAAGATGAAAAAATTCAATACCTTCTTGGATCATCTCATAGATTCTCTGGCCTTTATCGCCGGTTTTTTTATCTTCGCCATGATGTGGATCGAGTGTTACGAGGTCGTGGCGAGGTATTTTCTGAACCGTCCAACCGTATGGGGGATGGAATTTTGTGAATACATGTTGTTTCTGCTTGCATTTCTGGGCACCGCCTGGGTTTTGAAAAAAAAGGCCCATATCTCCGCAACCATTTTGGTTGAGCGTCTAAAACCAAGAACCCGTACTTATTGTGATCTATTTGCCTCTTTGATGGGTATCCTGATTTCTATTGTTATCTTGTGGTTCAGTCTAAAAACCTCGTTCGAGAATTATGTTACGGGTGTTAAAGTTGTAAAGACGTACGCCCTTCCGAAGTGGATATTTTTGTCCTTCATTGCCCTGGGATATCTTTTACTCCTCATGGAGTTTATAAGACAATTTTCGAGCCATCTCAGAGGTTTAAGGGTGAAAGAGGGGGAAGGACCCATGCCGTAGAGGAGAAACGAAGATGGAATGGTGGATGTGGTTCACGCTCATTATTGGAATGTTTCTGATTTTATTGGCGGTTGGATTTCCTGTCTTTTTGTCTTTTATGGCTGTTAATGTTGTCATCATTTACATCCTGTGGGGCGGGGCTGGAATGTCCCAATTTGTCCATAGTATCTTCTCCTCCATCAGTACATTTGTCCTTCTTCCCATCCCTCTCTTTATCGTCCTGGGGGAAATCCTTGTCCATTCGGGAGTATTTGTTGAGGCGATCGATACCCTGGACTTATGGATGGGGCGGGTCGGGGGCCGATTGTGTTTAATATGTATCGGAGCGGCAACCATTTTCTCATGCATTAGTGGTTCGAGTATGGCCTGTACAGCCATGTTGGGATCATTAATGCTGCCCGAAATGTTGCGTCGGGGTTATCACAAATCGATCGCCGTAGGATCTTGTATGAGCGGGTCGCTGGATATGATCATTCCTCCGAGCGCCCTGGCTGTTGTCTTGGGATCCCTGGCCGATATTTCCATCGGAAAGCTTTTGATCTCTGGACTAATCCCCGGTATTTTAATGGCTGGACTCTACGCAGCCTATATTATGATGAGGGTTAAGCTTCAGCCTTCCATCGCCCCTCCTTATACGCCGGAACGCCTCCCTTGGCCTGAAAAGATTATCCGCCTCATAAAATATGTGATCCCCTTTTTTGTTATTATCGTGGTTGTTCTAGGGGTGATCCTTTTTGGCTTGGCTACCCCGACGGAGTCGGCTGCCATCGGGACTCTGCTTTCGATGATCTTGGTGGCTCTTTATAAAAAGCTAAATTGGAGAGTGGTCAAGAAAACCTTTGAGGGTTCTCTCCAGATCACAGTCATGATGTTTATGATCCTCACTGGAGCGACGGCTTTCAGCCAGATTTTGGCCTACACCGGGGCGAGCCAGGGCCTGCTAAAATGTATTTTGGGCTATCATTTTCCTCCCTATGCGATCCTCGCTGTGATGATGATGGTATTATTATTCCTGGGTACGTTGATGGAACAAGTGGCCATCATGATGATCACCCTGCCCATCTTTATGCCCATTGTGAGGGCCGTGGGATGGGATCCTGTTTGGTTTGGGCTATTATACCTGGTGAACATGTCGGTGGGCATGAAGTCACCGCCCTTTGGTCTGTGCCTTTTTGTGATGCAAGGAGTCGTTCCCCCCAGCATTTCAACGATGGACATCTATAAATCTGTCACCCCGTTTATTTTTTTGGATTGTGTAGCCATTACCATCTTTGTTCTTTTTCCCCGGATCGTAACCCTTCTTCCGAATCTCATGACCCATTAAAAGGAGTGGAGAGAGGATGAAAAAGAAGCTTCTGTTGCGGGAATTAAGCCGTTATCCAATCAACACGTATGCCGATATTATTTATAGAAATGCGCTTCTGCATCCTGAGGAGGAGGCTTTTATATATGGGTCCGAAAGAATAACCTTTGGGGGATTTAACGCAAGAGTGAACGGTTTAATCCACGCATTACACTCGATGGGAGTCCAAAAGGGCGATGTGCTTGGAATTCTGTCATGGAATTGTCTGGAATATGTTGACGTTTATGGAGCGGCCATGAAGGGAGGATTCATTGCCTCCCCTTATAATCCCAGATTACAGGCGGACGAGTTAGATTATATGATCAATTATTCAGAAGCCAATACTTTATTTGTGGGTCCTGAATTGATAGAAATAGCCAATTCGCTGCGTCCTCGCCTGCACGGGGTGAAGAATTTCATCTCTTTTGAAGGCCCCGCTCCGGAGATGATTTACCACAGGGACCTCTTGGCTACCTATCCCGAAGAGGAGCCCGATATTCAGGTTGAAGAAGATGACCCCGTGTTTATATTTTACACCAGTGGTACCACGGGTGTTCCGCGTGGCGCATTGTACACCCAGGGCCGGGCCATGGATGATACCAGGAGGTTTCCCGTTGCCCTAAGCCTGGAACACGGGGATAAACACATCCAGATCATGCCTCTTTTCCATGTGGGGGGCGCCAAGAACTTCTGGGGCTACTTTTTTGTGGGCGGAAGTAACGTGATCATGCCGCAGAGATCCTTTGATGCCGCAGCGACCTTGCAAACGATTCAGGAAGAAAAAGCAACCGATATCCACATCGTCCCCACGCATTTAGCAGCATTCCTTTCCTTGCCCGACGTTGACAGATATGATCTGAGCAGTTTGAAGCGAATGTTTTATGCCGCTTCTCCCATGCCGCTTGAGCTTCTGAAGAGGGGTATGAAAAAGTGGGGATCCATTTTCGTGCAGTTCTATGGGGCGACAGAAGATGGTCCCAACGTAACCATGTTGTCGAAACAGCAACACATGGTTTTGGAGAAATCCCCAGAGGAACAAAAAATCCTCATTTCGGCGGGTTTTCCGCATATTGGAGTACATGTCAGGATTGTGGATGATCAAGACAAGGATGTTGAACCTGGGGGAATTGGGGAGATTATCGTTCAGAGTAAAGCCGTCATGCAAGAATGGTGGCATAAACCTGAAGAGACGCGTGAGACGATTGTGAACGGTTGGGTGCACACCGGAGATATGGGGCGTTATGACGAAAGGGGTTTTATCTATATTGTGGATAGGAAAAGAGATATGATTGTTTCCGGGGGTGAAAACGTCTACCCCCGGGAAATAGAAGAAATTTTTTACCAGCATCCCGCCGTAAAAGAGGTGGCCATCATTGGAATTCCCGATCCCTACTGGGTGGAGAGGGTTCATGCTGTGGTGGTCTTAAAGGAGGGGAGCACCGTCACACCAGAGGAGCTTATTGAGTTCTGCAAAGGCCGGATAGCCCGGTACAAGGCGCCTAAATCGGTGGAATTTGTTGATTCCCTGCCCAAGACCCCTTCAGGGAAAATATTGAAGAGGGAGCTGAGAGAAAAATACTGGGCAGGCCAAGAGAGAAGAGTCTGACAAGAAAGCGTCCAAGGCCTGACTTCATTAATCTTGGAAATTGTTTAATGTTTACTTGTTTCAATTAGATCATATAATACGAACGCAATTGATTTATTGTCATTGGTATCCTTTGAGATTCCGAAACAAGTTCGGAATGACACCCTAAGTTTTGTCATGCTGAACTCCTTTCAGCATCTCATTTCATGCTTTTGTATTAGTATAAAAGATGGGGGTAGAATGATGAGCGTAAGAGACGAGTTAATAAAAATTGTAGGGAAAGAATGCTTTTCTGATGATCCTGAAGTTCTTAAGAAGTATTCGAAGGACTTTAGCTTGGTCCCTTCAGGGATGCCGAATTATGTGGTGAGGCCAAAAGATGCCTTTGAAATTCAGAAGGTCATCAAGGTGGCCAACGAGAAGACGATACCGATCGTGCCTGTCAGCTCTCAGGTGCACTTTAATGGGGCTACTATACCCAAACAAGGAGGTATCGTCCTGGACCTGAGCAGATTGGACCGTATTTTCGAGATCGACGAATATAACCGGAGAGCAAGAATTGAAGTGGGAGTCACCTGGGGAGAGCTCACCCAGCAACTTGAGGCGAAGGGCTTCAGGATGATTATGCCTCTCTTGCCCCACCCGGGGCGTTCCGTGGTGACCGACACTCTCGAAAGAGAAGTCCCCACCAATACGGTATACGATTATGGAGAACCGCTTCAAAGCATGGAAGTTGTTTGGCCTACGGGAGAAATTTTCAGGACCGGGTCTGCGAGTGTTACCGGTTACCCTGATTCCGTATCCAAAGGGGCGAATCCCTCGGGACCGGGAATCGATTTCTACAGGTTCCTCCAGGGCGCTCAAGGAACGATGGGCGTTGTCACATGGGCAAATCTGAAGATTGAATCCATTCCCAAAATGGACAAAGTCTATTTTGCTCCCGTTGCTGATTTACCTTATGCAATCGAGCTCCTGTACAGGGTTTTGCCGCGGCGAATAGGCCAGGAGTGTGTCCTCCTGAACAGGGTTGATCTGGCGGCCGTTATTGCAAGAGATTGGCCTGGGGATTTTGAGAAACTTCGGCAGAGCTTGCCTCCCTGGACGCTCATCCTAATCATAAGCGGATTGTTGAGGCGTCCGGAGGAAAAAATCGCCTATGAGGAGAAGGCGCTGAGCGAGATCTTGAAGAATGAGTTTCAGAAGATGTCCCTTACGGATAATCTTCCTGGCTTCCCTGGTTTAGGGAGGAAGCTCTTACCGATGCTTCGTAACCCCTGGCCCAAGGATCTGACCTATTGGAAGAACCGTTATAAAGGGGCCTGCCAGAGCCTTTTCTTCATCACCAAACCCGTTCTGGCTCCAGGATTTATCAATAGGGTGGAGGAGATAGCTGCCAAACATGATTACCCGAAAAGCGATATGGGAAACTATCTCCAGCCCATAGAGCATAACCGTGCCTGCCATCTCGAATTTAACTTTTTCTATGATCCGGGGGATCCCGTTGAAACCGAAAAAGTTCGGGGTCTATACCGTGATGCGGCGGTAGCGTTATTGAATGAAGGGGCTCTTTTTACGAGGCCCTATGGAGAGTTGGCTCCCCTGGTATACGAGCGGGCTGCTGCCTATACCCTGGCGCTAAGACGGGTGAAAAACCTATTTGACCCCAACAATATCATGAATCCTGGAAATTTGTGTTTTTAAGGAGGGAGAGATGCCGGGAAAGCAAATTAGCTTAGAAGTCACAGAATTGGATAATTTTCTTTACGACATGAGTCGATGCATCAAGTGCAAGGGGTGTTACTGGGTTGAGCACACCTACATGCCGGGAATCAAATTCACCACCCGGTGCCCAAGTAATACCTGGAATGCATTCGACTCTTATGGGGCTTTCGGAAAGATGAGGATTGGCACGGCCATAGCGGAGGGGAGGTTTGAATGGACTCCCAAGCTCTTAGAAATCATCTATGCCGATCCGCTGTGTGGCGCCTGTGATGTCGGCTGCAAGAGAAATCTCGATCTGGAGATCGAGCTCACGCTCGAGGCCCTTCGAGTTAAAGCCGTGAAGGACGGCGCAGGCCCAATGCCTGCCCACAAGAAAGTGGCTCAGAATATAGCAAAGAATCATAACCAGTTTGGGGCGCCTCACGAAAACAGGAAGAAGTGGCTTACGAGCGAAATAAAAGTTGCCCAGAAGGCGGATGTACTTTACTTTGTGGGATGCGCCGCTTCTTATGTCAATCCCGAGATTGCCAGGGCAACAGCGAAGATACTCAATACCTCCCATACACCCTTTATGCTCATGCCCGATGAATGGTGCTGTGGAAATACCCTCTACTCCGTGGGGATGATCGATGAAGCAAGGCAACTCGCCAGCCGCAATATCGAGGCTGTTAGACAAACAGGAGCAACCGCTCTTTTGACGAGCTGCGCCGAGGGCTACCGTATGTGGAAAGTCGATTATCCGAAGATGCTTAATATCGCCACCGCAGATTTGGGGTTTAAAGTGGTGCATCTCGTTGAAGTTGCCGATGAGATGGTGAAAAAGGGGACGCTTAAGCTGACCACGAAGGTTGACCTCCGGCTGACCTACCATGATTCATGCAGTATAAGCAGACTTTGCGATCCCTGGAAACCATGGAAGGGTGAACGGGGATGGATGGGCACCGTCAGTCCCAGTCTTAAGAGGCGGCGCGGTCAGGACGGGTTATATGGACAGCCCAGAAATATCCTGAGCTCGATTCCTGGTGTGAAATTCGTGGAGATGCCCAGGATGAGAGAAAACGCCTTTTGCTGTGGTGCCGGCCGGGGAACAAAGGAGGCTTTCCCTGAGCTTGCTTCTTTTTCAGCGAAACACCGGATTGAAGAGGTGAAGGAAGTAGGCGCCGAAGCGCTCATTTCTGCCTGCCCATGGTGCAAAAATAATTTTGCCCGGGCCGTTAAGGAAAATGGTGACAACGTGAAGGTAATGGACATCTCAGAACTTATTCTTGCTTCGGCAGAAGTATAAGGAGGTCGACATGGCTATCGTGAAAGAGGCATACCAAGCATTAGAGTCTATTGTAGGTCCTGAGCCTATTTCGGACGACCCTGTCATCTGTGAAGGTTATCGGTGCGGACCAGGAGGATATGAATGCGGACTCGGGTACGAAAGGGTCATGACCAGGGCCCCTGGTGCAGTGATCCTGCCACGAACCACGGAAGAGGTTCAGAAGATCGTAAGGATCTGTAATCGCTATAAAGTCGCCTATGTTCCTTACAGCACTGGATTTTACGGACCTCGTTCTCATTGCCACGTTGATCATGAGCTGCTTATAGATTTGAAGCGCATGAACGACTTCGAGATTGACGAGAAACATCTTTATGTGGTTCTTGGACCGGGTGTCATTTACTCGCCCCTGCAGGAAGAGGCAATGAAGCGGGGCGCCTACGTTGTTATCGGTGGTGGTGGAGCGCAGGCTTCCGTCATTGCCAATCTGATTGGGGACGGATGGTCGCCGTTAAGTCACCGGATCGGTTTACCTCACCGGCGTATACTGGGTACAGAGCTTGTATTGCCTGACGGTGAGCTGGTGAAGATGGGTTCACTGGCTGTTGGCGACGATCCATTCTGGGGTGAAGGGTTTGGCCCGGACCTAAGAGGGCTGCTTAGAGGATATACAGGCTTAAGGGGATGCCTCGGAATCGTCACCAAAATGGCCGTTAAACTTTTACCGTTTCAGCCGGAACGTCTCGTAGCGACAGGTATTTCGCCCAATACGGCCCTCGCCCTTCCTGAAAAGCGAGTAAAATGGATCAACTTTCAGATGCCCAGCAAAGAAGCCCAAATCAAAGCGATGTTTGAGATAGGGAAGGCTGAAGTGGGAGGGGCCGTAACGAAGGTTCCGCTCTTCTGGCGGGCGATTGCCAAAGCAGAATCTAAGGAGGAGTTCTGGAATCTCT
>Ga0315282_10016723_pt1 | contig 10688 bp, 8 predicted proteins | sample YL17G07_20_MG_FD_203693 | JGI IMG/M metagenome (GOLD analysis project Ga0315282, IMG submission 203693) | Sediment microbial communities from Yellowstone Lake, YNP, Wyoming, USA - YL17G07_20 | ecosystem: Environmental > Aquatic > Freshwater > Lake > Sediment | place: USA: Wyoming | collected... | reverse complement strand
CCCCAGAGCACAGGAAATGTATTGATTGACAGGAAAGTAAAATTCTGGCTATAATATAGCCAGAATGAAATATGAGATTCTCTTTGCCCCGGAAGCCGTTCAAGATTTCAAACGCTTATCAGCAAGAGACCGTTCTACTGTCAAAGGGGCGATCGAGAAACATCTGAGGTATGAACCACAGAAAATAAGCAGGAGTCGAATCAAAAAGTTACAAGGGATGAGTCGACCACAGTATCGATTGAGAGTTGATGAAATCAGGGTATTTTACGATGTGGTGGAAGCGACGGTTGAAGTCTTAGCGATCATACCGAAGTCCAAAGCCACTGAGTGGCTGGAAGAAATGGGAGAGAAGAAATGAAAAGGATTGCGCTGTCAGAAGTTAAGGACCGCCTTTCAGAATACTTGGATTTGGCGGAAAAAGAAGAGATCATCATCACGCGCCATGGAAAACCGGCCGGTGTTTTAATTGGCTTCGCGTCCGAAGAGGACTGGTTTGATTACAGGCTAGAGCATGATCCCAGGTTTTTAGCGCGAATTGCATCAGCCAGGGAAAGCCTTAAAAAAGGTAAAGGGATAAGAATAGAAAACCTATCAGACTGAACTTTTTCACTCTCTTTACAAATGACGCTATGCGCTACCTATCCTTCGTAGTCCCGCAAGACGGGACGTAGGAGGATGCTCTCTGCGCTTTGCGTTGTTTTGAGAATGGCCAACTTTTTTATGGATAGCATTTCATTTACTAATTTTTCCCAGGGGGAGGTAACGCACACGATGCCGTGATTCCTCTACAACTACCACCGCGCCCTCTCCCAAGGCTTCAGTAGAGTCTTCAAGCACAGTGGATAAACGATTGATTAGGTGGGACGTTCGAGTATTGTGCAAGCGGAATAAAAGAATACTGACTTTTTCTCTTTTTGAAAGGGCTACGATTTCACCGAAATCGAGGTCAAAAGTGATAATAATTCGATTTTCAGAAGCGGCTTTTGCAAAGATTTCGCCATTGGGAATCCGGTGTAATCCTTCGTCACGTAAATGTTTCGCATCGTGTCCATTTTGACGCAGCCAATTTACAACTCCTATAGCCACGCCCATATCGGCAAGAAAACGCATGTTCCACTCTCACAGATTAAATACCTGTTCCTGGGCCAGCCAAGCTGCATATTCAATTGCCTGTTGAATGTCCTCTTTTTCCAAATCAGGGAACCCTTCCAATATCTCGCCGAAGGTGGCTCCATGTGCGATTTGCCCCACGATAACTGAAACGGAAATGCGCATCCCTCGGATGCAGGCTCGGCCTCCCATAATCTGTGGATCAAAAGTAATTCGGTCAAACATCTACATAACCTCCTGATGTCTCTATTTATATTTTATCCAAATGCCCCAAGCTAATCAAAGGAATTCTTTACACTCCATGCCTTGGCGCTACGCGTGCTGCTGTTATTAGCTTTAGATTCCGCAGTCTTAGATCCCAGTAATTGACGCTATGCGCTATGCGCTACCTATCCTTCGTAGTCCCGCAAGACGGGACGTAGGAGGATGCTCTCTGCGCTTTGCTGTTTATTGATTGGGCCAACTTATTTATGGAGGACTGGTAGCTTCCCTATCCCGCATCTCCAGATAGAGAAACGTATCGACTGCACCTGACCCCGGGATAGCGATCCAAAAACTAATGACAATGAGAACCCAAAATCCAAAGGAGTACAAGGGCTCAAAAACCATTCCCCCAATAAGCCATGCCAAGAGGAATCCTACAATCAGGAGCGCGGGCACCGTGATTAGCGTTCTCACTCCCATGGAAAATTCTTTTTGAATCAGTTCGCGACAACGCATACGGCCAGCTTCTCCGGAAAGCTTCTCAAAGACAAGTACATTTGAAGCCATCGCCCAGTGCAAGCGATGCCTGACGTCTCGAATAATCCCATAGATTGGAACAAAACTCCACAAAATGGCCGCACCCTCAAAATAAAGTTTCATTGTGAGAACTGATGGAACTAGGTTCCAAACCTCTCGAACTGCTTGCACTGGAAGAAGTTCTTTTTCTCGGACTTTCTGAGCGATGAGCAAACTGTGTAGTACATCACCTACAACCGGAAGGCATAAGAGGGGAAAGGCCGGTAAGAGCGTCTTCCAGTTACTGAAGTGAAAACTTAAAGCCTGATTCCAAATGGCAAAACTTTTGGAGGACATGTGTTCTTTAGCTTTTGATTCCGCAATCCCTGGCCCGTGCAGCGCGAAAGCTTCAGATAGGAGGGACCTTTCAGCTTTGACCTTTGCCTGTCCGCCGTAGCTTCTTGACCTCCGTAGCCTTGGCGTAGGAGGTTGGCGTAGGAGGTCAGCGTAGGCGGGCCTGTCCGCCGAAACTTCAGTGTAGGCGGAAGCTTCCAGCTTCTAATTACTCAATAACCCAATGACCCAATTATTTAACGAGTATCGAATTATGCGAGTGTCTGCGATTTTAACGTTAAAATTTACGTTCTAAGCCTGAAATCAGCCCATTTTTTCTCAGAATGATTTGTTGGATCAAACAGGTAACTTGGACCGACCTCAGTGCCGCCAATTTCTCAAGGCTGACCCCAAAGTTCCTACGGCACCAAGACTTTTCTTAATGAACACGCATTTCAACCTCAGTGGACAAACATCGTGTCGTGGCAGTCGCTGTGTGCAAACAAGGGCAGCGAAATCCAAGATACCCCAGTTCATCGAAACGGGATCTTGTCCTCTGACACATGTTCTTGCCAGTACCTGTAAGTATGGATCATAACGTATGTCAGCTAGCTTTCTGGGACCAAAAAACCGCTCAAGGACACGGGCCATGTTGGAGTCAAGCAGCGGTTGGGGTTCGCCCTGGCAGAACAGTAGTATGGCATTTGCGATATATTGCCCAACATTGGGGAGAAATTCTATTTCTTCGCGGGTCTTCGGGAAACGTCCGTTTCTCTTAGCAACCTCCCGTGCCAAGCCTAATAATGAAGATGATCTCCTTTTCCAAAGACCCAATGGTTGTAGGAAAGAACCAAGGTCTCTCTCCGTTGCCGAGGCCAGTTTTTTCCACGATGGATATCTATGGATGAACCTTGAAAAGAATGAGGCGACGTTCTCTGCCCGGGTCCGTTGCAGTAAAACTTCTACTACGATTCGGCGATAGCAGCTTGCAGACTTATTTCGCCAGGGGAATTGCCTGCCGTGCTTGCTATACCACTCTAAAACGAGCCGCTGGAAAAGCCTAATAGTGGACCCCGGTATATCAGTTAAAAGATTCTCATCCCAATTTCGAATCGAATACTTTTTCTTTTTCAAGTATTCTCACCCTCGACCGCTATCCCATGTCAAGACAGTCGAGTTTCTCACGCCTGCTGGCTATGTCGCGCCCGGTCCACCAAGTAGTTTTTGCCCTCTTCCGTGATCTCGCGACCGCGCGGCCCGAACCTTATGAATCCGAGCGACCGCAAGAACGGCTCAATTTCATCCACGACCCGGTCGCGGTCGACCGTGCCTAGCATGTTCAGGATCATTTGCTCGCCCACCGGTCGATTCTCCCGCGAGAGATGCGACAGGTACTCCAGGTCGGTCAGGGTGAGACCGAGTTCATCCAGTTCGCGAGCCCGGCGAACATCGTCGAGGTGTTGTTGGACTGCAAGCAAGGGGTGTTCGCTCACTGTAATGGCGGTCTCGAGCTCCCTGGCCAATTCCAGCGCAATCCGTGGAACCCGGCGGCCTAACTGTGCGATTGCGAAATAAACTTGCGCCGGCCAACCGCGGGGAAACCGTAGTCTGACGATTTCAGCCACCTGATCCCGGCTGTACTCCTTCAGCTGCACCTCGCTACACCGGCTCCGGAATGCCGGGTCAACTTCAGACGCCCTTGTCGTCGCAAACAAGAAAGTGGTCCGGTTCATCAATGCAACGCGGTCAGGCAGGATTACGCTGCGGTCAGCGGCTTCGAGCATGGTAAGAAGGCTTTCCTGTACGGGTCGTGGCACGAGATGAACCTCGTCGATAAAAACGATAAGTGGAGGGTATTGCAGTGCAGGAAGGCCAGCTTGGGTCCCAACCTGAGCCGGGGCAAGTCCTACCTGTGCCAATTCTCCGTCGATAAGCTCGAAAAGCCGGTCACGTGAACGGAGCCCTCGCCCGTCAAGCTTGATGAACGGCAGTTGCAGGGCAACGGCCATTCGGCGGGAGATCTCTGTTTTGCCCGTGCTGGGCTGGCCCGTGAACAGGAAATTCTTGGATAGGTGCGGCGGTCGTTCGATGAGAGCCCGGAGCAAATCGTTCTGAATCCGCCTGACTGCTGCCTCGTTGCCAATGAAGCCCTCGAACGCCTGCCTTACTGCGTGTCGAACCTCGGGCGGGACCGGCGAAGTTGCGGGTCCAACTGCCTGAACCTCGGGGGCAGTGGTCACCAGCGAGGGCACTTCCGGAACGGAAAGAGGACCCCGTGGCAATTCAGGTGTAGTCGGTTCGGGTGCAACAGGCGTGGGTTCCCCGGCTACGGGAACATGCTCGGAAGGAGTCGCCACGGGTACGCTTACCCGGTGCTGGTCAAAGAGTTGTGGTTCGCCACAGTCCGGGAATGAAAAGTCAAGCAACCCGATACCTTGCTCGGCCTGAGCCGACAGTCCACCGCTTCCGGTTAGCAGTGCACTTGCATCATGACGACAAACAACAACGGTATCGAAACGACTGTCAGCGTCATTATCCAGGGTAGCCGATTGCTGGCTTTGGTCGAAAACCAACAGGCGGCCCTTGGTGCTGACAGTGATATCCGCCTTTTGGTTCATGACTGCGGTAATAACCTGCTCCTGCACGCGTGTCCACTCCTCGACATGCTTGCCGTGGACGGCTGGGTCCGCGTAAATGCGGAAGACTAGTTCCAGCATCTGGCCCAGTAGGCCGTGAGAGCAGATGGTCCAGAGAGTCGACGGCAAGGTCTTGGCCCACAAGGCATCCAGCAGGGTGGCGAGGTTCGATGCTTGATCGAGCGCATCTCGCATCTCCGAGCCGATCATTTGTCCCTGTCGGAACTTCACTTCCACAGGCGTGATCTTTATGCGAATTCGCTCGCCGGCCTGCGGCACGCGGATCGAGAACACCAGCAAGTCCGGGCGTTGTTCGGATGCCCGTAGCCGCAGTGCGCGCCTGAGTCCGTCAAAGGTCGTTTCATATGGGTCCACCGCGAGAATGAGGTGGATGCAGCGCCCCTGCCATACAGGTAAGCCAATCCTGGGGGAGCCTACTCTGAACGCGTCTTGTAAAAAGCGGATAGCGAGCAGTAAGCCCAGTTCCCCGCGGGCTTGCGATCCACCGGCGGCTAACCGCTTCAAAATGGGAATGCCACGGCGTGAAATCTCATCAAGCAAGTCTCGCACTGGCGGCGGGGTCGCGGCGACCAACTGTGCAGATTGGCTGATCGAGCGGAGCATTGCCTCCGTGGGCGAGGCGATCAAGTAATACCCCGCCCGTTCTTCATCACCGCTCAACGCCCCGGGCAGTTCGTAATTCCATAGGTACCCATGCTGGCTGCGTGTACCGCGAATAATGCATGCCGGATCGATCTGGCTCGAGGTCACGGCGACATAAGTCGCCTGACTCAAGCGGCTGCCGATTGCCTGCTGCACAGGCCGAAAAGTGAAGTGCGTGGTTTCGTTATCACGGAGGGCCAGACTTTCGAATGCTATACACAAGCTGGTGAGCGTTGCCATAAGGCTGGGGGGACTTTCTTCGGCTCGACCAACGCGCGACTCCTTCAGCTGCGTCGCGTTGCGCGAATCCTCGCGCGTGCGAATACGCACGAGGGCCGCGGGACCAGTCGCTGTGCGCGAAGCGCCTCTTTCTCCGCCGGGAGCATCCACTCCAAGCTGGTCGAGCAGCACGAGATCCTGCGGCGAGTCGGCAGGAAGTTGCCCTCCGCGGAACCACTTCACCCGTTCCGAGGTCTCTTCTGCTAGGGTCGCCAGCTGTTCTGCCGTTGGCTCGGTAGAACGTCTCATGTCGAAGACTTCGACGTTGGACGGGGCCAGCACCTGATCCTGATCTTCATTGCAGTTGGTGGTGCACCAGTGCAAGACCCCTCTGGCGCACGAGGATGACTCATCGCGGTCGCCGACAATACCAATTCGAAGGGTCGCCCGACCGGGGAGGAGCTTGGCAACCTCTTCAACGCTGTTGTAAGCCTGTGAACGGCTAAATCCCCCGGGAAGTCCGCTCGTTGGCAGGCCCAGCAGGGCGAGTCGCGCCAGCGCTGATTCGATGGGTGCCTGACCAAGGTAAGTGCGGTTTAAGAGCAAGACCCAATGTGGCTCCTCGCACTCCACGGTAAAGAAGGCGCGTGGAACCGTAATTCCCGGGCCTTGGTACAGCAACCAAAGGCCAATGTCCGGGCAACCGTTCGGATCCAGGATCCCGGCCGCTGGGCAGGTCCTGTCCAGCGCCTCGGCCAGCAACTGTTGTGCACAGCAATGCCACCCTACCCGCAGGGGGTGCAAGGGCGAGAGTACGATGACCGAGGGTTCTGGATAGGCCAGAAAACCACCGACTTGATCATTGGTCAACGCGGCATGGACAGCGATAACGTCAAACCATGTTGCATCGGCCACACCCCCTCCCATCCATTCGCCGTATTCGGCTAGGTAAGCTTCGGCCAATGCCCTTAAGTCGGGCTCGTCGAAACGGATCTCCCCAATGGGCCGACGGGTTGAATTGAGATAGTTCCTAACGGCCTCGCGTGCCTCCAATAGGGTACCCGGTGGTGTGAGTGTGGGGCGAGGATCAAGCTGGGGGAAGTCGGAGCCCAATTTCGGATCCGCCCAGAAGATCTCAAGGCTACCCAGTTCCTCGGTTGGCCAGCAAGCCAAGACGGGCTTCCAGCTCTCAGGGCTCTGGAGGTAGGCTTCTTCCACCCGGCGAAGGGGAGTATCAACCACGCGCGCGGGAGCAATCCGTTTCTCTGCCTGCTGGTGAGTCGTGATTAGGGCTGCATACCGGGTTGGTGGTATGTTACCAATCTCCTGTACAACAAACCGTACAGAGAAGCTGGCGAGTTCGGTGCCACCGGCTGCCAAAATGCGAACTCCGTAGTGGGAACTGTCCTCGATGTCTAACACGAATGGCGTTTCGTATTCGGTCGGCTGAACTTGGCACATCCACGGACCTTCGCCGTTGTCCTCCCGCGTAATCTCCACCGAAGCTGCCCCAGGGCAGTGAAAAACCCGCACGTCGGCATTGCCTGAGCGTGGAAGGACAATCTCCTGCGACCATGCCTGTTGCCTTCTCGGCCGACTCGGTGCCGGGTTTTCGTCCGCGTTCGGAACCCACACTAGGCCGCGACACGCGAAAGTATCAAGTGAGATTAGCCGGAGCGATCCATCGGTGAAATTGGGTGCGCTGGCAATGTACGCCATGGGCCGATCGTGGGCAGGCGGAGCAACATCCACGCAACGGTACTGGTCACTGCTATCCGGTGCGAGGGCAGTGGTACCACCTCGCCCGACACGCCGCGAGAAACTTGCGCCAGGAAGCGGCAAGCCACCGGGCGACGCCACGCGGAGTTCAACGCGGCTTGCGACTACTGCAACGCCGCCGATGGTGGTTATCGGGTTCTCGCACCTGAGGGTGAGCCGTCCCGGCGCTGGCGGAGTAAGCTCGTCCAAAGCGTTTGAAAGTATACCCTGATCGAGCTGGCTCCACCAGGCAGGCGGTGGAATAACAGGTCTGTAATAGATCACCGGGGCTTCCTGAAAGCCCATTCCCGAGGGAGCAGTGGTAACCAGATGAATCCGCAATTCTTCGACTGCCTGCCCAAGTGCTTGACCTTGGATAACCTGCGTGTTCCCAAGGGAGTCGAGGGTTGCTGTAATTCCTTGCTTCCCGATTTGCTTCGCAAGGCGCTCCAGGACCTTCGCCGAATCTTGCAGACTTCCCCCGGTTGCGGCAATTGCTGGAAATCCCGAGGCAAGCGCCAAGGCATCCAAGGTCGAGAACCCGTGATTCCCTTGCAGCAGCTCGTCCGCCGTCTCCCAAACGATGCGATCACGAAGCGCCGGAATCAGGTAGGCCGATTGTTTTGCCACCTCGCGAAGCGCGAAACCGACTTGTTCAACTGGGCATCCGAGGACAGAGCAAATCCGTCGGACCAGATACCTCCACAGGACATCGTCAAGCCAACGGCGGCTTGCAGTCCGTTTCAACCCAACGAACATCTCGGTTGTGTTTGCGAGAGATTCCGGCATTCGGTCCACGGCATCCGGTGCGACTAGAATCAACAAGCGATCAGAACTGTTTCGGACGGTTACGGCATAATCCCACCGGCATTTACCGCTCACCACGGCAGAAGGAGATGATGCATGTTCACAATAGGTCACTAGTAAAACCGGGATGGAAACCGTACCGGTGCCCACGATAGGCGTCCAGTCAGCAGTTCCACTTACCGTGAGGCGATTGAAGAGCTCTTCCAACGCCTCCAGCGGAGGTCCCATGAGAACTACGCGAAAACTCGCGTCCCGGTCGCGTGTCACGGTGTTCTGGACATTCTCAAACAAGAAGGTATCGAGGGCTGCGGCGAGTGCGTTCATACTTAAAATGGCCTCACGAGAAGTCTCCCCCCGGCCGCATCGGGACTGTCGACAACAAGGCCGAGGTTCTGTAGGTCCATGCACAACCTGCCGGTTGGCAGCTCGCCTGCAGGCACATGAAGGCCGTAATCGGACATGTGGTTCCTGAAATCTTCAAGACTTACTGGCAAGTTGCCCTGAGCCCGGCAACAAGCGTGAGCCAGGAATATCAGCATGGCAGGCCCTGGTTGCGCGAGTTGTTGGTTACGGCTCGAGCGCTCATCTGACGTCAGCAGAAATGATTGGTCGTAAGATCTCCTGTCGGGCGGAGTAGTTTTCAGTTGCCCTAGGCTATAGATCGCGAATTCCAGGAGATTCTTCGTGGAACCCGAAGTGCTCGCCACCTGAGAGGGATGCTGATCGCACAAGTCCGAGCATTCCTGACGCAGCCACACCTCCGGATCCTGAGGATTCAGGCTCAACCGGTTTGCCAAAACATGCTGAAGGAAAGCCCGGATTTCCTCGGCTGCCGCGGTGCGTCGCCCTGATTTAAAACCGATCACTCCAGTGAATCCTGCCCCCCTTTCTTCCAGTCGGCACAGCAGGATGTTTAGGCCAAAACGTGCCGCAAGGTATCTTTCTAGGATGCGCTTTATCGTCGGCTTTGCCGGCTGGCCGATCTCGACGAGAGGGGCCGTGTCCCGGTGAGTTCCCCAGACCTGTTGGTTAATTTCCGCAATACCCGGGACCTGCTTTCCCCCTGCAGCATCCAGAGCGAGTTGCCAACAAATGGCATTAATCTGGCACACCCACAAAACATGGGTCACCAATCCAAGGCGCAAAGACGCCTCCAGGAGCACGCACCATTGGCGGCGTGTCAATTGCCCCTTGATCTCTAATACGGATTCAAGATCCTCGCAGAACCGCTCGGCTGGTGACCTGCCTTCCCCCGAAATAGGTCCACGAAATCCCCATTGGTCATCCGGGGTTAGCCGGCAGCGCTTCCTAGGCAAAATTCCGTCACTCGGTTCCGCCCGTTCGAGGAACTGTTCCAGGAACCGGGCAAAAAGGTCGTCGTTGTCGGTAACGAGCAGCGCATCTGTTAAAAGATCCAAGAGCTGGTTTCCCCGGCTCTCCTCAAGCCCTGCACCGATCACCTGTACCAGCAGGTTGCCCGGATACCACCGGCTCCGAACCCGGCCAATGACACATGCATGGCGGGCAACTTGAGGCACGATAGGCATCAGGGACCGTAGCGGTTGAAGGCCTTGTTGCCCGCTCTTCTGCGGACTTGCCAGTCCACCTGCCTCGAGGAGAAGCGCTTGACCCAGCCCGGCAGAGGCGAACATCGGACTTGACTGGGCGATAACTCGGTCCAGCTTGTCCTTGAGCGCCGGAACCTTTGCCAAGTCTATCTTTGCGTCGTGGATGTCCAGCAATAGCTTGCGGTAAACCGACCCGAGTAGCACCTCGCCGGTGGCATACTCCGCGGCCTCAACCGTAAACATGGAATTCTTGTACACGGGGTGTGTTCGGCTGGTAGGGGCTTGTCTGAATTCGTTAAGGTCCATCGTGTGTACCTACAGTGCTTCCAGAGTCAATTGCTCCCCGGGATCGGGGAGCACAATCCTTGCTTTGCCCGCTATCTCGATTCTCGCGGTTTGGTCGAGGAACTTGTCCGTTGCACGGCACAGCTTGCCGGCATGGCGGTGCCTCACCCGGTCGATCAATGCACGGACGCTCGCGGGCAGGCTGCTACTTGCGCAACCAGCTTGCCGTAGCTTGAGTGCGAGAAACAATTCGAAGGTGATCGGTATCCTGTAACTCGTGCCAGTAATCTCGAAGCACGGCACATCATGGCCAGGGCGTTCTGGCGTTGGATTCGGTGCTGTCTCGGCCCTTAGACCGGCTTGGGGGCCGATCAGCGCGAGATTGGATTGCCGCTCGGCCTGCGGCTGTCCGAAGGTATCCACGATGCCGAATCTGAAGTTGGCCGTTCCCAGCAAACTTTGAGGGTTCCTCTAAAAATTAACGAAATTTACTATCAACCCTCTACCAATTTAGCAACCGGTATGTTATGACCATCAAAAACAACACAGAGGGAGAAGAGATGATGCAGACCGGTTTGTTGGATTGGCA
>Ga0315282_10016722_pt1 | contig 10689 bp, 6 predicted proteins | sample YL17G07_20_MG_FD_203693 | JGI IMG/M metagenome (GOLD analysis project Ga0315282, IMG submission 203693) | Sediment microbial communities from Yellowstone Lake, YNP, Wyoming, USA - YL17G07_20 | ecosystem: Environmental > Aquatic > Freshwater > Lake > Sediment | place: USA: Wyoming | collected... | reverse complement strand
AACAGACTCGGGCTGGTTGAACTACTGGAAAGGCATTGTCTCATGGGATTTCGGAAAAAAGGAAGAAGCTGCCGGTCTGGTGTCGAAGGCGATTGACATCTTCGTTCGGGCTCTTGGTCCGGGGAAAGGACATCCGGCTTTCTACCTCTCTCGGGGGCTCATTGACTTCCAGAGCAGCCAGCTTCAAAAAGCCAATGAGGATTTGCGGACTTTTATAGATAGAGTCCTCGAGGTCATCTCTGAGCGCTCAGACAAGCTGGATGGTCTTACGGGCACGCTCGCTTATGCCGGGATCATCTCGGGATATCCCCAAGAGAGGCAAGATAAATTCCGGCAGATTCTTAAAGCTATCACCGGCGAGGACATTCCTTTGGATCCGAATCTCGATGGGTTGAGAAGATGGTGGGAGACGCACCGTTCGACCTTTGAAGCGGGCCCCGGGGCTCTGAATTTGGCGCCGGGTGGGATTAAATAGTTCTGCCCGCCCTTATTGTTCAGATGTGATCGTACTCAGCGGGGTCGATGACCGCCTCTATGATAAGCGGCGAGGCCCCCCTGAGGCCGGAATCCAACGCATCGCGAAATGCATGCTCATCTTCAGCAACGATCACCTTGGCGCCGAAAAAGTTGTCGCTCGGGGTGTAATTGGGGCCAAAGAGTTCCACTCCGTCTTGATGATATCCCCTGCGCGCTTGTTTGACCCTGATCAAACTCAGGTAGCGGTCCCTGAAAACGACAAACACGACGGGCAGACCTAGCCTGACAGCCGTGTTGATTTCTCCGACCATCATCAAGAATCCTCCGTCTCCCAAGCAGGCAAGGACCGGCAGGTCGGGATGAACAAGCTTGGCGGCAATCGCTGCGGGGATCCCAAATCCCATGGAGGACCAGCCATTGGAGACCAGGAAATTCCCGGGTCCCTTGGCATCCCAAAGCTGACCGATGATATGAGTGTGCGCTCCGACATCTGAGACCAGGATGCCATCCGCGGGCAATGCCTCGCGCATGCAGATAAGAGCCTGGTGAGGGGAAAAACCAGGCCGCCTCTGGGTCAGAGCTTGGTGGAGTCTTTCGCGGCTTTCTTTGAGAGCGATCCAATCCCACTTGTGTTCCAGAGGGGAAATTTTTAAAAGCCCCTTCAAAATTGCCTGAATGTCCCCGATGATCTGGCAGGGAACTGAATAGCCTCGGCCGATGTCCGCCGGCACGGTATCGATATGGATGAGAGGAACGTCCTTTTTTAGCCAATCCTCATAATTAAACTCAACCGGATCGTAGCCAATCGCTATGATCAGGTCCACGGGTTGGCAGCATTCGGCGATGATATCTCTTCGCGCCCTTCCGAGGACGCCCACAAAAGAAGAAGTTTGTTCGTCTATCTGGCCCTTGGCCATCAGGGTGCAGACGACCGGCAAATGGTGTTTGCTGACAAATTCTCGAAGTTCTGCCGTCGCGCCTGCCCTGTTCATAGTCAGACCGACGGCGACCAAAGGATAATTCGCTTTCCGGATCAGGTCTTCGGTCTTTCTCAAAGATTCCTGATCAAAAGGAGCGATGGGCTTCGCCGGGGGCCGGAAATCTTGACAAGTTTCGTCCGAGAGCTCTTCAGCAACATCCTCCGGAAAATCCAGGTGGACGGGACCGGGTTGCTCAGAAAGAGCGATTTCGACGGCTCTTTTAATTGTGGGATAGATTTTCCCGGGCACAAGCTCAGCGCTCCACTTGGTGAGCGGCGCGTAAAGTTTGCGATGGTCAATCTGCATTTGGACGGTTCGGTTATTCCAAATGCTCCCCATCTTCGCCGTCAGGGCCAACAGGGGCACTCGATCCAAATACGCATTTCCGACCCCGGTCGTCATGTTCGTGGCGCCCGGTCCCAGGGTGGACAGACAAGCCCCCACTCTGCCGGTGAGCCGGCTGTAGACATCCGCCATGAAGCCCGCGCAGGCCTCGTGAGTCACGAGAACAAATTTGACCTTGCTTCCGTGGAGGGCTTCAATAAATCTGGCGTTTTGGCCTCCGGGATACCCGAAGACATACTGCGTCCCAATACGTTCTAATGCGTCAACGACAATTTCTGAATTGGATCTCATCTTGCGGGCCTCTTAAATCTGCATCATTCCACCAAGAATGCTTGTTTTTCTCTCAACTGCACATCTCTTAACTCTGCCTTTATTTCATTCCGCTCTCGAACAGCGTCCAGGGATGGGTTTTCATGTCGCGGAGTATTCCGTGCATCCATTCGTACTCGGGATGCTCCTTGAGGAAGGCCGCCGCTTCAAAGTCCGGAGCGCAGGGGTGGCCCATCGCCGCCCAGAGCTGCATCTTCTCGGCCAATTTTCCGTTCGTTACCTTCGCTTGAACGGTTCCTCCCGGGTAAAATTTTCCCCAGAGCCACTCCGGCACACCTCGGGGAGATTTATCGACACAGCCGCAGAGTGACCTTTCATTAGGGCCTTCCTTTTTTTCGATCACATCATAGGCATCGGATTCCATCTTTTTCGCAATGTCCATATCGATCCGGCCTTTGTACTGTTTCATCAGTTCTTCCCAGCGGGCCTTTCGGGCGTTAGGCGAGCTCTGAGGGTCATTCAAGTCAAAAGTCGTTTCGGCTTTGACGAGCTTTGGGTCTACCGGGAAATTGGCCCCAACGAAATAGCCGTCTTTCGTCCTCCGCAGGCTGTGCTCTTTCAAACCGAGCTCGAACAGAGCGATCTCCCCCGTCTTGTTATCTCCCAGGAGCCAATCGTTGGCATAGGCGCCGTTGTTCCCGTCGAGCATGATGGCGACATAATCGTCAATCGAACTGCTGTACTGGAGGGCCTTTCTGGCCCTAAAGAACTCCGGTTTCCCGTTCGGGTCGAACCCCTCGAAACCGGTGATCGTGGTCTCCGTGACCATGATTCCATTGGAATTGATGCCGAAGTCGTCATCACTGGCAATGACTCCGGGCAAACCATCCATGAGAATCCTATAGCCCTTCTCTGGTTTCAAGTCAAAGATGATGTTCCAGCGGCTGCCGACTGCGTAGCTTGTCCAGTTGTTGTGACCGATGGCGATGCGTCCGTCTTTGGTATAACTCCCCGTGGCCACAAAAGCACTGCAGGAGCCGGGAGCGGTTGTCAAAGGTTTCCGGCCTTCTTTCTTATCCAACCAAGAAACGTAATAGTCCGGCAATTCGCAAACACAATTGAGGGCCAAAATGTCCCAGCGATCGAGGTTAATCCCCTTGGCCCGGACGCCGGCGGCGATACCGTCGATCTCTTGTTGATATTCAGGGTCGATCTTTGTCCAGAGCATTTCTTGGGCAGCTCGGCGATAGAAGTCCCAATCGCGCTTTGTTGTCTTGAGCCAATAGGGCTTCAGCACTTGGACCACGTCGGCAATTTCTTCCGCCAGCCGGTAGCCATGTTGAAAGCCCAGCCGGCCGGGCGAACCCTCCAGGTGCACATAAATCCAACCCTCGCGCTCAAAACGGCCGCTTCCCAGGACCTGATCTTCCTGGGTCCCCTTTACGCCCGAGAGTCGACTCGCCGAGATGCTCGCTTCCATGACGGCCACGAGAATCAAAGATATCAACACTTTGATCATGTTCTTTGGCATGTGCACCTCCGGGCGAATGAATGGTCGTGCACCAATATTCCATAGCTCGGGTGTTCTGTCAACAAATTCCGGGCCGATGGACGCCTTCGTCCGGTTTCCCCGGTCGCTCTCGGACGCAGCAAAATCTTTTTCTCCCGGCGCTATTCGATCGATAGATTTCCTGAGCTCTTGGATCTGAAAATGAAACGACTCGACCTGATGAAAGTCCAGATTCAGTTCGAGTGAACGATTGGCCACTTCTGATTATCGCCCTAAGGGGACACCCCTTCCATAGTGTTGACCATCGCTCCGATGGGATGCTATATTGCCTCCAGCCATAAGCCTATCGATTAAAGAATTGGCGAGGAGGTTATCATGAAAGTCCGATCTTTTGTCGCGTTCATATCAGCCGTGTTGTTGCTAGCCGGTGTCGGCCTGACCCAGCGGCGCTCTCTCAAGATCCTGCTGCTCTACGATATGGAAGGGGTGACCGGGGCCACGAGCGTCAAGCACACCAGCTTCTTGCATAAACCGGAATATGAAGAAGGGCGCAAGTCGCTGACCGCAGACGTCAACGCAGCGATCGCGGGCCTGAAGGCGGGAGGAGCGACGGAGATCGTGGTCGTGGACGGTCATGGATCGGGCAATGACACCAGCCCGGATGTCTTGGAGGATCAGCTCCTCGCTCCGGCGAAGATGATCTCCCGTGACCGGCCGTTTGATATCTATATGGACAGCTACGACCAGTCGGTCGACGCTGTTGTCGCGATCGCCATGCACGCCGGCGCGGGAAATCAGGCCGGATTCCTTTCGCACACCTACACCGCCGAGGATGTTCAGTACAAGGTTAATAGCATGCCGTTCAATGAATCGATGATTTTCGCCATGGGCGCAGCGCGCTACAAGATCCCCCTGATCATGGTCAGCGGTGACGATCAGCTCGAAAAGGAGATCAACCGTTTCCTCCCCTGGGTCAAGTTCGCCGCCGTCAAACACGCCGTGAGCAGGTCGCTGGCTGAGCCCTTCCCCCGGGATGAAGTCTCGCGCCGGATTGAAAATGCCGCCAGGGAAGCCGTCCTCGCTCTCGACTCGGCCCGGCTTCCGGAGGTGCCGGGGCCCTATCGATTTGCCCTGACCTTTCAGGATGAAGCCCAGGCGCGCCTCGCCCTCTTGTCCCCCGGGGCGGAAAAACTTGCCGACGCCACATCGGTACAGGTCCGGGCGCAAGATTTTGAAGATGGCTACCGTCAGAGCCTTCGCCTGATTTCATTGGCCAGCACAATGGGCAGTTACCAGGCTGTTGAGGCAGTGATTGCGGCGCAGCCCAATGCCGAGACTCTCAAACTCACCATTTCAGATTATATGGACAACCGTTGGTTGAACCTCTTGCCCCCGGCGCCGCCCGCCGCTCCTCAAGCGCCGAAGCGCTATTGGGGTGCGCGATAGGTATGTGGCCACTGCCGAGGGCTCCGGGCCTCTCATTCTGGGTTCTCGCTTGATTCCTGATAATATTGAAGTTACTATATTAATAGTGAGTATTGTGCCAGGGTCATTTTAAAGGAGGCTTATCATGAAACAGGAGCCACGCACTGCCGAATCCACTTTGGACAAAGATGATTTGATTGTGGTCACGGGTGCAGGAGGGTTTATCGGAGGAGCTCTGACTCGACGTTTTCACGGACAGGGTTTTGCCCGGATCCGGGCGATAGACAAAAAGCCCCTTATCGATTGGTATCAAAAAGTACCCGGCGTGGAAAGCCTGTGCTTGGACGTGAGTGAGAGGAATAACTGTGTGCGGGCATGCGAAGGGGCTGTTGAGGTTTACAACCTTGCGGCAGACATGGGCGGCATGGGTTTTATTGAGCGTTTCAGGGTAGAGTGTCTGCGCAGCATCCTCATCAATACGCACATGCTTGAGGCTGCCTATCGGGCCGGCGCGCGGCGTTACTTTTTTTCATCCTCTGCTTGCGTCTATAATACGGACCTGCAAAAGGACCCAAATGTCCGAGCTCTTAAAGAATCGGATGCTTATCCAGCCATGGCTGAGAGAGGCTATGGTTGGGAAAAATTGTTATCAGAAATGTTCTGCCAGGAGTATTGGGCGGAACGGGGCCTGGAAACTCATTTCGCCCGCTTCCACAATGCCTACGGACCACACGGAACTTGGGATGGCGGGCGCGAGAAAGCGCCGGCGGCGATCTGCCGGAAGGTTATAGAAGCCAAGGATACCGGCAAACATCAGATCATCATCTGGGGCGCCGATGGCACCCGGACCAGAAGCTTCATGTACATTGACGATTGTGTCAAAGGCATTGATTTGATCATGCATTGTGATGACTTGATCGCAACACCCATCAACCTCGGCACAAGCGAACTCGTGTCCGTTGATGAGCTGGTCAGCATTATTGAAAACATCGGCGGAGTGAAGCTCAAACGCACGTATGACCCCAACGCTCCAAAAGGTGTCGCCGGGCGCAACAGCGATAACACGATGATCAAACGAATTCTGAATTGGGAACCCGGCACCCGCCTGCGCGATGGACTGGCCGTGACCTACGCCTGGATAGAGCAGCAATATTTCGACCGGAAGGCCGGCAAACGGACAGTCAGAGATACTTGGTAGAGTGCGTAGACTTTTGGACTGACGAGGGCGAGTTCGGCTTCCCCAGGCGCACTCCATTCCTACTCTCGTCGAGCAGGACATCTGGACGGATCAGAATGGTGAAAGCAGACCTCACAGTCTCGGCAGAGCATGATCGATTCCGACCTGCCCTCGAGCGTCTTTCGCGCCCAGCCAGGATCTGCCAGGATGCCCCGACCGACAGCAACTAAGTCCACCATTCCATCCTGGAGAGCCAGCTCGGCAAGATCGGGGTGCCGGATTCCTCCTACCCCAATAATCGGGACTGAAACCGTCGATTTGACTGCTCGGGCCAGGTGAAGAAGATCGGAATAACGGCTTCCAACTGGCGCAAGGTGACAAGGCGTTCCGTTTCCGGAGGACACGTCGATAAGCTTTATCCCCTCGCTCTCCAAGACTCTCGCCGTGGAAAGCCCTTCTTGGAGGGAAAGGCCTTAGCCCCTTCTATCGGCTACACCCAGCCTGCAAGTGACTAAAGCCTTCTGCCTTGCTTGGCCACAGACGGTTCGAAACACTTCGAGGAGAAAACGTCTTCTGTTGTCAGGGCTTCCGCCATAACGGTCGATCCGCCGGTTCTTCAACGGGGAAAAAAATTGGCTAAACAGGTATCCATGGGCAGCATGAAGCTCTATAATGTCAAAGCCCGCGTCGACCGCTCTCCGGGCAGCGCTTCCGAAGGCCTCTCGAATCCGCCTGAGACCGGACACCATCAGCTGGAGGTTCCATAATCGAAGGAATCTGACAAATTTCTGCCCGAACCCCTGCTTTCCCGTTTCCTGGAAGGCGAGAGCCCCAGCATGATGAACCTGGACCCCCGCTGCCGCTCCGCCGGAATGAATAATCTCGGCCAGGCGGGCAAGTCCTTCTACCTGGCGATCGGCGTAGATTCCGAGTTGGCGCCTGCTGATTCTGCCCTCGGGCAAAACCGCCGCGGCTTCCACGATCACCAACCCGGGTCCCGAAGAGCGCCGGTAGTGGTCAAGGTGAGCCTGGGTAACCAGGCCATCGTCCTGGGCCATGTTAGTGACCATGGGCGGCATGACGATGCGATTCCGCAGGGTCAGGCTGCAGATCTGGAGCGGCGCCGTTAATCGCGGATGTTTCAATCTATCTTCTTTCCGGCGAGCCATGCCCATTTTCTCGTAGCAAAAAATGGCCGACAGATAGAAAAGGCAGCAATTCCCAGAGCTGTTCCGACAATGTTGCAGAGCAGATCATTGAGATTTGAATTCCTTGTTGGCAAAAAAAACTGCAGCAATTCGATGGCCAAGCTCATGGCCCCACCAAGAAGCGTGACGATGAGGACCCGTCGTTTGGCGAGGCGTCTGGTTTTCAGAAAAAGAGCAGTTAAGAAAAAGCCAAAGGGGACAAAACCAGCGATATTGATGAACGCGTCGCTTAAATATGACGGACTCAATCGGAAATCTCTCCACGGTGGCGACAAAAGAGACTTCCGAAGGGGCCTGAATGTTACGGGAATTTCCAGATGAGGCCCCGGACCGGTATGGTTTCTCACTCTTTGACCGTTCCCCTCGTCAAAAAGATAGAGGGCGACCAATCCCTCTTCTTGTGAGTGAGGATGGCCTTCTGCTTTCCATGACAGGTAACTCTGGGAGATTTCATCCGATGTTAGAGAGCGATTATAAATGGCCAGGCCCATCAGCCTGCCTTTCCAGTCATCTTCGCCAGTGGGCGAATTTCCGAGGACAATATTTCCTGACATTTCGATGTTCTCGGGACGAAGGAGAAAGTCCGGACGATTCTTGGCCAGGTTGCCGTCTAGATAAACCGCAGTGCCCTGGTTCCCGGACGTAATCCCGATGAAGTGCTTAACATCCTTATCTGAGAGACTGCCCAGGACCATTCCCCTGTAGCCCAGGTCTTTGTGGCTTGTTCGGGTAACATTTTTATACCAAAAGACCAGTTCAGATTTCCTTTGCCCTATAAAGAGGCTCTCTGATTTTTGGCCATCCCAAAATGAGATGATCCTGGCCGGGGCGCGTTTTGATTGAGGACCGGCCTGTGCCCAGAATACAAGGCTGTTCGAATCGCCGTTAAGATATTTATATCTTTTTGAATCCAAAGGACCAGGGCCGTAGATCATCCCTTGTCCGAAAAAACGGACTCCTCTTTCGCCAAGGAGCCACTCGACTTTGTTCTGGGGTTTAAAGTTAAAAGGCCGCAGGCCCGCCACGATCAATATCAGGCAGATCAGAAAACAGATCACCCAAAGGAATACCCTATTTTTCTTTTGCAGTCTTGTCGGACCCATGCACCTTTTGTCGACGCTCGCAGCAGCTGAACGCACCATTCTTTTTTACAGGGGGGAACCGCGAATTACTGCCTTTTAGGATAGAACTGAACGCCAGGTTCGTTTTCTAGCTTTTCCGATCCTTCATCCCCGTTTTATTTTACTTTGACTGGATAAGGAGGCCGTTTCAACTTCTTCGGAGGGTTGGCCTTGAGCTCTTCCAGCACAACCTGGATGGCTTTTTCGAGTTGAGGATCATGACCGGCCCTCACTTCGGCGGGCGACATCTCGACTTCGATATCCGGCGGAACACCCACGTTTTCGACCACCCAACCGTCCTCAGTCCAGATAGCCAGGTTGGGCGCCGTGACAAAGCCTCCGTCCATTAGGATGGGAAAGCCCAATATGCCGACCAGGCCGCCCCAGGTTCTCTTTCCGACGATCTTACCGACATTAAATTTATGGAACATAAACGGCAAAAGGTCCCCGCCCGAGCCAGCCAGCTCATTGACGATCATGACCTTGGGCCCCTGGATGGAGGCGTGAATCGTTTTATAATCGGCTCCGTATCTTGTCGCCCACATGGCCACGAAAGGCTTTGTGAGCCAATCGATATAATAATCGGCCAGGGAGCCTCCCCCGTTGAACCTCTCATCCACGATGATCGCATCTTTATCAACCTGAGGAAAATAGTAGCGCTTGAAATAGACATACCCGGGTACGGACGTATCCGGGACATAAACATAGCCCACCCGGCCTCCCGTGGCCTCCGCGACCTTCCTGATGTTTCCCTCCACCCAGTCGCGGTTGCGGAGGGAGCCCTCATCGGCGATCGGCACGACGTTTACGGTCCGGGATCCGGTTCCGTCCGGGTTGGGCCCGACGGTCATCTCGACGATTTTCCCGGCCGTGTTCTCAAACAGGCTGTAAAGTTCTGTCGGTGGTTTCAAGTCTTTACCATTGACGGCCAGCAAATATTCTCCCGCTTTGACATCAACGCCGGGTTCGGTGAGGGGCGAGCGGAGCTCTGGATTCCAGTTCAATCCGCCAAAGACTTTTTTGAATCTGTACCTTCCGTTCTCAACGGCGTAATCGGCTCCGAGCAAACCACCCGGGACCTTTTTGGGCTCCATCAGTTGGTCCCCTCCCCCGCTGAAGCTGTGTCCGACCGAGAGTTCGCTGCAAAGCCAACGGATCACCCGGTTCAGGTCATTGCGGCAGCTCAGATACGGCAGCAAGGCGGCATAGCGCTCTCTCATATTCTTCCAGTTGGCACCGTGCATATTCGGGTCATAGAAATAATCGCGGTTGATCCGCCAGACCTCGTTAAAGATCTGGCTCCATTCGGTTGTGGGCTCGATTCGTACTTCTATAGCGTCTGTGGCGATCTTCCCCTGGCCCGGCTGGGCTTTCGCCGCCGAGGCGACGATTCCCCAGGAACCCATCGAAGCGAAGAGCATCTTTTTTTTATCAGCCGTGAGGAGATAATAGTTCACATCCGGCCCGACGACTTCATCCTTACGCTGCTTCATATCATATCGATGAACTGAGGCGAGTCCGCCGCCCATACCTGATTCTTCAGACGCTCCCCCATCGGGCCGGGCTTCCGCCTGGTAATAGACCTGACCTTCCTCGCCGGGCTGGAGGTTCCAATAGTTGCCCCGAGGAACAGGGATAGCCAAGATCCGGTGGTTGAGTCCATCAAAATCGATCGAAACTGCTACCGCCGCTTTCTCATCTGCCTTTTTCTCCTGCCCTTTGGCCTTGTCTTCCGCTTTCGGCTCTTTCGCTTCCTTGGGTTTTTCTTCCTTCTTTTCTTCCTTTGCGCCGACCTTCTCCTCGTCGCTCTCCTTGGCCAGCGGAGAAGGAATGTCCTTGCGCAAAACGGCAACATAGATGGAGTTGGTCAAGCGCATATCGACGTTGGATTGGTCGAACCAGTTTATGACCGGTCCCGCATCCGTGCTTGTGAAGAAGTAAAGATATTTCCCGCTCGAATCGAAGACGGGCTCGCTGGCTTGACTCAGTCCGTCGGTGACGGCGAATGACTTGTCTTTTTCGAGCGAGTAAACATAAACCGTATCATAAGACGCCGCGTCGTCGAGAGTGTAGGCCACCCATTTGGAGTCGGGCGACCAGGCGGACGGGAGCGTTCGGGGCCCGCGCACCGGCTTGTAGTAATAGAGAGAACAGATTTTCTTGGAGACACCGGTCT
>Ga0315282_10016721_pt1 | contig 10691 bp, 2 predicted proteins | sample YL17G07_20_MG_FD_203693 | JGI IMG/M metagenome (GOLD analysis project Ga0315282, IMG submission 203693) | Sediment microbial communities from Yellowstone Lake, YNP, Wyoming, USA - YL17G07_20 | ecosystem: Environmental > Aquatic > Freshwater > Lake > Sediment | place: USA: Wyoming | collected... | reverse complement strand
GACTTGGTAAACGGCGTAAATCCAGAAGACAATAAATCGTATTTATTTGTGGACGGCTCCAACGAAAGCGTGCAATACGGAGATACGGGCTTTGGTTCATATAATCCAAATTTTGAACCACCATCGCCGTATTTTTATTTAGGAAGCAATGCAGTTGGAGAATTACAGGCCGACATGTCCGTTTTCGATGAACTTAGGATATCTTCCTGGCCGAGGTCGCCAGAGGAAATCAATGCTTCATACCTTAAAGGAGTAGGCGATCACAGCACTTATATTGCGGAATGGAATATCACCGGCATTCTGGACGGAACATACAAATGGAACTGTCTTGCTTATGACAACAACTCAAATAGCAACTGGGCGGCTTCGAACTCGACGTTTTACGTTGATTTGTACTCGCCGCCAAACGTGACCAGCGTTTCGCTGATGCCAGACAACGACGATGACCGTGACCCGGGCGTTACAATCAACGTTACCGCAAACATAACCGATTCTTCGAACGTGAGTTCGACGGTATTTCAGTACAGGAACTGGTCAGAATCGGATTGGACCAACAAAACCATGACCAACATAAGCAGCGTTGAATGGACGACATCATTCAATACCTCCAATGAAAAAACGGTTTATTATTACAGGGTATGGGCGAACGACACGCTTAACCGCGCAAATTACAGCGCAAATTACAGCGTAAACATAACCTATGATTATACATGGATTATAAACAGTTCTGAATTCGGAACAGAAAATGGAATGGTGAACGATAACAAGGAGCTTGGAACGCTGATCGTGAACAATACCGGCGACTACACTCTTCTTTTCACTTTAACCGATAACTGGTATCGTGATGTTCGCTATAACGGAAGTCTGACGCACACATATTCGTTCTCTTTGTCTCAAAAAACTGCAGGCAACGTAACAATCAATGCAACTTTTGAGGATCACGCGAATGAAAGAAATTTCACTATAAATGTAACCGCATACAACCCATATGAAACATCCACACCTCCCTTGAGAACGATAAATATGAGTATGAATTCATATACAAGTGGCCCATACTTCAGCATACAAATAGTCTTGCCTCCGACAACTGTTTATCAGAGCCAGACTTTTAACCTTACTACAAGGATCAGAAACCTGGGAAACGAAACCGCGAATGATACATGGCTCAACTGGACACTACCATCTGGCTGGAATAATGTTTCAGGCAACCTGAGCAGCAATATAGGCAACCTTACTTCGGGTTCAACAACCGAGAAAATTATAACGGTCACGATAAACCCAAATACAGCATCTCCAGGAACTTACATAATTTATGTAAATGCCAGTTGCAATCAAAGTGCGAACAACGCTTCCGCTGTCATAGGCGTTTCATGCAGCAGCAGCGACGGAGTATGCGGTTCGGGTTGTTCATATGTGACCGACACTGACTGTTCCGTACCGCGAACAGGAGGTGGTACGACCCTGACGTCAATAGCCGGCATTCCCAAAGAATACAAGTTTGACCTTATAATTCCCAGTCGTGTCGACATAAACAGGGGCGAGAGCAGGATTTTCAGGGTAGGTGTTAATAACACGGTTTCCGGTACAGTACTCAGTAATGTTTATCTTTCAATTTTGGGCTATCCCCAGACTTTTATGAGCATCAAGCCTCAATATCTGAGTGGCATGGCATACGGAGATGTCAAATATTTCGAAGTCGAAATACGCGCGCCTTCATACGCTGTTTATACTGAATACAGCCTGAACATCAGCGTTTCAGGGAAATTTTACGAGGAAAATAAAACAATCACTGCAGCAAAGACCGGTAATATGCTACTGGTGACGCAGAAATTCATAAGCAACGAGACAACCGGATACCTCGAACTTGCTCAATCTACTCTTGTCGAGATGGAAAATGCCGGTTTTGAAGCCAAACAAATAACTGAAATTGTAGACCAAATAAAAAAATCAATAGATGACGGTAATTACGACAAAGCGAAAGAACTGTATGATTCAGTTGCAAATTTGAAAGAATCTGCGTTCAGCCTCAATGCCCAGATAACCGATTTGGAGGGGAAAATAAACGATATCAAAAAATGGAATCTCAATCTTCCCGAAAGCGAGAGGATGCTTTCACTTGCGAAATCAGCTTTCATGCGAGGTGATTACGCAAGGGCGGAGGAAAGAATATCGAATGCCATGCTTGCCTATTCTGTCGAATCACTCAATGCCGGGATTTGGATGTATATGTACAACAACATCTGGTTTATCATCATCGGTTTGGTTTGTGCAACTATCGTCATTTTTTACGGAAGAAGAAGAATGAAACGCAGATCCCTGAGCAAATCGCTCGTTTCACTGGCCAGAGAGGAAGATAAAATATACGAACTCGTCGACAAGCTCCGCAAGGATCATTTCCTGAATAAAAAAATAAGTGACGAGAGTTACCAGAGGACCTTCAGAAATTACGAGAAAGAGCTTTCCGAGATAAGGAAAAGAAAGGCAGAAAGCCTTGGCAAAATCGCCGAAGTGCCAGGAAAGCGCTACGCGATAAACAAACTTAAAGAAGAGGAAAAAAAGACAAGGAACATGATAATAAATCTTCAGAAGAAATACTTCGAGCGTAATGAAGTAGGCAAGTACCATTACCATCTGGCCATTAAGGACTTGAAAGTAGAACTTGCCGAAATAGAAAGACTGAAGGAAATGGTGGAGGATGCGGCACATGCTTAAGAAAATCTTGGTCATATTTTTGCTGGTGATCCTGCTTGCCAGAACGGCAAATGCTGAGGTTTCCAAAGAGTCCGCGCTTCTTGCAATAAGCGAAGCGGAATCAATTGTTTCGGAAATGCAGAAAATGGGATTCGGAGTAGCGTATGCGAATGACACGCTAAATGAGGCGAAGCTTCTGTTCTTCCAAGACCACTACATGGCTTCAGAAACTCTTGCAAAAAAGGTTGCAGATATAAAAGATAAAGCGGTGAATGTGAACAGCCTGATAGACGCCGTGGAAACCAGGATTTATGACGTTTATTCGAAGGGATACAACATCTCCGAAGCCAGGAACTTGTTCGAGGCAGGCATTGCAGAATTCAGGCTGAACAATTATGCCGAATCCGAAAATATAATGCATCAGACTATCGACAAGCTTGATGAAATAGAGGCTAGGGAATCTATGAAAAGATTGGAAATTATATCTGAATTTAACATCTTTCCCTTGCTCTTGGATTATTTGTGGCTTGAAATAATATTGGTTCTGTCGGTCCTGATAATAGGTTACAGAACAACCTCTACTCTTGGAAAAAGAAGAATAAGGAAAAAACTTGTCAAACTCGACAGGGAAAGAACCCTGGCAGAAAGGAGAATCGCTGATTTGCAGAGGAAATACTTTGAAAAGGGCAGCATTTCCAGGATGGACTACGAAATCCTGATGGAGAGGCACAACAAGAGGATCGTAGAGATTACGAAAGAAAAATCAATGCTAAAGGAAAAGTTATCAGCTATCAGATAGTTCATTTGGCTGGTTTTCAAGCTCGTAAAACTTCTGCCTCGATATTACAACGCCTTTCATGACGCCTGCCTTCTCCAGCTCCGTCAGATACTCGCTGCATCTGGTTCTGGAAAGGTTCAGCCTTACGCTTAGGTCTGAAGCCGTCATCCGTTTGTTTTGGTTAAGAATTTCTATGACCATTCTTTTCATCTTCAGCTTCCTTATACTGTCGGTTTTCGACCGACTCAAAGGCGCGATTGAAGATTTCAAATCCTCCATTTTTTTGTCCACGGATTTGAGGGATTTGGAAATATCGTCAATTCGTTCGTTGATTCCGCAGTTCTTGAGTTCTTCAGTAATTATTTCCCTTATTTTCCCCCTCAGATAATCTTTCTTTCCCTTTCCCACTTTCCTGTCCTTCAGAAAGCTCAGCATACTACTGTATTGTCGACCGACAATTTAAACCTTTGTACATAGGTTAATATTTTATTGTATATATACTCCGACAGTTATGTATACTAATTGTGTTGTACAGTAATGGCCATTTAATGTACAACCGGCCTAAGGGTTGGTTCAGTTTCTATGAACGGGGCGTCTACAAGGGAACAGATAATAGAAGTCCTCAAGAAGCATCCAGAGGGCCTTACGATAACTGCTATTTCTGAGTTGACAAAGCTCCACAGGCACACGGTGACGAAATATGTCTACGAACTGAGGGGCGCCGACATCATTTACGAGAGAGACATAGGGCCAGCGAAACTTTGCTACATCAAGGATGGGCTGACTAAGAGGCAGGAAAAGAAGACAATGAGCAGACTAAATAACCACAAAATGAAATCCACCATCGGGCAGATTCAGCTTGTCGCCGTCGCTCTTTTTCTCATATTGGTCCCCGCTGCGATAATAACGGCTCAGAATGTGACGAACACGTCTCATGATTTCACTGGAAATATAGTCTCGCTACCAAATTTGACCGACCTCTGTGTTGGAATCGTTTGCAACGATTCTATAACAATTTGTTCGGATGGTTATCAGGCAACGTGTCCAAATATTTGCAACCCTGACACGGGTCAATGCGGCGAATGCACCTCGAGTTGCGAGGGGCTTGAAATTCCAAATTTATGCGAGAATGTAACATGCTTGAATTCGAGCATCATGTGTTCGGATAATACAACCGCCACTTGCGAAAACACTTGCGGTTCACTTGCAGGAAATTGCACCTCATGTATACCAACATGTATGGAACAATATGAAAACTGCACCGAAGACTGGAACTGCGGCAACTGGTCCGGTTGCCTGAACGGAAGTCGGTCAAGGACATGCACAGACCTGAACAATTGCAACACGAGTTTTGCCAAACCCTCAGAAAGCGAGGATTGCGAGGCCGAAACAAATTCGTTGTTGATGATTTTTAATGAACTTTCAAATGCAACAAACGTAAAGCAGGGAGAGGCCGTAAGGCTCAGCGCTCAAATTCAGAACACGAGCGCATTAGCATCAGTCAAGTTCATGGTTGTCGGTCCTGATTTGCAGATGAACGAAATCTTCGCTGATTATTCTCAGGAAGGCTACTGGTACGCGGATATCGTCCTCGAAAAAAACGGAACATATGTCTGGGCGAGGACCAATGCATCTGACGTGTCGGGGAATTCCAACTCAACCGGGCCGAACATCACTATAACCGTTGAGAGCAGGGAAGACACCACGCCTCCGCAGATAATCAGCGCCTATCTGGAAAGGAACGAGAGCTATACGAATGAAACGCTCAGGATAAAAGCATTAGTGGTCGACGACACCGAAGTCGACAACGTGACTTTCTCGGTCTCGGACTTGGAAAGCGACGAAATCTTCAAATACGCGGCGCTCTTTGACGGCAATGAGTACTATATTGATTTCAGCGGGAAGGAAGGCGATTACGTTCTTGCAGGCGTGGAAGCCCGCGATTCGTACGGCAACCCTGCTTCGAGGCAGTTCAATCTTACTTTCGAGATAATGTCGCCGTTTGAAAAGCTCGAGATGAAGCTGCTGAAAAAATTCTTTAGTCTCGGCGAAAAAATCAATTTCGAAGTCGTTCTCAACAAGAAACTTCTTAAAAAGCTTGAGCAGGGGAAAAACAAGCCCGCCGCTCCGGGAAAACTTAAAGGCGCGGCACTTCAAAACAATGAGCCGTTCAAAATAATCTTGGTCAGTCCGGACAATAACGAAAGTGAAATTCCTTTCTCAGATTTCGGTTCGACGAAGGAATCGCTTATCGACACCGGCAGGGAATTCAGGCCGGGCGTTTACAAACTGAAAGTGGTCATGTTCGGAGGAACGGCGAATGAAAGCGTCAGCGAAACCAGCTTCGCGCTAGGCCTCGTCAACATCAACACGGACAAGAGCATATACCTTCCCGGCGAAACAGCCAGCGTGACGGTTGGCGTGCTCGACTCCCTAGGGTCTAGGGTAAACAATGCGAAGGTTCTGATTATTATTACTTCCCCTTCCGGCATCGAAGAAGAATTCAGCTATGAACCGGTATTCGGTTCAGGTAACATCAAAAATAACGGGGACGGGACCTATGGAATTTACTACAAGGTTGATGAAACGGGCACATATGTTATCAATGCAGATGCGGAGGATGATGTCTCTAACGTTTCCGCGGAATATCAGACAACTTTCGAAGCAAGGGAATATGTGGATTTCGACATCAGAAGAATCGCGCCGACAGTCACGTATCTTGACGGAGAGAGGGTAAAAATTTCAGTGAAGCCCAGAATAAACGCGACCAACGTAACAGTCACTGAATACGTTCCTATGGACTGGAACATAACCACCGACGGCATCGTTGCCCAAGCAGGCGAAAACAAGACGATAACATGGTTCATCGGCGATGTGGATGACGGCGAAAGCTTCATCGTGAGCTACCTTTTCGACCCGCCCGACATCTCGCCAGCACTCGCGCTGTTAGGACCCGCTGAAGTCAGATACGATGATGACGGCATATTCAGAGAGGCGAGACAATGGACTGTCAGCATAGATGCCGCTCTACTTTATTACGCCAAGTGGACGTGGCGCTGGAGAAATACGGGCAACGTAACCGACTCCCTGACGTTATGTAGAGGCGAGTACTACAACCTCTCCATACTCATGACTGACGAAGCCGACGACACCAACACTGATGGCGGCGGGGCCGGGTCCGGGTCGGTAACGTCCAAACTGCAGATACTGACTCCCGGGAAGGTCGTATATGTCGATTTGCCTTTGAATTACAACTGGACATACTGGAACGCGCTGCCAACAAGCATGAGCTTTGCTGACGAGCTTGGAACTTCAGGCGGCAACGGCTGCAATAATAACGATGAAGACCAGTGCTGGCTTCACAACAGGACGATAAACATCACTGCCAACGCGACATTGGGGGATTATAAAATCAGAATGGCCTCGAGCAGATACAACGGCAACTGGCAGGATGGGACCGAAGTCACGAACGCTAGGGTAATAAACTGCGGAGACGTCAACCTCAAAAGGGACATAAAGATTTATTCTCCGTCAGGAGAGGACGGAACCGTTATAAAAGGGCATCTGGCAAGGGTTGCCGTCCCTCTGGCGAACTACAACACCACTTCAGCGCTTTCAGGAACTGTGAACGTGACGCTGTACGACGGCGAAACCCCGCTTTCATGGTTCTTCTGGGACAACCGTAGCCAGAGCTTCAACATAGGACCAACCGCCATACCGCCTTATTATAACGAAAGCGTCCTGACGTGGAGGTTCGAAGTTCCCGACGACGCGGAACAGAAGACGTACACGCTAAACGTGACGATAAAACACAATGGCACGCAGCCGAACGTGACGTATTCGAAAGCATTCAAGCTCGAAGAATCCAAAGAAGGAAACACATATCCGCTGGTCATATACACGTCGCCGTCCATAGCCCTTCCATGCAGAGACAATGCCGGCGGGGGCTTTGACTACAAGCTCCAGGTTTGCAATTACTACGACTACAACCTTACCGTGAACATCACGACCACGCTTACGGGAACCAGCGCAACGGCGCCGACAAACACAGAAGGCATAGCCGGCAGTGCAACCGGAACCGACATTACATGGGCAAACATGATCATAAACACGTCCACGTGTTTCATGTCCTCTTACAGGATACGTGGGCCTGGCGACGTAGGCGTCATAGGAAGCGAGGAAACCGAGGTAAGATGGATAGACCCTGCTGACGGCTCTGAGCAGGCAATAACCAAAACGGACAGCAATGCTGTTTGCGGTGGCGCTGCCGGCACAAGTGCAGACATCTGGGGCGGCGCGCCGCCGCCGGTTTTCAATGTCACAAGCCAGAATCCTGGAACCTCGTTCACCATGAATTATCAGGTGAGAACCGGCTCATCAAGTGAAGCAGGAGCGGTTCACTATATAGAGCTGCTTATACCGCCTGGCTTCAGCGTCACAAGTAGCAGCTTCAGCAGAACGCCGGACATAGGATTTCCGACAGGCTCTGTTGACGAAGGCTTCATGGTAAAATGGACATTCGTGGGCGGGCAGCTCTCCATACCGGCCACCCAGAACACGCTCGTGTCCATATCGAACATCTCGGTCACGACAGGAGCTTTCATGAATTTCACGCCTGGCGGAAAGGTATATTATCAGGGTTTGTTGGGGTACGGCGTTGATGGCGGCGGAGCCAACGTGAAAGCTCAGTGGTACGGCAAGCAAAGGACCACTTTTACGCTGAACGGACCCTGGATTAAAATGGACAGATTTTATAACGGCACGTCAGGCTGGACCTCAGGTTTCCCGTCGCAGTTTGGCTGCGGTGTAACGAACATATCGTTCCAGGCATTCAACAAGGGAAACGTGCCCGCATATTATTTCAACGTAACCGAAAACAAATACAACGTTTCGGTTACCCATCCCCAGAACCTGATATTCCAGGGCAACTGGTCCAGCGATGGAAGCGGAGCGATAATAAATTCCGGCAGCAACATATCCTGGGGCAACGGCCAAATAAACTTCACTTCTACCGGGAAGGCTGCGACCACGAAAGTCTACAACTACACGCTAAACGTCACCTACCAGACTAACGGCACGTTTAATTTCAAGGCAAATACCATCAACGGTTCGTATACTTTCCTCGACCAGGACTACAACGCCTCTTTCGCATGCGGCGCGTCGCTCTCGATGGGCGCCATAAGCGCGCCGGCGAACATCACGCCGGGACAGAATTTCAGCGTATACGTTAACGTGACCAACTACGGGCCGGGAAGCGCAGGAAACGTCTTTTCCTGGATAACGTACGATTACGGTAATTTTACTTCGTACAACGAGACTTGGGATAAGAGCAATAACACGTATCTGGGAAATTTCGTACTTTATGGCAGCGACCTCGCCAACTGGACAATAAATTCCTCTGCGGCGTCGTGCGGCGGAAGCGGCTATAACTTCACCATACATGCCAATGCAACGGAAAATTCGACAGAGATTAACAAGACAGTACAGATAGCTGTCCTCTGCCCTGCAAAGGTCATACGCCTGGAAAACGACCGGGCGAATTCGACCGGCGCCGGAAGCAGCGGTCTCGCCTCGGACGGATGGGGCTTCAACTTCACCTTCAACGTTTCAGTCTGGTCGGATGCGACAAGCTCAGTCAGCGTATACGCGTGGAGGAGCACAGACCAGAATATTTGGTATCAGATAGGCTCTCCTGGTACGTATAACATCCCAAGCCAGTGGCAAAATTACAGTTTCACATGGGACCCCGATTGCAACGATAAGAATACGTGGTATTTCAAGTTCAATGCCACTGACGGCGGAGGCAACACGAACCAGACTAACCCTCCAAAACAGTTCTTTGTTACAGCAGAAAACATTTATTATCAGGCCGTAACCCAGTCCGGTCTTCCTGCGAACAGGAGCGGAAACCAGACGCAGAACCTTAGCTTCCTTGTTATGGACAGCAACGGGACCGCACTGGCGGCTTTTCCCATGAAATTCTCTATAACCTCCAACAACGTTACGTATTATACTGATTACAGATATGTCGTGTCCACCAATTCGACAGGTCATGCCAATCTCGTATTCAACGCCACTTGTGGTAGCATCGACTATTCCGGCGCGCCGAAATTCGCCGTCGGAGAACAGCAGTGGAAAATCGAAGTGAACGACTCGCAGCTCACATGCTTCAACAACAACGATTCTTCGACTTCGATACCGCGCAACCTTTTCGTCTGGGGAGAATTCAACCTTTCCATAGACGATCCTCCCCAGACATGGGAACCTGCGGATTATTACACCAGAGGCGATACTGTTCCTTTTGCCGTTGTCGTGAAGGACGACTGCCAGGATCCTCTTTCAGGAGTTAACGTGACCTTCGCGGCAAAAGGCCCTATGGAAGGCGTGTGCAACGACACAACCACTCCGGTCACAGGATACTACAAATGCGACTGGAATTCCATAAACGCGAGCGAGGGATGGTACAATGCAACTGCGAATAGCACAAAGGAATATCATTACAACAAGACGCAGGTCAATTACAACCAGACGCGCGGATACGGCTGGTTCTATGTCGACACACCACCAAATCTCATGCAGGCAAATGTGACTTCAAGAACAGGCGGATCGTGGTCGGAGGGCCACAACTTCACTGTACGCGTTGATGACAACTTAGGAGACAGCTTGAATGTAACTCTGTCGGTGCAGATACTCGGAGGAACATGGGAAGTCATAGCGAACAGGAGCTGTTCCAGCTGTTCGAACAACATACTTGGCTACACTAAACTTAACTGGACCGATATCAATTGGTCAAGTGCTTCGTCATGTTCAGATTACGCCCAGAAATGGATGAAGTTCAGGTTCCAGGCCGTGGATGGCGAAGGTTATTCTGCATTCACTGATGTGCTTAACCCGGATGATTATGTGAACAACGATGACACATTTTATCTGGACAAATCTGACGTAAGTTTATCTCATTACTCTGGAAATAATTCTGTTGCAAGTTCCTCATCACCGGTGACGTTCATTGTCAATGTAAGCGACCTTGACGGCGGAGGAACAGATTTCGTCAACAAGGCCAAACCCCTCGTCAAGTTCAACGTCACCACCAATCAGGTTGATTATAATTATGTCGGCTCGGGTTATTCTAACAACACTGGACATGCCAACACAACGTTCACTCCGGACTGCAGTTACGGAGCGGGAGACCAGAAATGGCGCGCTTATATCGCTTCAGATTCAT
>Ga0315282_10016720_pt1 | contig 10691 bp, 10 predicted proteins | sample YL17G07_20_MG_FD_203693 | JGI IMG/M metagenome (GOLD analysis project Ga0315282, IMG submission 203693) | Sediment microbial communities from Yellowstone Lake, YNP, Wyoming, USA - YL17G07_20 | ecosystem: Environmental > Aquatic > Freshwater > Lake > Sediment | place: USA: Wyoming | collected... | reverse complement strand
CAGCAGGGAGTAATTCACCACGGCAATCGCCTGCAAGCAAATAAGCAGGGGAGGAATCGTAGAGGCGACCACTTGTGACATTCTTGGGAATCGATGCCGGAAGTTCCAACATAAAGGCACAGACGATCGACGGAGATGGAACTCTGCTCGAGTTTGCATCGCACGATGTGTCAGATCTTCTACGCAGACCGAAACCAACCTGGGCCGAGCGTGATCCTGAAACACTCTGGGAAGCAGTCTGTAAGACCCTTAGAGCGATGAAATATCTGGACGCCGTCGAAGCCTTGTCTGTCGACGCAACTAGCGGCAGTGTGCTTGCAGTCGATGACAAATTGCGATCTCTTTCTCCGATCTTGCTCTACAGCGACAAGCGAGCCCAAGCGGAAACCGAGTATGTCAGAGAGAGGAGCCCTGAGGCCCGAGCGTACGAGCCCTATCTGCCATTGGACGCCAGCCTTGCAATTCCGAAAATCCTCTGGCTCAAGAGAAACATGCCGGATTTTTCTGAAGTTAAGATGGTCATGAATGAGACGGACTTTATTCAGGCTAGGCTTACCGGCGAAGTCTGCTCTTCGCCGAGCATCTCGGGGAAGACCCACGTAGATATCCGGTCTGGTCTGTACATTGAGAAGATGTTTGATGAAGTTGGAATCGAGTCGCTACTACTTCCCCCAATTCGGCCCATAGGCTTCCTTTTGGGGAGAGTCACTGAGCGAGCCAGCCGTGAAACCGGCATTGGAAAGGACGCTGTCGTTGCAAACGGAGTGACTGATGCTACAGGAGCCGATGTGGCAACCGGCACGTTGGGCGTGGGGCAAGTCAACGTTTCAATTGGATCGTCACTTGTGGTTCACGCCGTAACTGACAAAGCTTCACCCGACTATGAAAAGAGGATATACTACAAGTCCTACGTCGATGGTAAGATTCTCGTGGGAGGAGCGACCGATGCCGGGAGCCTGCCGCTCTCATGTCTAGCCAAGCTTCTAGGCAAAAGCGTTCAAGAACTAGACGATTTGGCAGCAAAGGTCTCCCCTACGTGCGACGGCCTTCTGGCTCAGCCCCAGTGGATTGGTTCAAGAATCCCATACCACAACCCAAGAATCAGAGGCTTCTTTGTCGGAATCACCGAGCAATCCATGTCGCCGGGCCACCTTCACAGAAGCCTGCTTGAGGGGAACGGTTTTGTTCTCCAACATGTGCTCGATGTAATCCAAACAGTGACGGGGTTGGAGCTAAAGGAAGTGAGGACATCGGGAGGCGCTTCTAGGAGTGATGTTCAGAACCAGATTATCGCGGACATTACTGGCAGACGTGTCCTTGCCGTCGAGACGAGCGAAGCATCACTTGGATCTGCCATGCTAGCGCTCCATTCGCATGGAAACCGGCCCCCTCTGGGTGAAGTTGCAAGGCGAGTCGTGAGAGTCAGGAAGACCTTCACACCGACCCAAGAGGCACACATAGCCTACGTTCGAGCCTTGGAACGTTTCACTTCGATAACGGAGACATTGTACGGCAGCGGGTGAGATTCAATGATGAACATTGGGCGAAGAAAGCTCGTGTTGCGATTGACATGGAGTTGTCTATCTTGAAAGCAGCTCTTGTCAATTCTGAGGGACGACTTGAAGTGGCAGATCTTGAGATGCCCAAGATCGGCAAGACAGAGATGCTTGTTAAAATGAGGGCCTGCGGGGTATGCGGAACTGATCTGGAGAAACTTCAGGGTGTGCGAGTTACGCCGCCCGTTCTCGGGCATGAGGTAGTCGGCGATATTGAAGAAGTCGGAGCAGAGGTAACAGGCTACTCAAAAGGTGGTCGTGTTGCGGTTCATCACCACGTCTCATGCGGGAACTGTTTGTATTGCAGGTCGGGCAACCAAACAATGTGCCCTGATTTTCCGAAAAGCAACCTTGACCCGTGCGGCTTCGCCGAGTACTTTCGAGTACCTGAGATCAACGTGAGCAAGGGTGCGGTATTTCACATCCCTGCCAGCATGGATTATGAGGAAGCAGCCTTTGTCGAGCCAGCCGGGTGCTGCATAAGAGCCTTGAACAAACTTGAGTTCCGCCAAGGCGATAATGTCCTTGTGATCGGCGCCGGGCCTGTTGGCCTAACGTACATCCAGCTCCTTCAAGCTCTCGGAGCGGGTCTCATAGTTGCCACTGACTTGATTGAATCTAGGCTCAAATGGGCGGAAAGATTTGGGACAGACGCAACCTTCAACCCAGCCCGGGAGAACTCGGAGAAATCGATTCTCGATGTAACCCAAGGCCGCGGTTTCGACAAGGTTCTGATCGCTTCCGGCTATAGCAAGGCAATTCAATCTTCACTGGGCCTTGTCAGAAAAGGTGGCAGGATTCTCCTATTCGGAGTACCATTCGAGGGAAGCGTCCTCAACTGGGACGCGAGTTACATGTTCATACGAGAAATCAGTCTCATCCCAAGCTATTCGACAACTGAGACTGAGATGAAGGCAGCGCTAGAAATGATGGAATCAGGCAAGATCCGGCTGACAAGCATGATAACTCACAGATTCAACCTCAGAGAGATCGCAGAGGCTTTTCGAGCCGCAAGAGACACCGCGTCGTCCTTGAAGGTCATGGTTAATGGCTAGAACCTCGACGTGAAGGCCGCGAGACAAACAAGATAACCGATAGTGCGGGTCACGAACGAAATGCAATCATTCCAGCTTGCTGGGATCTTCCAGCAGATCTTTGACCCTCTGTAGGAACTGTGCCGCCCGAACAACGTCAACCACCCTACCATCAAATGCTAGCGACAAAGTCGCGGCTGCGGCTACTCGGACTTCCTTTCTGATCGCTACCGGCCTATCCGATGTTCGACCAAAGCCTAGAATTGCGCGTTGGGGGGGTCTGATCGCAGGAGAAAAAAGCTCGATATCGTATTCTCCTAAATTCATCACCGCAAAAGCTCCTCCAGCAGAATCTGGAACCGTTAGGCCACCCTTCATGGCGCGGTCAGTGAGCTGTTGAATCTCCCGAGAGAGTTCGAGCACTGACTTCCTATTGGTCTCCGAGACTGCGGGAACCACGAGCCCGTCGGGCGTGTTAATCGCTACCGCCACGTTGGTGCCGCCTTGCTCCGGAGCCCTATCTGCCTTGAGGGATGCGTCGAGTATGCGATGGTCTTCAAGAGCCTTTGCGGCCGCCTTGACAATATAGGCTGAGACGGGGGTCTCTTCTCCTGTAAGGACGTAGAGGGTCTGTCGGCGGTGCATAACTTCCTTCATTATTGCTTGCATCGTGATAATGGCGGGCACGGCGGCGTGACCAGTGTAAGGAAGACGCTTTGCGGTTGCCTTTGCCTTTCGTCTGTCTGAGAGCTTAATCCTCCTAGCTGCCTGACCGCCCGTCTTTCGCGCGACCATTCTTACCGACTCCAAGCATTAGCTGATACCTTGGACGCGTACCTTAAGGTCTTTCTTGGATTCAGATGCTGGAGCTGACAGCGACCACACATGGCACGGACCACTGGAAGGCCCGCTGTTCGCGCTTGACTAAGTCCTCATGGTTCTTCGCGTCGCTAACGCTTCGGTCGCAACATAAACAATAGACGGCCACAATGGCAGCGGACAGCCCTCTCGCGGCGTGAGGCACCAAAGGGCACTCCTTATCGTCAACCCAGAAGTGCTCGTCAACTTACTGGTGCGAGCTGACTTACCTCTAGCAACGCTAGGGGCGGAACCTAATGCATGCTGTAGGCGATTCCTGACGAAGGCATGCCCCTAGATCCCAGGGGCCACCGCAAATACTGCTTTGACCGTCTTATCCGTGAAATTCACATATTGATGCTTCGTGCCCTCTGGGATTAGGAACGCATCTCCTTCCTGAACCTCGAAGGTTTCCTTGGTCTCTGTCAGGAAAACGGACACCGGCCCCTCTATGACATAGAAAACCTCGTCGCCTTTGTGGTCTTCGATGTCAGATGCTCGGACGCTCGGCCCTCCTGCCGGAATCACAAACTCTCCAACGTGCAGAAGATCGTTACTAACATACAGGACCACGTACATGGGGGCCTTTTCTCCATGTATTAGCCTTAGCATCTTGTCCCGGCTGACTACCATCATCCTTGCGGGCTTGCGACGCGCCTCTTCTCCAGGAATAGGCCACTTTCCTAAGAAATCGATGCTCAAATTGCGCGTCACCTACTCGTCTTGAACAACTTGGGTCGTCCCGGAAACTCAGAGGGCGGTGGATTCTCAGCGTCCCATGCTCTTGGCGCGAGTACCGCCAACATTCTCGCTTCCTTGTCCGTGAAGTTGTAGCTCTGATGCCAAGCACCTTTCGGGATGTACAGTGCGTCCCCCTCATCCACCTCGTGTACATCACCTGTTTCCGGGTTAAACTGGGTTAATGTCCCTTTGATCACATAGTACACCTCGTCTCCTGAGTGAACATCGGGAGGCTCGAACTTGGAGCCCGGTGCGACTGAATATACCGCCACGGTGATCTTGTCAGTGCTGGCACAAAGTCTGTTGATATCACCGAAATACGGCGTATTCTCCGGGTAAACGAATACTAGCATATCTTGCCGCCGAATCAATGCCGGCTTCTTGCTATCCGGCGGAAATGGAAAGTTCCCAAAGTACGAAGGGAGCTTCTTTGGCACTGCGCCCTTTTGTTTGCTCAACAGAATTCCCCAATTCTTGATAACTCAATTTTGGTACTTAAGGTTTCGAGGCGACACATGCCAGAGTGTGAGAATCATCGATTCGCACGCAAATAGCAAGTCACTCGCGAGACCGAGCCTCACGTTTCCGGCCTAACTCTAGTCACAACAGATTCTGATCCGGCCAGAATTGTAGTGCACGCACCAATGATAACGCTCACGACGAGGAGTCTTCACTTGTTTTTGCAAGTGATTCTTCCTACGTACTTCACCCAGTCTAGGCCTAGTTTGGTTGGTGCCACGAGTCTTGCGGGATAACCATGTTCGACGGTCAATGGGAGACCTCCGGCCTTTAAGGCGATCATGCTGTCTGGGTTTGCGACTTCATCCGAGCTCATCGTTGTATAATAGCCTTTGACGCTCTCAACTGTGACGTGATCTATGTTCTTTAGAGACGCTCCTGCTTGGCCCAGAAGATAGGATAACGGTATGCCTTCCCAAGGAACGTCAGCTGCCCACCCTGTTTCGCATATGATCTTCAGGGTTTTCTTGGTGTTGGACATAGCGTATAGTTCTCCTAACGTGAGTTCCAGTGGCCTTGACACATCTCCGTCGACACTCAATCGGTAGTCGTTCGGGTTCACCTTTGTCGGCTGATCTCCATTCCATGTCACTGGGAAATCGAAAGCTTTCAGAGCCGTCGACGTAGGTTGAGATGCCACAGAGGCTGTTGATCCAGTCTGCGACGCCACCGGGGTCGTTGTTGTAGCCTGAGATATCATCGAGGTCGTTGCCGTAGACTGGGATGTCATCATAGGCTCTCTTGTCGTCCGCCTAAGAAACCACCATGACTCGCCCGCAACCGCGACAGCCACTACGGGAATCAACTTGATGAATGATCTTCTGTTGAGTTTCATGAGTTGCCTAACTCTCCTAATGTTCCCACCTAGTCACCCATTCCTGCGTGCTAATTCTGTTGAGGCTCCCACTTGTAATCTCTCTAAAGCACATGCTTGCTGGAGGATCGCTTTTTCAGATCTTTCTGTTGTAGAAAGAGCAGGCAACTGCCTTGTTGTTTTCTAAGTTAGTACAAAGGGTTTCCTCGTCCCAGTCTGCTAGGTGGCCGTTTCCGACCTTTGCGTCATTTCTCGGATCTTGAAGCAATCTATCGAATCCCAATAGGTTCAGCTGAGAGAAGCCCCGGTGGGAATATTCCTCTTCGTTTGAGAAAGCTCCTCCTCCTCGTTGAGCTTAGGAGGACACAGTATTCATGCGGTTGCCAGGCGTTTGAGTTTCTCCAGCTGATCTGGCGAAAGAGTTGGTGTTCCGCCCCAAATGTGGGCGACCGTCATGATACGAGCTGTCGATTCGACGACCTCCAGTCGGTTGAGCGCTTCAATCATGCTTCTTCCTACAGCCACCACGCCGTGATTCTGCATCACAGCGACCTGATGAGACTTTAGCGTCTCTACCACTCTATCAGCCAAGTCTTCACTTCCCGGCATCTCGAATTGGATGATCGGAACTTCGCCGACAAATAGAACCGACTCCGGCGTGATTGGTTTGATTTCGATCCCTGCGAGGGCAGCTCCAAGGGTCACGGGACTGTGCGCGTGAATAATCGCGTGAACATCGTCTCTGGTAGCATAGATTTTGGAGTGGAGTGGCGTCTCGATCGAAGGCTTGAGTCTCGTGAGAGATGCCTTTGCCTTGAGACCGACCTCCACAACATCTCGTGCCTTAAGCTCACCCTTGAAGAGTCCGGTTGGCGTAATCCAAAAGCGACCGGAAGCGGGCAGCCTCGCACTTACGTTTCCCCCTGTTGGCGTGACTAGCCCCTTCTGGTACAGGAGCGCGATGGTCTTCACGATTTCCTTTCTGAGAATCAATTCGTCTCTTTTCGACATGCGAGAATACCTTCTCGGATTCAATTCGGTGCATGGATATAAATGACTATGAACCCCCCGAACGAAAGGAAGGGGTGAGCATGAAGAGAAAGTGGAGAGCCGTTTGTCAGGATACGAAAACGCGCCTGAAGGCTGGGGAAGTACAGGAAGTACATTGAGATCAAAGCACGCTGGACTCGCTCGGGTTCGAACATACGGAACTGCTTTCGGAAATGTCCCGACTGCGCCGCTCCAGCGGGCTACTGGCACCAAATCGACCCGTAAAACCAGTTCGCGGCCGGTATCAGTCCTCAAGAGGCGGCGAAATGAAGCAAGGAACTGCAAGAAGCTATCGAACTGTGGGGCGGAGCAATCTTTTGACTGACGATGGTGCACCGCGTGACTTGGCAGCCCAGCGAGCCAATTGACTTGGACTCATCATGATTCCTTTTTCCATCTTACAAGGTCCAAAGCTTCACTAGCTGATCCTGGTTCAACTGACAGTCTGATCTACCGAGGGGTCACGACCTAGCGGCTAGTTCTTGAAAGCGTTCGTATGCTTCTTGCCAAGTTGAGTTGTCACGAGGCCGGTAGCTCGTAATCGCAAACGACCGGCGGACGACTTGTCGCAAATCGGTGAGAGAACCCAGGTGGCCCAAGGCGATTGCCTGGATCAAGATATTGCCGACCCCGGTCGCCTCGGAAGGACCTGCCAGCACTGTCAACTGGGCGGCATCTGCGGTGAGTTGATTCAGCAATCGGTTCTTGCTCCCTCCTCCCACAATATGGAGGTACCTTGCTTTGTGGCCAGTTATCGCTGCAATCTCCCGCAAGGTATGATAGTACAGCAGGGCCAGGCTTTCTAGGACGCACCGGATGGTTTCACCCGGAGTTCCGGGAGGAGTCTGATTGGTTTCACGACAATAGCTGGAGATCTTCTGGGGCATATCGTTCAGCTTGAAAAAACGTGGCACAACCGGATTGATCAGACACCTGAGCGGGTGAGCTTCCTCGGCCATCTTGGTCAACTGATCATACGTGTATTCTTGGCCTTCTTTCGCCCACTGCCGACGACACTCCTGCACAATCCAGAGGCCTGCAAGAGCCTTGTAGAAGCGGATCGTCCCCCCGTAACCCATCTCGTTCGTGATGTTATGTTCTTGGCTCTGCGCATTGATGACAGGCTCGGTCAGCTCGATTCCCAATAGAGACCAGGTGCCAGAACTGAGATAAGCCCAGTCTCGTCGCTCTGCAGGAACGGCCGCAACGGCAGCCGCCGTATCGTGGGAACAGCTTGCCACGACCTGTGTGTCTTGCAGGCCGACCTCATCCGCGACCGTTGGTAATAGTGGCCCCAACTTCGTTCCGGGCCGCACTAGTTTGGGGAATATTCTTGCTGGTAACTGAAACTTCTGAATCAGTTGTTCAGACCATTCCCGCTTCTGGGGATTGAACAGCTGCGTTGTGCTCGCTAACGATTCCTCTGCGCAGCGTACACCTGAGAACAGATAGTTGAAGTAGTCTGCGATGTTCAGAAACTGCTCGCTTAGATCGAGAATTTCGCGGTGATGCTCTAGATCGTCGAGCAACTGGTAAAGAGTATTCAACTGTAGGAATTGATTTCCTGTCTCCGAGTAGACAAGTTCTGGAGGGACTCTGGCAAAAGCTCTCTCTAAGGATCCGTCCGTGCGTTGGTCACGATAGTGATATGGTAGTGTGAGAATCGGTTCTTTGCCTCGCACGTACACATAATCTACGCCCCAGGAATCGGTGCTGATGCTCTCGATGCAATAACCCCGGGTCGCTACGTTGCGCAGGCCGTTCTTCAATTCACCAAAGATGTGGACCAGATCCCAGCGCAGTGTCCCAGACAGATTGACCGGGCGATTGACGAACCTGTGAATTTCCTCGATGACCAAGTGATCGTCCTTGAGGGTGCCCAAGATGACCCGGCAGCTCTCTGCACCGAGATCACAGGCGACATAATGGTGCGTGGACATAATCTCAAGCCGCATGAAGCAGAATTGGTCGTAGTGTCAGTTGCGGTCATCAGCTACGTATTCAAGAAGCGTAGGAGATGAACGCAAGAATCTCATCATGGCATCCGCGATCAATGGAGCAACAGAAACGTGACTGATCGGGCTCGGAACCGTGTCCGTTCCGACGACGATTTCTGCACCTGTAGCGTAGATCCTTGCCAGGGCATCATAGGCCAATATAGGATGAGTGCACGCGATGATTACACGTCGGGCGCCTTGTTCTTTCAGCATCTTAGTTGCGGTGACTATGGTGTCTCCAGTACTTATTATGTCGTCTATTAACAGAACGTCTCTGCCCTGAACAGCGAGCGATCTCGTGAATATCTGTACCTTCTCAGGGGTCAGTCTCTTCTTCTCGAGTACGTCGTGGTCGGCGCCGATCGCGTTGGCCGCTGCTAGCGCCCATTGCTCTGATTCCTCGTCGGGGCCTATCACGACCGGCCTCTCGAGAGGTGTGTTTGATCTGACGTACTCGGCCAGCAGTGGAGCGGCGGTCAGGTTGTGGACAGGAATGTTGAACACGTCGCTTACCCGTCCGACTCGGTGCTGGTGCATGTCCACTGAGAACAGCTCTGATGTGCCGACGTCTTCGATGAGTTTTGCAACTGTTCTGAAACTCACGGCTTCTCCGGGCTTGAATTGACTGTCCTGTCTTGCGTAGGCAAAGTAGGGAAGAACGCCAATTATCCTTCTGGCTCCAAGGCCTCTGATGGTGTCACACAGGAGAAAGTATTCAAAGAGGAGGTCGTCCGATGTGTGGTGAATTGACTGAACGATCACGACGTCCTGACCAGCGACATCATCGTCAACGCGAAGATACTTCTCCCCGTCAGGGAACCTCTTGATCTCTGCCTCCGAGGCATTGAGCCCAACCTTGCGAGCAATGAGCACCGCCAGAACGCGCCCGGCACTTCCTCCGACAATCTTCAATTCAGGCTATCTCCCTTCTCATCTACTTCACGACACACACATATGTGTGCCTTGGATGCTCAGATGTCGAAGAATAGCGTGACAGGTCATTACTAGACCGAACTCAATTGCGCAATCGAGGCATCCACGTTAGCCGAAATCGACAAGATCGCCAAGGACCTAGAACCTGAATGTTCAGCGCCGTCGTTGAGTGCTTACTCCGATACTTGAGGCCTACCGCAACCAGGATCTAGCCAAGTCAGCAGGTAGCCCTCCTTGAAGGGTGTCTGCCTATCATGCATTCGATATCCGCGAACGTAGATGAAGCCCTGGCGTTCGAATCGCCTCACACTTAACATAATGTTCGAGATTCTAACGCCGGAATCCTCCAAGGAGTTAGCGATGTCCTTGGAGAAGAATGCTCGATCTCTGTGTTTTTCGAGAGATTCGAGGATTAGCCTTACCTTGGTAGCCTGATGACTGGCGGCCCTCGTCTGGTGACGGGCGAATCTCAGATCCCCGATATCCATGTGCACTCGATGCTTTGGATCTAGAAGGTACAGGTAGTATGAGCGGAGGTTGGTTCTCACACCTGCTCGGCCTTTCAACACGCGATTCGTTTCGCGGATCGGCCGCTCAGTCCGGAGTACAGATTTGAACACTCAAACGAAACGATGCCGGGCGGCCGGACCCAATTCTAGCAAAAACCCGGTTTTTGGCCCAAAAACTGCTGAGACAGCTGATTGGCAATGGTGGGGCCGGTGGGACTTGATTGAGATTCACGGTGGGGCTACAGCACAGCCTAAGCGATTTTCGCGCTGTCGGAATTGGGCATTGGTAAGTAGATGCGAACTTAGAGCCTTGCTGTCTACCCTAATGTTAGGGCAGACCTGTTCGGACGTGTTTTCATGAGGTGGCCCAAGCGATACTGCCCCTGCCATTGCAACATCAACGCGAGGGCTCTTTGGGCGAGATGCTCTCTGGTCGAATGGGTGTCCTGGTCAGTTTTTTGCCAGTGATTTTCTCTATCGCCCTGATAGCGGCGGGGGGTACGCCCATGGTTGCGCTCTCCCCCACTCCTCTGGGTTGGTGTGGGGAAGATGCGTTGGTTGCCAGCTTGATTATGAAATTCGGCATGTGATGAGCTCTCGTTAGACCTGCGTCTGCGATTGTTGCAGCGAGCAGCTGACCCTCTTCATCATACTTGGCTTCTTCATAGAGCACCTGTCCG
>Ga0315282_10016719_pt1 | contig 10691 bp, 10 predicted proteins | sample YL17G07_20_MG_FD_203693 | JGI IMG/M metagenome (GOLD analysis project Ga0315282, IMG submission 203693) | Sediment microbial communities from Yellowstone Lake, YNP, Wyoming, USA - YL17G07_20 | ecosystem: Environmental > Aquatic > Freshwater > Lake > Sediment | place: USA: Wyoming | collected... | reverse complement strand
TAATTTTACATCCTCAAAGATGATCTCCCCCGTGGGAGCACAGTAAAGCCCCAATTTCGTCTCGATAGCCTTCTGGGTCACTCCTTTGGAATGCATGTCCACCATAAAGGCTGAGATGCCCTTATGCTTCGCTGCACGATCCGTATAAGCATAAACGATCCCAAGGTCGGCTACAGGAACTCCTGAAATCCACATCTTTGTACCGTTCAAGATGAACCCATCCTCAACCTCCTGAGCAGCTGTTTTCATTGAGGCCACATCAGATCCTGTATTGGCCTCTGTGATGGCAAAACAACCGAGGAGGTCCGCATTAATGAGTTTGGGAATCCAACGTTCCCGCTGTTCTTCTGTTCCAAAGTTGAGTAGAACTGACTGGATGGCATTCATTTGAAGATTGAAAGGAAGCCCCCAAGAAGGTGAAACCTTTGCGATCTCTTCAGTCATCAGGGTAGCTTCAAGGACCCCGCTCTCGTTTCCACCATACTTTTCGGGTGCGATGCAACCAAAGAAACCCAATTTTGCCATTTCTTTAACAATTTCTCGACGGAAACGATGCTCCTTTTCATCCTCTTCCATCGTCGGAGCAATCTTCTTCTCTGCAAAATTTTTTGCCATCTCTCGCATTGCTTCTTGCTCTTCTGTAAATGAAAAATCCATATTACTGCCTCCCCCTCTTTAGATTGTGCAATTTATAACAAATAAGCTTTTTTTTGTCAAGAAATTTTTAATTTGTACATTTTATTTATAATTTATTGTTTTTATTAAGAATTTATATATATCAAATTACCCCCCCTTCGCCCCTTTGGCGCTTCGGGTAGGGGTCCTTCGGAGGCGGGGCATTAACCCCGCCCTTGACCAAAGGGGTCTACAACCCCTTTAGAAACCCCGTTCAAAGGGATTGCATCCTTTTGAACCCCGCTCGCCATTTATCCCCGCCCCAAGTGGCGGGGTACTCTGGCGGTTTTCATAAAGTCTAAAAATTGAATCCTTGACAATTTGGGGTAAAATAGGCAATAAAAAGTGGGTGAGAATAATGGGTTTGGATATTGGTTCAAAAAATATTGGTGTTGCAATCAGTGACGAGCTGGGGATGACGGCTCAAGGCCTTAAAACAATCAAGCGCAAGTCGAAGGATGAGGATTTAAGAGAGATCACCACAATCATTACCCAATTTGAAATTGATAAAATTGTGGTCGGTCTTCCTAAAAATATGGATGGAACTTTAGGGAAGCAAGCAGAGATGGTTTTCCAATGGATAAAGGCCTTTAAGGGGAAAAACCAACTTCCAGTGGTGACATGGGATGAGCGCCTTTCGACAGTAGGAGCGTCAAAAATCCTCCTTGAGGCGGACCTCTCCAGAAAGAAAAGGAAAAGGGTTATTGATAAATTAGCTGCCGTTCTTATCCTCCAAGGATATCTCAACCAATGCAGAAATAGAAACGATGGATCACATCTCTCGACGTAAAGCCTTTCTCTTCACCATAGGTTTTCTCCTCCTTATGTTTATTTTTTCCATTTATTGGATCCTCATCAGACCCCCTTCTGAGACTACATTGATTAAGGCGATCTATATCAAAAGAGGGATGAGCCTCAAAAAGATCTCAGAGATGCTCGAACACGAGGGGGTTATCAGAAATAGCCACTGTTTTGTTGGAATCGCCACGATCCTCGGGAAAAAGGGTGAGATCAAAGCAGGAGAATATGAATTCCAGCCCCGAATGCTTCCTTGGGAGGTGTTGGATACTCTCATTACAGGACAGGTGAAGCAGCATCTGGTTACTATTCCTGAAGGGTATACCCTCTCCCAAATTGCACAATTATTAGAAGATTTAAATATTATTGAAAAACAGGCATTCCTTCAAAAAGCAGCCTCACCTACTTTGATTTCCTCTCTCGGTCTTCCACACTCATCGAAACCTACGTTAGAGGGCTACCTTTACCCTGACACATATCACTTGATCAAGGGAATGGAACCTGAGGAAGTGATCCAGATGATGGTTCATCGGTTTAAAAAAGTTTTTGGATCTGATCTGAACAGTAGGGCTTTACAATTAGGAATCTCAGAAAGAGAAGCTGTTATCTTAGCCTCCATCATAGAAAAAGAGACGCCTCTCCCTGAAGAGAAACCTCTTGTCTCAGCCGTTTTCCACAATCGTTTAAAAAAGAAGATTCCTCTCCAGAGCGATCCCACTGTGATCTATGGAATTAAAAATTTTAATGGAGATCTGACCAAACAACATTTGCAGAAGCCCACTCCTTATAATACTTATCTCATGATTGGACTTCCTCCTACACCTATCTGTAACCCAGGGAAAGGCTCCATCCTCGCTGCCCTCCAACCTGCTCCTGTCCCCTATCTTTACTTCGTCTCTAAGAATGACAGGTCCCACTATTTTTCTTCTGATATCGAAGAACATAATCGGGCGGTATGGAAATATCAAAAAAATCAAAGAAAAAATAACTTGACAAAAAAATGAACTCTCATTAATCTTTAATCTCTAAAAAATTACTGAAAGATTGCTGATTGATCCATAAGAGAATGGGAGGTTTTGAATGAAAGAGGTTGCGATTATTGGTGTGGGTCAAACTGCCTTCGTCCGAGGCTATGAAGGTTCTATTCGAGAATTGGCTTTTGACGCTTACAAAGAAGCTATGTTGGATGCTGGATTGACTTCCAAAGAAATCGATGCTTCGATCATCTGTTCCGCACCAGAGTATGATAAACAACGTACCCCCTCCGGAACGATTGCTGAATATCTCGGCCTCAATCCCCAGCCTGCCTTTTATATGGAAACGGTTTGCTCCTCTTCCAGTTCCGGGCTTCGGGTGGCCTACTCATTAATTAAGTCTGGCCTCCATCAAGTCGTTCTGGTGTTGGGATTTCAGAAGATGTCTGAAATCAGTTCTGCAGACTCCCAGGAACGAATGGGGAGGGGATCGGATATTATGTGGGAAGCTCCTTTCGGAACGATGATGCCTGCCTACTATGCCATGCATGCTAAGGCTCATTTCCATCGATATGGGACCTCAGAGGAGGATTTAGCCCTGATCCGGGTCAAGGCCGCTACTTACGGGATGATCAATAAAAAAGCCGTCTATCAGAAAGGAGTGACGCTCGAGCAAGTGCTGACCGCCGATGTGATTTCTAGTCCGCTCAAACGATTTGATTGCTGTGCGAATGCCGATGGTGCGTCCTGCCTCATTGTGGCGAGCAAAGAAAGGGCTAAATCGCTATCCAAGAAATCTGTTTGGATTCTTGGATTGGGAGCGGCCACTGCTCCTATCACCATGAGTGGTAGGGAATCCTTAACGGGTTTGAGTTGTGCTCGAGAAGCTGCCAAAATCGCCTATCAAATGGCTGGGATAACCCCCCAAGACATCGATGTGGCAGAGGTTCATGATTGTTTCACCATCGCGGAGTTAATGGCCTACGAAGATTTGGGATTTGCTAAACCCGGTGAAGGGAAGAATTTGATCCGTGGAAAGGAAACTTATATTGGTGGTAGAATACCTGTCAATGTTGATGGAGGTCTCCTTTCCAAAGGTCACCCCATTGGTGCTACGGGAGGTTCGCAGATTCGAACCATCGTCCTTCATCTCCGGGGTGAGGCAGTAGAGATGCAGGTGAAGGATCCAGAGATCGGCCTCATCCATAATATCGGTGGTGTGGGTGTTTATGGAAATGTGACTATTTTAGGGAGGTAATCGAATGGGCTTTGAACGATTTGGAATTGTCAGTTTTACTTCTCAAACGAAAGCTACACCGTTTGTTGACTTTCTGGACAAAGGAAAATTAGCAGGAACCCGCTGCAAAAGCTGTGGGACATTCTACTTTCCACCCAGAACGGATTGCGCTCACTGTCTTTCCAATGATATGGAATGGTCCGAAATCACTGGAAAGGGAAGACTGATCTCCTATTCCACCCTTATCTATGCCCCCACCGGTTTCGAGGCGGATTTGCCCTATACCATTGCTCTGGTGGAATTTGAAAATAAGATGAAGGTATTTGGACGGTTGAGCAAAGAGATTAAAGATTCAGAAATCAGCATCGGAATGGAATTAAAGTATGATGTGATTAAGCTTCCGAACAATAGAATTATTTACCAATTTAAGAGAGCCTAAATTTTTGGGGGAAGGTGAAGGTAATGGATGCGCTATCAGTTTAATGGGTTTAGCATTTTCGATGATAAAGGAGAGGTAAAGCGGTTAGTCGGTTCCTTGATCCAAAAAAAAGATCCAGAAGTAGTTATTGAACACATGAGAAAAATAGATTTCTATTATATCTTCGTCCTTTCCAAAAAGGGGAGGAGTCAAGAGGTTGAACTGATCCGAACAGAAATCGATGCCAGCTGGGACTGGAGAAATGGAAACATCGACGACACCCTCCAAAAAAAGGTTTTAGACGCCATCGCTGGGTTATAACACCCTCAACTATCATTCATTGGATTACTGATACATTTTCTTTGCAGCGAGATTCTCAGGAATGACTTCGCAAGTGGAAAGATCAACAATCCACGTCCTGAAAATGGAAGTCATTTCCTCATTCTCTGAATATTGAGTCACTCTGTACTTATTATTTCCTATCTCTTTTGCCTCATATCTCCATTTCAGATTTGGGAAAGATCTTGCCTTTGCATCCACCATCCTTTTTTCAACGGACTTTCTTCCCCTGGTTACTGGGTCAGCCACAGTAAGATGGTTCTTCAGCAATTCCACCGCCTTAGAAGCGAGTGCCTTCGATTGACCCAAACTTCTTTTCTTGGCACTTGCTTTCTTTGAAATGGAAATAATACTCCCGTCCCGAATTCGTATTTCTAAATTGTTGCCATCGGCACTTAAATACCCAATCTTACCAGACTCAAGTCTCACCTTATAGAAATTCATCGTACCCAATTGATTCTGAACCACATCCATAATGAAGAATTCCTCTTTCTCTTTTATTCCAATCTTTTTCCTTAAGTTGTCTGGAGATTCATAGAACTCTGGAGGACGGACAGTCCTGACAGCCATAAACCGTTTACCAATATGCTTTTTCATTCGAGCAAGTTTCTCTTTCTCATATTCCTCTACAGCTTTAATGGATTCGCTTTTTGAATCTCCACGGGGAGGCGACTCCTGATCATTTTTAACCGACGCTGCCACCGCATTCTCTGAAAGCTGTGCAACCTTCCGCTCATCTACTTGAGCAGTTGATATCCATGGTAAAACGAGTAAATAGACCAAAATACATAAAAGGTTATTCATATTTGGTTCCTTCTAAAAGGCTAAAACTTTGAATCATATGGTTCCAAACTCTTTTGAAATTTCATAATAAATCGAATCACCAAAAGATCGGGATTGGATCTTTCCTGCCTTAATCAAAGGGTTGATATATCTCTCCAATTCGCTCTGGGAAATCCCCATCCCTTTGGAAAGATCAGAAAGAGAAAGCGGCCTTCGTCTCAGAATACTCAAAATCTCATCTGCCAAATCACTTTCAGGAGCTGGAAGAAGATGACGGTCGAACTCTGAGATGACGGAAGCTTTCTCACCAAAGAAAGCTTGTATCTCTTCCATCTCTCTCCTGTCTAAAGGAATTGCCCATTTCTCAGAAGGGGGTCGGACGACCGTATTAAGGTGGATGCGATCGGGTTGAATCTGGTCGATAGCTCTCTTCATCCTCATCAGTTCGCTATGGCCATCATTGACTCCTTTGCAGAATAAGATCTCCAGCCAAATCTCGCCTTTGTAAACCTTTCTGAACTCGACTATCCCTTCGATCATCTTTTTAACAGAAATACTATGGTGGGGCCGGTTAATCTTCATGAAAATTTCTGGAGATACGGCATCTAAAGAAGGGAGAACGATGTCTGCGCGAAGTAAATCTTCCCTCACCTCTTCTTTATAAAGCAAGGAACCGTTAGTAATGACAGCAAACGGTATGGAGGACATCTCTCTGATTCCTTTGATGACCGAACTGATTCGAGAGTGGAGGGTGGGTTCTCCTGAGCCGGAGAGGGAAAAATAATCAATGGTTGAATCCCCTTTCAAAAGAAATTCCTCCACCTCTCTCAGTACTTCTCCCTCTGGAACATATTTTTTCCTTAAAAGGGTCTTATTCGTTGTCTTCCCAATCTGGCAATAGATGCAGTCATAGGTGCAGATCTTATGGGGGACGAGATCGATCCCGAGTGACCTTCTCAACCGCCTTGAAGGAACAGGTCCATAAAGGTGACAAAATTTTTTCATGCGCCAAATTTCTTCAGCTTCAGTCCATTGGCAAGCATCAAGGGAAGGATATGGACCGCTGGGAATCTACCCCATTGTCCTCTCTGACATTGCCTCTCTGTGAATCGTCGAATGCCATCTGGTCGAATATATTTGGAATACAATAGGATGGGATTGGGATGCCAGCTGTGAGATTTTAAGAGGGATGGAGTGGAATGATCTCCCGTGACTACCAGGACATCAGGCTTCAACCTGAGAATAGATGGAATGACACGATCGATCTCCTCAAGAGCTTTCACCTTCATTTTAAAATTACCATCCTCTCCTGCTGAGTCGGTCTTCTTGAAATGGAGATAGAAAAAGTCGTAGCGGTTAAAATGGTTCCTCAACGTTTCTACTTCATCTTTAGATGTCTCACCCGTCTCAAGAATTTCCATACCTACTAACCTCGCCAGGCCCTTGTACATTGGATAGGTTGCAATCGCAGCGGGTCGGAGCTTAAATCGATCAGACATCGTAGGGATATCTGGAATTTTAGAAAACCCTCTGAGCAAGATCGTATTGACAGGATGAAACGGATTGAGAACCTCGGTAGCCTTCGTTAAATACCCGTTCACAATCTCGGCTGTCCTTCGGGCCTCTTCGGAAAGAGGCTCTGTTCCTTTGGCCTTCAGGCCATCCTTCTGGGGATCGGCATCTGAAAGATCATCCCTCAATCCCTTCCCGCTAAATAAAATAACGAATCGATGCTCTTTCCCGGGATGAATGGAAACCCGCAATCCGTTCGCCTCTCTAATTTCATTCTGGAGGAAATGGCAAATCTCCTTATTCTTCTCCGTTGAAATTCTGCCTGCTCTTCGGTCAACAACCACTCCTTTTTCATCAACTGTTGCGAAATTGCCCCTGGCCGCCAGATCGTCCTTCGTCAATTCCAGTCCGATCCCCAATGCCTCCATCACGCCCCTCCCAATTTCATATCGAAACGGATCGTATCCGAAGAGGGCTAAATGGGAAGGACCGCTTCCAGGGGTGATTCCATAGGAGATGGGATCGATCAATCCACAGATCGATTTTGAAGCCAGTCGATCGAGATTTGGAATCTTGGCTGCCTCCAGTTCTGTCTTGCCTCTTACGGGTAACCCCCCCAGCCCATCGATGACCACCATCAAGAGTTTCGAATCGGTTTGGATTGCCAGGGATTGAAGAACCTCTTCTTTAGTCATGACTTCCTCTCGCAACATTTAACTACAAATGCCTGCATTGCGCCTCCAGTTGTTTGTTATTGCGAGCGAAGCGGGGCAATCTCAATTATTTTTAGTTTTCTGCCACCCCTTCATTTTTAGATTGCTTCGTCTGACTTCGTCATCCTCGCAATGACATCTCTTATCATTCCTCTCATTTATTTCTTTGGATATTTCTCATAAAAGACAAACTCGGAAAATTCCTTTCTCTTCGGAGCGGTTCCCCCCGTGTCAGGGTACCCGAGAGGGGTCATCGCTACCACTTCCACATTCTGAGGAGTTCCCAAGATTTCTTCTACCTTTTTATGGTCGAACAACCCAATGACAACCGTGCCCAAACCTAATGCATAGGCAGCCAGACAAAGAGTCTGCATAGCAAGACCTGTATCAAACATTAACCAATCCCCTTTCACTGTTGCCGCCTGGCCCTTATAATATCCGGAGACCCTTTTTTTGCCACAAAGAACAATAACGATAGGTGCGTCAATCATCGAGGAAATGGCTGGATTCCCTTTGGCAAGGGTTGTGGCTAATTCAGATTTTACTTTCGGATCTTTGACGAGGATCACTTCCCAGCATTGGGTATTAGCCCAGGAAGGAGCCCATCTGACCGCCTCCAGTACGGTTCGAAGTACTTCCTCAGAAATGGGATCAGGTTTATATTTCCGAATACTTCGTCTCCCCTTAATCGCTTCCATCAGGTCCATATTCACTTCCTCCTTTCTTTAACTGATATCCCACAATCAAGCTTTTGTAAAGTAAAAGATTTATCCCCAAATCCCGATTTAGGGCATTGTCATTGCGAGTGAAACGAAGCCCTGTCCCGAGAGGAGCGAGAGAACTCTTGAGATTGCCACGCCTGCGTGCCGAAACGCCTGCCTGCACGAAGCGTCTCGGCGAAGGCAGGGACTTCGGCGTGCAGGCACGCACCTTTCAGGTGCTCGCAATGACAGGTTGGGAAAAGGGTTTCGTTTTCTAAATCGGGATTTGGGCTTATCTTTTCTTGACATTTTCCCTAAAATCCTTAATAGTTAATTTGTAGCTAAAAAATAGTTAAATTATAATTATTCTAAATATTTTCTTACCGTAAATAACATGGCCCCAAAAAAGGATCGCAGTCCAGACATTTCCTCTCCAAAAGAAGACCCCAAATATTTCAGAAATAAGGCCAAATTTGAGGTTTATGGAGAGGAAATGATTGAGAAAGAAGTTAAACAGAGTGGGAATAGCGGTCGGGTTTATCTTCCCCCAGAGTGGGTGGGGAAGCATGTGAAGATCATACGCATTGAGTGAGAGAGGGATGGTAAAGGGAATCAAAACGCGTAAGATTAACACCAGGGATATCCCACAGATCATTGCCATCCAGGAGTCCATTAGACAGAAAAAGGTGTCCCGGAAATGGGTTCAAATGGTGAAAAACCATCTCAAGAAACAGGATGGAGTCGGTTTTATCGCTTCGAAGGATGGCCAAGTAGTCGGTTTCATCATCGGTGAAATCAAAGGGGAAGGGTTTGGCTTGGAGCAGAGTGGCTGGATCAATTGGGTAGGGGTTCATCCCCGTCAAATGGGAGTTGGAATTGGTCAGGCTTTGGCCGAAAAACTCTTTGAGTTTTTTAAGAAGAAGGGAATCCGGGATGTTTATACGGCGGTACGATGGGATGCGGTGGACATGCTCTCGTTTTTCAAGTCGATTGGCTTTGACCGTTCCACGTTCATCAATCTGATTAAACGTCTAGACTAAAACCCCAAACATGAACAAACTGCGCAGCTGAAGGCCATGGCTGCGGAGAGAGGCTAAAAAATGAGATACGCAGAGACAGGGTATAATTTAGAAATTGATCTAACCCGAGGAAACATTGAGAGGGTAGAAACTGACCCAAAATTAACCGAACTTCATCTTGGGGGTCTAGGTACTAACGCCAAGATATTATGGGATAGGGTTCCCCCTGAAACTGAACCCTTTTCTCCTGATAATCTACTCATATTTGCCACTGGTCTTTTAGTTGGCACACCTGCTATCGGCTGTAATCGTACCATTGTTTCTACCTATTCTCCTCAGACTTTGTTAATGGCATATTCAATGATGGGGGGATTTTGGGCACCAGAATTGAAGTATGCGGGTTATGACAAAGTGATCTTTCGCGGCAAGTCCCCAAATCTGATTTATTTGTGGATAAACAATGACAAAGTAGAAATACGTGATGCCAGTCATCTCCGTGGTAAAGGCGCTGTTGAAACTGAAGAACTTATTCGACAGGAGTTGAAGGAGCCGAATGCCCAGGTGGCTGCTATCGGCCTGGCCGGTGAAAATAGGGTCTATATGGCTTCCATCGAGCAGGGCAGGTCCAGTGCCAGCCGACTAGGACTAGGCGCCGTTATGGGAGACAAAGGGATAAAGGCGATAGCTGTTCGTGGAACAAAGGACATCAATCTTGCCCGACCGGCTGAATTTATTGAGCTTTGCAACGAAGTGCTGAAATATATAAAAGTCCGAGAACAAAAGCCAGTTCCGGGGGTAATGCCCATTTTAGCTGGGCTTGGGTCACCGGCAGAGATGAAACTCTTTGATGAGGAGTGGCACACCCAGAATTTCATGTGGGGAAATTCCCGCACTCGGAGAAAAGATTATTGGAATAAGGAAGTCGAAGAGAAGTGGAAGGAGACTCAAGAAAATGTGAGGACGCGGTTAATAAGTTGCTATAACTGTCCGATGAAATGCGCGGCAACAATTTCCGTCCCAGGAATTTCGACCTATATGATGAAATGCTTCTCGAAACTTACTTATACAATGGCGGCCTTTTCAGACCTGGATTTTGGTTTTAGAATCGCTCAGCGTGCTACGGAGTATGGAGTAGACGGATTCTCAACCCCGCAAGTTTTGGCCTTCGGCCTTGAGCTTTACGAAGCCGGCATTTTGACTGACCAGGACATGGCAGGAATGCCGTCCGATAACGAGGGGAGATTTTACTGGTTACTTGACAGAATTGTTCGGCGAGAAGGGATTGGAGATATTTTGGCCAATGGCACTTATTGGGCGGCCCAACAGATCGGTAAGGGCGCAGAAGCATATGCTCATAATAACATTAAGAAACATGAGCAGCTGCCTCTCAAGCTGGGAATGCTGAATCCCGTTTATTTCCTTATGTATTCTACCGGCGAGAAGATAAACATTACCCAAATTGAAGGGCAGTTCCCCCAGGCGCCTTTTCCTACGATGGAGGAGAGAGAAGATTTTGTAAAGG
>Ga0315282_10016718_pt1 | contig 10692 bp, 8 predicted proteins | sample YL17G07_20_MG_FD_203693 | JGI IMG/M metagenome (GOLD analysis project Ga0315282, IMG submission 203693) | Sediment microbial communities from Yellowstone Lake, YNP, Wyoming, USA - YL17G07_20 | ecosystem: Environmental > Aquatic > Freshwater > Lake > Sediment | place: USA: Wyoming | collected... | reverse complement strand
TCACCAGCTTCGTGACCGGCATGCCCGTCGCGGCGCTGCGGGGCGGCCCCGTGGGGCCGTTGCAGGCGCCCGACGTGCCGGTCAAACTCGGCCATATCGGCGACCCGCAGGTGCTGCTGGCCATCTTCGGTTTCCTGCTGATCTCCATGCTGTTGTACCACCGCGTCCGCGGTTCCATCCTGATTGGGATTGCCGTCACCGCCGCTGTCGGCTGTCTGTTCGGATACGGCAGAGCGCCGCAGGGCGTGCTGGCCCTCCCGTTCACGGGCGACTACAGCCTCGCGCCCATCGCGCTGCAACTGCACGTCAGGGACGTGCTGCAGGTGAGCTTCCTGCCGGTGCTGCTGACGTTGTTCCTGATGAGTTTCTTAGATACGCTGGGCACGCTGGTCGGCGTGGGGTCGGCCGGCGGCATGCTCGACGAGAAGGGCAACTTCCCGCAGATCGAGCGTCCCATGCTGGTGGACGCGCTGACCTGCGTCTTCAGCGGGCTGGTCGGGACCAGCACGAGCGGCGCGTACATCGAGTCGGCCACGGGCATCCGCGAAGGCGCGCGCACGGGACTGGCCGCGGTGGTGACGGCGCTGTTCTTCGCGCTGTCGCTGTTCTTCCTGCCGCTGATCGGGCCGTTGCAGGAGCTGCGGTTCGCCTATGGTCCGGCGCTGATCGCGGTGGGCGTGCTGATGATCGGCTCGGTGCGGAAGATTGACTTCGACGACCTGACGGAACTGGTGCCGGCCTTCAGCACGGTGGTCATGATGCTGTTCACGTATAACATCGCGAACGGCCTGACCGCCGGCCTGGTGGTCTATCCCATCGCCAAACTGGCGGCCGGCCGGTGGCGCGAGGTAAGCGCGGGCAGCGTAGTCCTCGCGCTGTTGTGTCTCGTGTATTACGTCTTTGGTCTGCCGCACTGAGGAAGGCGGGCCTGACGGCTACTGTTCGTTCGTCTTCGGCAGTTCCTTCACCACCCCATCCGGCCCGACGGTGAAGGCCTTACGTGTGGTGGGGCGTTCCTTGTGGCGCGCCGTGGCGGCGAAGGTGTCGCCGTTGATGGTGATGACGAACTCGTAGTCGCTTCCCTCAATGTCCGGTGGCCAAGTGATGCGCTTCTTCAGGTCCTCGAGAGCCCCGTAGCAGCCGCACTCAACCCTGTACTGCCTCTCTGCCTCGGCGACCGCCCGCAGTGTGCGCCGGGCAACCGACTCTCCGGGCACGCCCGTCCGGACTCCAGCCGTGGCCGTCATCGCGAAGGCAACCATCGCACCCAGACCCCCGGCCACCAGGCACCCTGCGCCGGCGACCGTCTTGCTCAGCGACTTCACGAACGCGCGTTCCACCATCCTCCGTAACTGCTCATTCGGCACCGACAGCAGCATCTTCCGCTCGCGGGGTTCCAGCGGAACGTCTTTCAGCGCCGCCTCGCGGTCGTCCATGAGAGCCTGCATGAACGCCAAATCGTCCGCGGCTCTCTTCAGCACGGCTTTGATGTTGTCGTCTGGCATAGCGTCATCGCTCCGTCATTTTGCATTTTGACTTTTGAATTCGCTCGCGTCGCCAGTTCCTGCGGTTCGATGCGCGGGGAGTGAGCTCCGCAGCTCTCCTTGCTGGCTTCGTCCGTCTTGCCCTGCGGCTTGGGGTAGAAGCCGAACTGGCGCAAAAGTTCCAGCTTCGGCAGCACGTTGTTCTTCAAGTCAATGTGGAAGAAGCCGGGGAAGATGTCCGGGTTCCGCATGATGAGGTCGAAGTACGCGCGGTGCCGCTCCGGGATCTCGATCTCGCCGCCGCGGCAGACTTCATGCCCCGTGAAGACGAACTCGGGCAGCAGATACGGACAGAACTCCAGCGCCGCGCCGCCGTCCTGGACGCACTCGCGGTACAGCTCCGTCTGCGGCAGCAGGCTGAGCAGGCTCGGCAGTATCCGCGCGCCCAGCATGCGGAAGGAGACCATCTGGAAGAGCGACTGGTTGAAGTCGTCCATCGTCTCGAACGGGAAGCCCCACACGAAGAACGCGTCCGTGCGCGGGAAGATGTCCACGGCCTTCGGCACGATCTCGAGGCTCTCGGCCGCGGTGAAGCCTTTCTTGATCCGTTTGAGGACGGCGTCGGAGCCGGACTCGATGCCGAAGCGCAGTTCCAGGCAGCCGCAGTCGGCCATCGCCTTCATCATCTCGAGGTCCACAAGGTTCACGCGGCCGAACGCCTTCCATTCCACGTCCAGCCCCGACGCGCGCAGCTCGCGGCAGAACTCCATGACCTGCTGCTTGCCCGACACGAAGAACTCGTCCTGGAACAGGAACAGGTCCACGCCCGCCGCGCGGTTGAGCAGCTTCATCTCTTCCACGATGTTCTTCGGGCTGCGCGAATAGCTCTCCAGGTTCCACACCGGCGCGACCGAACAGAACGTGCACGGATACGGGCAGCCCCGGCTCGTCATCATGCCGTAGCCGGCGTACTGCATGAGCGGCACCTTTTCGAACGCGGGGAAACGGATGGCGTCGAGGTCGCGCAGGCGTTCGCGCGCCGGAGTGTGGATCACGCGTCCGTTTCGGTACGAGATGCCCTTCACGCTGGCGAGGTCGCGCTTCTGCTTCAGGGCCGCGAGCAGTTCCGGTCCAGTGAGTTCGCCTTCGCCGCGGCAGATGATGTCCACCTGGGGAAAGCGCGAGAGAATCTTGTCCTCAACGGCCTTGCTGCCGACGCCGCCGAGGATGAGCGTCCTGTCGGGGTAGCGCTGCCGCAGCGCCTGCATGGCCTGCAGCGTGAACGGCAGCAGGTTGGCCATGCACGAGAGGCCGATGACGGGCGCGGGGTCGCGAAGGAAGTCGAGGAAGACGTCGAGGTCGAAAAGGTCGTTGGACGGGCAGAGCTGGTAATCGCGGAAGTCCACGCTGAAGCCGGCGTCTTCCAGCGCGCGCGTCAGGTACAGACAGCCCAGCGGCACGTGCTTCTCGCGCTCGACCTCTTCGCCGTAGCGCATGAAGAGCATGTTCAGGTTGACGAGCGTGATGTCGGGCATAGTTCACCACAGAGACGCAGAGGCACAGAGAACAGACCATCTACACCACAACACTGCGTTGCAGGCCGTGTCCGGTCACGGCTTGTCCCCCGGCCCCTGCGTCATCGTCGGCCGGTCGTCCGCTTTCGCCTTCTTCGCCCGCTCGGCCTTCGTCAGATCGAAGGGATCCCGTTGAGGCATCGTGCCGGCGATACACATAATTGTAGCCTGCGGCTGCTGCGGCGCGCCACCCGCGTTTCCGCTCTGCGCAGGCCCAGCAGCCGTGTCGGGTTGGCCTGCCGGTCTCGCGGGCTCTGTGCCCTCTGCCTTCGTTTCCGCCTTCGGTGCCTCGCCCGGCGTGTCCGGCTCGCCGCCTTTGGTCGCCGGCGGCCTGTCGGGGCGTTCGCCTTTGATATCCAGCCGCTCGGGCCTGTCAGGTTCGATGCCTTTGGTGCGCGACGGCTGGTCCTGAGGCTGCGGCCGGGGCCGGTCGGGCGCAATGCCGGTCGGCGGACCCGGTCGTTCCCCGCAGCCGGTCAACGCAACGCCGCCCACAACCGCGAGCATCGCGGCAGCAGCGGTGCCAAGGAATACGCGCCGGTGCTGTTCCGCGACCTTCGTCCGCGCGATGATGGCTTCGAGTTGCGCGGCGGGCACGGCGGCCAGCATCAGCGCTTCGGCGGGTTCGAGCTTGAGGCCAATAGTCGCCGCTGCTTCCGCGCGCCTTTCGAGCAGCAGCTTGCGGAACGCGGGATCAACCGCGGCCTTCTTCACGAGCACCTCGAGGCCGCGCGGTATCGCTCCGATGTCCTGCCCGCAGCCCGGCGGCCGGCCGCCGACGATGGTCGTGCGGATCGCCTCTTTCTCCTCGGGTCTGTCGTGGCCAGCCATGGCAATCCCCCAGATTGTAGGGTGAACTTTCCAGTTTGCCCCGGGCACCCCGGCTACTCGCGCGCCCCCGGCCGATCAGGCCGTGCGCCTCCCGGCGGCAGATTCTGCGGCCGGTTTTCAGGCATGCCAAGCCACATGAAGATGGCAGCGACCTCCGCGGGCAGCGCGGCGCGATTGTACTGCCGCGTCTTCCAGGCTTCCCCTTCGCGCCAACTGATAGTGAGGACATCGGCGAGCGCCTTTGCCGCTTGCCCCTCGGGCAGCTTGGGCAGCGTGGCAAGCAGCGCCTTCAGGTTCGGCTCGTTCAGGGGAGCGATGGCGAACGCCATGCCGGACTTGATGAGCTGGCGCTGGCCCTTCGAATCCACCGCCGCGTGCATGGCTTTGGCGGGGAACCAGGTCGTGAACACCACGCAACCGGCGTCCTGCTGCTTCCTGGCTTCTTCGTGTTCCTGCAAGGCGGCCTTCGACGGGTCGTCGCCCGTTGCAGGGCGATCGGGTTTGACGCCGCGGGACGTGGCTTTGCCGTCGTCCTCCGCACGCACCGCACTCAACGCCGCCAGCATCGCCGCCGCTGCCGTCCCCAGGAACGCGCGGCGCTCATACACGCCAACCTTCGTCCGCGCGATGATGGCGTCGAGCTGCGCAGCGGGCACGCTGGCGAGCATCAGCGCTTCGGCCGGTTCAAGCTGCAGTCCGATCTCTTGCGCCGCGCCCGCACGCTTCTGCAACAGCAGGCCCTTGAACGCCGGGTCTACCGACGCTTTCTTGACAAGCACCTCGATGCCGCGCGGGACCGCGCCCACGTCCTGGCCTGATCCCGGCGGGCGTCCGCCGACGATGGTCGTGCGCACGGCGTCCTTCTCCACAGCTCCGTCTCGTTGCGACATGGCGGCACCTCTCAGGAAGGATGTGGCAGTTCTTTAGAGCGCCATCCTAACCTGCGGATTCACAGCTTCCAGAAGAATCCGTGGCTACTTCCGTCCCGTCCCGACAGTGCCCGCGGGCGGCGGGACCTGCAGCGGTTCGCCGGCCTTGAACTCGTCCGCGCCGATGTCAAACGCCCCCTCGCGCTTGCCGCCGTCGTAGTCGTCCGTGAGTCCCTCGACGCTCTGCGCTTTGTCAATCGCGGGGCTGCCGTCGGCGAGATGGCCCGTCGCGTCGCTTTTCGGGTCGTCGTACAGGCTGTGCGCGTCCACGCCGAGCTTCTTCTGCCACTGCTCGAGGCTGCCGGACCATCCGCTCCGGCCATCCTCGAACTTGCCGTTGCCGCCGAAGTAGATGTTGTGGTCCATCACCAGCGTGCCTTCGAGGCCCTTCGGGTAAATCCAGACCAGGTTGCGCTTGCTGCCCACGACCAGGATGTTGTTGACGAACAGCACGTCCTTGCTGGGCCGGTTGTGGTTCTCGATGATCATGAAGCCCGCGCGGTCGTGCGTCGCCACGTTCAGGCAGGTGTTGTTGTAGAACCGCGCGTTCTTCGCGCACCAGGCGGCCATGGCCGCGCCGCGAATGTCCTTGAAGATGCAGTTGCGCACCGTGGCGTCGTAGCTCTCGTACTCGACGGTGCCCCCCGCGTGTTCGCCGGCGACGACGCCGCTGCCCAGCACGTCCTTGTTAAAGCCGATGCGCATGAAGAGGCAGCGTTCGACCAGCAGGCCGCGCGCGCCGCCTTTGGCGTAGATGCCGTTGGTGGCGATGTCGTGGATGAAGCAGTCGGCCACGTGCATGTTGTCGCCGCGGACGTTGTCAATGCCTTCGGCGTTGGCGTTCCAGCCCTGGTCCTGGCCTGACGCGTAGATTTCGCACCCCAGCACCTCGAGTTTGTGCGCGCCGGGCGAACACTTCAGGCAGTCCGCGCCGCTGTCGTGCAGCTTGCAGCCCTCGACGCGGCAGTCCGTGGCGTTGATGTCCACGGCGTGCATCGCGCCGCCGCTGACTTCCAGCCTGCGCAGAATGAGCCCTTTGCCGCCGTGCGTGGTCGTGATGCACGCGGCCGATGCCCCTTTGACCGGGCAGGTGATATGCGCCATCTCGCCCGCCGCGGACTGGATGGTGAGGTTGGCGACGCTAACGCAGACGGGCCCCTGGTACTGGCCGCCCTTCAGCACCAGCACGTCGCCGGCCGCGGCGCTGTTCACGGCGTTCTGGAGCGGCGCGCCGGGCGCAAGGGTTGTCTCCGTGGCCGCGGCGCAAGCGCACCACAGTGTTACGACTACCGCGAGTTGTTCGGTCCAGCTCATACGCTCGCCTCCAAAACTACTGGCCTTCACCTATGTCCCCTCCCTGTCTGATTGCGGTCAACCATGAAACGGGTGACTATCCCTATTTTTTATCGTTCATCCTTCGCCTCTCTGCCAGTGCCACCAGCCTGCACCTCTACACCAATGCCACCCACCCAACGCGCTACAGCAACCACAACAAGAACATCGACCAGACCAAGAAGGGGGTGGTATGCAACATCCACAAGAATATCGCCGTTGGTCTTCGCGTCGTAGGCGTACATGTATGTCACCCACGCAAAAGGGAACCCTCTCGTTCCTTCGCCACCGAAATGCCACTCAATGAGGTTCAACATACCACACACCGTAACTACGACTAGAACCACAATCGCTTTGCGCATAACCAGAAACCAGGGACACTCACCTATCTCCCTTCCCTCCGCAACGCTGCGCCACTGCTTTCGGATACACCTTCCGGCCAGCGTCGTACAGGCGATTCCATTCGACGCCACAAGCACAAGCAGATCGCGTTTTCCGACCGCGGCGCTCATCCGAGCACTCCACTGGCAAACAATACGCTGAGGTTCGGTTGGCCTTTCCAGTCCTTGAGCGCCGGGTGGCTGTTGCCCCGCACAATGTATGTGCCGTGGATCGCGTCTCGCGAGAAAACCAGCACAAGGTCAAGCCGCGAGGCCGCGAGCACCGCGGGGGAATGGGTCGCTACCAACACCTGCCCACCGTGCATCGAGGAGAGGGATTGGAGAACGCTCTCGATGTTGAGGGGGTGAATGCTGGTCTCGGGTTCCTCGATCAGACATATCTGCTGGCCGTTCAATGCGTAGGGAAGGACCGTCAGCGCCAACAAACGGAGCGTTCCGTCCGACAACATCCACGAGGGGACTTCCAGACCATTGCGATAGCGGACCATCAGGTAACGGTGCTTGTCCTCTGGCCGCTCAACGACACGGATGCCTGCCACGTCCGGCAGCGCTGTCTGCAAATGGCGCAACCAGTTGTTGAACCGCTTCGGGGTGCTGGCGCAAAGGCTGGAGACGACCCACGGGAGATTGCCGCCGTCCTCCTCAAGGATAATGCCCTTACCGGGCGGGCTCGGGCGGCGCAGTTTCGCGCTGCTCAGTTCGTAATGCCGCACGCCTTGGCGCAGAAGCCCACGGAGCCACGCGGATGCGGGGAACCGCGCCGGGTTCAGGGCGGAAAGAACGCCCCGGTCTTCGACGGCCTCCACGAGTAGATCATAGGAATTGGCGCCCGGATTGGTCTTCCGGCCCCGACCGTCCCTCCATGAGTTCTCCGCGGTCGCGTCATAGACTCCTGGGCCGAACGGCCGCAACAGCGGCTGCCACTGGGGGGCGTTCACCGGTAGCGCGATAGACCGCGGCGCGGCCGCGGCACCTGCCAGCACGGACGGCTTCGCGAGTGTGCCAGCGTCCACCAGCCGAATCTGCTCTTCCAGGATGCAGGTCTTTCTCGTTCGCGCATCCAGGCTGCTCAGGTCAATCGTCACCTCGTACCTGATCACATCTCTCGGAGCCTGCGGTGGAATTCGGAATTCCTCCGGAACATCCGCCTCGATGGCCAACGCAAACCGGCTGCCCTTCCGACGCCACAGCAGGTCGTAGAAGTTCTCAGTGCGCTCCGATACAGCCGCGTCCAACCCGTCCGAGACCATGCGCCCCAGGAACGCCACGACATCCAGGAACGTCGTCTTCCCGCTGGCATTTGGCCCTACCAGCACGTGGAACGGTCCCAGTGATTGCCGCACGTAGCGGAGGCACCGGAAATTGAGCGCCTCAATGAGCCTGATCATGCCGTGCTCCTGTTCACCCAGCGGTACAACGATGCTATCAAGATACTCGGATGTTCGCGGAACGTCACCATCCTTTCCGCACATAGCCAGTTGCTCGCGGCCCGTGCCGCACAGGCGATTCCATTCGACGCCACAAGCCTGGCGGTGTATGAAATTACGCATGCAAGCATGCGGCGAGGCTCACGCGACAGCACAGAGCGCCGCGCCCGATTCCGGAGAAGGAGGTTCCCACATGGCGACGAAACACGGATTGACACGGCGTGAGTTCCTGGGGCGGGCCACAGCGGCGACCGCGGCCACGGCGGCAGCGGCGGCTTTTCCCACCATCATCCCCGCTTCGGCCCTGGGCGCGGACGGAGCCGTTGCGCCCAGCAACCGCATCACCATCGGCGGCATCGGCGTGGGGGGCATGGGCAGCGGCGACATGGGCAGTTTCCTTGGCGAGAGGGACTGCCAGATTGTGGCCGTCTCCGACGTTGATAAGAACAACGGCAACTCCAACAAGGATCGGATCAACAACCATTACAAGACCAAGGACTGCAAGGTGTACCAGGACTACCGCGAGCTCTTGGCGCGTGACGACATTGACGCCATCTCGCAGGCCTGCCCCGACCACTGGCACGCGGTCGTGGGGATCGCAGCCGCCAAGGCCGGCAAGGATATGTACGGCCAGAAGCCCTTCACGCACGATCTGCGCGAAGGCCGCGCGCTCGTCAACGCCATGAAGCAGTACGGGCGCGTGTGGCAGACCGGAAGCTGGCAGCGCTCCACCGGCGACTTCCGCTTCGCCTCCGAACTGGTGCGCAACGGGCGCGTCGGCAAGATACACACCGTTGAAGTCGGCCTGCCAACCGGCGGGCCGGGCGGCAGCGAACAGTTCTGTGATCCGCCGCCGCAACTGGATTACGACATGTGGATCGGCCCGTCGCCGTGGGCGCCATACTCGAAGGACCGCACGCACTGGAACTGGCGCTGGCAGCTCGACTACGGCGGCGGCCAGATGATGGACTGGATCGGCCACCATGGCGACATCGCGCAGTGGGGCCTGGGCACGGACTACACCGGGCCGGTCGAGTTCGAGGGCAAGGGCGAGTTCCCGACGAAGGGCCTCTATAACGCCGCCACTACCTACAAGATCACCGGCAAGTACGCCAACGGCGTCACGATCATCATCGCCAACGACCGCCAGTTGCCGAAGGGCATGGGGGCGCGCTGGATTGGCGACAAGGGCTGGGTCTTCGTGGACCGCGGGCGTTTCGAGACCGATCCGCCGACGCTGAAGAAGGACGTCATCCGCCCCGACGAGATTAACCTGTACCGCTGTAACAACCACCATCGCAACTTCCTGGACTGCGTGAAATCGCGGCGTCTGACCATCACGCCCGCCGAGGTCGCGCATCGGTCGGCCAGCCTCGGGCACCTCGCCCTCGTCGCGATGCTCGTCGGCCGCAAGCTCAAGTGGGACCCCGAGAAGGAAGAGGTCATCGGCGATCCGACCGCCAACGCGATGCTGGGCCGCGCCAAACGAGAGCCGTGGAGACTGTAGCCATGAGATTGAGCAGGAGTGTTGCGGTTGCGGCGTTCGTCGTGCTGCTGGGCGTTGCGTGCGCGCGCGTGGACGCGGCGGACTACGCCGAGGCCGCCAAGTACACGTTCGGGGCAAGCCGCGAGGCAGTGGCCGCCGTGGAGGCCGAGATTCGCGCTGCGGCGGCGGACCAGTACAAGGACATCGAGGCGAAGCTGCTGGAGGCCCTCAAGGCCCCCGGCGCCACGCCCGACGGCAAGCGGTTCCTGCTGCGCTTCCTGAGCATCGTCGGCTCGGCCAAGTGCGTTCCGGCGGTCGCGGAGTACCTCGCCGACGAGAAGCTCTCGCATCCCGCCCGTATCGCGCTCGAAGCCCTGCCGGACAAGACGGCGGTCGAGGCGCTGCGCAAGGCGCTCGACAAGGCCAAGGGCAAGCAACTCGCCGGCATCGTCACATCGCTCGGCGTGAAGCGCGACGCTGACGCCGCATCGGCCATCGGCAAACTGGTCGGCGACGCGGACCCCGCGGTTGCCGAGAACGCCGTGTACGCGCTGGGTGAGATCGGCACGGAGGACGCCGCCAAGGCCCTCGAAGACGCCGCGGGCAAGGTCCCGGAGGCGTTGCGCCGCTCCGTCGCGAAATCCCGCATCGCTTGCGCCGCGCGGCTGACGGATGCCGGCAAGGGCGACAAGGCCGCGGCGATCTACAAGACCATGCTCGACAAACCGCCTGCGCCCTCCGCGCGCATCGCGGCGCTGCGCGGCCTGATCGCCTCGCTCGACGCCAAGGAAGCCACCAAGCTCATTGTGCAAATGCTTCAGACCGGCGAAGACGCGATGAAGAGCGCCACGCTGGCCGCGTACTCCGGGTCAACGGACAAGGCGCTGAAGGATGCGGTCGCGGCGCAGTTGGCCGACATGGAGCCCCCGGCCCAGGCCGCGCTGCTGGGCGTGTTGGCCGGGCAGCCCGAGGTGAACGCGCGTCCCGGCCTGCTCAAGATCATTGCGAGCGGCAAGAACGAGGCGCTGCGCGCCGCGGCGCTCGAGTGCCTCGCCGTGCACGGCGAAGGCGACGACGTGGGAATGCTGGTGAAACTGGCCGCCAAGGGCGGCGGCGCCGACAGCAAGGCCGCGCGGACGGTGCTGGACAAGCTCGGCAAGGCGAGCGTCAACGACGCGCTCAGCAAGATGCTCGACGGCGCTGAAGCCGCCGAGCGCGCTATCATTCT
>Ga0315282_10016717_pt1 | contig 10693 bp, 9 predicted proteins | sample YL17G07_20_MG_FD_203693 | JGI IMG/M metagenome (GOLD analysis project Ga0315282, IMG submission 203693) | Sediment microbial communities from Yellowstone Lake, YNP, Wyoming, USA - YL17G07_20 | ecosystem: Environmental > Aquatic > Freshwater > Lake > Sediment | place: USA: Wyoming | collected... | reverse complement strand
CAACCTCCTCTATAGTCAAACCAAAGGGCTTAAAACGCTCCTGGAAAAACAGCCCCCGGCTCCCCTTCAGCTGCTCCTCTTTGTTACCTGATTATGAACCAAATAAATTTTTGGGGGAACTCCTGGATGTATGGCCAGTTGACTTAATATCAAATATCTGATATATTAATAAGATCAGCTCCATGCCGGAAAAGCCCGTTCTTCGAGTCAGATCGCTGAAGGAACAGGTTTACGATTATCTCCGGGGACAGATGCAGAAGGGGAAACTCTCGCCCGGCTCGACCCTGGACATGGAGGAAATCTGCCACCGGCTGGGGGTGAGCAAGACTCCCTTGCGGGAGGCGCTCCTCCGGCTCGAAATTGAGGATTTCGTCACCATCCGGCCGCGACGGGCCGTGGTGATCAACGCTCTGACCAGCCGGGAGATCAAAGACATCTATGAAGTGATCGGGGCCTTGGAAGGCTGGGGCCTGGCCGCTTCCTTCGCCGGCCTGAAATCGCCCCAGCTCCGGGCCATGCAGCGGCTGATCGCTCTGATGGCCAAGGCCATGGAGGTGAACGATTTCAACGGCTATTACGAAAAGAACCTTCGGTTCCATAACGTCTATATCGAATCGTGCGGCAACGACAAGCTGATCCGCACCGTCCATACCCTCAAAAAACGTCTTTACGATTTCCCCCGGCCGTCGCGCTTCATAAAGGAATGGGAGGTCGCCTCAATCGCCGAGCATCGGGAACTGCTCCGGCTCATCCGCCTGGGGAAAAAGCGGGAAGCCGTGCGCTTCATTCAGGAGGTCCATTGGTCCTTTCCCGTCCAGGAAAAATACATCCGCCGTTATTATCCGCGAGCCGGCTGGCCGGAGCCCGATAAACGGGCCGGCCTCCGGAAGGGCCGTTGACCATGGTGACCGGCCTCCTCTTCGACATCAAGAGATACGCGCTGCACGACGGCCCGGGCATCCGGACCACGGTATTCTTTAAGGGCTGCCCGCTGCGCTGCGCCTGGTGCCACAACCCCGAAGGCCAGTCGCCTTTTAGCGAGCTCATGGTCAAGCCTTCCCGCTGCCTGGCCGACTGTCACCTCTGTCTGGAGCGCTGCCCCGAGGCGGCCGTGTCCAAGATCGGGAATATTCTGCGAGTCGATCGTCAAAAATGCCGGACCTGCGGCGTTTGCGCCGAAGCCTGTCCGGCCGAGGCCTTGGTTTTAATCGGCCGCCGGGTAACGGCCTCGCAGGCGGCCGCCGAGATTTTCAAGGATGAGGTTTTTTATAGGCGGTCCGGGGGCGGAGTGACATTCTCCGGAGGCGAACCGTTGATGCAGACCAGCTTCCTGGAGGAGCTTTTGGAGGAATGCCGTCGCCGCGAGGTCCATGCCACGCTGGACACTTCAGGGCATGTCCCCTGGCCGTCCCTGGCCAGCGTCCAGTCCAGGGTCCAGCTGTTCCTCTATGACCTGAAGTTGATGGATGAGGACAGGCATAGAGACCTGACCGGAGTAACCAACCTGATCATTCTGGAGAACCTCAAGCGATTGGTCCACAGCGGCAGCCGGGTCGTCGTCCGCCTTCCTCTCATCAAGGGAATCAATGACGATCGCGATAACATCGAAGCCACCGCCGATTTCCTACGCGGGCTGGGGGGAGTGGAGAGGGTGGACCTTCTTTCATATCATGCCCTGGGCCGGGCAAAATATGAGCGGCTGGACCGGCCTCAGCCGGCCGGGGAATATGCGGCCCCCTCCCGGCGGGAATTGGAGCAGATCAAAAACAGGATTCAGGCCTTCGGCCTGGAGGTCCATACCGGAGGCTAAGCCATGAATGACCGAATCCGGGAACTCCGCCGGCAAAGCCTGGAAGCCCGGCCGGTGATATCGGCCGAGAGAGCCCTGCTCATCACCGAGTTCTACCGCGGCCTGGCCGGGCCGATTGATTCCGCCCCGGTCAAGAGGGCCCTGGCCCTCAAGCACCTCCTGGCCCGCAAGAGCCTCTATCTCGGCCCGGGCGAGCTCATCGTCGGCGAAAGAGGGCCCGAACCCAAGGCCACTCCGACCTATCCCGAACTCACCTGCCACAGCCTTCAGGACCTGGACATCCTGAACAGCCGGCCCAAGACACCTTTCTTCGTTTCCCCGGAAACCCGCGCACTCTACCGGGACACGATCATTCCTTTCTGGAAGGGACGCAGCCTTCGGGACAAGATTTTTTCCGAGATGAGCGCACCGTGGACCGAAGCCTACCAGGCCGGCCTCTTCACTGAATTCATGGAGCAGCGAGCTCCGGGCCACACCGTGCTGGACGACAAAATCTACGGCCGCGGGTTAGAAGATTTTCGCCGGGACATCGCCCGGAACCTGGAGCTCCTCGACCCGCTTCGCGATGCGGAAGCCTTGCGGAAAAGGGAGCAATGGCGGGCCATGGATATAGCCGCCCAAGCCCTCATCCTTTATGCCGAACGCTACGCCGGCCTGGCCCGCGATCTGGCCGCCAGCGAAAAAGACCCGAAGCGGAGGGAGGAACTCGGCCGGATCGCCGAGGTCTGCTCCCGGGTGCCCCGTTACGCCCCGCGAAACCTCTGGGAAGCCCTGCAGTACTACTGGTTCGTTCATCTGGGCGTTATCACCGAGTTGAACACCTGGGATTCGTTCAACCCCGGCCGGCTGGACCACCACCTTGATCCCTTCTACCAGAGGGGTCTGGCCGACGGGGCCCTGGACCGGGACAAGGCCAGGGAGCTTCTCCAGGCCTTCTGGATCAAGTTCAACAACCAGCCGGCTCCGCCCAAGGTCGGAGTGACGGCCGAGGAGAGCGCCACCTATACCGATTTCTGCCTGATCAACCTGGGCGGCCTGGCCGAGGACGGAGCGGACGGGGTCAACGAGATGTCCTACCTCCTTCTGGATGTTGTCGAGGAGATGCGCCTCCTGCAGCCCAGCTCCATGGTCCAGATCAGCCGGAAGAACCCGGACAGGTTCCTGAAGCGGGCGCTCCGCATCGTCCGCACCGGATACGGCCAGCCTTCCCTATTCAACGCCGAGGCCATCCTCCAGGAAATGTTGGGCCAGGGCAAATCCCTGAAGGATGCCCGCAGCGGTGGGGCGAGCGGTTGTGTGGAGGCCGGAATCTTCGGCAAGGAGAACTACAACCTGACCGGATATTTCAACCTGCCCAAGGTCCTGGAGATCACCCTCCACGACGGGTTCGACCCGCGCAGCGGAAAAAGGATCGGCCTGGCCACGGGCGGCCCGGAGAGTTTTGCTTCTTTCGACCAGCTTTTTGAGGCCTTCCGCCGGCAGGTCAGGCACTTCGTGGACGTCAAGGTCGCCGGCAACAACATCATCGAGCGCCTCTATGCGGAGCATATGCCGGCGCCCTTCCTGTCCCTGCTTATCGACGACTGCCTGGAGCGCGGCCGGGATTATCATGACGGCGGCGCCCGCTATAACACCTCCTACATCCAGGGCGTCGGGCTGGGAACGCTGAGCGACTCCCTGGCTTCTTTGAAATACCACGTATTCGAACAGAAGACCCTGAGCTTGGGGGAGATGGTCAAAGTATTGCAAGCCGATTTTCAAGGGCAGGAACCCTTGCGCCAGCTTTTGTTGAATAAGACTCCCAAATACGGAAACGACGACGATTACGCCGACGACCTCATGAAAAGAGCCTTCGAGGCCTACTACGAGGCCGTGGAGGGACGGCCCAATACCAAGGGCGGCGCCTACCACATCAACCTGCTGCCCACCACCGTGCACATCTATTTCGGCCGGGTCACCGGCGCCACGGCCGAAGGCCGGAAAGCGGGGGAGCCCCTGTCCGAGGGCATCTCGCCCGTCCAGGGCGCAGACCGTCAGGGTCCCACGGCCGTCATGAAGTCCGCGGCCAAGATGGACCACCTCCGCACCGGCGGAACGCTTCTCAATCAGAAATTCACCCCCCAGCTTTTGGCCGATGAGTCGGGCCTGGACAACCTGGTCCACCTGGTGCGGACTTATTTCCAGATGGACGGCCACCACGTCCAGTTCAATGTGGTCAGCGCCGAGACACTCCGCCAGGCCCAGAAAGATCCGCAGAAATATCGCGACCTGATTGTCCGGGTGGCCGGCTACAGCGACTACTTTGTGGACCTCGGAGAAACGCTCCAGAACGAGATCATCCGCCGCACCGAGCACGATTCTTTCTGAGTTGAATTCCTCACTCTTATTTGATATATAAATAGGCGAGCGCTGATTTCTCAAACAAGGAGCCGAATATGTTCGAGGCCAACGTCTATCGCCGGCGCCGGCGTCTTCTGGGCCAAAAGGTCGGAAGCGGGCTGATCTTGTTCCTGGGCAACGAGGAAGTGCCCATGAACTATCCGGCCAATACCTACCATTTCCGTCAGGACAGCTCCTTCCTTTACTTTTTCGGCCTCGACACTCCGGGCTTGGCCGCGGTCGTGGACGTGGACGAAAACAAAGTCACTCTCTTCGGCGATGACATCGGCCTGGAGGATATCATCTGGATGGGGTATCTGCCCAGGCTCAAGGAGCGGGCCAGGCCGGCCGGCGTCACTCATACGGCGCCCTCCGTCAAGTTGGAGGAAATAGTCCGGCGGGCCCGGTCCAAGGGCCGGGAGGTGCATTTTCTCCCCCCCTACCGGCCGGAGGCCAAAGCCAGATTGTCCCGGCTGCTGGGCATCTCGCCCGGCAACCTTAAAGCCAAATCTTCGCCGGACCTGATCCGGGCCGTGGTCAGCCAGAGAATCATCAAATCAGCGCTGGAGGTCCGGGAGATTGAGAAGGCCCTGGCCGTCTCCCGCCGGATGTACTTAACCGCTATGAAAATGATCAAACCGGGCATCCTGGAGCAGGAAGTGGCCGGCCGGATGGACGGCCTGGCCTTGGCCGGCGGCGCCGGCACGGCCTTTCCCACCATCCTGACCGTAAACGGTCAGATCCTGCACAATCATGATCACAGCCATGTCATGAGAAAGGGCCGGCTCGTGGTCGTGGATTCCGGGGCGGAGTCCAAGAGCCATTACGCTTCGGACATCACCCGCACCCTGCCGGTCAGCGGAAAGTTCACCACCCGGCAGCGGGAGGTCTATGAAATCGTGCTGGCCGCCCAGGAGACGGCCATCGCCGCCATGAAGCCGGGCGTCATGTACCGGGACGTCCACCTTAAGGCCGCCCGCCTCATGGCCTCCGGGCTCAAGGAAATCGGGTTGATGAAGGGCGACCCGGCGGAGGCCGTGGCCGCCGGAGCGCAGGCCCTGTTCTTCCCTCATGGCCTCGGCCATTCCCTGGGTCTGGATGTTCACGACATGGAAAACTTGGGCGAAAACTACGTCGGCTACGATGACAAAACCAAGCGCAGCGAACAGTTCGGCTTGGCCTATCTCCGTTTCGCCCTTGAGCTCCGGCCCGGCCAGGTGATGACCGTAGAGCCGGGGATTTACTTCATTCCCGCCCTGGTGGCTCAATGGAAGAAGGCCAAGAAGAACACCGGGTTCGTCAACTTTATCAAGGTGGAAACCTATCTGGATTTCGGCGGAATTCGCATCGAGGATAATATTCTCATCACTTCCGGAGGCCGCCGCGTGCTGGGCGATCCCATTCCCAAGAAGGTTAAGGACATCGAACGCGTTATGGCCTGACCGTCGGCTGCCGATGAAGATCGCCCTGGTCCAACAGCATGCCTCTCTGGACAGGGAGGCCAACTTGGCTCGGGGGATTGAGGCTTTCCGGCGAGCTGCTGAAAAAGGGGCCCGGCTGGTGGCCTACCCGGAATTGGCCTTTGTCCGGTTCCTGCCCCAGCATCGCGCGTCCCTCCGCCGCCTGGCCTGGGCCGAGCCCATTCCCGGCCCCACCACGGAAGCCTTTGCCCCTCTCTGCCGTTGCTATCGGGCGGCGGCCGTGCTCAATGTTTTTGAGCGGTCCGGCCGAAGAACGTTCGATTCCTCGCCGGTGATCGACACCGACGGCCGCCTCCTGGGCGTGACCCGCATGATGCATATCATGGATGGGCCGGGGTTCTATGAGAAAGGCTATTATGCGCCCGGCCCTTCGCGTCCGCTCGTCCATCGCACCCGCCTGGGCCGGGTGGGCGTGGCCATTTGCTATGACCGACATTTTCCCGAATATATGCGCGCCCTGGGCCTCCAAGGGGCCGACATCGTCGTTGTTCCTCAGGCCGGGGTGCTGGGCGAGTGGGGAGAGGGGGTCTTCGAGGCCGAGCTTCAAGCGGCCGCCCTGCAGAACGGCTATTACGGCGCCCTGGTCAACCGCGTCGGCCGCGAGGAAGTGGACCATTTCGCCGGCGAATCCTATGTGGTGGACCCCGGAGGCCGGGTGATCGCCCGGGCCCCCCGAGACAGGGATTTTCTTCTTCTGGCCGAAGTGGATTTTAAAATAAACAGGAATTCTCCAGCCCGGCGTCATTTCCTGCGCGACCGGCGGCCGGCGATTTACCGCCGGCTCGGCTTCTGAGACCGGCCCCCGCTCAGCGAGTCATATTCAACCGGCCATAGCCGAACTGAGTGTCAGGCCCGGCCGGCCCCAGGTCCACAGCCCTGCTTTTTAAAAGGTAAAAAATATCCTGGGCGCTGTAAGGCGTTTTGCTCAACAGCAGGGCAAAAACGCCGGCGACATGGGGGGCCGAGGCGGACGTGCCGTAGAAGTTGCGCGTGCCGTAGGTCCTGGTCGAAACGCCCGAGGGGGCGGCGAATATCGGCTTGAGACGGCCGTCGTGGGTCGGGCCGCGGGAACTGTAGTAGTGATAGGAATCGTCCGACCAGTCCGTGGCGCCCGCGGTCACATTAGAGATTGAGTCGGCCGGCACGGAGATGCTTCCTTCGGGAACGTTGTACTCGCAGGGCACGCTGCTGCTGCGGTCGAGGAACAATTCCAGCTTGCAGTTCCGGGTGGCGCCGGCTTTGTAGATGGCCACAGCCCATTTGGTACTCACCGGGTCTTGGTAATAATAAAGCTCCTCGACCGGCCATTGCCATCCGTTCTGCGATCCGATAGAACGGGCCACAAACTCCCAAGTATTAAGCGCGCTGTTCCACTTGTAGAGATAGAGGTCGTAGTCCTGGTTGGAGCCGCTGTAGTCGAAGCCGCTCCAGATGCCCCAGTCGTCCCAGTTGAGGAAGACACCCAGGGGGGAATTGGCCGGGACGTCGAACTCCAGGAGTTCGTCGGTCCCCGAGAAGTTGTTCCAGCCGTCGCCGTCCGGATCGGAGAAGGTCCCCTCCCAGTGGTCGATGGCGTAGTTCCCGGCCGAGCCGGCCCACATGATCCCGGCGGCCGCGGCGGCCTCCACATCATCGCAAATAGGGCCGGTGCCGTCCCCGGCGCCGGCGTTGAACCAGCCCATGGAGTAGGAGATGACCTGGATATTCTGATTGACCAGCCAGTTGACGGCCCGGGCCTGGTCGAGGTTGTTGGCGAAATTAACCAGATAGAGTTGGGCATCGGGGGCCAGGTCATGGACAATCTCGGCGCAGGCCGCGCCGTGCTCCGAGCCGGCCTCGATATCGCCGTCGGACCGGAAAGACCGGACAGTCACCTTGTCCTGGGGGGGAAGCTCGTTCCCCAGCAGGGATTTGTATCCCTTGAACCCGCCGTCCAGGATGCAGACCTTGACCGGGTCGCTGCCATGGAAGGAGGGCTGGTTCTGCCATATCTCCGCACCCACCCGCTGGACACCCTCGCTGATGACTGCCTGAGGAACGGGCCGGAGAGGGGAGCGGACATAGCGCAGGCTGGGCGAAAGGAACAGGGAATCGAGGGCGGAATAGGGGATGACCGCCTCGACCCATCCTCGGTTCGAGCTCAGCACCCGTCCTCCCAGATGCTCAATATTGAGTTGAAGGGCCAGGGCCGCCGTATCGGCCAGCTGAGAATTCATGGCCTGGCCGTCGGCGGCCAGGGCCGGCCGGCCCTCGGCCAGGATCTCGACGCCGTCCGTCCCGACATCCATCCGCCTCTGTTGAGCCAGGTTGCGGGCGGCCTCCAGCCCGAACTTTCGGTAGGTTTGGCTGAGTTCGGCCAGAAAGGAATCGGCCTGGGGATTTTTAAGGAGAGGAGGGTCGGGGTTAGGAGGCAGGTCGACCTGGGTCCAGGCCGTCTGTTGGAGGCGGAGGGAAGGGGGGAACAGAATCATGAACCCGGCCAGGCCGAGCGCCATGAGCCAGGAGAAAGAGGTCTTGACTGTCTTCATGTGATCCCTCGCTGAATTAAAAGAGGAAGCGCAGTCCGCAGCCGGCGACGATGGCGTTTAAATCCACCTTGTCTATCGTGCCGCTGGCCCGGATTCCGCTGACCGTATCGGCCAGGCTCCATTCACCCTTGGCCTGACTGAGCCTGTAGAGTCCGAAGGCCTCCACCGCCAACTTTGGGGAGAGCAGGATTTCAAGCCCGGCCCCCGCTTGGAGCAGGGCGGACGATTCGCATGTTTCGCTGACCTCAAAGCCGAGGTCCTTGAAATTGTTGACCATGGTCGCATCCAGCTTCATGATGTTGAAGGCGGTGCCGCCTCCCACCGTAAGGAAAGGAACGAGCGGCATATTCTTAAGGGGCAGACGGAAACGGATGTTCATCAAAACCGGGACATGGTAAAGCCGGCCCTGGCTCAAGCCCAGAGGCTGGCTCTCGGTGGGGACAGCGGAGAAAGCGCCTTCTATCTCCAGCGCCATATAAGGGGAGAATTCCAGGACAAGCGCGGCCCCGCCGGCCAGGTGCTGGCCATGAGCTTTGTCCGAAGGAAAGACATATCCGCCCGTGAGAGAAAGCCCCACGGCCAGGCCTTCCCCGCCGCTTTGCCCGGGAGACAGGCGCGGAAAGGCCAGCATTATCAAAACAAGCAAGCCTGCGGTGCAAGACCCCATTTTCAGTCGGCTTGTCATCATTCCTCCTTCAAAAGATAGGCTATCCGCGGCATGTGCTGCAGGATTTGGTGGAGCAGGCGTTGCAGGAGCTGGAGGAGCTGACCAGGCGGTTCGACCCGCCGCCGATTCCGAAGGAGGACAGAAGCTTCCGGATATCCGAGCTCTGACAGGACTTGCAGCGAACGGCCCTCTCCCCGTCCAGGCGGACGAGCGCTTCGAAGCGGCAGCCGCATTGACGGCAGACAAATTCATACAGCGGCATGACATGTCATTTTACTAAAATGGGGGACACAATACCAATTCACCCTTTTTTAAGGGCGATGGCTTCGATCTCGACCCGGACGTCCCTGGGCAGACGGGCGACTTGGACGGCGGCCCGGGCCGGAAAGGGGGCTTGAAAGAATTCTTGATAGACGGCGTTCATCTTGCTGAAGTCGTTCATGTCCTGGAGGAAGACGGTGGCCTTGACCACATCATTCAGGGAGCTTCCGGCCGCTTCCAGCACGGCGCCCAGGTTCTGCAGGGCCTGCCTTGTCTGCTCTTCGATAGTCCCCGTGTTGAGATCGCCGGTGGCGGGGATGATAGGGATCTGGCCCGAAGCGAAGATAAACCCGTTGGCCACGATGGCCTGGGAATAGGGCCCGATGGCCTTGGGGGCTTTGTCGGTCTTAACCTCTTTTTTCATGTTTTCACTCCTTTCCTTCTGAGCGAACAAGACAGGCGAGAAGACGGCCAGACCTCCCAGGGCGGCCAGGGCTTTTCTGCGTTCCATGCTTGTTCCTCCTCTCCAAGGGGCTGTCGGACCTCAGCCGCCGGCCTGCTTTCCTCTCAGGGGAGGGGTCCGGAATTCGCGCCTCAAGAAAGCACCAAGATCTTGACGGCGGGGCTTTCCAATTCTCTATCCCCGGCCCGGGCCGTGATTTTGATGGTATAGGGACCGGGCCTCAGGCTCCAGGAAAATGTATAGGGGAAACCGCTTGAACCGACCTTCCGGCCGTTGACCCACCACTCCACGGCGGCGATTCCTAAATTTTCAGGCACTCGGGCCCTGAGCCGGATGGATTGATAGTCCCGGCGCAGGACGGGGTCGAGCTTGAAGATATCGCCCTCCTGGGGAAAAAGGACCCTCAGAGAGCGAGTCGGAAACTGTGACGGCCGGCCCCTTTCCTTGGCCGGGGACGACACGGCCCGGCGGTCGTGATTCAGCGGACAATACTCGCTCGGCTCGCTGCCGCTGATATAGACCTCTTCCATCCGGCCTGGACAGCGGTCAGTGGGAATCATTCCGGACAGAGGACAGATCTCCTTGCGGACAAGCCCCGGCGGCTCAGCGAACTCCCCGGACGGACCTTGACCCTCAAGCACAAGCATGATGTCGTGGAACAGAGGCCCACAGCCGGTGACCCCGGAGACACCGTTCATCGGCCGGCCATCGAAATTCCCCACCCAAACACCGACCGTATGGCGCGGCGTATAGCCGACCGTCCAGTTGTCTCGGTAGTCTTTTGAGGTTCCGGTCTTAACCGCCGTGGGGAAAGGAAGGTTGAGGGGCGAGAGATAGCCGAAGGAAGGGATGCGGGCATCCCTGTCGGATAGAATATCGGTGATAAGGAAGGCCACCTGGGGGGAAAAGACCCTGGCTTCGATACGGGGCTCGTCCCTCTCTCCGAGAAGGACTCTTTCCCGGCGGAACAAGCCGCCGCGGGCCAAGGCGGCGTAGGCCCGGGTGAGCTCCAGGAGGGTCACCTCTCCATTTCCCAAGGTAAGGCCCAGGCCATAGTAGCCGGCCTCTTTTCGCAGGCTGTCGAAGCCCAGATCCTTGAGCCGG
>Ga0315282_10016716_pt1 | contig 10694 bp, 8 predicted proteins | sample YL17G07_20_MG_FD_203693 | JGI IMG/M metagenome (GOLD analysis project Ga0315282, IMG submission 203693) | Sediment microbial communities from Yellowstone Lake, YNP, Wyoming, USA - YL17G07_20 | ecosystem: Environmental > Aquatic > Freshwater > Lake > Sediment | place: USA: Wyoming | collected... | reverse complement strand
CTTGAGGATATCTTGGTCGGACTTGTAAAGAATGCCGTCGAGAATACCCCTGATGAGGGAATGATCCGGGTTGTTCTGGAACAGAAAGCTCAGTGGGTACAAATCAAGGTCCAGGATTTCGGCATTGGGATAACCATAGAGAACCAGAGGCACCTTTTCGATGGCCTATTTCATACGCTTGACACCGAACTTTATACCTCTAAGAAACCTTATGATTTCGGTGCAGGGGGTAAAGGTCTCGACCTTCTGAGAATAAAAACCCATGCGCAGCGTCTTGGTTTCGATATATCGGTGGGAAGTCAACGTTGCACCTACCTTCCAACCGATAGAGATCTCTGCCCTGGAAAAATCTCAGCCTGCCCTCACTGCAAAACCCGCGAGGATTGCTCTAGATCCGGAGGAACTACCTTTTGCATTTCAATTCGAATACCGGAAAAATCTCAATCCTAAAACCTAAAGAGATTATTGAAAGGGAACAGCTGTGACAATAGCAATTTTGATGACGTCGCTTTCCTCATCTTTTGGAGCTTAGGACAATCGCCTCAATTTCAATCTCCGCATCTCGGGGAAGCCTGGCGACTTCAACCGTCGACCTGGCGGGTGGAGAAGACGGAAAGTAAGTCGCGTATACTTCATTCACCTGACTGAAATTTCCCATATCCTTCAGAAAAATGGTGACCTTGACCACATCCTCCATTCCCAGGTTTTGAGATTCCAATACGCCTTTGAGATTTTCTAACACTCTCCGCGCCTGTTCACGGATAGTTCCTTTCACCAATTCTCCACTGGCAGGATCGAGGGGAATCTGTCCCGAGAGAAAGAGAAAACTCCCCGCCTGAATCGCCTGAGAATAAGGTCCAATCGCCTTGGGAGCCTTCTCTGTTTGGATCACCTTTTTCTTCATGTTTTACCCTCCTGTCTCTCTTAGGTTCCCACGGAACGGAAACATTCCGATTTCAAATCCCAATTCACAAATTCCAAATCCCAGATAATTTCCAATTTTCCAAATAACAAATTCTAAACTGTTTCGATCATTAGAACTTGGAATTTTGAATTTATTTGGTATTTGGTGCTTGGAATTTGGTGCTTCTTTTGCCACCTATCTAATCGTCCCATTTTTCAGCTGCCAAAAGGTCACAGAGTTCTGAGGCATCCCTTAGGATATAATCCGCTCCTGCTTTCTCAAACTCCTGTTTCTTCACCCTACCTGTCAACACCCCGACGGTCCTCATTCCTACCCGTTTGCCTGCCTGAATATCAATGGGATGATCACCAACCATCACAGTTTCTTCCCCAGTAACATGAAGTGCTTTCAGGACAGAGGTCAACTGTTCCGGATGGGGTTTAACTCTTTTAATCAAATCCCTTGGAACAAACACATCACAAAACGCCTCAATATCGGGAACGACCTTCCGAACAGCCTCCTCACAATTTCGAGTCACGATGCCGACTTTTAATCCTCTGCCTCTTAGAGATTCCAATGCCGCCTCTACGCCCGGAAGCAGCTTCCCTTCTTCCGCCGCCTTGAGCTCAACCTCATGGAGGATCTGATGAGCTTCTTGATAGAATGTTTCAGCAGCGGCAGGATTCTTTTGGTTCAGAATTTGAACGACCTCATCAATGATTTCTAAAAGATATCTCTCTTCAATCTTTTCTTCATTCACACCATATTCTCTCATCAGTTCGAATACCTGCTCCCTCATCTCGGAAAAATCGATATTCAGGACAGCCAGCGTCCCATCAAAGTCGAAGACAACTGCACGAATCCTGCGGAGCACATCGCTTTTCTCGGAGACATCCATAGTATCCCTATTGAACACTTCTCAATTAGAATATTGGAATGATGGAGAAGTAAAAGGTTAAGGCTGAGGTGTCATCCTGAGCAAGGCGAAGGATCTCTGAGATTCTTCACTTCGCCCAGTACACCATGCGGTGCAGGGCTTCGTTCAGAATGACATTCCTCAACCTGATGGTATTCCATCGAGTATTCCATCATTCCATTACCCCTCACCCCTGCCCTCTCCCCATGGAGGAGAGAGGAGGGTGAGGGGGTTTTCTTAGGTCAAGATCCGTAATCCCCATGCAATAGAGAACCCCCTTCATATGGTTTCGGGTGATCGTACCATCGGCAACCTTTTTGAGAATTTCCTTTGCATTGAAAGCAATCCCAAGTCCTGCATTGGCCACCATGATTCGATCATTCGACCCATCCCCCACTGCGACAGCCTCATCCCGGGTAATCCCTTCTTTGAGGCAAATCTCATCCATGATTTGGGCCTTTCGATGGGCATCGATAATCCTTCCCTGAATCCTCCCGGTCAGCCTGCCTTTTTTTACCTCGAGCTTATTCCCAAAGGCATAATCGAACCCCAGCCTCTTTTTTAAAATATCAGTGAAGTAACTGAACCCTCCGCTGATCAGTCCTACTTTGAATCCCATTTCCTTCAAGGCCGAGATGAGCTCTTCACTTCCCTTAGTCAGCTTAAGCGTTTTGGCCAGAGGTTCTAAACTGCGGATCGTCAATCCTTTTAAGAGAGAAACTCGAGTTCGGAGGGATTGAGCATAATCAATCTTTCCCCTCATTCCCCTCTCAGTAATTGCGGCCACCTTCTCTCCCACTCCGGCCAACTTCGCCACTTCGTCGACAATCTCGCCATCCACAATCGTGGAATCCATATCAAAAACGATCACCTTTTTCCGTTTCTTGAAGGTGGACTCGGGCTGAACAATGATATCCATACCGGTTCTTCTGGCCACTTCTGTGAAGTCATCCCGGAGAAGTGATAAATTTGCATCCCGGAGATCAATCCACATCTCCATTCCCAAGAATTCACCTCTTGCGATCATCTTGATTCGTTCGATATTGCAATGATGTTCGGCCAATGTGGAGGAAACAGCGGCGACGACCCCAGGCCGGTCCGATCCGACGATGGTGAGCACATAAGGCTTTTTTGTTTCCGCCAATCTCAACCCTTTAAATTCATGAAGAGGAGTGAGGGTGATATTCATCCCCCGTTTTGATGCCAACCGGTGGAGATCCTTCCGGAGCTGACCCTGCCGAAATCGGGGACGAAGGGGTTGAAGAAGAAGGACCATGGTAAACTGTGAATGGATAACCGTCTGCTCGATATCAATGATGTTCAATCCTTTTCTAAAGAGAAACTGGGTCACTTCTGAGACAAGCCCTACCTGGTCTTCTCCGATCACCGACACGACAAGGAGGTCTTCCCTTTTCGAAAGAGATTGGATTAACATGATTGTAAATCTCCGATCCAATCTTAAATATCCTAAAAATGAGTGGCCGTCAACGATTTTACCCATCTATTCTTATCCAAATAACCTTGAATGGAAGAGCGAGATTTGGTATGAAATGAAGAGTGGGAGGATAAACAAGATGGTATCATTAAAAGAGAGGATCCGGGTCGCCTCAGGTGAGGGAACGGTTGATCTCCTCATCAAAAACGGAAGAGTCGTGAATGTCTTCTCGGGTCAGATTGAGCGAAAAGACGTGGCCATTTTTGACGGGAGGATTGCGGGCCTTGGAGATTATCCAGCGAAAAAAATAGTTGATGTCAAGGGAGACTTTCTCTGCCCGGGATTGATTGATGGTCATCTCCATATTGAATCGAGCATGGTGACCATCCCTCAGTTTGCCAGAGCCGTCCTCCCTAATGGGACAACGAGCGTTATTATCGACCCCCACGAAATCGCCAACGTCATGGGTTTAAGGGGCATCCGTTTCATGGCAGAATCTGCAAGAGGCATTCCTCTCAATGTCTTTATGATGGCACCCTCCTGCGTCCCCGCAACCAATATGGAAACCTCTGGAGCTGTTTTACGAGCCACTGAGATCAAATCCCTTCTGAAAGAACCCTGGGTTATTGGGCTGGCAGAGATGATGAACTTTCCGGGTGTGATCTACAGGGATCCGGAGGTTCTCAAAAAGATCGAACAGGCAAAGGGGAAACGCATCGACGGCCATGCTCCCTTGCTCTCAGGAAAGGCATTGAACGCCTATCTCACAGCAGGAATTCGATCCGATCATGAGTGTACCACTCTAAAAGAGGCAAGAGAGAAATTGGCGAACGGCATGTGGGTCATGATCCGGGAAGGAAGCACAGCAAGAAATCTAAAAGACCTCCTCCCTTTGGTCACCCCGAAGAACTCAAGGCGTCTTCTCTTTGTAACGGATGACCGCCATCCGAAAGAATTAGTTGAGGAGGGACACATCAATTCAATTGTCAAAAGGGCGATCAAGTTAGGGACCGATCCCATTCTGGCCATTCAGATGGCCACCCTTAACCCTGCGGAATACTTCAGACTCGATGACCTTGGCGCGATTGCACCCGGCTACCGGGCTGACATCATCACCTTCGATCACCTTGGAAGATTTCAAATCAAGAAGGTTTTCAAGGATGGCGTATTGGTGGCAGAAGATGGGAAGATGATTTCCCGACCTATCGGAATTTCGTCCTTTTTGAAAAAGGGTGTTCAGAGTTCAGTCCGAATTAAGGATATCAAAAGTGACACATTCGTGATTCGAAGTAATCAACTTCTGGCCAAAGTCATCCAGCTGATTCCTGATCAAATTGTCACCAAAAAAGTGATGAAGAAGATCGTTCTAAAGGATGGCGTGGCCCTTCCTAATCTGAAAGAAGATATTCTCAAGATTGCGGTCATGGAACGTCACCGGGCGACCGGAAATGTTGGCCTTGGCTTTGTTCAGGGGTTTGGTCTTAAAAGAGGTGCCATTGGCTCTTCCGTGGCTCACGATTCTCACAATCTTGTCACCGTTGGGACGAATGACGAAGATATGCTAAAAGCGGTGATTACGATTAAAAAGATGGGAGGAGGACTGGCAGTGGTTTCAGAGGGAAAGGTTCTGGCTTCCCTCCCATTGCCAATTGCAGGTCTGATGACCGATGCTCCTGTCACCCGGGTCAATCATCAGTTAGAAGCTCTTCTTGAGGCAGCAAATTCACTCGGATGCAAGTTGTCCGACCCCCTTATGACCCTTTCTTTCATCTCTCTGCCCGTCATCCCGGAGCTGAAGATTACAGATAAAGGCTTGGTGGACGTAAACAAATTTAAAATTGTGCCTCTGTTTGGAGAAGACTGATTCTAACCAGTACGCAGAAAGCAGTAAGCAGTAGGCAGAAACAGAAAAGCAACTCTTTTGGGTCTCCTTCTGCTTACTGCCCTCTGCCTACTGCCTACTAAGGAGGATTTCGAGATGGACTGGGATCATCTTTTAGAAGAAGCGACTCGTTATCTTCAGGAATACATTCGAATCCAAACCGTCAACCCACCGGGGAATGAGATTGAGGGGGCAAAATTTTTCAAGAAGATATTTGAGAAGGAATCTATCCCCTACCAGATCTTTGAACCCTCTCCGGGTCGGGGTAGCATCCTCGCCACCTTAAGGGGAAGTGGGGAGAAAAAATCTGTCCTCCTTCTCAGCCATATCGATGTTGTCCCGGCTGAAAAGGGGCGCTGGGAGGTCGATCCTTTCGCAGGCGTCATTAAAGATGGGTACCTCTATGGCCGTGGGACCCTTGATGACAAGTTTATGGGAATCATTGAGATGATGGCCGTCCTGATTCTGAAGCACGAGGGGATTCCTTTAAAAAGAGATATTCTCTTTTTTGCAACAGCCGATGAGGAGATGGGTGGAGGCTTGGGAGTCAAGTGGGGAATGGAAAATATCCCTGCTCTGGGAAAGTCGGAATTCGCTCTTAATGAAGGGGGTTTTGTCCTGATCAACGAGGCTGGCGTAGCCGGACGATATGAAATGTCAAATGGCCAGAAAGTTATTTTCCAACTCCAGTTAAAGACCGAGGGAACTTCGGGCCACGCTTCTATGCCCACTCCTGATAATCCCAATGTGAAACTCCTCCGTGCCCTTGGAGAGGTCACGAAATGGGAGACCCCTTTCAAAATTCTTCCGATGGTGAAAGAGTATTTTTCAAAGATCGCTCCCAAACAGTCGCCTGAGGATAGACCCTTTTACGAGGATATTGAAAAAGCTCTCAACAATCCCACTTTTGCCAAGAAGTTAACATCCAATCCCATCTATAATGCCATGGTGAGGGATACGGTCGTCCTCACTGTTCTTCAAGGCGGAAGCAAGGCCAATGTCATTCCGTCTGAATCTTCGGCAACCTTTGACTGCCGTCTCATCCCTGGAACATCCAAAGAAGATTTTTTAAAAGAGATCAAAAGGAGATTGGGAGAGGGAGTTGAGATCAAAGCGCTAGCCGAAAGCCAATCCATTCTGCCTTCCCCTCTGGATACCGATCTCTATAAGGCCATTCAAAAGTTTGCCACCCAGAATGATCCGGGATGCCCGGTCGTTCCCCTACTTCTTCCCGGAGCCACAGACAGTCGCTTTCTAAGAGACAAAGGGATTATTGCTTACGATTTCTGTCCTTTCAGATTGACGGAAAAGGATCTCTTGAAAGTACACGGAAATAATGAAAGGGTTGCGTTGGAAAATTTGAGATTTGGAACGAGGATGATGGTGGAGATCCTTAAAGAGATTGCTGCATGACTTTTGGTTTGAGGTTTGAGGTTTGAGGTTAAAGGTTGGAGGCAAATTACTTCCGAAACAAAGTAAACAATAACGTGAGGACAATGCTGATGATAATGGAGGTGGTGATCGGGAAGTAAAAAGTGAACTTCTCTTTCTTGATGATGATGTCACCCGGGAGCTTACCAATCCATGGAATCTTCTCGCCAATCAAGAGCAAAACCCCGACAGCGATAATAAAAACCCCAACAAGAATGAGCATTTTTCCCAGAGCACCGAAACCGAACATATAACTCGCCTCTAGATTAAATCCAAATGCCAAATTTCAAATGTCAAATGAATGACAAATGACTAAATGTCGAAATTTTTCTTCTTCTTTGATAAAAGGATTGCGGAAAAGATGAGTGTCAATTCTTGAGCCTCTTGCCACAACCGGCGGCATTCCATCTTCTTTTGTGGATTTGCCTTACTAATCATCCTCAGCCAGTGCTTCGTTTCCTTGGCTTCTTTTTTGCAAATTGCGATCTTATGCCTAAAGTCCTTCTTGGATTCTGCTCCGTCCGCTTCCATATAATTCGCGCCGATACTTGTACCGGCATCTACTAATTGGCCAATGAGCGGTCGATTAATTTCATTTCTCTCAAGAGTCTTTGCAAATTCAATGATAGCTTCACCGAATCTACTGATCCTTTCTTCTAAGTCAAATACTTTTCCGTTTGGATTTTGGATTTCATTTGAACTTTGAACTTTATTTGACATTTGAACTTTTTCATTTGAAATTTTGTTTGATTTCGCAAATCTTTCTTTTTCGCTATAGACACACCCACAGTATTGCTGGCGGTAGAGTCCCATTGCCTTTGAGACTTCCACTCCCCTCTTCCACCCCTGCCGGAAATCTTCATAATAGAATGGGATCTCAACTTCCTTGGCAATGCGTTCCCCGGTTTCTTTAATCAATTGATGATTCTGATGGCTGCTTTGAAGAAGGGTCGTTGAAAATTGGTTGAACCCTCTCTTCTTTGCCTCCCGGGCCGTGGCTTCGAGCCGGACCGAATAGCAATATGGGCATCTCTCCTCAGGTTTCTGCGAGACATTTCTCAAAAATTCCTCAAGAAGATACTCATCCCGATAAACCACTTCCACCCCGGCCTTTTCCGAGTACTGTTTCAATGCCTCCAGCCTCTTTTGATATTCCTGGTAGGGGTGGATATTGGGGTTGAAAAAGTACCCTACAACTTCATGCCCTTTTTCTCTTATTTGTTCAAAAGGATAGATGCCGCAGTTGGCACAACAGAGATGAAGGAGGATCTTCATTTAGTTCGCAGCAAGCTTCTTCTTGTCCGATTCTTTTCTCCGCGGGACTTTTAATTCTTTTTCCACCTGCAAGATTCTTTCCGTTGTCTTAAAAACGGTATCCGGGTTGAGGGACATGCTGTCGATGCCACACCGGACTAAAAACTCAGCAAATTCCGGATAGTCACTGGGAGCCTGTCCACAGATGCCGATCTTTTTACCATTCTTCTTTGCACTTTCAATGACCCATTGAACCATCCGTTTTACAGAGGGATCCCTTTCATCAAAAACATGGGAGACCCTTTCTGAGTCCCGGTCCAGGCCTAATACCAATTGAGTCAGGTCATTGGAGCCGATGGAGAAACCGTCAAAAACCTCGCTGAATTCATCTGCCATGATCACATTACTGGGAACTTCGCACATCATATAGATTTCGAGGTCATTTTGCCCTTGGACCAAACCATATTTTCTCATCTGGGCGACCACTAACCTCCCCTCCTCCACCGTTCGGACAAAGGGAATCATCAATTTTACATTGGTCAGTCCCATCTCATCCCGGACCTTCTTCATGGCGAGGCATTCCAGTCCAAACCCCTCTTGGTAGGATTCATCATAATAACGGCACGCCCCTCGAAATCCAATCATCGGGTTGTCTTCCACAGGCTCAAACTCACTTCCTCCGATGAGATTGGCATACTCGTTGCTCTTGAAATCGCTCATTCGGACAATCACATCTTTAGGGTAAAAGGCTGCAGCAATCTTCGCTACTCCCTGGGCCAGCCGATCAATAAAGAAAAGCCTCTTGTCTTCATAACCGGCGGTTAACTGTTCAATCTCCTTTTTGATATGTTCATCTCCTATATCGTCGAATTGGATGAGGGCCATCGGGTGGATTCGAATCACATTATTAATAATAAATTCGAGCCTGGCCAAACCTACTCCATCATTAGGAATGAAGGAGAGATGGAAGGCGTTATCCGGATTCCCTACATTCATCATGATCTTCGTCTGAGGCCTTTCCAGGTGCTCCATATCGAAGCGCTTCACTTCAAAGTCGAGGATCCCTTCGTAAACCAGACCGGTCTCCCCTTCTGCGCAACAGACCGTGGCACTCCGGTAATCTCTTAGAATCTCACTTCCGTTTCCCGTCCCGACCACACAGGGAATACCCAGTTCACGACTGATGATGGCCGCATGGCAGGTCCTGCCCCCACGGTCTGTGACGATCCCAGAGGCTTTCTTCATGACAGGCTCCCAATCCGGGTCCGTCATCTGGGTTACTAATATTTCACCCTTCTTAAATTTCTCAATCTCTCTTGCGCTGGAGAGGACATTGACAGGCCCTGCCCCAATCTTTTCCCCCACGCTCCTCCCCTGAACCAGAACCTTTCCTCTCTCTTTCAAAGCATAGGTCTCTAAAACATTCTTTTCTCGTTGGGATTTTACCGTTTCCGGTCTTGCCTGAAGGATGAAGAGTTGCCCGGTGATCCCGTCCTTTGCCCATTCAATATCCATGGGCATCTCGGTACCCGCTTTTTTCGAATAGTGCTCTTCGATCTTCACTCCCCATTGGGCCAGTTGAATAATCTCCTCATCACCCAGAATGAATTGCGATCTCTCCTGTGCAGAGACAGGAATATTTTTGGTTGAACCCTCTCCTTCCACCATATAAATCATCTTAATCTCTTTGGTTCCAAGGGTTTTCTGAATGATGGGTTTATAATTCTTCTGGAGGCACGGTTTGAAGACGTAGAATTCGTCAGGATTAATGACCCCCTGAACGATATTCTCTCCCAATCCATAGGAGCCTGTGATATAGACGACATGGGGAAAACCTGATTCCGTATCGATCGTAAACATTACCCCGGAAGAGGCTTTATCCGATCGGACCATCTTCTGGACACCGATGGAGAGAGCCACCTGAAAATGATCGAACCCTTTATGGACCCTGTAGGAGATGGCCCGGTTCGTGAAGAGAGAGGCAAAGCATCGTTTGCACGCTTGAATCAGGGCATATTCCCCGCGGATGTTGAGGTAAGTCTCCTGTTGGCCAGCGAAACTTGCCGTAGGCAGGTCTTCCGCCGTTGCACTACTTCGGACCGCCACATCGGTATCGTCTCCGTACTCTTTGCATAATTTTCGATAGGCCTTGACGATTTCCTCAACGATTCCCCTTGGAAATTCAAGACTATAGAGCAGTCTTCGGACTCGACTTCCCCTCTCTGAAAGGTTCTCCACATCTTCCACATCCAGTCCAGAGAGGATGTCTTGAATGTTTTTTCTCACATCGGGTTTCCCTTTTGTGTCATGCCAATCATGAACAATTGCCTCTTCCAGGAAAGAATGATAAGCATTGACAGTCACAGCAAATCCATTGGGCACATTCACACCTGATTTCGTTAGTTCTCTGCGCATCTCTCCCAAAGAAGCATTTTTACCCCCCACAAGTGGAAGATCACCAAGTCCGACTTCATCAAACCAGAGAATATAGGGTTTATCTCCCATAATAGCCTCCTGGAAATTTTCTTGTTTAATAATCTAAATTTATCTGAACCCCCCTGTGTTGTCAACCCCGTTAGATAGATTGGATTCTCAAGCAATTTAGGTCCTTTTTCCGAAACTTTGGAATGGCACTACATGGCGGAGTGCCTAAACTTTATCTAACGGGGTCAACCCCGTTAGATAAGATTCTAAAGTAATTTACGTCCCCTTTTGGCCGGACCGTGCCCCGCAAGCCCCGCTCAGTGGGCGGGGTCAAGGGGCACAATCAGTAGCGTCCGGTTAATTTTTTATAAAAATTCGAATTGTTTTTTTATTCCAGCATGATGAACGTGATTGTGAACAGTTTCGATTTCAATTTTTTCTTTCCGAT
>Ga0315282_10016715_pt1 | contig 10694 bp, 7 predicted proteins | sample YL17G07_20_MG_FD_203693 | JGI IMG/M metagenome (GOLD analysis project Ga0315282, IMG submission 203693) | Sediment microbial communities from Yellowstone Lake, YNP, Wyoming, USA - YL17G07_20 | ecosystem: Environmental > Aquatic > Freshwater > Lake > Sediment | place: USA: Wyoming | collected... | reverse complement strand
CGCAACCTGCCCGTAGCGCTATTGATGGTATTGAAGAAGATCCCAAGATCGGAAGCCGCTCGCCGTCTTCAGGAAGGGCCGAGCGTGGCGGCGGTCTTGCGCGAGGCGATGGAGAAAGTCAAGCAGTGAGTCATTGAGTCACTGAATCAGTGAATCATCGATTCATTGGGCTAAAGTGATTGTGAGGAACCTGCGAAAACACAATGGCAAACGCGACCGTTGAACTGAAGAACCGGAGCAAGCGATTTGCGTTGGAAATCATTCGACTTTTCCGCTCACTTCCAAAGGGCGAGGATGCGCGCATCATTGCCAGGCAGCTTTTGCGTTCTGGCACATCGGTTGCCGCAAATTATCGTGCTGCGTGCCGGGCGCGCTCCCGTGCGGAGTTTCTGGCGAAGATTGGCACAGTCGTCGAGGAAGCGGACGAAACGGTATTTTGGTTGGAAGTTCTCGTTGAAAGTGGCATCGCCCAAGGACAACTAGTTGAACCTGTTACTAGGGAAGCGAACGAGCTCCTGGCGATTTTCGCCGCCTCGCAACGAACTGCCAGAAAGGCAACCGAGCCACTGACTCACTGATTCACTGGCTCACTGATTCAGTCCAAAGATGGACAAATTTCTAATAACCGGCGGGCGGCCTTTGGAAGGCCGGGTGGTGATCAGCGGGGCCAAAAATGCGGCGTTGCCGGCATTGACGGCGGCGCTACTGACGGACCAGCGCGTGGTTCTCCACAATATTCCCCGCGTACGCGACATCAGCACGCTGCGCAGCCTGTTGGAGGATCTGGGCGTCGATTCCGCCGTTACGCACGAAGCGCACGGCAATCGCATCGAGATTGAAACCCCCCAGTTGCTCAATCCCGTGGCGCCCTATGAACTCGTCAAGCAAATGCGGGCGTCGGTGTTGGTGCTGGGACCGCTCGTGGCGCGCTTCGGGCAGGCGCGAGTCTCGTTGCCGGGCGGCTGCGCGATCGGCGTTCGCCCCATCAACCTTCATCTCAAGGGACTCGAGAAACTTCGGGCCACTATCAGTTTCGACCACGGCTACGTGAACGCTCGGGCCAACGGCCTGCGCGGGACGGACTTCTACTTCGACACGGTTTCCGTAACGGGCACCGAGAATCTCATGATGGCGGCTACCCTCGCCGAGGGGGTCACGGTCCTTGAAAACGCTGCGCGCGAACCGGAGGTACAGGACCTCGCTGATTTGCTCAACAAGATGGGCGCCCATATCGAAGGCGCAGGGACACACGAGATCCGAATCCACGGTGTCAGCCGGCTGCACGGCGCCGAGCACACTATTATTCCTGACCGCATTGAAGCCGGGACATTCCTGACCGCGGCGGCAATTACCGGCGGGGAAGTTGTGGTGGAACGCTGCAACCCTGAGCACCTCACTGCCGTCCTTGCCAAACTGGACGAGGTGGGCGTGCAAGTGGTTCGCGACGCGGGTAAAGGCACGAACGGCGGCCACACGCTCACCGTCAAGGCGGGAAGCAAACTGCGCGCCCTTGACGTGACCACCCAGGAGTACCCGGGTTTCCCCACTGACATGCAAGCTCAGTACATGACGCTCATGACGCAGGCCGAGGGTTCCTCCGTGATTGCGGAAACGATTTTTGAAAACCGCTTTATGCACGCCCAGGAACTGGCGCGCATGGGAGCGGACATCACGGTGAACGGCCGCCGCGCTGTAGTGCGCGGCAAAACTCCCCTGAGCGGGGCGAAAATCCAGGCCTCGGATCTCCGCGCCAGCGCCTCGCTGGTACTGGCCGGATTGGCCGCGGATGGCGAAACCTTGATCGACCGCGTCTACCACATTGATCGTGGCTACGAGCGCATCGAAGAGAAGCTCACCCAGGTGGGCGCCAAAATCGCCCGCATCTCTGAATCGGACTGAGCCTCCCAGAAAAACCAGGAAATCCGCGCGAAACCAGCGCTTGCGCCGGCTTTGGGTGGAGATTCAGCATCCATCGCCGGCAGTAGTTAAAGGGTAAAACGAAGAGTGAAATGTATTGACTTTAAACTTCCTTTATCTCATCGGTGAGTAATGGATATAAGGATAATCAATAAATATCAATATTCCTTTCAATAATATCGATCCGTTGAATCCTTCGGGTCGATCGGCGCCTGAGAACCCATCCTCTGGGGAGCTTGTCGATCAATCTTGGCACCCGTAGTGCAATATATTGATTTTAAAAGATTAATAGGGCGGGTGTCGGCGTTGCTCGGTTTTCAGTCGGACGCAAATGGCCCGATTTCCCCACCGTGCGATTGGCTCGATTCATCTTGATCTGCGTCGAGGAATGTGTCGGGGCACACGGAGGTGTCTTCGGCGGGGCCAACATTAAGCATCCTTGAATTGTTCCTTCGACCCACCACCTCCAGTACTTTAGTGCAGATAATTGCGCTGGAAAGGAGGTAACGACTATGCTACAGTCAAAAAGGAATCCGGAAGGCGTTCCGCCGTCGCCGTGGCCCCCAGATGGTGAGTAAGAGGTTTTTCGGCCAAGGATGGGCATGCACGGCGTACGCGGCGCCTGCCCATCCCTGGTCGGGTCTATGCAAAATGCAGGAGTGGCCATCAGTTTGTGTGCGTTTGTCCTGGTGGGGATTGTCCTCCTCCGGGGGATCGTAGGCAAGTGTTTCAAGCTGTTTCCCCTGTTTTATTCTTACATGATTTACGTATTCTGCGGATCGATCCTTATGTACTTGGTGTACTGGCTCGAACGGCAGGCATACCCTACCGCATTTTGGCTTTACTATCTGGTCACTATCCTCGTTGAATTTACCGTGCTTGCCGAGATTTCCGACCAGGTCTTTCGACTCTTTCCTGCCATCCGCAATCTCGGGCGCGCACTTACCATTGCTATCTCAGCCGCTTTTGGGCTCCTTTACATGCTGCCGGTGGTTCTTTGGTCAACCGGCAGGGCCGCCGCGCTGCTCGATTTCGCCCTGAGGGCCTCGGTGACCAAGGCCGTGGTTCTAGCCGCCCTTCTCATCGCGGCGCGCCACTATGGTTCGGAACTAGGGAAGAATGTAGCCGGCTTGATGCTCGGATTTTCTATTTACTTGGGAGTGAACGTTGCCAATCTGGCTGCTGCGAAGCTGTATGGTCGAGCGCTTTACAGCGAAATCTACTGGATGATGACGCCCATTGGATACGCATTGTGTTTGCTAGTCTGGGCTGTCGCCCTTTGGGAATATGCTCCGATGCCGAGAAGGATATCGCCGGTCGCCGGAAGAGATTCCGAAGCTGTGGCTCTTGAACTGACTCGTTTTAATAGTGAATTGTCCAAGCTCTTGCACAAATGATTACGCTTATTTATGCCGGCATTGCGATCGCCTTCCTCATCCTGGTTATAGGTTTACTCCACAAGCCTCAGCCTCTTGACCCTGATGAAGCCTTGGCGGCGAAGAGCCACGCTCCGAGCATCGGGAAGGGGCACTGGCTGCATCTTTCCGAGCGCATCTTCGATCCCTCCGATGCCCGTTGGCTAGCGGAAGAACTGGCCTTCCCGAAGTTAGCCAAGTCCCTGATGCTTGGGCGGAAGCGCTTAGCGATCCACTGGCTGGAAGCCTTGCAGGCATCGTTCGATGACTTGGTGCGAACGCCCAAAATCACCCCGAGCGAGGCTCCCGAGGCCAACTCTCCCGGCAGTTGGCAGATGTTGTGGCTCACCCTCCGCTTCAAATTCTTAGTTTCTTATGCCTTGCTTGTGGTCAAGTTAGTTGGCCCCTACCATCGATTGATTCCATCCTTTTCATGGATGTCATTTTCACCGGGGAGCGAGCGCAGTTTCCGGCGAGCGGCTTGGGCTAATAGCCGGAATTCCCACTGAACCCTGCGCGCAGTTTACCGGCTTGGAAAAACGGTCATTCTGTGTGAGGCATTCTTTCCCCGCGTGGTGGATTTCACCCCACCGCAGTGTCTTCTAGCTCTTTATGTCCTTGAATCCTGGCAAAGGTTTCCATAAGTCACCCGTAACAAAAAGCATCAAAACAAGTTAGGCCGACAGCACCGCTGCCCTTCTTGGCCCTCCTGTTGCTTCTTTGAGGGGTGAGCTGTTAGGGATGCTGCCACGTCTTAGTTCCGGAAATGGGATGCTCGCGGAGGGGGCCCTCGCCGCAGGTTGCCGCTTTTTTGCCGGTTACCCGATAACGCCCGCATCAGAAATCTACGAAGTCATGATGCGTGAGTTGCCAGCGCACGGAGGACTAGCCCTTTCCGCTCCTGACGAAATCTCATCCCTCTGCTACTGTGTGGGTGCGAGCTTGCGGGGTCTGAAGGCTATGACAGCAACCTCCGGCCCTGGATGGGCTCTGATGATTGAGACCGCCCAGTACGCTCTTATGACGGAGACCCCGGTCGTTGTGGCCCTGGTGCAACGCCTGGGGCCGAGTACAGGAGGTGCGACCCAGGGCGCCCAGGGAGACATCGGCCTGGCGGAGTTTGCCACTTCCGGAGGCTACACTCTTCCGGTGTTCTCTCCCAGCAACGCCACAGAGTCCTTTGAACTCGCCGTTCACGCTTTCAATTGGTCGGAAAGGCTGCGCACGCTCGTCCTGCTGCTGTCGGATAAGGAAGTCGGTATGACCTCGGAGGTTGTCGATGAGGAGGCCCTACAGATTCCCCGTTTAGTGAACCGCAAGATGGCCACGGCCAAAGCTGACTACGCCCCCTATGCCGCGCAGGAGCCGGAGAGCGTCCCCGCTTTTGCGGAAGTGGGAGGAGAAATCAAAGCCACGGTGACGGGATCGGCTCACGACGCGCAAGGGCGCCTGCGCAAGAATTCCCCGCAAGTGATTGACGTGCTGCAACGTCTCCAGCGCAAGATTGAAGCGCACGCCGAGGAAATGGCGCTGGTGCGGCCGGACCTTGACACGGACGCGCGATGCCTGCTGATCAGCTACGGTGTAACCGCACGCGCTGCCCGCCAGGCGGTCAGCAAGCTGCGCACCGACGGCCGGCGAATTTCCTTCCTGCAAATTCAATCCCTGTTCCCCGTACCCCGGAAATGGCTGGATGGGGCGGCCGCCGGCGTGGAAGTGGTTTTTGTGGCCGAGGAAAACCTGACCGGCCAATATCGCGCCGCCCTTACGCCCTATCTTTCCGGCAAGCAGATTCACGGCATTAACCGGATCGGCAGCCAGATTTCTCCGGGCGAAATCGCCCGCGCGGTAGAGGGGGTGATGGCATGACGCCGCAAGCCCTTTACCTTTCTCCCACCGCCAAACTTCCGTATTGCCGGGGCTGCGGGCACTCGCTGGTGGTGCGCCAATTGAGCCGCGCGCTGGAGCACTTGGGGTTGCCGCCGCGATCGGTGGTGCTGACTACGGATATCGGTTGCGTGGGTTTGGCGGACTCACTATTTCCCTACTTGCACACGGTTCACACTACGCATGGGCGCTCGACAGCGTTCGCAACCGGCATGGCCCTAGCTGACGCCATCCTGGAGCCCCAGGGGCTGAAACCCATCGTCATGATCGGCGATGGAGGGGCGATGATCGGTTTGCTGCACTTGGTGCACGCCGCGCAACTGAACGTTGATGTCACGGTGTTGGTTCACAACAATTTTATGTTCGGGATGACCGGCGGGCAGCACTCCGCGCTGAGCCCCCTGAATTGGGTCACCGCCACCACGCCGGATGGCAACTGGACCCCGCCGTTGGATTTGCTCTCACTATTGCGCACCGCTCATGCCACCTTTCTGGCTCGCCAGCTTGCCACCAGTCAGGAATTAGCCGGCACCATCGCTCGCGCCATCGATTTCCCAGGATTCTCTGTGGTGGAGATCGTAGAGCTTTGCACGGCCTACGGAACACGTTGGAACCAAGTCAGCGGCGCTTCTCTCCAGGAGATCATCCTGCGCCAGGGATATACCCTCGGCGCGGTGGAGACTGAGAGGGAACGGCCCACCTTCCGCGAACTCTACCGTCACGAAATGGAATCGCCCCGGCCGAAGCGAGCCAAACCTGGGGTTCCCCGTCTCAATGCCCCAGCTAAGCTGGCGGACGAAATTCGACTGGTAGTAGCCGGAACGGCAGGCGAACGCGTTCAGTCCGCCGCCGCGTTGTTGTGCCGCGCCGCGCTCGCCGCCGGGCTCTATTCCACGCAGAAAAACGACAACCCGGTCACGCAGGGTTCGGGATTCTCCCTTTCTGAGATCTGTTTGAGCCCCAAGCCCATCGAGTACACGGGGATGGAAAACCCGGACGTGGTCCTGGTGGTCAGTGAGGATGGCTGGAAGGAACTGCAAGCCAACGGGACGGTGGCATTGTGTCGGGAGGAGACACTCCTGCTGTTGGACGCACAGATCGACGCGATCCCGCCGACGGGCCGCGTGGTCCGGCTCCCGCTCCGCCGCCAAGCCAATCCCAAACGCGCCGCACTGTCCGCGATTGGCGCCTGGCTCGAGAAGAACCCACTGCTGCCGGCGGAGGCTTGGGAAGCCGTGCTTGCGCTCGAACCCGCGGAGCGCCGGGCGGAATCGGCCGCCGCGCTCGATATCGGCCGCCGCCTAGCCGGCGAAGGTGTCGCATCATCATGACGCCGAGGCGTGTTCTTCGAGCAGTCGGAAGGGCGGGGCTTCAGCGTTGTTTGATTTTACTTTCCTCGCCCCCTTGGGGGAGAGGGTGGCCCGCAACCGGCGCTTTCTCCAGCCGGGGCGGGCCGGGTGAGGGGGTCAAGACCGTGGTGCAAGATACGAACTTGACCCAGGGCGTTCATCTTGGTACTGACCCCCTCACCCCCACTACCCGCAAATCGTGGGGCCCCCTCCGCCTTGCGGTCCCCCCTCTCCCCCAAGGGGGCGAGGGAAGAAGAATTTTTGGTTTTGGTGCGGATCGAGAGAAGTTCTTGGCACGAGTTTTGAATAAATACTGTCTGCATGACGGAGTGAAAAGATGACCAGAAGCAAGGTAACCATTGACGGGAACGAGGCGGCTGCCCGCGTCGCTTACCGCATCAATGAAGTAATTGCCATTTATCCCATCACGCCTTCTTCTCCCATGGGAGAGTGGGCGGATCAGTGGTCGGCGGAGACCAAACCCAACATTTGGGGTACGGTCCCGCACGTGATCGAGATGCAGAGTGAAGGAGGCGCTGCGGGTGCGCTGCATGGCGCGCTCCAGGCCGGATCGCTGGGCGTCACCTTTACGGCCTCGCAAGGCCTGCTGCTGATGATTCCCAACATGTTCAAAATCGCCGGAGAACTGACGGCGACGGTTTTGCACGTCTCGGCGCGCACCTTGGCCGCGCACGCCCTCTCGATTTTCGGTGACCACAGTGACGTGATGGCGACGCGCTCGACGGGCTTCGGCCTGCTGGCGTCGAATTCCGTCCAGGAAGTGACGGACTTCGCCCTGATTGCGCAGGCCGCCGCGCTGGAGTCACGCGTTCCGTTCCTGCACTTCTTCGATGGCTTCCGCACCTCTCACGAGGTCGGCAAGGTCGAAGAATTGACGGACGACGATCTGTGCGCCCTGATCGACCCCGGCCTGGTGGAGGCGCACCGCAAACGCGCCCTTTCACCGGACCATCCCTTCATCCGCGGCACCGCGCAGAACCCCGACGTTTTCTTCCAGGCCCGCGAGACGGTGAATCCCTTTTATCTGGCTTGCCCGGCAATCGTCCAGAACGTGATGGACAAGCTCGCGAGCGTGGTGGGCCGCTCTTACCACCTGTTTGACTACGTGGGCGCCCCGGATGCGGAGCGCGTGGTAATCCTCATGGGCTCCGGCGCCGAAGCCGCGCAGGAAACCGTGGAGTACCTCACGCAGCGCGGCGAAAAGGTGGGCGTGCTCAAGGTCCGTCTCTATCGGCCCTTCTCGATTGAACATTTCCTTGCCGCCCTTCCCAAGACCACAAAGAACCTGGCCGTGCTCGATCGCACCAAGGAAGCGGGCGCCGCCGGCGAGCCTCTCTACGTCGATGTCATCACCGCAATCAGCGAAGGGTTGGCCGCCGGCAAAGCGCCGTTCGCAAGCTTCCCCCGCATCATTGGTGGGCGCTACGGCTTGTCATCAAAGGAATTCACCCCCGCCATGGTCAAGGCCGTGTTCGACGAAATGCTGAAGCCCGCGCCTCGCAACCACTTCACTGTGGGCATCGTGGACGACGTCACGCACACCAGCCTGGAAGTCGACCCCACGTTCTCCACCGAAGACCCCAAGACCGTGCGCGCCATCTTTTACGGCCTGGGCTCCGATGGCACGGTCGGCGCCAACAAGAACTCCGTCAAGATCATCGGCGAAGATACTGACAATCACGCGCAGGGCTACTTTGTTTACGACTCCAAGAAATCCGGCTCCATCACCATTTCCCACCTGCGCTTCGGCCCCAAGCCGATCCACTCCACATACCTGATCACCCAGGCGAATTTCGTGGCCTGCCATCAGTTCACGTTCCTCGAGCGCTATGATGTGCTCAAGGCTGCCGAACCCGGCGCCGTCTTCCTGCTCAACAGCCCCTACGGACCGGACGAGGTCTGGGACATGATGCCCCGCACCACCCAGCGGCAGATCATCCAGAAGAAGTTGCGCTTCTTCGTGATCGACGCCATCAAGGTGGCAGGAGAAGCCGGGATGGGCGGCCGTATCAACACCGTGATGCAAACCTGCTTCTTCGCCATCAGCGGAGTGCTGCCACGCGAGGAAGCCATTGCCGCCATCAAGCACGCTATCGAGAAAACCTACGGCCGGCGCGGCGAATCCGTGGTGCAGAAGAACTTCGCCGCTGTGGACGCTTCGCTCGATCATCTCCACGAGGTCAAGGTTCCGGCGGAAGTCAGCAGCGGCTTCGACATGCGCCCTCCGGTGCCGTCGCAAGCGCCGGAGTTTGTGCGCGACGTTCTGGCCAAAATCATCGAGGGCGAAGGCGATGCCCTGCCGGTCAGCGCCATGCCCAACGACGGGACCTTTCCCACCGCTACCGCGCAGTGGGAAAAGCGCAATATCGCGCTGGATATCCCCGTCTGGGATGAGAACCTTTGCATCCAGTGCGGCAAGTGCGTGCTGGTCTGCCCGCACGCGGTAATCCGTGCCAAGATTTACGATCCCGTCTTGCTGGAAAAAGCTCCATCCACCTTCAAGTCGGCAGCGGCGCGCTGGAAAGAATTCAAGGAACTCAAGTACACGCTGCAAGTGGCGCCGGAGGATTGCACCGGCTGCGCGCTGTGCGTGGAAATCTGCCCGGTCAAGTCCAAGAGCGAGGCCAAGCACAAGGCCATCAACATGGCGCCGCAGGTGCCCCTGCGCGCGGCCGAGCGCGACAACTGGGATTTCTTCCTGAAGATTCCGGAAGCCGACCGCCGCACGCTCAGCCTGGGCCAGGTGAAAGACGTCCAGTTGCTACAACCTCTATTCGAGTTCTCCGGCGCCTGCGCGGGATGCGGTGAAACCCCTTACATCAAGCTGATGACTCAGTTGTTTGGCGATCGCGCGCTGATCGGCAACGCCACGGGCTGCTCGTCGATTTATGGCGGCAACCTGCCCACCACGCCCTACGCCATCAACCTCGATGGCCGCGGCCCCGCGTGGTCGAACTCGCTGTTTGAAGACAACGCGGAATTCGCACTGGGCATGCGCCTGGCGGTCGACCAGCAAATGCAGTTCGCGCGGGAACTGGTCAAACGGCTCGCGGCGAGCTTGGGCGACGAGCTTGCGCAAGCCCTGCTCAACGCCGATCAATCTACCGAAGCCGGCATTCGCGAGCAGCGTGAGCGCGTTCAAGCCCTTAAGGCCAAGCTGGCGGGAATGTCAACGCTAGAAGCGCGTGACCTCGCGAACGTTGCGGACGCGCTGGTCAAGAAGAGCGTTTGGGCCTTCGGCGGCGACGGCTGGGCTTACGACATCGGGTACGGCGGGCTTGACCACGTGCTGGCCAGCGGCCGCGACGTGAACGTCCTGGTGCTCGATACCGAGGTTTACTCCAACACCGGCGGGCAGATGTCGAAAGCTACCCCGCGCGGCGCCGTGGCCAAGTTCGCCGCGGGTGGAAAACCGCGGCCCAAGAAAGACCTGGGCATGATGGCCGTCAGCTACGGCAACGTTTATGTGGCGCAGGTGGCCATGGGCTCGAGCGATATGCAAACCCTGAAAGCGTTCTTGGAAGCAGATGCCTACAAGGGGCCGTCCATCATCATCGCTTACAGCCACTGCATCGCCCACGGCTACGACCTGGTACACGGATGCGATCAGCAGAAAGCCGCGGTACAGTCCGGCTACTGGCCGCTGTACCGCTACAACCCCGATCTGGCGAAGCTGGGCAAGAATCCTATGCAGTTGGATTCGCGGGCGCCCTCCTTGCCGCTCGAAAAATACATTTACAACGAAACACGCTACACCATGCTGGCACACAGCGATCCGGAAGCCGCCAAGCAATTGCTGAAACTCGCGGAGGAAGACGTCCGCGACCGCTGGAGGCTCTACCAGAACTTGGCCGCCATGCCGGTGAACGGCGCAGCGAAGGAGGTAAAGTAAATGATCGACCTGACTACCAAATATCTGGGTTTGACCCTGAAAAACCCCCTCGTCGTTTCCGCCTCGCCGCTTTCGGAAGACCTTGGCAATATTCGGCGCATGGAGGACTCCGGAGCCTCCGCGATCGTGCTCCCCTCCCTGTTCGAGGAGCAAATCCACGTGGAAAGCAACACGCTGGATCGCTTCCTGTGGCAGGGAACGGAAAGCTTTGCG
>Ga0315282_10016714_pt1 | contig 10694 bp, 6 predicted proteins | sample YL17G07_20_MG_FD_203693 | JGI IMG/M metagenome (GOLD analysis project Ga0315282, IMG submission 203693) | Sediment microbial communities from Yellowstone Lake, YNP, Wyoming, USA - YL17G07_20 | ecosystem: Environmental > Aquatic > Freshwater > Lake > Sediment | place: USA: Wyoming | collected... | reverse complement strand
CCCGTGGAGGTCGCTCTCCGCGTCGCGCCCGCCGTGCTTGATGGCCTCGGCAAGCGTCTGGCGGATCGCGCGATCCCACCTGCAGACCTGCCTTCCTCAGGCCATGCTCTGTCACCCCACCACTCCACGCCCGACGCCATGAGGCGCGCACCGGAGCACGCCAGTGCCCGGTATACTGGTGCTCGGGCGGGGCCGGTGAGGGGCCCATCGGCGAACGGACGTCGGCACGGCGCCGTTACCGAGAACCTGCTCCCGGGCCATGGAAGTGCAATCGGAGCGATGAGAGGCGGAGCAGCGATGCGAGTACCAGCGTTCGGGTTCGCCCTGACTGCGCTCGTGGCCGGGGCGGCGACCGGCGAGGACTCGCCGTGGAACCATCTGGAAACAGTGTGGGAGGCGAAGGCGGAACTCCAGTTCACGCTCGCTCCGCTGCTTGACCAGGGCCTCATGCCCGTGCTCAACCACGTTCCCGATCCCGCTCATCCGGGGCCGGGCACCCCGCAGCTGTCGCTCCTCGACCTCGAAGCCGGCACGGCCAAGTGGACGATCCCGACCGGCTCAGACGTGGAGTGCATGGTGTCGGCGGGCGACCTCATCGTGCTGGCGACCTCCGGAACCGGGGCTGCGGAACCAGCCATGGTGGCCGCTTGCCGGGTGGCCGACGGCGAGGTCGTCTGGCGGCTCCCACTCGAGGCCCGGCTCGACTGCGGCGCGGACCAGGATCCCGCCTCCCGGCAGAGGAACGGCTACGAGGACTGGGCCCGCACACCAGGCATCGGCGGGGGCCTAGTCGCTGAGGGCGATCGCGTCTTCCTGAAGGAAGGCCAGCGGGTCTTCTGCCTCGCGCGCGAGTCGGGCAACGTGCTGTGGGGCACGGACGTGGGGTTCTCCCTCAGCGCTCCGCTCACCCCGTGTGGGAAGCTCCTGCTGGCGGCCAACACCGGTCAGGGCCTGCACGCCCTCGATCAGCAAACCGGCGGGATCCTCTGGACGGCGCCCATAGACAACACCATGCGCATATACTCGCTCGGCGACCCGATCTACATCGAGACGCACGACTACTGGTTCGGTCGCCTCGATCCGGCGACCGGCGCGCCGATGTGGCAGATCAATGTCGGCTCGCCGGGCCTCATGTCCGCGGACCCGGTCGCGGACAAGCTCATCCTGCGCAGCCTCGATAGCGTGTGGATCCTCGACGCGGCAACGGGCGCCGAGGAGCTGAAGGCCCCGACATCGGCGGGCTATGCATCCGCTTTCTCCGACGACACCCTGTACTACTGCCTTCCCACCGCGGCTGGCGCGCACCCGACAGAACTCGTGGCGGTCGGGATAGCCGACCACCGGGAGAGGTGGCGGGTGCCGCTCGACGCGGCGCCCGACAGCCTGCACCACATCGCAGGGAATCTCCTCGTGAGCTGGACCAGCTTTGACATAGGGGCGCTCCGGCCGGCTGACGGCAGCGTGTTCTGGGAGTGGCACGGGCAGATCGCCGGAGGCTGCATCGACGATAGATCGCTCACGGGCGAAGGCAACCGGATCTACTTCCACACGATGGACCGGGTCATCGGGTTCGACTCGGAGACCGGTAAGCGCTTCCTCGATGCGCCGGGGGCCTTCTACCAGCGAACTACGACGGGCGCCTTCGGGCCGCGACCGATGCCGTGGATGCGCCTGCGCGGGGATAGCCTCTGCATGCGCGACCTCACGGACAATGAGGAGTGCCTCATGAGCGTGCGGCTCACAAGGGTGGAGGGGGAGCCAGCGGGGAACTGATCCCAGGCCCGAGGCGCCCGTGTTCGCCTCAGCGTCATGTGCTGCCTACCGGCCCGCGCGAACCAGCTTGCCACGAGGCGGTCGCATGGCGACTGCGAACTGTGGTGGGGTCGTGCTGTGTCGATCGGCCCGCTGGGCACAGCCGATCTGCCACGGCCGTCCTCACGCAACCTGCACTGTTCGAACAAGGTCCGTGACGGGCGGCCAGAGCACCCACGTCCCCGCTGCCACGCCCATGCCCAGCCTTGCGCCTGCCGCATGGTTCCGAACAAGGCTGCCCCACGGCGTCTCACCATCGTCCGATGTCGCGGTGCTTCCCCGCCCTCCTTCGTCGCGTCCGGCCCCGGGATGCCACACAGCCTCCGCAAGGTGGGGCTGCTTCCGTGAGCGAAGGGGCACGAGATGGTTCGGAACCTGATCCTGAGTGGTGGCGTCGCGCATGACTACGCGCGCACGTCCGCCATGTTGGCCGACGTCCTGGCAGAGGTCGGTGTCGAGTCCGCGGTGCGGGACGACTTCGCCGTCGTGGAGAGCGGCGGGCTCCTGGACTTCGACCTGCTGACGCTGAACTGCGTGCGGTGGACTTGCAGCCAGACACCCGAATGGCGCGACGAGTGGCACTTCGAGCTACCGGAGGCGGCGAGACACGGCATCCTTGAGTTCCTGTCCCGTGGCAAGGGGCTTCTGGCACTGCATTGCGCCACCATCTGCTTCGACGACTGGCCGGAGTACCGAGAGATACTGGGGGCATGGTGGGAGTGGGGACACTCCGGGCACGCGCCGCTCCAGGAGCAGCCGATGCGGATTGCCGGCGACCACCCGATCGTGGCGGGCATGGCGGACTTCCGGATCGTCGACGAGCTCTACACGAACGCGCGGGCTGCCGGGGAGCTGGCTCCCCTGATCGTCGCCGAGTGGGAGGGCGTGACACATCCCATCCTGTGGGTGCGCAACTACGGCCTTGGACGCGTCTGCTACAACGCTCTGGGGCACGGCCCGGAGGCGTTCGCGAATCCGAGCAACCGCCTCCTTCTGCAGAGAGGCGCGCTATGGGCGGCACGGCGCGCGCTCCCACGGTGAGCGGGCGCGCATCGGGGCGCGTCACCCCAGAATGGTTCGGATCAAGTCCTGTACGCCCAGCCCAGCCCTCCCGCCCCGCTACCAGTCCCGACCAATCGCAGCCAAGCCCGGCGATGCAGGCATTGCGTCCGCAGCGAAGCTGAAGGTACACTGCGTGATGTGCATTCAACAGAGTGAGGAGCTGCCAGTTGGATAGGAGACGGTTCATAGCGACGACCCTCACGGGCCTGGCGTCGGTGTCCGTGGGCCGGCGCGCGTTCGCGGCGCAGGCAGTAGTGGCCCCGGCCGCGGCGACGCTCCCGACGCGCACCCTCGGCAAGGCCGGCCCCAAGGTGACGGTGGTGGGCGCTCGCCCCGGAAGCTAGGGTCTTCGCGGACGGCGAAGGGGAGGGTGCGACGCGGTACGCCTGCATCCTGGAATGGCTCGAACGCTATTCCCCTTCGACGTTCGCAGAGGCGGGCGCCACCTTCGTGGGGTACTTACCTGTCTCTTGGGAGTAGATGGTCACCCTCGGGATCATGATCCCGTTGTCTTCCGTCCAGATCCCTACCCGACCGCCGGGGAGCGGGTCCGGGTCGTGCCAGGAGAGGATCTGCTGGTCGCCTACCCAGAGGCCGATCAGGGGGCCCCGCTTCTCAGCCCGCACGTTGAGCCACTGGTTGTGCGCGTCGCTGAAGATGCGGTACTCCGGGTTGCGCGCCACGACCTCGCCCGCGCGCGAGAGCGTCGCGCCCGCGCCCGCTTTGTCCGCCCCCAGTACGAAGCTGTAGCCGCTATGCACGTCCTCGCCATCACCACAGAGCACCATGTTGAAGGCGCGGCAGATCTCCCGTGGGGTCCCGTCGCCGTGGTCGATCTCCCAGGGGCCCACGTGCGAGTCGAGGGTGATGTCGCCGGCGAACCGCTGCTTGTGCCAGATCGCGGCCACCTGCTCGCTCTGTCCGCCGAACCATGACCATTCGGCGGTGCATGGCCAGCGGCTGGAGACCGTCCACGAACCACTCGAGACCCACCAGTCGGTCGGCGCGCTGCCGAAGCAGTAGTCCAGAACGTTCGCGGCGCTCAAGGTGAGCCCGGACAGGCGTGGTCGGAAGCCTGTGGCCAGGAACCCTAGGCGTGAGAGCTCACCGGCCGCCTGCTCCAACGGGGCTTCCAGAACCTGATGGTCGTCCACTAGCGCGCGCAGCGAGGCGCCCACGCGCCTCAGTGCCACCACCGGCGAGCTGGTGGAGGTCACCTCGGCGCGCTTAACGACTTCTCCTTGCCGCGCCAGCTCGACGGAGTACGCATACTGGGCCCCGCTATCGGGGGCGCCCACTACCTTCCCAGGGGCGCGTAGGGTGACCTCGTAGCCGTCGACAGCTCCGCCGGCTTCTGACGACAGCAGCAGCGCGAGGGAAGGCTGTGCCGGGCCGGGCGCGTTGGCGCCAGCCGAGCCTCCGGCCGGCGCCGCCAACCCCTCACCCAGATCGCAGCGGAAAGCCAACTCGAAGTCACCGTAGAAGCGGCCTCGGCGCCAGAAGAGGCCCGGCGTATCGCGTTCGGGGGACCACTGCAGCGCCGTCCCCGCCCAGGTGTCCCGGTCGAGCGTCCCCGCGAAAGGCGGCACGCTGCCATCCAGTTTCGCCAGGGCGCCTACCTCGTCCTCAGCCGCTGGGTGCACCTCCACGTCATCGAACTCGGCCTGGCCGTCCCGCAGGTAGAGCGCGATCTGCCCGCCCGGGAGCGTCCTCTCCTCTGCGGAGGCGATCGATTCGCCGTCTACCCCCGCGGCGATGGCGCCCTGGCGAGCTTCGACCGAGAGGCGGTACCATTGCCCGGTCACCAGGCACCCATCGCTCTGGGCCAATACCTGCTCCCCACCATCCGCCACCCGCACCAGTTCGAAGCCACCCTTCTCCTCGGCTGGCGCATCACGGACTCGCGCACGGAAGAGCAGGTGGTTTCTCTCGTCCTGGTAGTAGAACGCTTGCCCGACCGTGCCGGCCTGCGTGGGGCGTACTGAGACGCTGAAGGTGTAGTCGTCCCAGAAGGACCAGCCGGTCGTTGACAGCCCCACGCCCTGAGCCTGCCCGTGATAGTTGAAAGGGTTCACGCCCAACTTGGGGTCGCCCTCGGCCTTCGTTTCCCAGTCGCCAACGACAGGCTCCCAGGCCCCCTGCTTACCCTCGCCACGCATGAAGTCGTCACTGAAGTACGGTGGGTCCACCGGCTGGCACAGGAGATCGTCGAGCGCCGCGCCGGTGGACGCCACATTGCCCTCCCACAGGGTACCATCGCCGATGCCCGCCTGACGGGATCCCACAAGCAGGGCGATTCGTCCCTTACGCTCCTTCACTAGGAAAGGCCAGGGCCCCGGGCCGCCGAGGGGTATCTGCGCGGTCTCGACGACCTTGCCGTCCTTGGTACACGTGAGGTCCACGCGTGCCGGCCCGAAAGCCACACGCACGAGGAAGGAGCGGCTCCAGTAGTTGAGCAGCAGCTCTGCGCGGCCTCTATCCGGGTGATAGCCCCCCGATACGTTGAACTCCGGCGCCGGCCCGCCTTCCACCGGCGTTGCCCCCTCAGGAAGCGGCTCTTGCGGCGAGGAAGGCTGGCGGCCGGCAGCCGCCGGCAGCTCAGCCGGCTCTGGGTCGTCAGGACCCTCCTCGTCGGGACCGCTGGGAGCGACCTCCATGCGGCCGAGCCGGACGCCTTCCGGAACGAGTTGGGCCTCGAACCAACCGCCGCCCAGCAGACGCGCCAAGGCGTCCGCGAGTGGGTCGAGCGTGGGACCCCACGAGAGCGACGCCCCGATCGCCGGCGATGAGTAGACGAAGAGGCCGCGCCCCAGCGGGTGGGCCCACACTGCCGGGCTTCCGGTGTAACCCTGGGCAGGCTCCGGCTGTCCCCCGACGGTGACCCGCCCGTCGAAGCGTGCCAGCACCTGCAGGCCTGCCTCCGATGCGGGCTCGAAGTGGAACCGAGACTCGCCGGGTTCGAGGCGTGTCTTCTCCTTGACCAGCGGCGCAAGTGGATTGTCTGCCCCGCCGACGAGAATGCCGGGGATCTGAGAGGTTGGGCCGCCCTCGCCAGCCACCACAGACGGCGGCGGGAAGGCGCTTGCGTCAAGCACTGCCAGCCCACCGTCTCGAACGTATTGCATCAGGACCTGTTGTGCCCGCTCCTCGATGCCGCCACTCATAGCGCCGATGAAGAGCAGATCAAACCGGCGGAGCTCCTCCGGGTTCGCGAGCTGGTAGTCCAGCAGCACTTCATGCGGAAGACCCAGCCGCGCGAACATGCCGTGGTACCCGGTGGGATACGTTCCGCCGACACCGACCCGCAGGGGCTTGGCCGGCCCGTCGAGGGGCCTAAGGCGTATGTAGTCGACGCCGAATGCCATGGGGCCGGGCGAGAACGTCTTGCCGATGATCCCCACGAACTCGGGCGCGTGGGGAAGGAAACAGGCCCCCGCTTCTACCCACTCGCTGCCGTCGCGGCTCATCCGTGCACGGCAGATGCTGCCTGTCCGGACGATCTGCAGCCACACGTCGAGTGCGTCGCCCGGCACCCTGAAGAAGCCGCTGGAACCTGTGGGCTCGAGCCAGACCTCGGGCGTCTTGGGCCCCTCCTGGAGGCCGGGGGCCTGGAATGCACCCAGACTGAGCAGCCACGAGTCACTGGCGCCCACCATCAGCCCGGCCTGGAACTGGCCAGTCGCATCGAATTGCTGCAGTCGCACGCGTGCTTCCAGCTCCCAGTCGCCCTGCGGGGCGGCGGTGCGCAACTGCGGGGCGTCGTCGACCGGCTCGGGCGCGCTCCAATGGTTGAAGCCTTCTGCGCGCTCTGGGATCTGGATTCGCAGCCAACCGGCCTCGTCCCCCAGGGAGAGCGTAGGCCCGGTTGCTGGAACACGCCACTGCCAGCGGGGATCGAGTGTCTTCCCGCCGAAGTCGTCTTCCCATCCTTGTGCAAGCACGGGCCCGGCCGCCGAGATGAGGACGAACATCACGCACGAGATCCGCATGGTCAACCGCCTCCCTCGCGCGAAGCCAACCCGCGCGAGCACTGGCACGTACCGACGGCGCGCCTTCCCTCCTAGACCCCTGCCTCCGTTGCGCGTTCCGCGATCCGTCAAACTAGAGCGAGCACCTTCGAGGGATCGGGACTTACCTTCGAGCAAGCGAGACTGGGCCTTGGCCCGGCGGCATGATCACCCTCATTCGGTCTGCGGGGGTGGGCCATGGCCGCAAGGGACCAGCGCTCCGCCAACCGGCTTCGTTACGCGCGATACGGGCCCCTCCTGTCAGCGCCCTCCCGCCCCCGCTACCAGTCCCGACCAATCGAAGCGGCGCCCAGGCGCAGGCAGGCATTGACCCCCGCATGGCTGAAGGCACACTGCGTCATGTGCGTTCCCCGAGAGTGAGGAGCTGCCAGTTGAACAGGAGACGTTTCATCGCAACGACCCTCACGGGCCTGGCTTCGGTGTCCATGGCCCGCCGTGCGCGAGCGGCGCAGGAAGCGGGACCCCGGGCCGGTGCGGCGACGCTCCCGACGCGCACCCTCGGCAAGGCCGGCCCCAAGGTGACGGTGGTGGGCGCCGGGACGGGCATGAGCGGTACGAACCGGGCGTCGAACATGACGCGGCTGGGCCCGGAGGCGTTCGACGCGCTGCTGCGCCACGAGTATGAGAGCGGCATCCGCTACTTCGATTGCGCGGACTCCTACGGCAGCCATCCCTATGTTGCCCGGGCGCTGAAGGAGTTCCCACGCGAGGACTATGTGCTCTCCACGAAGATCTGGGTGACGCCGGGCGGCCTCCCGGAGCCCGAGAGACCCGATGCCGATGTGGTGGTTGAGCGCTTCCGCAAGGAGCTCAACACGGACTACATCGACCTCGTACTGATCCACGCCATGAGCGACCCGGAATGGACCACGAGCCAGAGGCGCCAGATGGACATCATGGCAGACCTCAAGGCGAAGGGCATCATCCGCGCCCACGGCGTCTCTGTCCACTCGCTGCCCGCCCTGGAGGCGTGTGTGGAGTGCGAGTGGGTCGACTCCGTTCATGCGCGGATCAACCCCTATGGCGATGTCATGGACGACCGCGACCCCGAGAAGGTCGCCGCCGTGCTCCGGCGGGTACACGAGAGCGGACGAGGCGTCGTGGGCATGAAGCTCATCGGAGAAGGGCGTTACCGCAACGATCCTGAGAAGCGTGACGCCGCCATCGCCTATGCCCTCGACCTAGGGTGCGTTGACACGATGATCGTTGGGTTCGAGCGGCCGACGGAAGTGGATGACTTCATCACACGTGTGCGGGCAGCTCTATCGACCCGCGAGCCACAAGCTTAGGGACGCAAGAACCGGAGGCCGTGCCGCGACTCGCGGGCGCCGCACGCGCCGCGCGGGAACGCTTCGGTTGCCCCTCTGTCGTTCGGACCAAGTCCCGCAAGCTCAGCCGACTCCCTCACTTCACCTTCGTCGCCGTCATGCTCCGGAGGCAGTAGCTCGTCGGGGAGTCGGGGTTGAGGGCGCGGGGCCGCCCGTCGCGCGTCTCCATCGAGGCCGACGCCGCCGGCAGGCTACACCGTGCCTCGTCAGTCGCGTCGCGGGTGTCCACGGCATCTTCCGCTCGGACGACTAGACGGCGAGTCGGGTACGCATCAACGACGATCGGCAGCAGGGAGTGCCGGAGCAAGAGGGAGTAAGGGGAGTAGGGATCGGAGGAAAACGGCAAGGGCCGACCCAAGAAGCGGCAGCACCATCGCGGGCAGGCCTGTCTCTGACGAGGAAGCTTGCGGTCGCGGGTGTGGAGGAGCTCTCGCCGACGCACAGCCTAAGGGAGAGACACACGTCATGAGGATCAGCTTCGAGCATCTGAGACACCCTCACATTGAGGAGCGTCAGAACGTCGGTCCATCCAAAGTCAGAGACGGGCACGTGGGCATCAATGGTCGGATCGCGCTCGTACTCACCACAGCGGTCGGGACGATGTGGTGCGCGTACGTCTTCGCGGTCCTCGCCCTACTGGTCGTTCCGGAAGCCATTGGGGGGGGCCTCCTCACTTCGGTGCAGTGGGTGAGCCAGACGTTCATCCAACTGGTGATGCTGTCCGTGATCATGGTCGGCCAGAACATCCTGGGGCAAGCCGCGGACAAGCGGGCGGAGATGACATACAAGGACGCTGAAGCCACCTTCCATGAGGCCCAGCAGATCCAAGCCCACCTCCAGGCGCAGGACGACGCGATGAACACCATACTGGAACGGTTGGAGGGGTTGGAGGTCGGGCTCACCAAGCCATAGCTCATTGCCGGCGCACCCCGAAGCCGCTATCGAGAATCGTGGCCGTACCCCACCGGGATGGAGCCACCATTCCGCAGACCGCAGGGCATGGGGGCTCATCTGCGCCGTCCCCGCAGGGCTGGGCCCCGGGTCGGTTGAACCTGGCCGCGACCTAAGTACCAGCGGCATTGGGTGTCAGAGGGCGTAGAGGAGCGCGTGACATGAGTGGGCGGATCGTCGCGTTTGTTGCCGCTATGGCGGCCACGTGTGCGCAGCAGGGGGCCGGCGCCGCCGAGATATGGCTCTGCCCCGGTGGAGGCGTGTCCGAACTCGTCCGCGAGGACGCTGACTGGCCCTTCGTGAAGGCGAACCTCGCCGGTATTGAGCTCTATGTGGACCAGATCGAAGGGGCTCAGGCCGAGCAGCTCGCAGCCCTGGTAAGGCTCGTGGAGGAGCAGCACTACCAGGTCGCGGTCGAGTGCGGCTGCTGCCTCGACTTCGGGCCGATGGACGACACCAACGGAGAGTGGTCGGCCAAGCTCGAGCTGGCCAAGATCGACAAGTGGTATGCCGCCGGCGGCAAGCTGGACTTCCTCGACCTCGACGGTCCGATTCGTCGGCTGATGTTCCCCGAGGGCAGGACCGATGGGCAGAGCTTCGCGTCGATGGACGCCGCAGCCGACCAGGTTGTGAAGGCCGTCCGGGCCATTCACGAAGCTCACGCCGAGGTCCGCTTCTGGCACCTAACCAACTTCCCGAACTGGGGCTATAGGGGCGACGTGTCCTACCATGCGCGCGGCGCGGCCAGGCAGGACTATGGCGACTACGACGAGGCTCACCGGCTTGTCCGCCGGAAGCTCGATGCGGCCGGCATCCCCCTCGCCGGGGTGACCATCGACAACCCGTACGACTACCTCATCGGCGAGCACTTCTCAGTCGGCCTCGCGGACCCCAAGAGCGTGGACTGGCTCGGGAGGGTCCGCGCCTACGAGGACCGGTGCGTGGGCGAGGGCCTCGAAGTGAACCTCATCGTCAACACGGAGCGCGGCGGCACGGAGTCCGATGAGCGCTTCTACCGCGAGACGCTCGAGATGGTCGACACCTACCTCCGAGCCGGCGGTCGGCCCACACGCTGGATCGTTCAGACTTGGTACCCGTATCCCAAGCGGATAGTGCCGGAGTCGGAGGGCTTCACGATGACGGCGCTCGCCAAAGGCGTGATTGAGAAGGTGCGCGCCGCCTACCCCAACACGGGGATCGAGGAGGAGTAGGGGCGCCGCCTGGGCAGGCGCCGGCGGCTACGGCCCGGGGCACAGCCTCGGGGCCCGCAACGCGCCACTGGCCGTTCGTTCGTTGCGCCTGCCGTCCGGTCTGTGGCAGGCAAGGTCGAGTAGGAGGAGTCCGGTGAGACCCCGCGCGTTGATCACTCTCATTGCGGCGCTTCTCGCTGTCTGCGGGTCGGCACTCGCCCAAGCAAGCCCACCCGACCTAGCGCGCGAGTTCCGACGGCCCCCCGATTCGGCCAGACCGTGGGTCTACTGGTTTTGGCTGAACGGGAACATCACGCGCGAGG
>Ga0315282_10016712_pt1 | contig 10695 bp, 13 predicted proteins | sample YL17G07_20_MG_FD_203693 | JGI IMG/M metagenome (GOLD analysis project Ga0315282, IMG submission 203693) | Sediment microbial communities from Yellowstone Lake, YNP, Wyoming, USA - YL17G07_20 | ecosystem: Environmental > Aquatic > Freshwater > Lake > Sediment | place: USA: Wyoming | collected... | reverse complement strand
GGTCAAAACCTATTATACAAGAAAGGAGGTAATACGCCATGGACTTCAAATCGAAGGTCGAGGACTTTACAACGAATCAAGTGATTCACCTAATTCTTGAGCTTTTGGGCAGAATTTCTGATGAAAACCTGATTCGGCTGACTTATTTAGGAGAGAAGCTCACCTTTGATGAGGAAGTCCTTTCCGGTATCGCCGGAGTGCGCCGCTATTTCCATTTAAATGCCAAAGGAGACGTGGAGCCCTGTATCTACACTCACATTGCGGTCGATAACATTCGGAACACGACCCTGGCGAAAGCTCTCGATAGCCCGTTGTTTCGCTCCATTCGGGCAAGACAGCCACATAATCCGAATCATCTTAGGCCCTGTATGATCATCGATAATCCTCACGTGATGCGGGAATTGATCAAAGAGACGAAGCCTCGCTTCACTCATCCGGGCGCCGAAGAAATTTATACCAAGAAGAGTCAAGAGATGGATGCTTATGCGGAGCATTTTGCCGAATTGGCCGACACGGTTTGGCAAAATGAGTATATCAAGGGGCAGGATGAATCGATAGCTAAAGAGGAGGGAAAGGGTATTACGGAACGTTTTGCTGAAGGCCAACAGATTTCGCACATTCCTCTTTAATAAGGTTTTGTCTATGACAAGAAAACAATCCGTTAGATCTGTAAAAAATGACAACCTATTCAAGCGTTACCAAGATCTTCTCGAGATTGCCCGTCTGGTAAGTTGGTGTATGAACCGGGATTATCTATTCAAGACCTGCCTTGATCACATCGGCCGGAGATTGAGAAAGCGGGCACGATGTGTCCTATCAGAAGGAGAAGAGTTGAAGCTTCATTGCTGGGTCGGCAAATATGAGTGTCCCATGGAACAAGTTCCTGTTTGCAAAGAGAGCATTGTATGGGAAGTTGTTGAAAAGGGAGCGCCCGTTAACCTGACCGATCCGAGCCTTATGGCTGGTTATCGCCATACCTTAAAAAAAGGAATTAAAATTAAAGCCGTTATCCCCCTTTGGTATGTGGATTCAATAACCCAGGAAGAAAGAAGAGTCGGGGCCTTAATTGTTGATTCCGGTAAAAAAGGCCTTCCTATCTCAGATGAAGATTTTGAGTATCTGAAGGTGGTGGGAGAGTTAATCGGAGCGGCCGTAGGTAAAGCTGAGTTAACAGAACAACTGATTGAATCCTACAAAAGGAAAGAGATAATGGTTCGGGAAACTGCCCATGCCTTTCGGAACCGGATCACCGCCATCGGAGGTTTCTCTCGCCGCATGGTTCAACTGGCTAAAAATGCGGATTTAGCTAAAGAGGCAAGAATGGTCTATGAAGAAGTACAGGCCCTGGAAACGCAGCTTGAACGGTTTGAGAAATATATGAGTATTTGATACTCAAAAAGACTATCTTCGGAGGTGAGTAACCTATGGCAAGACCTTTATTTAAATCGCCCTTAGAAAAAGTGGTCCAGGATCAAAAGCTCACCCAGATTTTGGAAGCGATGAGAAACAGCATACATCGCAATGAGGGGTTTCAAATTGAAAGAGAAGATGTCTGCCATGTGCGGGAAGTTTTTTGTGCCGCCATTGAGGCCGGTGAGAGGGGACTTTATACCTTTACCGAGGATCTGGCCAATGGGATATTAGGGTGCAGGGTTTCTCTCTTTTCGGAGGTCTGGGGAAGGTGCATCCATAAAGAGCATGGGGGAATTCAAAAATCCCAAACGAACCTTCCAGGAAGTTTCAGAGACCTAAATGAGGGAGGAGATTCACATCGCTCCTCCCTCCATGCACCCCTATGCTGGTGCGGCGAAAAGACATTGAGTATTGCTTCCTTCGTCAAAGGAGTTGTGGAAGGAGAAAATCCTTTTGGAATTCATTTGATTTCTACTCGAATCAAAACGCCGTCAAACCTCGCCTACAAGGTGGCTGATATCCTCTTCGATATTGATAAGATGTTCAGACGGGATAAGGTATTGAATCAGTACAGCCAGGTCATAAAAGATGTTTATGGGATAAAAGTTATTACAAAGGATTTGACAGCATTACAGAAGACGATTCAACGGTTTCAGGCGCTACCCCTCCATGAACTCTTAGAGACAAAAGATTATTTGGGACCAAGAAAGAAGAAAAGCGGCTTTGAGGCATATAAACTCGCTGTCCAGCGCAACCATCAGATCTTTGAAGTCCAGTTGCAGACAGAGACCATGCTGGAGAGGGAGGCAATCGGCTTTCGGGAGAACCATCTTACTTACAAGGAGAGGCAGATGCGGCTGAGGGCAAAACTGGACAAGCGATATGAGGAGGTTTATAAAGCCCTTGAGATCCTTCTTTGCTCTGACGGGACCGACTGTCAGGAACTGGCGTTTGGAAATGGAAAGACTCCATTAGGCATTCAATCCAGTTATTTTTCATGAAGCGAAGAATTTAAGAGAAAGGAGAGAATGAAATGAAAATCGAAATCTATGATCCACCGATGTGTTGTTCTACGGGGCTTTGTGGGCCAACGATTGACCCTGTACTTGTAGCAATGAACGATGCAGTACTTGCGCTGAAAAAGCAGGGTGTCGAAGTTGAACGGTACAACATTTCACAGCAGCCGAAAGTATTTCTGGCGAACAAGAAAATCGCTGACCTGCTGCGCGTGAACGGTAAGAAGATACTTCCAATTACCTTTGTCAATAGTCAAGTCTTCAAAACCGGGGCGTATCCATCTTACGAAGAGCTCTGCAAGGCGCTGGACATTGAGCCTTTGAAAAAAGGCAAACCGATGACACTACACGTCAGATAATTACAAATGAGGAGGTATAAAAAAATGTTGGAGATAACCGATTCAGCAGTAAAACAATTTAAGAAGATACTCTTGGATGGGGATGTAAAGGATTTCGGCATCAGAATCTTTTCCTCCGGAGGTGGATGCTGTCCTTCCTATGGAATGGATGCCTCGGAGAAGGGAGAGCCCGGAGACACATTAATCGAGAAGGACGGCCTCAAAATATTTGTGGAATCGGGGGCATTCAACCAACTTTCCGATGCATCACTCGACTATTCGGATTCCCCGGGGAAGAAGGGTTTCGCGATCACGGGCCTCCCTTCTTCATGCTGCGGATAATCTTAAACCCAAAGGAGTGTACAAGGATGACAAAATACACCTTTTTTTCAGGAAAAGGAGGCGTTGGCAAAACGACAATAGCTTCCGCGACAGCTATTCACTATGCTAACGAAGGTAAAAAGACACTGATAGTAACCACAGATCCTGCCTCCAATCTCGGAGATGTCTTTGAGCAGGAAATAGGCCACAAGATAACGCCGATTAAAGGCGTAAAAAATCTTTATGCCATGGAGATAGAGCCTGATGAGGCTACAAGAGAATACAAAGAAAGGATCATAGGTCCTTTTAGGGAGATTATGCCCGGGGATGTGATTGCATCCCTTGAGGAGCAGTTCAATTCACCCTGCACCACAGAGATAGCGTCCTTCGACAGGTTCGTGGATTTTATGGAAACCGATGAATATGAGGTCGTTATTTTTGATACGGCACCCACAGGCCATACCATAAGACTACTTGAACTCCCCGTGGACTGGTCCAAACATATTGAGGAATCCACAAAAGGAAGCGGACAGACCTGCCTCGGCCCTGTTCAGGCCATACAAGAATCAAAGAATAAATACGACAGGGCAACTGCGCTCTTAAGGGACCCAGAAAAGACAACCTTTATCTTTGTGATGAAGCCCGAAGAGCTTTCCCTCTATGAGACAGTCCGGGCGATGAAGGAACTTATAGCAATAGGGATAACGTCAGCCAGAATTATCGTAAACGGGATATTGCCTCAAGAGGTCTGCGGCATCGACTTTTTCAAAACACAGTATGAGTCGCAGCAAAAGATCATCAGGGAGACAGACCAAACCGTCAATGGCTCCAAGCGCTACATGCTTCTGAGAGATGAGGAAGTGAAGGGAATCGATGCACTCAGGGATGTGGCATCTCACCTGTTTAACGGGAAGAAGAACACTTTCAGTTTGAAAAGGAAAATCGTTTATAAATCCGACTTCATCATTGAACGGCCAGACATAGATGGCTTATGGCTCCCTTATAATGGAACGAAGAGGATATTCTTCACAGGCAAAGGGGGCGTTGGTAAGACCACCCTCTCCTGTATCGCTGCCCTTTATGTCTCTCAAAAAGGCTTTAAAACACTGCTTGTAACCACCGACCCTGCCGGCCACATCGGACAAGTTCTTGATAAAAAAGTGGGGAGTCAACCTACAAAGATTACTGAAAATTTTGATGCGGTGATGATAGACCAGGAGGAGGCATTCAAGCATTATAAGGAAAAGGTGCTGAACGACGCCAAAGGGAGGTACTCAGACGACATGCTTGCCGCGATGGAGGAAGAACTCAATTCCCCATGCACCGAAGAGATGGCTGCCTTCGACAGGTTTGCTCAATTCATCGAAAGCAAAGACTATGATGCAATCGTGTTTGATACCGCTCCAACGGGTCACACCTTAAGGCTCCTTGATCTGCCTTTTGACTACGCAAAGCAGGTAGAGATGATGGTCTCAACAGGAGAAGGTGCCCGGGCGAAAGAGGCATCACAAAACCGTTTCAAGAATATTATCCGGATCCTCAAAGACAAGAATCACACCGTTTTCAGCATCGTCCTCTATCCTGAATATACTCCCATAGTGGAATCGTACCGGGCAATGCTCGACCTAAAAGATGCCGGAATAGAGACGGAATTTGTGGTTGCCAATATGATCTTGCCTGAAGAAGTTTGTGTAAATGACTTTTTCAAAAACAGAAGGCAGATGCAGATGAAATACCTGAAGGAGATTAAAGAGCGGTTCAACCTCCCTGTACTCCAGTTTCCGTTAATGCAGGATGAGATAAAAGGGTTGGAGAGATTGAGCAGTGCCCTGAAATCCATAGGATGACGAAGGATAATAAGGTTTTCCTTTGAAAGGAGGTTGGCTTGTTTAGCAGCATAAAAATAATGTTAGGTGATAGGAGACATTTTGTAGACAATTCGATCGTTGAAAAGGCCCCGGGGATGGGGACAAGGCAAATCACGCCTTTATGGCGACGGTCCGAGCCCGCGCAAAAGACACGTTTGGAAGGGACTACACAGAAGGACAGATAGGCGACGGCACAAAGAGGTAGCGCTGACGCTCAACCTTCCTCAATCGGAATTCCACAAAGACATATTCAAGGCGTTCTTGGCGCGAGACAACGGAATGAACGTAGAACAATCGGTCTTCGTGACAAAGCCGGGTGCTCGAAAAAGGCATCATGTTGACCTTTAAGGAGGAATAACAATGGCATCCATCAAGATGGTTTCCGAAGAAGAGGCTTCGGGGAAAGTCAAAGATATTTATGAGGAGATCAAATCTAAGCTCGGGATTGATTTCATCCCTAATCTCTACAAGGTCATGGCTGTCAAACCAGATTATTTGGAAGCGAATTGGAACAAAGTCAATGCAGTTATGATTGAGCCAGGGAAACTTAACCGTTTGACAAAGGAGATTATTGCTGTAGCCGTGTCTGCTGTGAATGGTTGTGATTACTGACTTACAGTTCATACTTCTGCGGTGCGGAAGTTGGGACTCGATGACGAGGCTGTGCTCGAAATAATGGCTGTTGTCGATTTATTCAGCGGTTTCAATAAATTGATGGACGGCTTACGAGTTGAACCCGACGAGAGACCTTGGTATGGGTGAGGTTAGAAAACAAAATGCCGTGAGCATCGCAATTTTTAGACGAACTAATTTCATGAGAAAGGAAAAAATAAAGATTGTCTTTGTGTGTGTTGAAAATGCCCGTCGAAGTCAAATGGCAGAGGGATTTGCCAATGCTTTTGGACAGGTAAAGATCGAGGTCTACAGTGCGGGGTCCAGTCCCTCTTCCCAAATTGATCCATTGGTCACCGAGGTCATGAAGGAGAAAGGAATCGATCTCTCGGCAAAACGTCCAAAGGGCCTGAATGAACTTCCTCCAATCGAGATGGATTACCTCATCACTATGGGATGTGAGGAGACCTGCCCTGCCATTCCAGCAAAAAGAATAATTGAGTGGGAGATCCCAGACCCCAAAGGAAAATCGATTGATGTTTTCCGTGAAGTCCGGGATTTGATTGAGGATAAGATAAAGACCCTTTTTGAAGAAATCGAAAAGAATATCTGATCCCAGCCTTATTCAATCGCTGTTTTTATGCTCCGATATCTCGACAAAAGATATTACAAAAGTTAATATATTACAAGTTTTTTGCATTACATCACAGGAAAAGAAGATTGATGTGAAAAAGTTTCTTACCCCCCTCGTTATCTTCATTCTTTTTTCTCTCTCCATCTATGGAAATGCACAGCCTCCCCCATCGATCCAAATTTATTTCTTTTATGCCGAGGATTGCCAGCCCTGTCAGGTCATTCTCCAGAGTTATCTTCCAACACTGAAGACAATGTTCCCTACCCTCGAGATTAAAACTTTTGATGTGGGTAACCCAGCCTATTATGAAGCGCTCACCAAGCTGGAGAAAAAGTTTGGTCGGACAGGAAATGAACTCCCAATCGTTTTCATTGGGGATCAAATGCTATCCGGAGAGATGGAGATCATGGAGAAATTGAATCCCCTGCTCCTGGAGATTCAGGCTAAAGGGGGTGTTTCCCCTCCTCCTATTGAATTGAGTGACTCGTGGACCGTGACTCGTGATTCGAAAAAAATACCAATCACCAAACACGATTCACGAATCGCGCGTTCAGTCGATCTTGCCTATTTTTATCAGAAGGGATGTCCGAAATGTGATCGGGCAAACGTTCTTCTCAAATATATGGCGAAGAAGTATCCCCAGTTGAATATCAAAGAGATTGACCTCAATACCCCTGATGGGAAGCGCCTTAATGAAACCCTATCCAATCGACTCAATCTCCCCATGGAGAAACGTTTAATCGCACCGAGCATTTTTATCGGGAATGATTACATCCCTTCAGGTGAGATTACAGAATCCAAGGTAGAGGCATTGATCCAGAAATACGAGAAGGAGGAGACGAAATCAATCGTAGCTGTTGAAAAAGGCGAGATCAAAAAAGCCGAGGGATCCATCGTACAACGCTTCAAATCTCTCGGAATTTTAACCATTGTTTCCGCTGGTTTGCTTGATGGAATCAATCCCTGCGCCTTTGCAACTCTCATCTTCTTTGTCTCCTATCTCACCTTTGTCGGTAGAAAGAAAAGAGAGATCCTCTGGGTTGGCCTCGGCTTCTCCGCTGCGGTCTTTACCACCTATTTATTGATAGGTTTTGGAATTTTAAGTTTCATTCAGCACTTCTCTTTCTTGCCCCTTTTCTCAAAAATCGTCTATATCCTGACCATTGCCTTCGCTCTTGTTTTAGGAATTTTGAGTCTCTATGACTACATCCAGTTGAAGCGAGGCCGGCCTTCTGAAATGAAGCTCCAGCTTCCGGACTTCCTAAAAAAACGGATTCATCAAACCATTCGTAAAGAGAGTAAATCCACCCGTTATCTCCTCGCTGCTGTCGCGGCTGGGTTCATCGTCTCCCTTTTGGAATTTACTTGTACGGGTCAGGTCTATCTTCCCACGATTCTCTTTGTAACGAATATTCCATCCCTCAGAGCAAATGCTATTTCTTATCTCATTCTTTATAATTTGATGTTTATCATCCCCTTACTGATTATCTTTGGAGTGGTTTACTGGGGAGTGACTTCAGAGCAATTGGCCTTCTTCCTCAAGAAAAGAGCATCTTCCATCAAACTTTTTACTTCCTTGCTCTTCTTTGCCCTGGCAGGGATATTGATTTTGAGCTTTATATAAGTCATAAAGATGCTACTCGAATCCTATAAAATTACCCGTATCCTCCCCTGTCTGGCCGATCCAGAGAAGATCCGGGTGATCGCTGAGGTAACAGGTGAGATTCATGAAGCCTTTCCTTATTTGAATGCTATCCTGAAAGGGTGTATTTATAATCATCCAGCTTTAACATTAACCATCAAAAAGAACGGAAAACTATTTACCCTGCATGCGCACCATATCACCTTAGCCAAAATCGAAGATGAGAAGGAAGCCGAAGAAATTCTGAAATGGTTGAAGGATCTGATCAACGAAGCTTATGAGAATCGAGATCGAATCGAACCTAATTTTTCTAAGGGTGCGGAGCTGAAGGCTTTGGATATTTATAAACTCCTCCCAGGCACAAGCTGTAAAATGTGTGGAGAATTGACCTGCCTTGCCTTTGCCGTCAAACTGGTGGGCCAGGAGATTGAGATGGGGAAATGTTCCCCTCTCTTTTCAGAAGCATATCAGGAGAAGCGTAACGTTCTGCTTGAACTTCTCAATGCGGCTGGACACAATGTTTCTCCATTGTCTCTGGGGAGTTGAAAAAGATAGAAAACATGTTAATTAAAGACTATCAATTAAGGATCGTTCTCTCAGATTGTAATCCTTCATCCCAAAAGGTGAATGCGCTGGTTGATCTCTCTGAGGATATCAGTGAGATGCTTCCCTATCTCAATACGGCCCTTAAAGGACTTCAGTATTTTGAAGAAGAAAAAATCCTGACCGTAAAGAGAGGAGGACGACTCATTACCTTTCGACCTCGACAGATTGCATTGACGAAGCTTGAAGACGAAAATGAGGCCAAGGAGGTCATGGAAGAACTGAAACAGACTCTGAATGAGACCTATGCCAATAGAGACCACATCCAACCTACCTATACTACCAGACCGGTTTTAAGGCCTCTTGAGGTCTTTAAACTCCTACCGGGCGGAAACTGTATGGAATGCGGGGAGGCCACCTGTATGGCTTTTGCTCTGAAATTGGTTAACAATGAGATAGAGTTGCAAAAATGCCCTTTATTATTTACAAAAGAGTTTGAAACAAATCGTCTCAAAATAATGAAAGGAGTTGGCTTAAATGGATAACACCGTTGAAGAACAATCCGCTGAATCTAAGGGAGGAGGGATGAAACGAAAAACCATTATTTTTATAGCCGCTGCCATCGTTGTCTTAGCCGGGGCCTTTCTTTTTTACTTTTTCTATCTCGAAAACCCAAGCCGTCAAGTTCTCGCTCGGGTCAATGATGAAAAAATCACGGTAGACCTATTCAACAAAGAACTTGCCAAAGTGGAACCTCCTTTAATAAGAGATATGTTTCGGGAGGAACCCAACAATCTTCTCGAAAGACTCGTCGTCAAGACCATCCTTTTACAAGAGGCAAAGAAGCAGGGCCTTTCTGCTCCGGTTAAAACCTATAAAGATGCAGCAAAAAATCCTGTTCCACCTGAGGAATCCATTATCATTGAGTTTATTGGTAAAAAGTTCTCTTCTCCGCCAGAGGTAACACGTGAGGAGGTCGAGGGATTCTACAAGATGTATAAGGATCGAATGGAGGGGAAACCTCTCAAAGAGGTGGCTCCGGCGATTGAACAGTATATCAGGGAAGCAAAACAACAAGAAGCATTGAGGCAGTTTTTAGAGGAGCTTCGAAAAAATGCAAAGGTTGAAATTAGCCAGGAGCGTTTACAAAAAATTTCAGCCAAGCCGCCTGAAATGGATACTGAGAATGATCTGAAGCAGGCTCTCACGAGTGGGAAACCCGTCCTGGTGGATTTTGGTGCAAATTCTTGCCTCCCTTGCCGCCAGATGAGGCCCGTTCTCAAGGAAGTGGGTACTGAGTATTCGGAAAAAGCAAAAATTCTGGTCATTGATGTTTACAAATATCAAAATCTTGCCCGAGAGTATAAAGTTCTCATGCTTCCTACTCTGGTCTTCTTTGATTCAAAGGGAAAAGAAGCTTTCAGAAATGTCGGAATAATGGAAAAAGAAAAGATTGTCGCGAAGTTCAAAGAGATCGGGATGGGCTCATGATCATTGATAACTGTATAACAAATGTCCTATCGGCTTGTCATTCCCGCATAAGCGGGAATCCAGAAAAAGGAATTAGCACTGGGTTCCTGCTTTCGCAGGAACGACATGGATAACAGCTTGCATAGGACATTAGTTTTACATGAATCAATAGTTCGGAGTAATTAGTTTGGAGTTGTTAGTCTTAAGATTTTACTCCGAACTCCCAACTCTGAACTCCGAACTAAAGATGGGGGTCTAAAGCATGCCTGAAGAACAGATTACCAAAAGGCTTTCTTTCTTAGATCGCTTTCTCACTGTATGGATCTTCCTTGCCATGTTTATAGGTGTAGGCTGGGGATACCTCTTCCCTGGTGTCGTCCATTTCTGGAATCTATTCCAGGTGGGCACGACCAACATCCCCATCGCCATTGGACTGATTCTGATGATGTATCCGCCTTTGGCCAAAGTGAAATATGAGGAAATGGGAGAAGTTTTTCATAATTACAAAGTGCTCGCTCTTTCCTTGGTTCAGAATTGGGTCATCGGTCCCATCCTCATGTTCCTTTTAGCAATCATCTTCCTCTCCGGTCATTTTGAGTATATGGTCGGATTGATTTTGATTGGTTTGGCTCGCTGCATCGCCATGGTCATCGTTTGGAATGATCTGGCCTCTGGTGACAGGGAGTACTGTGCCGGACTGGTGGCCTTCAACTCAATCTTCCAGGTGATTTTCTTCTCCATCTATGCATACATCTTCATCACGGTCATTCCTCCCTGGCTCGGATTAAAAGGGATGGTGGTCAAGATCACAATTGGTCAGATTGCCGAGAGTGTTTTC
>Ga0315282_10016711_pt1 | contig 10695 bp, 8 predicted proteins | sample YL17G07_20_MG_FD_203693 | JGI IMG/M metagenome (GOLD analysis project Ga0315282, IMG submission 203693) | Sediment microbial communities from Yellowstone Lake, YNP, Wyoming, USA - YL17G07_20 | ecosystem: Environmental > Aquatic > Freshwater > Lake > Sediment | place: USA: Wyoming | collected... | reverse complement strand
GGGGGCCAGCGACCTTGGCTGCGGCACCAAGACCTGGATGGCGATGATCGTGTCCGAGGAGCTGGGCGTGCCGCTCGAGAAGATCGAGATCGAGCATGCCGACACCGGCACGACCCAGTTTGCGACGCCGAGCGGTGGGTCGAAGACGGTGCCGACCGAGGCGCCGGCGGGGAGGGCAGCCGCGCTCGAGGTGAAGCGGCAACTGCTCGAGCTGGCAGCCGAGCAGCTCAAAGTGGGCGCCGACGAGCTCAAGCTGGAGGACGGCGTCGTCGTGTCGACGAAGGACCCGGCGAAGAAGGTCGAGATCGCACGGATCACCGCTCTCCAGCGCCGCGGGCTACTGGTGGGCGTCGGCTACCGCGGCCGGAACCCCGAGGGGAAGGCGGTGAACCCCTTCGCCGCGCAGTTCGCGGAAGTCGAGGTGAACACGCGGACCGGCGAGGTGAAGATCCTCCGCTTCCTTGCGGCGCAGGACAGCGGGCGCGTGATGAACCGGCTGACCTGTGAGAACCAGGTGTTCGGCGGGGTCACGATGGGCATCGGGCTGGCGCTGACCGAGGGACGCGTGCTCGATCGCGCACGGACCGGGAAGATGGTCAACGCCAACTGGCACGACTACAAGATCCCGACCGCGCTGGACGTGCCGGCCGACAAGAAGTACCTGATCGTCGACCTGCACGACACCCTGTGCAACACGACGGGCGCGAAAGGCATCGGGGAGCCGTGCACCGTGCCAGCGGCCTCTGCCGTGGCCAACGCGATCTACCACGCGATCGGCATCCGGATGACGGAGTCGCCGATCAGTCCTCCGGCCATCGTCCGTGCGCTCGCCGAGCAGGCGGCAAAGCCCGGCCAGCAGAGAAAGAGGGGGTGAGCGATGTTACCGAACTTCAGCTATGTCCGGCCGAACACGCTCGCCGAGGCGGTGAAGCAGCTGGCTGCGCCGGGCGCGAAGCTGCACGCGGGCGGGACCGATCTCGTCGGCTGCCTGCGTGACCGCGTGTTCGAGGCGCAGAAGGTCGTCAGCCTGAGCAGGCTGAACGACCTGCGCGGGATTGGAGAAGAGGGCGGCGGGCTGCGCATCGGCGCGCTCACGACGATCGCCGAGGTCGCGCGCCATCCAGTGGTCAACCAGAAGTACGCCGCACTGGCGAAGGCGGCCGCTGCGGTCGCCAGCCCGCAGTTGCGCAACCAGGGCACGATCGGCGGCAACCTGTGCCAGCGGCCGCGCTGCTGGTACTTCCGGGGCGACTTCCACTGCGCGCGAAAGGGAGGCGACACCTGCTACGCGATGCAGGGCGAGAACCAGTACCACGCGATCTTCGGCGCGAGCACGTGCCTGGCCGTCCATCCGTCGGACACCGCCACCGCGCTGGTCGCGCTCGGGGCGCGGGTGAACGTGACCGGGCCGCGGGGCAGCCGGACGGTGCCGCTCGAGTCGTTCTTCGTGCTGCCCGAGCAGGACATGACGAAGGAGAACGTGCTCGAGCCCGGCGAGATCCTCACCGAGGTCCTGGTTCCGGCGCCGCCTGCCGACTTCGTCAGCACGTACCGGAAGGTCCGGGCCCGCGGCTCGTGGGACTTCGCGCTGGCGAGCCTCGCCGTTGCGCTCTCCTTCAAGCAGGGCAAAGTCGAGACCGCGCGGATGGCGCTGGGCGCCGCGGCGCTGACGCCGTGGCGGGCGAAGGACGCCGAGAAGCTGCTGGTCGGCAGCAAGGTCGATCCGAAGACGATCGGCCTGGCGGCGGCCGCGGCGGTCAAGGGTGCCGCGCCGCTTGAGCACAACGGCTACAAGGTGGCCATGTTCCGCGGGCTGGTGGAGGAGGTGCTCGAAGGGCTGGCGCCGGCGCCGGCGAAGAAAGCTGGCGACAGCCCCGAATCGTAGCATCGTCGTTACCTTGGGGCCCTTGGCGTCGGCACGTTTTCCACGTGGTCGATCGCGCCGCCGAGCTGAAGAGCGGGGACAAGGTGACGGACCATGCCTGAAGACGATCTCTACTACGTCAAAGGTTTGCTGCCCGAGACGCCGGAGCCGCCGACGGCGCCCGAGCCGTGGGGCGAGACGCGGGTGGTCGGCAAGCCGCTCCCGCGCATCGACGCCTACGAGCGGGTGAGTGGGTCGGCCATCTTTCCATTCGACACGATGCTCCCCGACCTGCTCTACGCCGCCGTCCTACACTGCCCGCACGCGCACGCGATCGTGAAGAAGGTGGACATCAGCGCCGCGGAGAAGATGCCGGGCGTGCACGCGGTCGTCACCGGATCGACGCCGGGGTTCGACCTCCCGTGGATCCCGTGGTACTCGGACAGTACCGAGCCGCTCGGCAAGCTGTTGGATCCGCACTGCCGGCACGAAGGCGAGGAGGTGGCCGCGGTGGCCGCCGAGACGCCCTACCAGGCGTGGGACGCGGTGCGCGCCATCAAGGTCGAGTACGAGGTGCTGCCCTACGTGGCCACCGAGGAGGACGCCCTCAAGCCGGGCGCGCCGGCGCTCCACCAGGGCGGCAACCGTGCCGGCGATCCGCAGATCTACCAGCGAGGCGACGTCGCCAAGGGCTTTGCCGAGGCCGACGTGGTCCTCGAGCAGACCTACCGCACCGCGTGCGAAGTCCACACGCCGGCCGAGACGCACGGCTGCGCAGCCAGATGGGACGGCAACCGGCTCACGCTCTGGGACTCGACGCAGGGCGTCTATCCGATCCAGTCGTGGGTGGCACAGACGCTGAAGCTGCCGCTGGCGAGTGTGCGCGTGATCGGCCACTACATGGGCGGCGGGTTCGGCAGCAAGTTCGGCACCAAGCAGACGATCCTCGCCACCCTGCTGGCGAAGAAGACGGCTCGGCCGGTGAAGATGTTCGTGACGCGTGAGGAGAGCTTCATCAGCCAGGGCAACCGGCCGGCGGCGAAGATGACGCTCAAGGCCGGGGTGAAGAAGGACGGCCGGCTGACGGCACTCGAGCTGAAGACCGTGGCCATCAGCGGCGCCTATCCGGCAGATGCGCCGGGCGGGATCGACTTCCAGGTGCGCGACCTGTATCTCTGCCCGAACGTGCGGACCGAAGCGATTGACGTCCTCATCAACGCGGGGCAGGCGCGCGCGTTCCGAGCGCCCGGTCACCCGCAGGGGAACTGGGCGCTCGAGCAAATGATGGATGCGCTGGCCGAGAAGATCGGGATGGACCCGGTCGAGTTCCGGCTGAAGAACATCCCGACGGTCAGCCAGGCGCGCGACAACCAGCCGTACACGAGCACCGGCTTCAAGGACTGCCTCATCGAGGGCGCGAAGGCGTTCGGCTGGAAGGAGGCGCGCAGCCGCGCGAAGTCGACGGGGGCCATCCGGCGCGGCGTCGGCATGGCGGGCGGCATGTGGCAGGGTGGCAGCGGGGGTCCGCCCTCGACGGTCATCGTCAAGCTGTTCCCCGATGGCAGCGTGAACCTCAACATGGGGGCCAGTGACCTTGGCTGCGGCACCAAGACCTGGATGGCGATGATCGTGTCCGAAGAGCTGGGCGTGCCGCTCGAGAAGATCGAGATCGAGCATGCCGACACCGGCACGACCCAGTTTGCGACGCCGAGCGGTGGGTCGAAGACGGTGCCGACCGAGGCGCCGGCGGGGAGGGCAGCCGCGCTCGAGGTGAAGCGGCAACTGCTCGAGCTGGCGGCCGAGCAGCTCAAGGCGACCGTCGACGAGCTCAGGCTGCAGGACGGCATGGTCGTGTCCACGAAGGACCCGGCGAAGAAGGTCGAGATCGTCCGGATCACCACACTGCAGCGCCGCGGCCTGCTCCTCGGTGTCGGCTACCGCGGCCCGAACCCGGAGGGGAAGGCGATCAACCCCTTTGCCGCGCACTTCGCCGAGGTGGAGGTCAATACCCGCACGGGCGAGGTGAGGGTGATCCGCTTCCTGGCGGCGCACGACAGCGGGCGGGTGATGGACCGCCTGACCTATGACAACCAGGTGATCGGCGGGATCACGATGGGCATCGGGCTGGCGCTGACCGAGGAGCGCGTGCTCGATCGCGCGCGGACCGGGAAGATGGTCAACGCCAACTGGCACGACTACAAGATCCCGACCGCGCTGGACGTGCCGGCCGACAAGACGGTCATCGCCGTCGACCTGCACGACACGATGTGCAACACGGCGGGTGCGAAAGGCCTCGGAGAGCCGGCGACGATCCCGGCGGCCTCCGCCGTGGCCAACGCGGTGTACGAGGCCATCGGCGTCCGGATGACCGAGTCGCCGATCAGTCCTCCGGCCATCGTCCGCGCGCTCGGGGAGCAGGCAGCGAAGCCCGGCCAGCAGCAGAGAAGGAGGGGGTGAGCGAGATTCAGCCGCGGCGCGTGACGATCATTTCTTCTCGCGCTTCCAGCCGTCTGGAATCACGAACAGCGCGTCGGAGAGTGGCTCCAGCACCACCTTGGTGACTGCCGACGTCCGGGTTCCCGACACGAGCTTGTTCAGCATTCCGGCAAGAATCCGGTGCCCATCGAGGTTCAACGTCATGCGTCCGCGGTCAGGCCGGCAGGCGCGAGGAAGACGACGACGAGCGCCGCACTCGAGCAGATGCGGAACATAGACGCTCCACGGAAATAATCGTCCGCCATCCGGTGTTGCGACACATCGTCCACCGCCTGGCGCGCTCACGGCGCAGGCTTGGGTTCGAAATCCCGGTAGCTTCCCCCTAACGTGTGTCGGAAAAGCGGACTGTCGCGCGAGCGTCTGCACGGCAGTTCCCACCAGGCGCCCACTCGGGCACGTCGGGCCTGCCACGGCGCCCGGGGTCAGCGGAACAGCTCGTCAAGGGACAGAAAGAAGCCAGGGAAGAGCGGTGTGGTGAGGCTGTCCTGTGCCTCGCACGTCAGCTCCCCGACGCGCGGAAACGCCCCGTCGTCGGCCCGACGGTGGATCTTCACCAGCTCGATCTCGGGATCGACGATTCAGTACTCGCGAACGCGCACCCGATCGAAGAGCCGGCGCTTCGTGATCTCGTCGGTCCGGCGCGCCGAAGGCGAAAGAAGGCCTCCGCGTTCTCTGCGCTGAGCCACCGCCTACAGCGCCGGCTTCAGCACGGTGCACACCGACGCGCAGATCGGCCCGCCGATGTTGAAGGTGGCGGCCACCTTCGGGTTCTTCACCTGCAGGCCCGCAGGCGCCTTGCCCAGAAGCTGCCAGTAGCAGAAGCCGAGCATCGCCACGCCGGTGGCCCCGACCGGGTGGCCCTTGGCGATCAGTCCACCCGAGGTGTTGATGGCACACGGCCCGTCCACCTTCGCGCAGCCCTCGATCCAGTAGCGCGCCCCCTCGCCGGGCCGCGCTTTGCCGATCACCTCGGTCCCGATCGCGCCCATCACCGTGAAGCAGTCGTGTACTTCGGCGACGTTTACGTCGGCGGCGCTCACGCGAGCCATCTGATAGGCGCCATTCATGGCCGAGTACGCCCCCGCCGGGTTCAGCACGTCCCGCCCCGACCGCGTCAGCGGATCGGTCGCCTGCGCGTAGCCGGCGATTTCGACCGCGTCGGCCTTCGAGACCGCCAGGCGCTTCAGTCCCTCTTCGGTCGCGACGATGAGCGCCGCGTAGCCGTCCGTGATCTGCGAACAGTCATAGGTCTTCAGCGGCAGCCCCTCGACGACGTACCGGTTGATGCCTTCGATCTTGAGCGCCTGCTCGAGGGTGAGCGTCACCTTCTGCATCTGCGCGTAGGGGTTCTTGTTCCCGTTGGCGTACTCGGCCACCGCGATCTGGGCGAGATCGGCCTCGCTGACGCCGTAGCGCTTCATGTACTCGGCCATCACTTCGGCGAAGATGTGCGGGAAGACGAACACCTTTCCCTCGCGCTCGGCCGGGTACGAGAAGAGGCCGAGCGCCTGGCCCACCAGCTTGCCGTCCATCTTGCCTTCGGCATCGCGCATCTTCTCGTAGCCGACCGCCACGCCGACCTCCCCGAGGCCCACCTGCAGCTTGTTGATGACGGACAGGATGGCCTGCCCGCCCGAGGCGCAGGCGTTCTCGACCCCTTCGATCGGCTTGCCCTCGAGGCCGGGAACCGCCGCCATGAGGCCCGACAGCAGGCCCTGCTGGTTGAGCGAGACGTTGCAGGCGGCGCCAATCGACCCGACGTCGATCGCCGACGTGTAGACACCGATCTCGTTGCACACGCCGGTGACTGCGTTCCGGACGATATCGGGGATCGACATGTCCATAAGCTTGCCGAACTTCGACTGGTGGTAGGCGGCGATGTAAACAGGCTTGGGCATGATGGCATCCTTTCTGGGTTCAATCATCGCGCTCCCGGCGTCTCGCTGCAAACCCGAACTCGGCTCACCCCGGCCACATGTCCTTGGGCGGCCGGACGATACGCGGGCCAAGGAGCGGTCGTCAAGCGGATTCTGATTGCCTTTCCCTCCCTTCGGAGCGAAGCTCTTCCCGAGCGTGTCACCTTTGCGCGCGGACTGAATCTGTGAAGACGGCAAGGTCCGCCACGAAGCCCCCTCGGCCGACCTTATCAGCGCCAGTCAAATCGGTCGCTGCCCTTGGTTTCGCTCCCGGCTCCCGACTCCTCATTCCCCGACCGGAGCTCGACGATGGAGTCTGTCTCGAGACGGCGGTTCCTGAGAATCAGCGGCGCCTCGGTCGGCGTGGCGGCCTCGGCTGCCGCGCTCGGCAGTCTGGCGCGCCGGAGCGCGGGCGCGTCGCCCGCGAAAGGCATCCGCAAGGTCCCCACCTACTGCGACATCTGCTTCTGGAAATGCGGCGCGATTGCCTACGTGAAGGACGGGCGGCTCTGGAAGATTGAGGGGAATCCGGACGACCCGCTCAGCCGCGGCCGGCTGTGCCCGCGCGGCACCGGTGGCGTCGGCGCGCATGTCGATCCCGACCGGCTCAGAGCACCGCTCGTCCGCCGGAAGAACGCGAAGCGCGGCGACGACGAGTGGGTCGCGGTCACCTGGAACGAGGCGCTCGGCACCGTTGCCGAGCGGATGCAGGCGATCAAGGCCAGGCACGGCCCGGAGGCGGTCGCGCTCTTCGCGCACGGCATCGGCGGCACCTTCCTGAAGCACACGCTCAGGGCGTACGGCACCCCGAACATCACAGCGCCCTCCTTCGCACAGTGCCGGGGCCCGCGCGACGTCGGGTTCAACCTGACCTTCGGCGAGGAGATCGGATCGCCCGAGCGCACCGACATCAGGAACGCGCGCTGCCTGGTGCTCATCGGCTCGCACCTGGGCGAGAACATGCACAACACCCAGGTGCAGGAGTTCGCCGACGCGATTGCGGCTGGCGCCAGCATCATTGTCGTGGACCCGCGCTTTTCCACGGCCGCCAGCAAGGCGAAGCACTACCTGCCGATCAGGCCGGGCACCGACCTGGCGCTGATCCTCGCGTGGATGAACGTGATCGTGGCCGAGGGGCTGCACGACCACGACTACGTGCAGAAGTACGGGTTCGGGTTCGACGCCTTCCGGGCCGAGATCGCGCCATTCACGCCCGAGTGGGCCTATCCGGAAACGGGCGTCGTCCCCGAGGTCATTCGCGAGACGGCGCGCGAGATGGCGCGGTACCGGCCGGCGACCCTCGTGCACCCCGGACGCCACGCGACCTGGTACGGGGACGACACGCAGCGGAGCCGGGCCATCGCGCTGCTGAACGCGCTGCTCGGGAGCTGGGGCCGGAAGGGCGGCTTCTATACGCCGGTCAGCATGGACGTGCCGGGCTACCCGTATCCGCCGTACCCGACATCCGAGAAAGGCCCGGCGGACAATCCAGGCCGCCACTTCAAGTTCGCAACCGAGGCAATCACCACCGGCATCCGCGAGGCGACGATCACCGGCCAGCCGTACCCCGTCAAGGCCTGGTTCACCTACGCCACGAACCTCATCCAGGCGATGCCGAACGAGGCCGAAACGATCGACGCCATCCGGAAGCTGGACCTGCTGGTGGTCGTCGACGTGATTCCCAGCGAGATCGCCGGCTGGGCCGACGTGGTGCTGCCCGAGGCGGTATACCTCGAGCGCTACGACGACATCAACGTGGAGCTGTTCCGCGAGCCGTTCGTCGCGCTGCGGCAGCCGGTCGTCGGCGCTCCCAACGATCAGAAACCGAACTGGTGGATCGCGCGTGAGCTGGCGCTGAAGCTCGGCCTCGGGGCGTACTACCCGTGGAAGCACATCGAGGAGTACCTCGACTGGCGGCTCTCGAAGGCGGGGCTGAGCTGTGCCGAGCTGAAACAGAAAGGGATCCTGCGCGGCGCGAAGCAGCCGATCTACTTCGACGAAGGGGTGGCGCCGTCGTTCGGGACGCCGTCGGGCAAGATCGAATTCTACTCGCTGCAGCTTCGCGAGGCCGGCTTCGACCCGGTCCCGAAGTACACGCGGCCGGCGGTCCCGCCGCCCGGCTCGTACCGCCTGCTGTACGGCCGTTCGCCGGTGCACTCGTTCAGCCGCACGCAGTCGAATCCGATTCTCTCCGACATGATGGTGGAGAACGACGTCTGGGTGAACGCAAACGAGGCGGCGCGGCTGGGGCTGAAGAGCGGCGACTACGTGCGGCTGCGGAACCAGGACGGGGTGGTGAGCAACCGGATCAAGGTGAAGGCGACCGAGCGGATGCGCGGCGACTCGGTTTACATGGTGCACGGCTTCGGCCACACGTCGCGCCGCCTGCGGCACGCCTACGGGAAGGGCGCGAGCGACGCGCAGCTGATCACGCGGTACGAGACCGACCCGCTGATGGGCGGCACCGGGATGAACGTGAACTTCGTGACGCTCGAGACGGAGGCCTGACGAGATGGCGCGATTCGGCATGGTCCTTGACACCGCGACGTGCGTCGGCTGCATGGACTGTGTCGTGGCCTGCAAGACCGAGAACGAGGTGCCTGAGGGGTTCAACCGCGACTGGATCGCCTACGAGACCACGGGCAGGTTCCCGACGCTCGACCTGGAGATCCGGAGCGAGCGCTGCAACCACTGCGACCGGCCGCCGTGCGTCTCTTGCTGCCCGACCGGCGCGAGCCATGTCGATCCGTTCGGCCGCCTCGTCCTCGTCACGCACGAGCGGTGCATCGGCTGCAAGGCCTGTCTCGCGTCGTGTCCGTACGATGCCCGGTTCATCCATCCGGACGGGTACGCGGACAAGTGCACGTTCTGCGCGCACCGGGTGGAGCAGGGGATGGACCCGGCGTGCGTCTCGGTCTGCCCGACGCGCTGCATGACGTTCGGCGACCTCGACGACCCGAACAGCGAGATCGTGCGCCTGCTGGAGTCGCGAAAGCACCGCGCGCTGGTGACCGCCGCGGGAACGGAGCCGAGGGTGTTCTATCTGAAGTAGGCAGATGGCAGATAGCAGACCGCAGACGGCAGATGGCAGTCAGTTGACGGTTGACAGTTGACAGCCAGGCAACACAAGAGGAGAAACGCAATCTGTGGAATCTGCGTCATCTGCGGATTGATTTGACATCTTAGGAATCTGTCGACTCATCATGCGCGAGCTGGTTCTCACCCGACACAACCAACTCGTCGACCCCCTGGTCCACGTCTGGGGCTGGGAGATCGCCGTGTACCTCTTCCTCGGCGGCCTGGTCGCCGGGATGATGATCCTGGCGGGCTACTCCTTCCTGAAGGGCCGGCACACGATCGACTCGTGCGTCTGCTCGGTGCTGCCCGGCGCCGGCCTCGTCCTGCTCAGCCTCGGGATGTTGGCGCTGTTCCTCGACCTCGAGCACAAGTTCTCCGTGTGGCGGCTGTACGTGACCTTCAAGCTCGCGTCGCCGATGTCGTGGGGCGCCTGGATCCTGGCGGCCGTCTACCCGGCCCTGCTGGCCAGTGCCCTCGTGCGACTGCCTCCCTGGGCAAGGGCCCGCTGGGACAGGCTCGATCGGCTCGCCCAGCAGGTCGCGTCCAGCCGTCGCTCGGTCGTGACGATCGGCGCCGTCAACATGGCTCTGGGCATCATGCTCGGCATCTACACCGGCATCCTGCTGAGCGCGCTGGGCGCGCGGCCCTTCTGGAGCAGCGCCGCGCTCGGCGTGCTGTTTCTGTTCTCCGGGTTGTCGTCATCGGCGGCGCTCGTCCACATGATCGCCAGTCGCGTGGACGAGCGCGAGCTGCTGGCACGGGCAGACAACGTGTTCCTGTCAGTCGAGCTGGTCGTGTTGGGGTTGTTCCTGATTGGTCTGGTCACCTCGACCCAGGCGCACCTCGACGCCGCGCGCCTGGTGCTGGGTGGGCCGTTCACCGCGGTGTTCTGGGTCCTGGTAGTGGGGCTGGGGATCGCCATCCCCCTGATCCTTCAGGTACTCGCCGTGTCGCACGTCACCCGGCACAACGCCGTCGTCCCCGGCCTCGTGCTCACCGGCGGCCTGATCCTGCGGTTCGTGATCGTCTATGCCGGACAGTACAGCCACTGGCAGTAGGCGGCAGGCTTTCCCCTCCCCGCTGCATCACCCGGCCTAAAGGTAATGCCATTCGGAAATTCGGAGTGCATGTCGTCAGACGATCTTGAAATGCAACGGTCCTTCGATCGAGTGCGTCTCCATGAGCCGGGGCCACTTTCTGACGGGCTGACGCACTGCACGGGGATTGGCGCGGGAGCGCCGTTTGTCGGTGATGCAGCGGCGCATCAGGGCGTGGCCCCGCTGGACGATGCGATCCTTCTGTCGGTTGGTCAGCAGATTCTCGCACGGGCCGAGGAAGAAC
>Ga0315282_10016710_pt1 | contig 10695 bp, 12 predicted proteins | sample YL17G07_20_MG_FD_203693 | JGI IMG/M metagenome (GOLD analysis project Ga0315282, IMG submission 203693) | Sediment microbial communities from Yellowstone Lake, YNP, Wyoming, USA - YL17G07_20 | ecosystem: Environmental > Aquatic > Freshwater > Lake > Sediment | place: USA: Wyoming | collected... | reverse complement strand
GATTTCGCTACAGTGAAATTACCGCCAGATGCGCTTAGGAATGCGTTTACTATATCACCAGAAATGCTACGGTCATCGGCTGTATTATCAGGAAGTCTTTATGGGTTGTCGGGCATGTCACTAGGCACGATAGGGTCATTGAGGATATCACCAGAAACTATTTATGGGGTATCAAGCATATCACCGCATACTATATCGCTTGGGCAAGACCTGGAAGACAAAATTGATGATCTACGAAGAGAAAATAGAAAACTCGTGCAGGAGGTTGCAGACAAGACAAAAGCCTTAGAGAGAAAAGAAATAAAGATTGACGAGCTTAAGGAAACCATTGAGCAACTTCGGGAAAACAAAGAAAAAATGTCCCAAGAACAGAGACTTCAGTACTTATTCTATAGAGTTCATCCTTCTGCATGGGAAAAGCTTAAAGAAGATGATGAATTCAGGAAGTTGTTTGAACAAAAGACTCCTTGCCATATAGTCATAATGGCAATAGATATTAGAAGGTCAACCGAACTAATGTTGAAGGCAAAAGACGCCGACAGTTACCAAAGTTTTATCATCGCTCTTTGTGCCCAATTAAAGCAGATAATACTGGACAACTACGGAGTTTTTGACAAGTTCACTGGCGATGGCATCTTGGCCTTTTTCCCGGAGTTTTATAGCGGCGATGACGCGCTGTACATGGCAGTGAAAGCTGCGGACGAATGTCACGCATGTTTTTCTAAACATTACGAGAATAACAGAAGTTGCTTTACTGTAGTTTTGAAAGATGTTGGTCTTGGCATTGGAATTGACTATGGAGACACCTATTTGGTTAATGTGCAGGATTGGCTGACAGTCATAGGCACGCCAGTGGTTTATGCCTGTCGCCTATCAGGAGCTCCGGCAGGTCAAACCTTATTGAACCAGCAAGCGTATGACGTAGCGTCTCACAGTTTTGGCGGATATATCAACTTTCAGGATTACGAACTACACATAAAAAACGAAGGTAATATACTTGCATACACGGCTACTCTTGCTAAAAAGGTTCGTAAGATTAAGTTACCCTCTTGGCTGGAAGCATCTGCCACTCCAGAGTCGTAACTTTATTCGCTGTGCTTTATCGGGCAGTTTAAGAGGGGCGAAGCCCCTCTTTTTAATATCCTCCCCTTCCCCTGAGCAAGGGGAAGGGGATACAAGGGATGGAGTCACATCACCTGGGAATCTTGTTAGTTATATCTTACTTCTTTCCCTCGCCCAACTCCTCCGTAATATCCTTAGCCATTTTTAGAAATAATACCCTCAATCTTCTCATAACGTCGTCAGCAGCCTTCTGCCCGGCCGTTCTCGCTTCATCAGCGGCTTTTCTCGCATCTTCAGCCGCTGCCTCAATCTCATCCAGAATAACGGGAAGGGGTTTACTCAAAATAGCATGCTTCTTCTCTTTCATTTCTTCTGCCATATTCATTCTCCTATTTTCTTTGTCTCTCTTATTATACTCTTAATTATACAAAATCTCTCCTTTCAAACTCAAGCAGGTCTACTTATTAAAAGAAAAGGGGATACAGGGGATAGGGTTACCTTTTACTTTATGATAGAAAAGATGCTATAATGAGCACGATCTTTTATCGGTCGGACTACACTAAAGAGGAGCCCAATTTGAAAATACTACTGGTTTATCCACAACATCCAGACACCTTCTGGAGTTTTAAGCATGCCCTAAAATTCGTTTCTAAAAAAGCACCTTTCCCGCCGCTGGGCTTATTAACTGTGGCAGCAATGCTCCCAAGCGAATGGGAGAAAAGGCTGGTAGATATGAATGTAACCAGCCTGACTGATGAGGACATCAAGTGGGCTGACTATGTGTTTATCAGTGCTATGGCGGTGCAACGGAGGTCGGCGGAGGCAGTTATTGCCCGATGTAATAAACTGGGCACCAAGCTTGTTGCTGGCGGTCCTCTCTTTACTACCGGATATGAAGAGTTTGACGGGGTAGACCACTTTGTGCTTGATGAGGCTGAAGTTACACTACCGCCATTTTTGGAAGATTTAGAGCGGGGATGTACTCAGCGTATTTACACATCCAGCGAACGACCAGACTTAACCAAAACTCCCATCCCTCTCTGGTCGCTTATTAACATGAAAAAATATTCGTCAATGAGCGTTCAATACTCACGGGGCTGTCCATTTAACTGTGAATTTTGCGATATTATCGTCCTAAATGGGCATACGCCACGAACTAAAGATAGTGCCCAGGTTCTGGCAGAACTGGACGCATTATACAGTCGGGGGTGGCGAAGTGGGGTATTTATTGTTGATGATAACTTCATAGGCAATAAGAGGAAACTAAAGTTGGAAATCCTGCCGGCAATAATTGAGTGGATGAAAGAGAAGAAGTATCCCTTTGCCCTATCTATGGAAGCATCAATAAATCTAGCCGATGATGAAGAATTGATGCGCTTGATGGTCAAGGCAGGGTTTAACACAGCATTTATTGGTATTGAAACCCCTAATGAAGAGGGTCTGGTTGAATGCAACAAGGTGCAAAATCAAAATCGTGATTTAGTGGCTTCGGTCAAGAAAATCCAAAATCATGGCTTGGAGGTGCAGGGAGGATTTATTGTCGGTTTTGATAGTGACCCGCTTTCCATCTTTAAGAGCCAAATCAGTTTCATTCAAAAGAGCGGTATCGTTACCGCAATGGTCGGTTTGCTAAACGCGCCGCGTGGTACCAGACTATACCAACGCTTGAAACAGGAGAACCGCCTGTTAAAGGGTTTTTCTGGTGACAATACCGACTGCTCACTCAACTTCGTTCCTAAGATGAACTATGAAACACTCATTAATGGCTATAAGCACATCCTAGACACAATTTATTCCCCAAGGCAGTTTTATGAGCGGGTCAAGACATTTCTAAACGAGTATAGACCTCGGGGAAAAAGGAAGGGCAAGCTACAATTCTACCAGGTCAGGGCATTTATTAAATCTATGTGGCTTTTAGGGGTCAGGGAAAAAGGAAGAAGGTATTACTGGAAGCTATTTATTTCGACATTGCTCAGGCGTCCTCGGTCTTTTCCTATATCCATAAGCCTTGCTGTGTTTGGATACCATTTCCGCAAGGTTGTCGAGAAATATATTAAGACACCAATTGAAATACGCTAAAAAATTGAGCAAAGCGGGGGAATCTGCTAGATAAATAAGGCGAGCTAAATATACTCAACTACCTCGGGGAGGGTGTGGATGTGGGGGCAGTCAGTAACCTCAGCGGATATGTTATAGCGGTCAATAAGGACAGGGCTTATGCCCACCCCTCTCGCCCCAACAATATCTATCCCATACTGGTCACCAACATGGACTGCCTCGGAGGCTTTTACCTTGGCTTTCTTAAGAGCCGCCAGGAAAATAGGGGGGTTGGGCTTATCGCTCCCCACCTCCTCAGAAGTAACTATAAAGTCAAGATACGGTTCCAGCCCCAGTTTACGGTGAATAGAAATCATCTCCTTGGTGGCATTAGTCAGCAAACCAAGAATAAGCTTCCGCTCCTTCAACATTCTCAGGGTTGACAGCACATCATCAAAGAGGACAAAGGTTACCCCCTTAAATAGCTGGTGCGCCCGGTTCATAATTTTCAAAAGCAGCTCTTTAGCCACCTTAGCCCCAGCCTCGGTTAATAATATGTCCTGATAGCGGTAATAAATCTTAGCCTGTTCCTCGGGGCTTCTTTTCCCTACAGGAGAACTATTATTCTCCTCAAAGAAATACTTGTCAGCAGCCAAAACGCCTCTCATTACTGCCTCAGGTGATAACTCAATACCAAACTCTCGGCAAGCTTGCCTGTGCAGTTTCTCCCGGGGAGGGTCATAGAAGGCTAGGGTGTTAAACCAATCAAAGAATATTGCTTTAATCATAGATAATCTATTTATCCGGAATGCCCAGGTCTTTAAGGTAATCAATCGCATCCTGGATGGTTACTATCTTCTCTGCATCCTCATCCGGTATCTCAATCTTCCGGGAAGGATTACTAAATTCCTCTTCTAAAGACATCATCAGTTCTACCAAATCCAAGGAATCAGCCCCTAAATCATCAACAAAGCTCGCTGTGGGTACTACTTCCTCCTCACTCACTCCGAGCTGCTCCACAACTATCTTTTTTATCTGCGCAAAGATGGTTGCCACTTTTACCTCCTTCAAAAGTCTCCTATCTATTAGCCAGGGTGCTAACTGAGCCTAAGACTCCGTTAACAAACCTTGATGAATTATCACCACCGAAGAGCTTTGCCAGCTCAACCGCTTCATTTATAGCTACCTTAACTGGCACTTTATTATCAAATAAAATTTCGAATATTGCAAGCCTCAGGATATTCTTATCAACCACCGGTAGTTGGTCTATTGGCCAGGCAGGGGCGAAAGTTTGAATATTGCGGTCAATCTCCTCCTTACTCTGGATAACGCCTGTTATCAGCTCCCGGACAAAGGAAGCATTTTCCTCAGATAACCCCTCCTCAGCCAGAAGATTGGTTAACACTCTTTCTGGCTGGTGCTTAACAGAGTCAATCTCATATAATGCTTGTAAAGCTACTGCTCTTGCTTTTCGCCGTGCCTTTGCCATAAAGGTATCTAGACCTAAACTAGTATTATATCAGTGATATACCACTGGTTGTCAACAGCATCAGTCATGCAATATAGGACTTTGTCAAAATGGTGGCGAATGCAATCCGAACACAAGCCCAAACTCTGGGAAATGAGTAGGGATTCCTTGCCACAGTTTTGGCATTTAACCGGGGTTGTAGTAACTAAATGTCTAAGAGGAGTCCACATGTTACAGCCAGGATATTGCCATGCCCCCATCCACGCCAAGAACCTGCCCGGTGATATAGCTTGCTTCCTCCGAAGCCAGGAAAGCCACTGCCTCTGCCACATCACGTGGGGAACCGAAATAGCCGAGGGGGATATAATTCTTAAGCTCCTGCTTCCAGTCTTCGGCTAGCTTCTGCGTCATATCAGTATCAATAAAGCCAGGGGCGATGGCATTTGCGGTGATGCCACGAGAAGCCACTTCTTTGGCAATAGTTCGGGTAAAACCAATAATACCGGCTTTAGCTGAGGCATAGTTAGCCTGCCCCTTGTTGCCTACCACACCAACAATGCTGGCAATGCTAATAATTCTACCCCAGCGCTGTTTAATCATATGCCTTAACACCGCTCTGGTGCAAAGGAAGACACTCTTCAAGTTAACCGCTAGTACCTTGTCCCAGTCCTCGTCTGACATTCGCAGAACGAGCTGATCTCGGGCAATACCGGCATTGTTCACCAGTATATCAACTTTCCCATAGGTAGATATGGTTTCCTCTACCAATCTGGTTGCATCTGGTGATGAGCTGACATCGGCTAAGATAGCTAGACTCTGCCGATTCATTGCTTGAATTTCCTTAGCCACGCTTTCGATGGCGTCAGTTATATCATTAACCACAACACTTGCTCCGACCTCAGCCAGTTTCAGAGCAATAGCTTGCCCTATCCCCCGACCACTTCCAGTGACTATAGCCACTCTATTAGAAAGATCCATTAATCTACTCCTGCCAACAAGCTATTTTTTATAGCCTGTGCATCGCCTATATTTAGAGTCCTAGCATTTTTGTCTATTCGTTTGATTAGACCGGTCAGCACTTTGCCTGGTCCTATCTCGATAAAGGTGGACACACCGTCATTTACCATATACTCAATAGAGCGCTGCCATTGAATACAACTACACAATTGTCTGAGCAACTCTTCCTTAATTAATTCAGCCGTGGTCAATGGCTGAGCGGTAGTGTTTCCTATAACAGGAATAGCCGGTTCGTGAAAGGAAAGGGAAGCTATAACTTCAGACATACTGTCAACAGCCGGCTGCATCAGTGGCGTATGGAAGGCACCGCTTACCTGTAGTGGTATAGTACGATAAGCCCCTCTTGCCTTAGCTAAATCTACAGCCTGGGCTAGGTGCTCATTTGCCCCACTGATTACCAGTTGACCGGGACAGTTGATGTTAGCAATCTGGGTGCCGCTCTCTCTACACACCTCATCCAGCGAAGCTTTATCAAGACCCATTATTGCCACCATACCCCCTGGTTTCTCTAGCCCGGCTTCATGCATTAACCGTCCTCTCTCCCGAGCCAGATAGACGGTAGCGGCAAAATCAAGCACCCCGGCTGCTGCCAGTGCGGTATACTCACCGAGACTATGTCCAGCAACAAGGGTAGCTGGTGGTAACGCGTTGCTACCGCTCGCCTCATGGATAGCTTTCAAGCAGGCAAGGCTGACGGTCACTATTGCCGGTTGAGCATTAATCGTCTGGCGAAGCTCATCCTCTGGACCCTCGAAGCATAGTCGGGACAGAGGAAAGCCCAGCGTCTCGTCAGCCTGCTTAAAGACTGCTCTAGCTGAATCAAAATTGTCATAAAGGTCGCGACCCATGCCTACCCACTGAGAGCCCTGCCCAGGGAAGACATAGGCGGCCTTCATTGGCTCAACCACCCTACCCCCTCCCTGTGCAAAACCTTAAGCCGAGTAATTATTGCCTCAGCTTCAGCTACCATTTCTTCTATGAGAGTTTTAACCGGCTTAATCTCGCTTATTAGTCCTGCAATCTGTCCGGAGAGTAGTGAACCATCTTCAATGTCGCCTTCAATCAAGCCCTTATAGACTCTGCCCCGGCCAAACAAATCAAGCTCTTCTTTAGATGCGCCAGCCTTCTCCAGCTCGGCAAATTGCCGTGTAAACCTGTTCTGGAGGCAACGCATTGGATAGCCTGTAGTCTGTCCGGTAACCACTGTAGACCGGTCGCGTGCCTTTAGTAGCTTATCTTTGTATCTGGGGTGGGCAATGCATTCCTCACTGCAGACAAAGCATGTTCCCATCTGAACACCTTGCGCCCCGAGAGCCAGAGCCGCTACTAGGCCTCGCCCATTAGCAATACCACCAGCGGCTACTACTGGTATCTGGACAGCATCCACTACCTGAGGCACTAAAGCCATTGTTGTTGTTTCTCCTACTTCCCCTCCCGACTCCATACCCTCAGCCACGACTGCATCCGCGCCGGTCTGCTCCAATCGCACTGCTAAAGCCACGCTAGCTACTACTGGCATCACCTTCACCCCGGCTTGCTTGAACCGTGAAATATGAATTCCAGGGTTACCAGCGCCGGTAGTAGCTACACTCACCTTTTCCTGTAGAACCACCTCTATAATCTGTTCGGCAAAGGGGGACATCAATAAGATATTTACACCAAATGGCTTGTTTGTCCGCTGCCTGGTTAGGCGTATCTGCTCCCTTACCCATTCTGGCTCGGCATTGCCTGTTCCAATAATACCCAATCCTCCAGCATTAGAAACAGCCGAGACAAGCTCGGCTGTGGCTACATGAGCCATCCCTCCTTGAATAATTGGATATTCAATGCCAAAGAGGTCGCAAATAGCAGTTTTGAGCATGGCGTCCCCTCTTAGCCAGCTTTCTTTTTCGGACTTTCAATCTCAATGACTTCCCTGCCGGCGTAGAATCCACAGGTGGGACAAACATGGTGCGATAGCTTAGGGCTATGACATTGAGGGCAAGAGTCTAGCGGAGGAGGAGTTAATCCCAAATGGTTACGCCGTTTACCCTGACGTGCCTTAGCATATTTTCGTTTAGGTAGAGCTCCCATAATTACTCTGCTCCCTTCTTTTCGTTTGCCAATGTATCACTGGCTAGAGACGACTCTATTAACTTAGACCAGCGAGGGTCTGCTTCCTGAGGCGGGCAGTTACATGGTCCGTAGTTAAGATTGTGACCACAGTTAGGGCATAGCCCGGCACAATCAGTCCTACAAACTGGCTTCATCGGGATAGCCAATAGGGCGTATTGGCGTATTGCCTCGGTTAAATCAAGGATATGACGCTCATCAATGGTGAAACAACCTGGCTCATCAGGCAAAGGGATGGGGACACCCCCAACCACATCTACTGTAGGGAAATACTCCTCTTCAAAATTTAGAGTCAAGGGGCAGCTAAATGAGCTCAAGCAACGGCTGCAAGTAACTTTAACCTCGGTGTGTAGTGTACCCTTAGCTAAGATACCACGGTCGGTGCGCGTCAACTTAATCTCACCGTGAACCACGTTGCCACTGCCATCACCAGCAATATCAACAACCTCATTCACTTCGTAACTTCGTATTGACCCTATGGGTGCCTTAAGCAGTTGAGATACGTTTATCTGCATTTATAATTCCACCCTGCAAAATCAACTTATTATAAGCTGAGCTACATACTTATTTCAAGTTTGGTCATTATTGATAGCCACAGTTATATCCGAGGTTTGCATATTAGCCAGTGCTAAATCGCTCTGGAGATACCACAGGCAATGTAAAGCTTGGGCGGGAACACAGTATTTAGGCCCGCATCCCCTTTTTCTTCCTCAGCTCAGAGGCAATGGCATTTCTCAACACCTGATTAGTACCTTCATATATCTGGGTAATCTTGGCGTCTCTAAACATCTTCTCAATGGGATAATCACGCATATAACCAACACCACCAAAAATCTGCATGGCGTCAGTAGTAACTTTCATCGCGGTGTCCGAGGCAAAGACCTTAGCCATCGCTGATTCTTGGGTGTAGTTCTTTGCCCCGCTATCTATCATCCTGGCGGTGGCATAAACCAATGCCCGGGCCGCTTCCACCTGGGTGGCCATATCGGCAAGCATGTGCTGGACTGCTTGTTGAGCAATAATCGGGTGTCCAAACTGGATGCGTTGCCGAGCATAGTCCACCGCTGCTTCCAGGGCTCCCTGAGCTAATCCAACAGCCTGAGCACCTAAACCGGGACGGGAGCGGTCTAATAACCTCATCGTCATAATAAACCCCATCCCCTCCCGCCCAAGTATATTCTCTTTGGGGATTAGACAATCTTCAAAAACTAGTTCCCTTGTTGAGGAAGCACGAATACCCAGCTTCTTCTCTTTCCTGCCGAAGGAGAAGCCGGGGGTGCCCTTTTCTACCAGAAAAGCACTGGCACCACGAGGCCCCTTTTCCTTGGCAGTTAGGGCAATAACAGTATATATCTCCGCTTCCCCGCCGTTGGTGATGAATTGTTTAGTTCCATTCAGAACATAACCTTCGCTGGTTCGCATAGCAGTTGTCTTTATGCCAGCAGCATCACTACCAGCTGTTGCCTCTGTCAAAGCAAAGGCGGCTAATTTCCTGCCGCTGGCAATATCAGGCAGGTATTTAGCTTTTTGCTCCTCGGTACCATGCTCCAGCAGGGTGAATGTTCCCAGGCCAGTGGCGGCACAGCTGACTGCCACACCGCTACATATCCGGCTTAGCTCTTCTACCACCAAACACAAATCGAGTAAGCCACCCCCTAAACCCCCATGCTCCTTAGGGATATAGACACCACATAGGCCAGCATCAGCAAGAATTTTCAAAATCTCCCAGGGGAACTCTTCCTTTTCATCCAGCTCTGCCCGCACCGGCAATACCTTTTCCTCAGCAATAGTTCGTGTCAGAGCCTTAATTTCCTTTTGTTGCTCAGTTAAAAAATATTCCAAGATACCCCCTTCCACTAGCTAATTGCTTATTAATGGCTAGGGAAACAAATACAATAACTATGGTGCCAAAATCATTTTTCGCGTTCTTGGCAGTTGCCCTAGAGGACGCTTCAAAAGTCGCTGAATTTCTAACTAAAGTCAGCTTATTATAAACAGAGCCGCATACTGGCTGTCAAGCTGATAGGGGCAATCAAATAATCTCCAAGGTTGACATTATAGGCTAGGGTAAAATATAATTAGCTTGCTTTATTAAAGGAGGTGGAGCCCAATGGGAGCAAAAGCCTTTGTTCTGATTGAAACAGTTGTAGGCAGAACCAAAGAAGTCGTTACTTCCATCAAGCAGCTTGGGGGGGTGAAATCGGTTGATACGGTAACTGGCCCCTATGATATTATTGCTATAGTAGAAGCGAAAAGCTTGAACGAGATTGGTGACCTGGTAACCGGTAAAATCCACCCCATTGCTGGCATTTCCAGAACAGTTACATGCCTGGCAATAGGGGGGTGACTAAACCCGGTTGCAGTCTGGTTAAAGCGTACATTGATTATTGAAGTAAAGGAAGGATAAGTATGGACTTTAAATTTACTGAAGAGCAAAAGAAATTCAGACAGGAAGTTCGTGACTTCCTTGAGGGGGAGCTAAGGCAGGGGTTGTGGGAGCCAAGCTGTGATGCTTGGATAATGGCTTACGACCCGGAGTTCACTAAGAGGGTATCCAAGAAAGGATGGATTGGGCTAACCTGGCCTAAAGAGTTTGGTGGGCAAGGATGCTCTTTTATCGATAGGCTCATACTCACCGAGGAGATGCTGCGCTACGGGGCACCAGCAGCTTGCCACTGGTTTGCCGACCGTCAGATAGGTGGTGCTGTCCTACACTATGGCACTGATGAGCAAAAGAAGGAGATACTGCCCAAGGTTATCAAGGGTGAGGCTACCGTAGGGCTGGGCTTGAGCGAACCGGAGGCTGGTTCTGACCTGGCTTCTCTGAAAACGAAGGCTGTTGAATCAGGTGATTACTTTATTATTGATGGGCAGAAGGTTTGGACTAGCGGTGGTAGCCATATGAACTGGATTTACCTGCTAGCCAGGACCGACCTCAATGTTCCCAAACACAAAGGTCTCAGTGAATTTGTTTTTGAAACCAATTTACCTGGTATTAC
>Ga0315282_10016709_pt1 | contig 10696 bp, 5 predicted proteins | sample YL17G07_20_MG_FD_203693 | JGI IMG/M metagenome (GOLD analysis project Ga0315282, IMG submission 203693) | Sediment microbial communities from Yellowstone Lake, YNP, Wyoming, USA - YL17G07_20 | ecosystem: Environmental > Aquatic > Freshwater > Lake > Sediment | place: USA: Wyoming | collected... | reverse complement strand
GTTTAAGTCCATCAGTGGCATGGTACCTAACCTAATAAATCCTCCCTTAGGTTGTAGATTTCACCCAAGATGCCCCTTCGCTAAGCCTATATGCGCAGAGGAAATGCCAAAGCTTAAAGAGGTAAAACCAGAACAGTTCGTTGCATGCCATTTATATTAGGGGGTATAAAACTGAGCATCATGCTAGAAACAGAAAACCTAAAAAAGTATTACCCCATAAGAGGCGGGGTTCTCAAAAGAAAGATGGCTGATGTTAAAGCTGTAGACGATGTTAACCTAAGGATAATCAAAGGAGAATGTTTTGGCTTAGTCGGAGAATCAGGATGCGGCAAGACCACGTTTGGCAAAACAGTTATTCGATTGCTTAAACCGACTGCCGGCCATGTATACTTCGATGTTCCGCCTGACGTGATAGAGCAAATAAGGAACCCTGAAGGCTCAAGTCAAGGTGCATCCAAGCTGGAAAAACTCAGAAAACAGTACGACATCGCTAAAGTCAAGAGAAAAAAGCTGAAAGCTCTAAGAAGAAAGACGCAAATAGTCTATCAAGATCCATCACGTTCTCTCGATCCAAGGATGCTTGTTAAGGACACAATTGGGGAACCACTTCTGGTGCAAAAAATTGGAAAGAAATCAGAAGTTAGAGAAAGAGTGGTGGAAATGCTTAAAAAAGTAGGACTAGGGGAAGGGACTCTATATAGATACCCTCACGAGTTCAGTGGAGGACAAAGACAAAGAATAGCAATAGCTAGAGCTTTTATAACTAATCCAGAATTCGTGGTTCTCGATGAACCAACATCCGCCGTGGATGTTTCCGTGCGTGCTCAGTTACTTGACCTCTTTCAGAAACTACGTAAAGACATGAATCTAACGTATCTTTTCATCAGTCACGATTTAAGCGTTGTTGAATGCATAAGCGATAGAGTTGCAGTCATGTATGTTGGAAAAGTGGTTGAACTAGCGCAGACAATGGAGCTCTTCCATAATCCACTTCATCCTTACACGCAAGCACTAATGTCTGCAATTCCAATTCCAGATCCCACAGTTAGGAGAAAGCGAATAATACTTACTGGAGATGTCCCAAGTCCGGTCAACCCTCCCGTTGGTTGCAGATTCCACCCCAGATGCTCACAAGCAATGGATATTTGCCATAAAGAAGAACCCAGGCTCATGGATATAGGAAATGGACACATTGTAGCTTGTCACCTTATGAGCAAATAATTTATGCCCTGAGCTTTTGAGAAACATTAGAGTTTAGGCTTACTTCTAAATCGTTCTTTTTTTTAGTTGTAGAAAAAATTTTCATAAAATTTAAATAAGCTGACGAGAGAAGTTATAATGTCTTCGAGGAGGGGTGCAAGACGTTAAAGTTTAAATATAGTTTAACGGACGAAGGAGCGAAGAGATGCCTCAAAGACGAATTTTATTTACAAGATACCTTAATATATAAAGGTTATACCGAAAAAATTTTTCTTTTGTTACATAGATCAGAAAAACCTTTGACACTTAGAGAAATCAGTAATTTGACTGGGATCAAAACCAGTTCAGTGAACGGAGTAATAACCTTTAACATTTACGCGGGATACATCAGGCGAATACCCATTCACTAACAACTAGGTTTCTACTTCACTCATCAATGTTTAAACTTTCTTCTTTTCCATTTTGAATTGTAAATCCGTTAATTGCAATGCTATGCATGTTTATGATTACGACGTCTTTACCACTGCCATCAATAATGGTGGTTGCAGGGACTCCGCCAATAAGTGAGATAGTCTCGTTTATAATAAGCTTTCAGCATATATCCCGGCAGCTACCGTTATAGTATCTCCAAGACTTGCTGCACTTACAGCTTTCTGGATAGTCTCGTTTCCAGTGCTTGGAACCGTAATGGTTACGGGATTTACTATAATACTCCTATTGCATTTTGCTCCAACAATAACTATCAGAAGCATCAAAGTTACTGCCTTGAAAGCAATTTTCTTAAGCATACGTAACCCTGACAATAGTATAATGCAACAACTCCTAAAAAGTTCTTTTCTATCGAAAGTTATCATTCGAAATAATTTTCATAAGCGGAGCAATATACAGTCCGATGGGGACAAAAGCAAGTCCCGGACCAGATGAATACAAAACTGAAATACTAAAACTATTATCAATATTGTTCCGCGGAAAATTTCGTAGAATTAGTTAATTGTAATACCACGTTTTCTACATGTCTCCAAAACTCTTTTTCTAGCTTCCGCCAAGCTTCATCCGATTTTAACTTTCTTGTCAGAAAATATCCAGTAAAAAAAATCGTTTCAAAAAAGATAGAAGGAAGAAAAGTGTGCTTTTTTCTATCCGTACAAAGATCAAACGTCACAACAAAGTCATCGGATGTTCCTTCTACAGTTACACTTGCATATCCATCTATCTTAAAATATGGCGAATCCTCTGCAAGTATTTGATAACCAGTCGATGTTTTCCCCTTTATCGCTTCGAAATCCTTTGCTTTAAATAAATCTCCTATGCGTGTGGTTAGCAATTCTAAATTGACGTCTTTCCCTTCCCACCTTTGCTGCATCTCTAATCACTGTTAAAAGTGTCATTATACTTTAAAAAAGGTTACCACATTTCCGTACTCTAAACCTTTTCACTTGGCAAACATTCAGATCATTAGAGTAAGCGTAATACTTCGTCTTAAACACAAATTAAAAGGTCTTAGGGTATCAGTAAATGGTTTAACTGTTTTCACAGAAATATTTATCTGAAAGGCTCAATCTCATCTTTTTAGTGAACGCTGAGTAGCTGTCCTACTTGTGAGATAAGATATTATGGCAAAAAAACCGAAAGTAGTCGGGAAAGGAAGGAAAAAAAGAAAATTGGGCAAAAACATAGGAATCTTATCGTTTTTTGCGATAATGGTTACTGTTATCACCTTATCAGCGCTATACCAAAGAGAACCACTAACTCCGACAGTGACGGCTGATAAATACTTCAAGTTTTCAGATGCGGGTGCCTGGGCAACACCTCTGGGCGAAACCAATAGCTCCATTCGCATAACACGAATGTGGTTCAACATTACGGCAGTGGAAGGGAACGCCAAGGACGTGTTTATTCTTCCCCCTGGAATGGTAGATCGAAATGATGCGCCACAATGGCTTGAAATAATTCAAGGAGAATCTAAATTAGTTGAGGTGAACTTTGTGTCTCCAGTGAAAAGCGACAAAAAGAATAACGTGTATCCAGTTAGCGGATTTGAGGTGGAATGCAGGGAGGCTATAGGAGCCAGAGTCACCATTAATGTTACCCAATTCTATCCTCCTCTTCTTCCTTAATGTTAGTAGCTCTACAGCGACACAAGTTTACATTTGCAATGTCAGAGCTGGAACCAGCAGATTCAACTAGCCCACAAATTTTTTCAGTTGACTTTTAGTACATTTCGATGAGCTCCTTGACTGTTGTGATATCTTCCAGTCTGCTTTCGAGCGCTATTTTGAATATAAAAAAAGGAAGTGAATGAAGTTGTTGCGTTAGCATGCTTGTCCGCAGTATGAGATTATTCGGACTAAGTCTGCTATGTCTACTCTGTTATCATTGTTTAAGTCTGCGTTTGGATTCCAGTTCGGCCACCCGGGAATTGAAGGAATGGCGTTAACCGCCATAACCAAGTCTGAAATGTCAACTATGCCGTCTCCATTCACGTCGCCCATTATTGTGAGGTAAGGCAAGAAAACTATTGTGTAGATGTAGTTAAGGTCTATTAGGTCTTCTGCAAGAATGTGCCTAGCGCCGTTTGAAATGCCTATGGTTGTCGATACTGATCCATTATTATATTCATAGTTAAACTGAATCACGCCATCAGAGCTTAGTATTGCTTCAAAGTTCGCAACTATACTGTTGTTGTAGTAGGCAGCAACATACCATCTAATGCCAACGTGAGTGGAATTCTGCCAAATGTAAACGTCGTATGGTTCGTATGTTATCCAGTCATCCCATGCTGGTGCTATCGCCAGTTTTTGAGCCAACGAAGGCATGCTATTCCCACAGCTAGCGTCTGGACCAAGGAAAGTTATCAGTCCGTTGCTTGAAATGTATATTGTTCTGTAACATACGCCATAGAAGGGAAAGTCAAAAGGCAAAGTGTACTGCCAGCTGGCGTCGTCTGCATGCCAGCCCATGGGATTTCCGCTGCCTATCCATTCGTGTGAAAGATACAACCTTCTATAGAAGAACACGCAGGCCCACTTGGTTACAACATTGTTCGTTACGTATTCTTCTTCTGGCACAGGTGCAGCATAAGCAGTAATATTGTAGCTTCCGGTGCTTATTGGAGTCCATGTGTAGTTGATGGTATAAAATTCGCTTACCAGAAGTTGAGGAATCGTTACAGAGCTAACTACAGTGTCATTGATCAGCAAATACAGTTCTACGTCAGTTTCGTTGTTTAATCCGCTGTTTAGAACAGTTGCACGTAGCACCGTGGAATTGCCCAGCTCAAAAAACTTCGGAGCGTCTAAGGTTACGGCGAGGTCATGTTCTTGTCGCGGAAGTGTTAGCCAGTCTATCATGTTGTTAGCGAGGAGCAGGTTATCTGCTTGACCGATGCCATAGTCCCATAGTGAGTCTTCGTCGGCGAACCCCAATACCTTCCCACCCAAATGCTCTGATACAGCCAGCATGATGTTGCACGCGGGGTCTCTCACTAGGTCTTGGGCCGTTCCAGTTACATACATGATGGCTATTGGACCACTAAGATACACGGATCCCACTCCCGTGGTCACGGGATGTGGTGTAATGTCTGTTGTTATGCCGCCCGTGCCTCCGCTTTCCCAAGCTATGCCTGCGAAACTAGTTAGTTCTGTATAAATCCATGGGTTGTCGTCTCCTATGACAAGGAGCCCGCCGCCATTAAAGACAAAATTCTGTATTGCTGAAAGTTCATCTGCACTGTATGAAGAATAGGCTTGTGGAATAACAAACACGTCGTATCCCTCTAACACAATAGGCGTAATAGGATCAATAGTGTTGGTTTCAACCACGTAACCTCTGTTAGTTAGACTTGTTACCCATGTGCTGTAGCTGTAGATACTGTCGGTTCCGTGAGTTTGGTCAAACAAAACATATTTAATTGGTCTAACGCTGACAATCTTCGTTGCAACGTTGTTCGCTGCGAACTCTTCGGCTGATACAGGTGGCGCATATGCTGTAATGTTATATGTTCCCTCGACTGGAGTCCAGAGATAGTCAATCGTGTGAGAGGCTCCAGTTAATAACTCTGGAATTAGTTCAGAATCTACTATGGTACCGTTAATTATCAGTTCCAGCGATACATTTGTCTCGTTGCTTAATCCACGGTTGTACACAGTTGCGTTCAACAGCGACGAATCTCCGGGCTCAAGGAACTTTGGTGCTTCTAGGGACACAGCCAGCTCATGCTCATACAGTGGCAATTGTGTCCAGACAATCGCATTGTAAAACAATTGCCTGTTGTTTTCGTTATATTGCCCATGATATTCTAACATACCAGTGAAGTAGACGGCCTTATGGGTGATGGCGTCACTCGTTATCACAGTTGCGTAGTGATCAGTTGAAAGGGCTTCTATCCAGCCAGTGGTGACCCCTTGAATCGTCCAATCCGAGCTGGGATATGGATAGATAGTAAGTATGGAGTCGCTTAGATATGGATCAGGAATATTACGCCAGAGTTCGTCGTGGCGTGGCGTCAGTAAATCGAAGGTTCCACTTGTATACGTCCCCCAGCGATACTCTATATCTGGGTCCATTCCGAAAAGATCTGCAAGTTTTCGGTTATTGAGAGCCATCCCATCCATAGTGTTGAATGTGCCTGAAGTCGCTATTATTCCATGATCGCTACGCACATACGTTTCTATAGCTTCTATCTCAGAATCAGCAAATTCCCAGCCATACCCATAATACCACGCGTCGGAAATTATTAGGACGTCGGCTCGAGTTGCCTCAATATCTGCTAGTGTTATGTCTTCCTTGTTGAGAGACGTATAATCTATTATGATGCGCATTGTACCGTAGTTTGCCCAGTTTGTATTTAGGTAATCCCAAAATGCATTGTAGCCGTAGTCGGTACCCCATGAATCCAAAACGACAGCGATCACCATTTCAAAGACTCCTACGAATTTGCTTTCTTGATTATTTACCGTGGTCTCCTCGCTAGGGACTGGCGGCGCGTAAGCAGTTACGTTGTACGTAGCCTCCACCGTTGGAGTCCACAAGTAGTTGATCGTGCAGGATGAATCAGTCAGCAGTTCGGCAATCGTTGTGGAGTTAACTACTGTGTCGTCAATCGACAAATACAGTTCCACATCAGTTTCGCTATTTAATCCATTGTTAAAAACAGTCGCATTGAGTAGTACTGATTCGCTTGGTTGAAGGTATTTTGGAGATTCCAATGATACTGCAAGTTCGTGTTCTGGTTTCTGGTAGCGAGACCACGTTATGGCGTTGTAGAGTAGCTGTAAGTGATGGTGATAATATGGTGGAACGATTTCAAGCCACGGAGAAATATACGCTAAGCCTCGGTACACAACTACTGCGCTTTCCTCGTAGTGTCCAAGTGCAAGATATTTGCCGCCCACCAATTCATTTGAGTCCCAACGCCCATCGTAAGGAAGTGCAGTTCCGACTTGTGGAAACACTAGCGGATTTGGAACATTAGTGAGGATAGGATGAGTACTGTTCACCAAATGGAGTAGGTCTGTTCCTGTTCCACCCCACATGGTTGTTTCATTCAGTCCAAATAGTGGTGCCAGCTTGTTGTTATTTGGAACTCCAGAATAGAATGTTCCTGCAGTGGCTATTAGCCCGTGCCCTTCATGAACATATCGCGTTAGCGCTTCAATTTCAGAGTCTGTAAACTGCCAACCCATATATGGATCGTATGCGCATGAAATAATCAAGACATCTGCTTCTGTGGCTGTAATATCATCGTAAGTTATGTCTTCTTTGTTCAATGTTGCATAGTCAATGTCGATCATAGTGTCACCAAACATATACCACTCACTGTTCAGCACTTGCCAATTAGTAATGATGTCACCGCGTATGTTGCCAGCTGAATGCAACACAACAGCCTTCACTGGGACTCCAACATAAATATACTTCCAGAGCGCGTTATTTTCCACACTTGTTTCACCAAGCACCGGCACCACAAAAAACGTAACATTGTATAACCCCTCAACTGATGGGCTCCATGCGAGACTCACCGTGGTCACGTTTCCAGTAGCTAAGTCTATCAATGTAGAGTCTACAATAGTGCCGTTTGCCAAGAGTTGCACTGTTACATCAGTTTCGTTGCTTTCTCCGAAATTGAGTATCGTAGCGTTTATGATTCCTGAAGCTTCGGGTTTCACATAGGGCGGTGTTTCCCAATCATAAAGTATTAGTTCATGCGCTGGTGGAGACTGTGCAACAGCCTTTCTCGCATTTACTCTTCCATATCCATAATATACATCGAAGCCTTCGTCGCCTAAATCGTCAGCAGTATATCGTAACCACAGTCTAACCCAGTCCCTTGTTTTGTTTGGGTATTGACTCCATACAAGAGCAGCTACGCCAGAAACGTGTGGAGTAGCCATAGAAGTGCCGCTCCAAGATTCATAACCCCAAGGAACAGTTGAATATATGTCAACTCCAGGGGCGGCAAGTTCAATCCAGTCACCCCAGTTTGAAAATGAAGCTTTATTGTCATACTGGTCTGTTGCTGCCACAGCGATAACTTCATCATAGCCTGCAGGATACAACTTCGTGTTAGTGTTGTCGTTTCCTGCGGCTGCAATCACAAGCACTCCTGCCTCATAGGCATATTTAACAGCATCATGCAGTAACTCGCTGTCACCGTATCCACCTAAACTCATGCTAATTATTTTAGCTCCACAGTCCGTTGCGTTTATGATTCCATCGGCAACCCAGTCCCAGTAGCCTCCACCTCCGCTATCTAAGACTTTTTCAGCCATGATTCGAACTTGCGCAAGTCCAGTTATGCCGACACCGTTGTTAAGTGTAGCAGCAATTATGCCTGCGCAGTGGGTTCCATGTCCATGGTCGTCTATTGGATCGTTGTCATTGTTTACCCAGTCATAGCCCAACGCAACATAGTTTGCTGTAAGGTCTGGGTGAGTGTAATAGATGCCTGTGTCGACCACAGCTACAAGGACTGAAGGGTCGCCTACTGTGGTATTCCATGCCCAATCTGCCCCAATTTTCTGCGGTCCCCACTGCATGCTCCAATAAGGATCGTTTGGAACAAGTTGCGCTTGAACCTTCATGTTAGGCTCTATGTAGCTGGCTAATTCCATAATTCGCGTCTCTTCTACGAACGCTGTCACCGACATCAATGGAAGCTCGACAACAACTGCTCGAATATTGTCCTTGATCGAAATTGTGTTAACGATTTTTGCATGGTGGTTTGCTGCTATTTTCTCCAGTTTAGGTAGGCTTGTAGACTGTTGACCGTTAACTCCAACTATCAGTCTTGTCTTGTTGCCGTCCAAGTAAGCGAAGCCGCTCCATTCGCTTGTGTCATTAAAGTTCCATCTGTCTCTGCTGTTTTGTGAAGTTTGACTAGAACTTTCTGAAGTTGTTTCTCGATTGGTGTCTGGTTTTCTTTCAAGAATGTTTTGCCGACCGCCATTCAAGTCACTCCATTGATACTGATCAGTCGCTTTATCCGGTAAAGTCGCCTCGCTCATTTTTTCCATAAAAGATTCGTCGAGAATACTTTTTTCAACATCTTGTGCAAATGATGGTTTTATGATAAATGCCAAGCCAAGAACGTTTGTGAGAATTAGCGTCAACATAAGTACACTGACTATTTTTCCTTTCATTTTCTCTCTCCTCTCAAATTTTAGCGCATAGGATCTAGCTTCTATACGTGATTACGCTAAGCTAAATTCTATGTCTTTAAGTTTTCTGTTACATTCTTCTATTCAGTATAAAGGGCGTAAACGAGTTTATGCAAACTTCCATTGTCTTCAAGAGCGCAATGAAGAACTGGTGAAAACAACTTACATAGTGAAATTCCTAGAACGGCTAACATTTCAGCTTTCGCTGATTTTCTTTAGCTGCTTTTGATACATTTCCACAATCTCGCTTATGGTCGTTGCATCCTCAGCCGCCTTGTCAAACCTATAATTACCAGTAAAACGTGGAAACCTAATCGCTAACCCGCTTCCTTTGCGGACTGCGTCCATGGCACAAGTGTGGATCGGACTTAACGTTATTTCCGCGCCTAGGATTTCAAGCACGATGGCTGGTTCAAACCAAACTTCGGCTTCCATTATCGAGTTTACACGCGGATGTTTGTGTGGAACAACATGTTTTTTTAGCATGTTGGGCAGTTTTGCCAGGTCTGCGTCTGTGAAGCCTGTTCCGCATTTCGTTACTGTTTCAAAAGTGTCATTGTCAGGATTGTAAGCTGCTAAAAGCAGGGCGCCATAGGCGCCGGCTCGTTTTCCTCTACCGTGGAAAGCACCTACAACTACTAAATCAACAGTGTCGGTCATTTCGCTTTTGTAGTCCCGTTTATACTTTATCCAAAGCCAACCCCTAGCTCCAGCTTGATAAACTGAATCTTCTGCCATGGATTTGCAGACCAGACCCTCGCAGCCGTTTTCTATCGCTTCCAAGAAGAATTTTTCAAGCTCTTTCACGTCGTTCGTGATTATGTACTTAGCAACTTTCACCCTATCGCTTTCTTTAATTGCGTCTTCAAGTGCTTGCCGCCTAATCGGATAAGGTTCTAAGGTCAAGTCGTTACCATCAACAAAGAGAGCGTCAAACATGAACAGAGAAACTGGATATTCTTCAATAGCTTTTTCAATTCCGTACTTGCGTCTGCGATGCATTAACTCTTGGAATGGTCTCATCTCGCCCGTGTCAGTGTCTATGGCAACGCATTCGGCTTCTAACATGGCGCCTCTTGCTTTCACACAGCTTTTGACCAGTGCGATGGCATCTGGGTATTGGCTAGAGATATTTTCCAGCCTTCTGGAAAACAGATTAATTTCGTCGCCTTTCTTGTGAATTTGTATTCTTTCGCCATCGTACTTGTATTCGGCTATGCATTTTCCGCCAAGTTTTTCCAAGATTTCTTCGGGTGAAGAAAGCCTTTCAGCCAGCATGGGTCTTATGGGTTCACCCACTAAGACTTGAAATTTCTTAATTCCTCTCAATCCCTTTTCAGCAACGGTTCTTGCAACTCTTCCAAGGTCTGAGGAAATGTTGTAAGCTCGCTCTACGAGTTCGCGCGCTTCTTTTCCGCCACCGTAAGCTATTGCCAACGCATCTAGAACTGTCATGTCAGCAATGCCCAAGCGCAAGTTTCCCGTCACAGTTCGCATGATATATTTCGCTTCTTTCGGAGCTGCATCAGCCAAAAGACCAGCCAAAAAAGCAGTTTTAAGATACACGGCGCCAGAACCCGAAGCCCTAGCCATTTTATCCAGGGTCTCATAGACTTTTGAGACGGTTAAGGGTTGCTGGAAAAATGTTGCTTGTTTTTTGTTGGCTATAAAATTCTGAGCCGTTTCACCTATGTCTCCTGTTTTCTTTAAATCTTCTTCAATTTCGCTTTCCTTTCTTCCAGAAGCACGTATGAGAGCCTTTATTGCAAGCTTTTCTGCTATGCCTATTTCAAGCTTGACGAAATCTGGATAAATTTTACCTTGGGTTAAGTATACAACCT
>Ga0315282_10016708_pt1 | contig 10697 bp, 9 predicted proteins | sample YL17G07_20_MG_FD_203693 | JGI IMG/M metagenome (GOLD analysis project Ga0315282, IMG submission 203693) | Sediment microbial communities from Yellowstone Lake, YNP, Wyoming, USA - YL17G07_20 | ecosystem: Environmental > Aquatic > Freshwater > Lake > Sediment | place: USA: Wyoming | collected... | reverse complement strand
ACCTGGTGCGCTTCACCCCCATCTTCCAGGTGCTCAAGCGCATGCGCGATGAGGGCGAGTTCGGCGAGGTGTACTACGTCGGCACCGAGTACCAACATGACTATTCCAAAGTGGGCGGGCCGTGGCGGTTCGACCCGCGCGTGGGGCGTCACGTCTATCTCGGCGGCGGCTGCCACGCGGTGGACCTGATGCGGTTCTTCCTGGGCGAGGTGACCGAGGTGATGGCGATGGGAAACCACTTCTCGGTGCCGCAGATGCCGAATGATGATTGCGTTATGGCGGTGTACCGTACTGCGGCGGGGCACATCGGCAAGGTCTTCGTCGCTGGCGGCGCCAAGCGGCCGTACGCGCTCACGCTCGCGGTGTATGGCACGCGCGGCAGCGCGCTGGCGAGCAACGTCAGTCCGGAGGCCCAGATCTGGCTCAGCCGATTTGAGGAGGCGCGCGAACGCTGGATGACGATTCCCGCCGGCGTTGAGAGCCATCCGGTGCGGACGCAGATGGAGCACTTTCTCAGCTGCATCCGCGATGACCTGGAGCCGCTGATCAACGGCGAGGACGGCATGCGCACCGTTGCGGCCGCCGTCGCTGCGGTCGAATCCACGAGCAGCGCGCAATTGGTCGAGGTCAAGAACGACTGATCCTGCAAGCTAGCGCGGCAAGGCCTCGCGCGCGCGGCGGCTCCCGCGCGACATGCCGGTGGTCTAGTACTCGCTTTTTGGCCCTGGCATTGAGCGGAATCAACGGCGAAGGTGGCTCATGTGTGAGTGGGGACGAAATGCGGCGCTATGGGCGCTTGCGGTGTGCGCGATCTCTCTGGCGCAGCCTGCGTCGGCCCAGAACTTGGTGGCCAACCCCGGCTTCGAGGCCAATGCAGATGCTGACGTCGTGCCGGACGCGTGGCAGGCGCCGATGGATATGGTTGCATGGGACAAGGCCGTCAGCCATTCCGGTGGGTATTCGCTGCGTTTCACGAATACCGACAAGGCAACCTACCGCCTGGTCACCCAGAACCTGCCCCTCAAAGCCGGCACTCGGTACCGTGTCTCCGTGTGGGTTCGCGGGCAGGACGTCCGCGACGGCGACGAGTACAATGACGGCGCCGGAATCTGTCTGGAATGGTACGATGCGGCTGGGACGTGGCTGGGCGGTTCATATCCGCCCTGTGTGGAAGGGACGTTCCCATGGCAGCCAGTGACAATCGAAACTGGCGAACTGCCGCCTCAGACCGCCGGCGGCCACGTCGCGCTCTACCTCCGGCGCAACAACACAGGCACCGCCTGGTTCGATGACGTGGTGGTCGAGGAAGTGAAGCCGCCGCTGCTGCAAGCATACCTGTTGTCGCCGGCATACCGCGGCGAAATCCGCCGGCCCACGGCCGGGACGGATGTGAAGGTTGCCGCCACTATTGCGCGACGTCCGCACGCGCTAGAGGCGAAGACACTGCGGGCCGGCCTGACCGTCGGGGGCTGGCACGGCAGCACCGTCGGCAATGTGAGCACGCGACTGCTGCCCGGAAAGGCTTCCGCGCTGCTGACGTTGACTCTGCCCGACTTGCCCAGCCAACGACATCCTGCTTTCCCTGATTCCACTTACAGCATCGACTTCAGTCTCTTCGATGACGGCACAGCTCTGGCGGGTAAATCCATGCGGTTGAAGGTGCTGCCGCCTGGCGAACAGCGGCGCGTGTGGATCGACGATCAGCAGCGCCTGATCGTTGACGGCAAGCCCTTCTTCCCCCTCGGCCTCTACCTCGGACCGACCGAGGATGAGCACCTCGCGCGTATCGCCGCTGCCGGCTTCAACACTATTCTGTCCTATGGCTATGGCGTGGCCGCCAATCCCGAGGCCTACATGGAACGCGCGCAGTCCCACGGCCTTAAGGTCATCTACTCGGTCAAGGATTTCTACGAGGGCAGCACTTGGTTCCCGAAGGCGCAAGGCAAGGGCGGCCCCGAGCTGGCGGTCCAGTACATCCGCAAGTTTCGCGACCATCCCGCACTGCTGGCGTGGTACATCAACGACGAACTGGGCTTGGGGTGGCTGCCGAAGCTTCAAGCGATGTATCGTGTCGTCGAAGACGAGGATCCCCAGCATCCGGCGTTTCAGGTGCTGTGCCGTCCGGCGGAGTTCGGCGGCTACTATGACGTCACCGACATCCTGGGCGTTGACCCGTACCCGGTGCCGCGCCGTCCGGTCTCGATGGTAACGGAATGGATGGAGACGGCCACAGCCGCGATGCGCGGCGCCAAGCCCGTCTGGGTCGTGCCGCAGCTACACAAGTGGGGCGTCTACAGCGGCAAGGACGAAGAGCGCGAGCCCACCTACGACGAGAAGCGCTGCATGGCCTTCCTGGGCCTGATCGGCGGTGCCAAGGGCATCATCTTCTACTCGTACTACGACCTCTTCCAGGAGACGGGACACAACCAAGCCCCGGCAGGCGTATTCGAGCGCCGGTGGAACGAGGTCACGCGGATCGTTGCCGATCTGCGCAAGGCTATCCCCGCCGCGCTCGAAGGCGAGCCGGTCGCAGTAGATACGAGCGGTTCGGGACCGGACGTACGGGCAAGTGCCTTCAGGCTCGACGGGCACGTGTATCTACTCGCCGCCAACGCCTCGAGCGAGTCGCCGCAGGACGTGGCCGCTAAACTGACGGGCGCGCCGCGAGGCGCTGTGCGCAAGCTGTTCTCAGGCGGCGCAGCGAAGTTGGAGGGAGAGGCGCTCAGGGGTACGCTGCCGCCATTAGGCGTGGAAGCGTATCTCATGACAGTGCCGAACTAGCTGCCCTCGCGGTCTCCGCGCCTGCGCTCACGCCGCCTTCTTGTGCTTCTGCACCTCGTCCAGGCTGTGGCGCAGTGACGCGGAAAGGTCTTCAGCTTCCCTCTTCTTGGGTTTGGGTTTAGCCGCGGCGACGATCTTCCTGCCTTCGGCCTTCTGCTTGATCAGCGCTAGCAGCTTCTCGCGGTAGTCGTCGGTGTACTTCGAAATGTCGAACGGCTCGCTCAACTCGGCGACGATCTGCTTCGCCAGCTTCAGCTCCTTCTGCGAGAGGGCGGGCGCGGAGGGGATGCTGTAATCGTCCAGCTTGTTTACCTCGTAATCAAAGAACAGGGTCTCCAGCAGCAGCCCGTCGCCATAGGGCACGATCGCTGACAGGTACTCGCGAGTCTTGATCACGACTTTGGCGATCCCGGCCTTGCCCTCTTCCTTCAACGCGCGCACCAGCAGGTGATACGTCTTGGCGCCTCGCGCCTGCGGAATCAGGTAGTACGGCTGGTCAAAGTAAGCCGGCGGGATTTCGTCGAACTTGACGAAGTCGATGATCGCGATGGTCCGCGTGCGTTCGACGTCGGCTTTCTCGAAGTCCTCGTCCGTCAGGACCACGAACTTGCCTTTCTCGTACTCGAACCCCTTGACGATTTCGGCCCAATCCACCTCCTTGCCGCACTCGGGGCAGTACCTGCGGTACTCGATGGGCGTCCCGGTCTCTTTGTGGAGCAGCCGGAAATGGAGTTCCTTGCGTGATGTCGCCGCGTAGAGCGCGATGGGGATGTCCACCAGCAGAAAGCTCAGATCGCCTTGCCAGATCGGCCTCATGAATCGCCTCCGGTCAGATAGTGCGTTTCATTATAATGGATTGCGGGCATTGGCAAGGGCCGAGGGAGACGACATGTGGCGCGTGCACAGCGGCGAGAACGTGTGGCCCATCTTAGGAACCGTGTCAAGAATACGATCACAGAGTGCGCCGTGGAAGTTTCCGACCGCGCCATCTGACGAGTCGCGCAGAACGCAGCAATAACAGATCTGACGGGGCAGTCGGACGGCAATCGAAACGTGGGCAGCGCTGGTCGGAAGACCCGCCTCACAACCAGGTTCACTCACCCATCGAGTGCCCCCAGGCGCTCGACGGCCTTGATCAGCGCCTGGGTGCCGAGGTCGCCCTCGCCGCTCGCTTCGACCGCGCGAAAGAGCTGCTGCACCAGCGCGGTGCCGGGCAGGGGCAGGCTCAGCTCCTCGGCGGTGCTCAGCACCAGCCGCAAGTCCTTCTGCTGTAACCGAATGAGGAACCCCGGCGCGAAATCCCGCGCCACCATCTTGGGCCCCTGATTGAGCAACATCCACGACGACGCCGCTCCCGCGCCCAACGCCTCCAGCAGCCGCTCGGGATCCAGGTTCGTGCGCCGCGCCAGCACGAGCATCTCGGCCACGCCCAGCAGATTGAGGACACACGCCACCTGGTTGCACAGCTTCGCCATCGCGCCGTGGCCGTTGTCGCCCATGTGGACGATCTTCTTGCCCATGGCCTGAAAGATGGGCAAGCGTTTCTCGAAGGGTTCCTTATCACCGCCGACCATGATGGAGAGCGTGCCTGCTTGGGCCCCCTGCGGTCCTCCGCTCACGGGCGCGTCGAGCATGATGATGCCGTGCTCGCGCAGATGGGTGGCGAGTTCGACCGCGGTGTGCGGCAAGATGGTGCTCATGTCGATGAGCACCAGCCCGCGGCGCTCGGCCTCGATGATGCCGCCGGGCCCTTCGACCACCTGCACGACATCGGGCGAATCCGGGAGCATGGTGATGACGACCGAACACTGCTCCGCGACTTCATGAGGCGAAAATGCCTGCTGCGCGCCCTCCTTCGCGAGTTCGTCAACGGCGGCGCGGCTGCGATTGTGCACGACCAGCGGATAGCCCGCTTTCAGCAGGTTGCGCGCCATGGGCTTGCCCATATGGCCGAGGCCGATGAAGCCAATCGTTTCCCGTTCGGGTGACATAGCTGGCTCCTGTGCTGAGTGGTTTGGATTGGCCTTCGCGGCTGGCCGCCCGCAGTCCTGTCTGAGCAATGCGGCACGGGGCGGCGGTGGATGATGCGTGCGCCAAAGGCGGGCGGAATCCGCGGTCGGCAAGGGCGCCGGCTAGTCGCGGTTGCGCGCCGCGCTCCCGAACTGACGCAGATCGATGAGGTCTTCATCGTGCACCCCTAGCGCGGCCAGTTCCTGCGGCCCCGCGCCGCGGTAAACGCCGTCTTCCGCGTAAGCGATCGATTCGAGTGAATGCGCGTCACTGCCCAGGGCGAAGCGCACGCCGTGTTGCTTGCACGCGGGGATGAACATCGTGTAGAAGTCGAGGAAACGCTCAACCAGCCGCGGGTTCAGCTCCATCGCCACGCGGCGGTCAGCGGCCTTGCGCAAGACGGGCGCGAGCCGCTCTGGCGTGAAGTGCCGCATGATCTCGTCGGGCGCGAACCAACCGACCTTCGTCAGCACCAGGGGGTGCGCGATGATGTCGGTCATGCCCGTCTCGATCGCGCCCTCCAGCATCGCCAGGCCGTGCTCCGCGATACTCTCCGGCGAGCGGCTTGGCGGCTGCTCGACGATGTCGGAGAGGTGGTAGTGATTCGACGACACCATCACGAAGTCGAGCCCCTGAGCCTGCTGCGGCGTCATCGCCGGGCGGGTGGGAGAGAGCATGGTGACCTCGGCGCCCACCAACACTCTTAGCGATGGTTGCAGGCGCTCAACGTCAAGCCGGTCGTCGCTGAGGAACGCGATCTCCCGCTGGCTGCCGACGTTGACGTGATCAACGAGGCCAATGGTCTCAATGCCCGCGGCAATCGCCCGCTCGACGATGGCGGCAACAACCATCTCATCGTGCGCGCACGATGAGCGGAAGGTATGGATGTGCATGTTGTGGCGGTAGCGGATCATGCGATCTCTCACGAACCGCGCGACGTGCCCGAGACGCGGTCATCCTTCGCTCCCTTCGCTTGGGCACCGGTCGCTCAGGATGACAGAGCCCAAGGTACGTCATTCTAGGGCGGGGCGACGCCTCCGCTATCCCCGCAGCTCCTCTCGATTGCGGTACACCTTCTCGATGGCCGCGATGATGAGGTCCATGTTCGAGGCATCCAGGAGTACGTCCTTATTGATGGCGACCTGCTCCTCGGCGAGGACGCGCTCGGCGACCGGCAGCACGACCTTCGTGTAATCCATCTCGCGGCCGTAGTGCGCGCACTTGATGGGACAACCGGTGCGCCCGAAGCCGCGCTGCTGGAACACCGGGTTCTTGTGGATCGGGATGCCATACGCGTTGCCCGCCCCCACGCCCTCCGCCTGCATCGCCTGGAGGAAGCGGTCGCGGTGGATGCCGTCCCATTCGTCCTTGATGAAGCGGAAGAGGTAGAAGTAGTACCCTTGCTGCGTGATGCGCTCATCGGCCTTCAGCGGCGCGACGCCGGGCATATCGGCCAGCGCCGCCGAGAGCCGCGCCGCGTTGTGGTGCCGCGCCTCGGTCTGCTGCGGGAACTTCTCGAGCTGGCTGCGCAGCAGCGCGCCCTGGAATTCGGTCAGGCGGTAGTTCGGCGCCGCGATGTGGTGCTCGTAGAATGGCCGGCCCGCAACGCGCCCGATATGATGGTAAGAGAACGCCTTGCCCGCCAGTTCCTCGCTGTCGGTGATGACCGCGCCCCCTTCGCCGCAGTTGAGCGTCTTGCTAGCCTGGAAGCTGAAGGCTCCCGCGCCGAGCAGCGCGCCGACCTTCCGGCCGCGCCACTCGGTGCCGTGGGCGTGGGCGCAGTCCTCGACCACGAACAGCTTGCGGCGCTTAGCGACGGCGGCGATGGCATCCATGTCCGCGGGGTAGCCGCCGTAGTGCACGACCACCGCGGCCGCAGTCTTCGGGCTGATGGCGGCATCCATGGCGGCTGCGTCAATCTGATATGTCTCCGGGTCGATGTCCACGAAGATGGGCACCGCCTCGGCGAGCACGATGGCAATGGCGGATGCGATGAACGTCACCGCCGGCACCAGCACCTCGTCCCCCGCCTCGATGCCGCCGGCCTTGAGCGCAACCTCGATCGCGGCGGTGCCGTTGGCGACCGCGACGCAGTGCTTGGCATCGTGAATGCGCGCGAACTCGCTCTCGAACTGCGCGACCTCGGAATCCTTGGGATCCGCCCAGTTAAGCCGGCACCAGTTGCCGGAGTCGAGCGCCCTCATGACGGCCTGGCGGTCTCGATCGTCGAATATCGGCCAGGACGCGCGCAGGCCCTGCGGCGCAATGGGCTGGCCTCCGTTTATCGCAAGCTGGGGCATCGAGTGCCTCCTTGGGTGATGACTGGCGCGGCTTCGCACCGATGTCACATTTCGACTCGCGGCCATACCTTTCCTCCGTTTGCCTTGACATGCAATCAAGCGGCGGCTATACTACGGGCGGCTTGATTGGCGGCGCTGGCGGTGCGTAGTTCAACAGCGCAGGAAGGAAGGTAAATGATGAAGCCATTAGTCGTAGCAACGTTGACAACGCTGGTTCTGGGGCTGTTGGCGGGCGTGGGATGCGCGTACCCCACCCGCTTCGGGCCGGCGACCGGTCTGGTGGACCTACCGACCTCTGACACCATCGACACCGGCGCCGCTGAGTTTGCCGTGGACTATACGAAGCTCGAGGGCGGGCAACAGATCTGGCCCGCCCGCATCGTGCTCGGGGTCTCGCAGAAGGCCGAGTTGGGCGTCGGATACGCAAAGCTCAAGGACGGTGAGAGCGACCAGATCACGAGCTTTGCCGCTAAGATGAACTTCATGACCGAGCCGCAGGCCGATTTCGGCCTGGGCGTGGGCGCCGCCATTCTTGATGGCGAAAACGGCGACCTCCTGAACGTCTACGCGGTGGCGAGCAAGGAATTCCCGACAAGCGGCGGGCAGAGAATGGCCTATCAGGCGGGACGGGCACGGATACGAGGCCACCTGGGGTTGATGTACACCCGGGTCAGTGACGGCGTCAGTGACAACGAGATCAAGCCGTTCGTAGGCGCCGACGTCACCATGCCCGAGGGCACGGCGTTCGTCGCCGAGTACAAGTGGACGGACTTCGGGAAGAACCACGCCGCAGCCGCGATCCGGTACCCGGTGAGCCCGAAGTTGACGATTCAGGCCGGGGTAGCGCGCGCGGGGACCATCCTCGGGCAGGATGACTACCGCTTTATCATCGGCCTGAGCTATGATGTCAGCTCCATCGGCGCCGGGGCACAGTAGCCAGGACTCCGGCGACCAGGCGGAAGTGACAGCGGGGCGGCCGTTACGGCCGCCCCGCTTTTCGTCACGAACTTTGGTGGCCTACTTTGCTGGCTTGTGCGCGCGGATCTTCTTGGAGCCGCCGGCGATATCGTCAATAGCCCGTTTGAGCTGGGTCTCGTTCACCGGCTTCAGCAGGTAAGCGGTAGCGCCGGCGCGGATCGCGTCCTGCACGCGTTGGCGGTCATTGTACGCGGTGAGCATGATCACCGGCGTCGGCGTTTCGGCCATGATCTTGGCCGTAGCGGAGATGCCATCGAGGCCGGGCATGCCGATGTCCATAAGCACGACGTCCGGGCGAAGGTCTCGTGTCGCGGTGACGGCAGCGTCACCGTCGCGGGGCATGCCGATGACTCGATGTCCCATCGCCTCGAGCTGCGATTTCAACGTCAGTGTTATCAGGAATTCATCTTCAGCGATAAGGATGTTCATGTCAGACCCCCTGGCTCGCGAACACCGCCAGCCTCTTGGTTTCGCCATTGCCACCTTCGCACCCTTGTCCGATCACCGGGACAAACAGCGGGCCCGGCCGCGCCCGCGGGGTGATATGAGTAGATACCATGGCTGACGCAGTATACATCTGCGGCTTGCTCCCCGAAGAGTTCGCAGCCCTGCTGTCGGACGCTGGCCACCCGCGTTACCGAGCGCGCCAAATCCTGCACTGGGTGTACAAGCGCAGGGCATCTGAGTGGTCGCACATGACCAACCTCCCGCAGTCCCTGCGGGAGGAATTGGCAGCGGGCGTGCGCGTGTCGCCGCTGGCCGAGGCCGCAAAACGCACAGGGCGCGACGGCAGCACGAAGCTTATCTTCCGGCTGCCGGATGGCGCCTCAATCGAGACCGTCATCATGCCCTATGCGGCACGCGCGACCGCATGTATCTCGAGCCAGGTTGGGTGCGCCTACAACTGCGCGTTCTGCGCTACCGGCGGCCTTGGGCTGGAGCGCAATCTGGGCGCGGCTGAGATTGCGGCCCAGGTGCTGCACGCGCGCGCCGCGACAGCGCTCCCGGTCACGAACGTCGTCTTCATGGGCATGGGGGAAGCGCTGGCCAACTACGACTCGATGATGAAGGCGATTCGCATCATGAACCATCCGCAGTGCTTGGGCATCGGCGCGCGTCACATCGCCATCTCCACCTGCGGCTTGCCGGAACAGATGCGCCGCCTCGCCGGCGAGGGCCTTGCCCTTCACCTCGCCGTATCGCTGAACGCGCCCGATGACGCTCTGCGAACCCGGCTCATGCCGGTCAACCGGCGCCACCCGCTACATGACGTCATGGCCGCCGCGCGCGAATACGCCGAACGCACCGGACGCAAGATCTCATTCGAATACTGCTTGCTGGCCGGGGTGAACGACTCGCCGGCGCAGGCCGCCGCGACCGCGGACTTGCTGCGCGGCATTCCCGGTATGATCAACCTGATCCTCTATAACCAGGCCCGCGGAGGGTTCGAGCGCCCCCGGGCTGCCGCGGTTCACGCGTTTCGCCGGGCGCTTCAGGAGCGGGGAGTCGAGGTCGCCGTCCGGCGTTCATTCGGCGAGGAGGTCGCCGCCGCGTGCGGGCAACTCGCCGGCGCAGCGGGCGCCACCGGAGCCGGTTGAAGGCGGCGGATCGCCGCCCCAGGTCTTCGAGGACGTCACCCGTGACCCGTCATACGCCGAATCACATGCCTCAACTGCAAGCTGCGCTGTTCGACCTCGGCGACACGCTCGTGCAGTGCAAGGACGATTGGCCGCACTTGCAGGCACGGGCCTTGTCCCTGTGCCACGAGGTATTGTCCGCGGAACATTGCGGCATCAGCACAGAGGCGCTCCTCGGCGTTGCGGAGAAGGCGCTGAGCCGCCGGGCCGGAGAGTTGACGGCTGCGAACCGCGCTTTCCCCGCGCACGAGCGGGTCACCATCGTGCTGCGGACGCTTGGCATCGAACCGCGACCGGAGCTGGTGCACCAGCTCGTAATGCGCCTTTACCAGCCCATCAGCGAATGCAGCCGGGCGCTGCCGGACGCGCGCGATGTCCTGGGTCAACTGAAGACTGCGGGGTTGCGCCTGGGCTTGATATCCAATACGCCGTGGGATGTGCCCGGCGACTTTGTCGGTCGCGATCTGGAGCGTCTCGGCCTGCTCGAGCACTTCGACCGCCTCGTTTACTCCGATTGTGGGTATCGCAAGCCGCACCCCGAGATCTTCCGCCGCGCGCTGGATGCTCTGGATGTTGAGGCGTCGCAGGCGATCATGGTCGGCGATTCGCTGGTAGAGGATATCGCCGGCGCGGCAGCACTGGGCATCAGGACGTTGTGGCTCGCCACCGGCTCAGCGGACGCGCCGCTACCCTCACGGCGCCCCAACCCGGAATTCGTTGCCCTCGATCTTCGCGCCGCGGCCGAGGCAGTCCTGACGCTGGTCGTACAGGGAGAATAGGGACAATCACTAATTTGGCGGCGCACACGACATAGATGGAGCTAGTGGTGACACCGTATTGTCGGATGCGGACATCTATGTGCGGGAATTCCCCAAATATAGAGTCTTGGGTATTAGCCCGGATTATTCATACCGACCGGTAGGTCGGTGATTTTTCGTTGTTGCTCGCTGCTGGGGTCCGATGGGAAGGTCAGATCGTCTCGCGCCCGCCC
>Ga0315282_10016706_pt1 | contig 10698 bp, 10 predicted proteins | sample YL17G07_20_MG_FD_203693 | JGI IMG/M metagenome (GOLD analysis project Ga0315282, IMG submission 203693) | Sediment microbial communities from Yellowstone Lake, YNP, Wyoming, USA - YL17G07_20 | ecosystem: Environmental > Aquatic > Freshwater > Lake > Sediment | place: USA: Wyoming | collected... | reverse complement strand
ACGATGATGTCCCGGATTTCCTTCCGTCCCAGGGGATCTAGACCGCCCAAGGGCTCGTCGAGGAAAACGAGGGAGGGATCATTGATCAGGGCCTGGGCCAGCCCGATCCTCTGCAGCATGCCCCGGGAAAACTTCCGGAGCTGGAGGTTGCGCGCCCGCTCCAGGCCCACGGCCTGGAGAAGATCCTTGATCTTGGCTTGCTTTTCTGTTTTTTTGAGCCCGAATAGCTCGGCATAAAAATTCAAAAACTCGAAGCCGGTGAGGTAATCATAGAAATAGGGGTTTTCGGGAAGGAACCCGACCCGCTCCTTGGCCTCCGAGGCGAGATGGGGTTTGCCAAAAATCTCTATCACGCCCTGATCGGGGAAGATCAGGCCCAGGATGCACTTGAGGGTGGTCGTTTTCCCGGCCCCATTCGGGCCGAGGTAACCGAAGATCTCGCCTTCCTGGACGGAGAAAGAGATGCCTTTAAGAATCTGCTTTTTCTTGGGAATGAAGCCGAGGCTGAAGGTCTTGTGAAGGTTTTCGATCTTGAGCGCAGGCGTCATGAAACTCGTTCTTATTATATGAAAAGCGGAAAAGAAAGCAAAATCAGCCTGGAGATCATTCCAGACCCTTGATCCGCCGGGCGTTTTTGAGGAGCCATTCTTGAGTGAAGAGATGCTCACGGCAGAGGGCGAGCTGAAGATTGAGCTGATCTCTGATCTCTCCCGCCGGGAAGAGCGAGACGGCTTTTTCATATTCGGCGATGAGCTTTTCCTCGGCCGGGACCAGGGTCTCCAGCGCGCTCAATCGGTCTGGGCCCGGATAGATGGCCGGCATCGGGTTGAGACTCAGTTCGCGGCCGCTCGAGTCCCGCTCGACGTTCTCGATCTGGATGACATCGCCGAGCTTGACGAGCAGGCCGGCGGTCTTGTCCCAATGGCGCATGTGATTGATCGAGTTCTTGAACAGCCGCTGGCTGAGGTCCTGGTGGTCACTGAAAAGGACAACGTAGCGGAGATAGCGGTGCATGATCTCGTTCTCCAGGCGTGTGATTTCATGGAGGAGCTGAACTTCCGCCTTTCGAGCGTTAGCCGGATCAGGCTCAAAGCAGAGAGCCTGGTCAAAGCCGTCCTTCTTCATTGTCTCGATCATCGCCTCGAATTGGCGGGAGTGGCGGACCTCATCATAAGAAATATTGAGGACCATGTTCTGGATCTTGGGATGGGCTCCCTCTCTGAATTCCGCGGATTGATAGAGATCGGTCACGGCATCCTCGGTCATCTTGTCTCTCTTGAGGTTTTCGATGATTTTGGGATAACGGATAACCTCATCCGTCTTGAAAGTGGGGATCCCGCCCATTTGTTTGATAATGATGGCCAACTGGAGCGAGTGATACATCTCGTCGATCCCGATTTGGATGGTTTGGGCCCTGGTGTCGGCCCTCAGCTTCATGACGGGGTCGGCATAAAGAAATCTCCCCTTTGGCATTGAGTAGGCATGGATCAGATACTCGAAGCTCACCGCCCACTCGTGCTCGAGGGCAGCATTGAGCAGCCTGAAAACGTCGTCCATGCTTGCAACTTTGGTGATTTTTTCCATCTGTCCTCCTGATTTTCAGTTTATTATAATCGGCTCATCCAGAAAAGAAAAGCAAACCAAAAAGCAAAGTGAGCACTGAGCTATGAGCAGTGAGCAGAATTGGTCTCGCCCTACCGCGATGGAGAAGGAGGGAAGGAGGGTTTTTGAGAGGGGAGGGAGAGGAATCCTCTCCCTCTTCCTTTTCCACAACCTCGGCTACCTTGGATGAGGTACGTTTAAAGCCGTTAAGGCTGCGAACCTGCATCAATCTTCACATTGTCTCAATCACAGGTCAATCACCCTTTAGGGGGGTATCAGGGGTGATTTTTCGTCACATTCTGGTTCCCTCCGCATCACCCCTCCGCAGATTCTCCAGCGTTTCAGCCCAAAGATTAAAGCAGATCGCTGCTGGCAAATAGAGTTCCAGGCATTGAACATGCGCAGTCTAGTCCTAACTCCGCCTTATTTTTTCACTGCTCACTGCTCACCGCTCAGTGCTCACGGGATCTTTCGACGAGATGACGGACATGGTTGATTTTAGCTAAAATTAGGTATATCTATTCTGACTCATGCGAGAATTTGTCCCCAGGCTTCGCCAAGACCTCCAGATCACCCCGACGACCTACCAAGGCCGGAGAGCTCTCCTGGTCCGAGATTGTCTGGGCATCATTCAGAACTCAGTCATTCTCCAGGGGGAAGCCCTGAGCATCATCGGCCTCATCGACGGCCGCCGGAACGTCACGGACATCAAGCTCGACTTCATTCGCCTGCGAGGGGGCGTCCTGGTCGAGGCCGACTTCGTCGAGAGCTTCCTTTCCGAGCTGGATGCAGCTTTGCTCTTGGATGGGCCCAAGTATCGCCTGGGAAAGGAGACGCTTATCGCCTCCTACCTGAGAGAGCCGGTCCAAAAGGCGAGCCACGCGGGGCTTAGCTATCCTTCCGATCCGGCCCAACTGAAGGTGTACCTGTCCTCCATCCTGGAACTCGCCCGGGGGCGACCCTTTCCGGCCTTGGATGGGGCCATCCGGGCTCTTGTTTCACCGCACATCGACCTTGAAACCGGGAAGGCCATCTACGGCCAGGTTTATCAAGCCGCCAGCGGCTTGAGACCGCAGCGGGTCCTGCTCCTCGGGACTGGTCACAGCCTGGAGGAAGGGTTGATGAGCCTGACCGAAAAGGACTTTGAGACCCCTCTGGGCCTGGTCAGGACGGATAAGGATTTTGTTAAAAAACTCAAATCTTCGGGGGGTCCCGGAGTCACCCCTCACGATCTGGCCTTTCGCCAGGAACATTCCCTGGAGTTCCAGCTCATCTTTCTCCAACACCTTTTTGGCTCCGACTTTACCCTGGTCCCCGTTCTTTTTGGTTCTTTTCAGCCCCTGCTGAATAGGGCCCGGCGGCCTCAGGAAATCCTGGGCCTGGCCGAACGGTTGAGCCTTTTGGGCGAGTTTGCGGAAAGGGAGCCAGGAAGAACCCTGGCCGTAGTCGGCGTGGATTTCTCCCATATCGGCCCCAAGTTCGGCCACCCGGAGAGAGCGTCCAGTCTTCTTCTAGAGGCCAAAGAGCATGACCGACGCTTGATCGGGGCCTGTTTGCGCGGAGACGCCGAAGGCTTCTGGACGGAATCGAAAAAAGTCGGGGACAGGTACAATGTCTGCGGTTTCTCCAGCCTAGCCTGCCTCCTCGAAATCCTCCCCGGGGCCAAAGGGTATCTCCTGGACTATGCATTTTGGCAGGAGGAGGAGACTCAGTCAGCCGTCAGCTTTGCCGGCATCGTCTTTACTAAATGAAGTGAGCCGTGAGCACTGAGCACTGAGCAGTGTAAAAAACGCCTTTTTATATCTACTCACCGCTCACTATCTTTCTTTATAAGAACGGATTGTTCGTGTATAATCCGTTCCAAAAAAGGACAAACGATCGATCTGGAGGATGGCCATGTCTGACTTTGGTGGAGCAATCAAACCCAGCGACGAATTTCCCGACTACCAAATCGCCCTGATCGGGGTTCCCTTTGATGAAAAGTCGTCCTATCTGAGAGGGGCCTCGGCTGGGCCGGCAGCGATCCGGCAGGCCTCAACTGGGAAATGCTACAATCCGGGCACGGAACTCGGTGTGGATCTCGAAAAGGATGCGATCATCGTGGACGTCGGGGATGTGGACACATCGGGAGATGTCGACAAATCTTTCGAGCGCACCGAAAAAGCCATCAGTCAGATCCTGGCGAAAAAGGCAGTGCCCTTTGTCCTTGGGGGTGACCATTCGATCACGTATCATGTCATCAAAGCTTTTGCTCGTAAGCACAAGCGGCTCGACCTGCTTCATTTTGACGCCCACCCCGATCTCTATGACGAGCTCTATGGCGATCGCCTTTCCCATGCCTGCCCGATGGCCAGGATCATGGAGGCGGGCTTGGTCGATCGTCTCGTCCAGGTAGGAATCCGGGCGGCCACGGCCGATCAGAGGGCGAATGCCGATAAATACAAAATCGATATGATCGAGATGCGATCCATTTCCGCTGCCTTGGGTCTAGAATTCAAGCATCCTCTCTATATCTCCTTTGACCTCGACGTCCTCGACCCGGCGTTTGCTCCAGGAGTGTCCAATCGCGAAGCCGGCGGCCTGTCCACCAGGCAGGCGATTGAGATCATCCACACCTTGAAGGCTAAGATCGTGGGTCTGGATGTGGTCGAGCTCAACCCTTCGCGAGACCCCTCCGGGATCACGGCCGTCGCGGCCTTCAAGATCATCAAAGAAGTCGCCGGCAAAATCATAAAAGGAGGAGCGTGATGCGCCACGTACTTATAATCATTTCGCTCGTCCTGGCCGTGGCCCCTGTCCTGGCAACGGCAAGGGTGGAGTTTGACCGCTACTTTGTGGACAAGACGATGCGCATCGACTATGACCACGCCGGGAGCGCAAAGGAAGAATGGATCACCCTCGACCAGGTCTATGAGCAGGGGCTCTGGGCCGGGACTCTCAAGAATCTGATCGATGATTATGACACCGGCCGATATTTTGTCAAAGTCTACGATTCGGCCTCGGGACAGCTTATCTTCTCTAGGGGCTTTGACAGTTATTTTGGCGAATACAGGACATCGGAACCGGCGCTCCAGGGAATCCGCCGTACTTACCACGAATCCGCTCTCGTCCCCTATCCCAGAAAAAAGATAAAATTCACAGTGGAGGTCCGCGGCCGGGACAATTCACTCAGCCCCATCTTCAGCCAGGAGATCGACCCCGCCGGGCTGACGATCATCAGGGAGAACCCGATATCCGGCGTCAAGGTCTTCGACCTTCACAAGAGCGGGCCACCGCACCAAAAAGTGGACGTCGCTTTCATCGCCGAAGGCTACACCATCCGGGAAGAAGCGAAGCTCAAGGCGGATCTCGAGCGGTTCCGTGGCGTCTTTTTCAATCACGAACCCTACAAATCGCACAAGGATAAGTTCAACCTCTACGGTGTCTTCAAGCCATCCGAGGAAAGTGGGAGCGATGAACCCAGCCACGGCAGCTTCAAGAACACGGCGCTCAGCTCGAGTTTCGATTCTCTGGGCTCCGAGCGCTACCTTCTGGTCGAGGATAACAAGAGCCTTCGGGACATTGCCGCCCATGTTCCCTATGACGCCCTGTTCATCATGGTCAACCACAAGCGCTACGGGGGAGGCGGGATCTACAATTTCTATTGCACTTTCACGGTCGACAACCAGTGGTTTGACTACCTTTTCCTTCACGAATTTGGTCATGCCTTCGCCGGGCTCGCCGACGAATACTACACTTCAGATGTCGCCTATAACGAGTTTTATCCCAAAGGCGTGGAGCCGACCGAGCCGAACATCACCGCCCTTCTGGACCCAAAGAACATCAAATGGAAAGAACTGGTCAGCCCCGGCTCCAATATTCCCACGCCCTGGGAGAAGGAGGGCTTCGAAAAAATAGACTTGGCCTACCAGACGACTCGCCGGGAAATCAATCAGAAGATCGCCAGGATGAAAAGAGAGGGAGCGCCTCCGGCCGAGATCGCTAAAGCGGAGGACGAATCCGAACGCCTCTCACGAGAGAATGCAGCGCAGGTGGACGACTATCTGCGAAAGAGCAGATACTGGGGAAAGGTAGGCGCTTTCGAGGGCGCAGGATATGCCTCCAAGGGGCTCTACCGGCCCATGGTCGATTGCCTGATGTTCTCGAGGGGGCGCCCCAAGCCTTTCTGCAAAGTCTGCGAGCAGGCGGTCATCCGGGTGATCGGACATTACACAGACTAACGAGTGAACAGTGAGCGCTGAATTCTAGATAAGCGACGCGATTTTCTCCAGCCACTCCCGGTCTACCTCCGAGAACGCACCCAACCGACGGCTGTCGACGTCCAGAACTGCCCAGACGTTCCCGTCAGACCCGGACAACGGAACGGCGACCTCGGATTTCGAGCGGCTATCGCAAGCGATGTGACCGGGAAACCGGCGAACATCGGGCACGAGGATCGTTGTTCGCCGCCGAACGGCCGCCCAGCAGACCCCTTGATTCTTTTCAAGGCTGAGGCAGGCCAGAGTCCCCTGATAGGGCCCGACCAGCAATTCTTCCCCGGTCAGGACATAAAATCCGGTCCAGAAAAAATGGGGCATCTTGTGATGAAGAAGCGCGGCCGCGGCTGCCATCCGGGAAATCTTGTTTCCGGTTTCCTGAAACAGATCTTGAAGCTGAAGCCAGATCCGCTCATATCTCTCGGCGAGAATCTCGTCTTTGGTCATGCGTTTCCCTATCCATCTCCAATTTATCATCTCCGGGAAACAATCGTCAAGAATGCCGTACCGCGGGGGGACGGGGTACGTTTTCGTGTTGACTTTCCGGGCAGAATTTTTTATGTTCGAAGTGAACCTTTAGACAAGGAGGGAAGAATGCCCAGAGTTTTAAAGACGGTTTTGCTCCTAAGTTCCATGCTTGTTCCGCTGGTTTTCTTGTCTGCCTCCGGTCAGAGGGAAGAAGTCAGCAGCCTGGCGATGCAATTGGAGAAACAGGCGGCCGAGCTGGCCCTGAGCGGTTTTGACCATTTCCGGGGCTGGGAGGGAGAAATCTCCGATCAGGAGCAGGCCGTACTTTTTAAATCCGAGTCGTTTGCTTCGTCGGCCCGGCTCTTCGTGAGGCTCAGCCAGGAGCAATCCGGCTACTTCAGGGCCGGCTATTTAAGAACAAACCTCTACAACGCTTTTGTCTACTTGGCCCGATCGTTCCGCGAGCTGGAGGAGGAGATGAGGCACGGCGGAGTCATGCCCTACGCGCTGGCCGATTGCCGGAGAATCCTGGATCGAATGGAAAATATATTTTCCCAGTGGCCCGCTGCGGACAATCTCGCTTACCTCCACCAAAAATATGTCAAAGCCAGTGACGAGACGGTCTACATGATCGAGCGCAAGGCGGCGGGCGTCTATGTCCGCCATCCCTTCAAGAACCTGGAGAGTATCTATCGCTACAACTATGATCTCCGGCGGGGGAAGGACCCCTGGACGTCCTTGGTCGAAGTCTCCCAGGACACTCTGGAGAAAATGCGGGTTGGGGAAATGATCAACCTTACCTTTGAGGGCAATCTGGTCATCGAACAGAGCACCCGCCCCAACCGATCCGTCTATTTGATCCAGAACCGAAAAAAACGGGGAATCACCAGTCCTCAAGTGCTTCAACGATTCGGGGGGTGGGACAGAGTCTTCGAGGTTCCGGCCGAAGTCATCGATAGCTATCAGGATGGAGAACCCATCCGCTGACAGGATCTTTCTCGATCTCCACCGGGTCCGATCAAAACCCCGGCAAGAACCGTAATAATTTCCATGTGGCGACCGGACTGTGTTGACCATGATGTGCGGAACAAGAGCTGCCGGCGGGGAGGAGGAGAGGTGCGGGCTGTTGTCAGCAAAAGGGGGGTTGATGATGGGAACCAAAAAGGTGGGGGCTTTCTCCAGCCCGCTCAAGAAAGCCAACACCATTATAGCAGACCAGAGCCAATTGTAAAGTATTTTTTTAAAAAAATTTAAAGTTTTTTTTGCCCGCCTAAGAACATGAAAATGAATAAGTTATGCATAGAAGCAAATCGGGGATCGCGAGCCGGCCGAAGACGGCGGTTGAAATTTCTTTTCTTTTTCCTCAGAATAGGAGCCACTCAGGCAAGCTAATCCAGGAGGTTCCATGGAAGAAAAAAAGATCGACATCAAAGTGGATGAGACGATCGCCGTCGGTCAGTATTCGAACTTGGCGGCCATCCGCCATTCCAAGGAAGAATTCATTTTCGATTTTGCTTTCGTGTTTCCCGACGGACCAATGGGCAAGCTTATTTCCAGAATTATCCTGAGCCCGCCCCACGTGAAGAGATTCCTGGAGGCCCTCGAGGCCAACGTCAAACACTACGAAGAAAATTTCGGGCCGATCATCCCGGCCGATCTGCCGCCCTCGGTGGGCTTCATCCACTAGGCCGGAAAGGCTGTTTTCCCCGAGAAGCTCCTGAACAAAAAACAAAATTTGTCTTGACATCGGCCGCGTTTTTTTATAAATACTTGGTCAAGCTTATGGGAATTAACCAACGACAAATAATCCCAGCTAGATCTCTGGCGTCGGGAAGAAATTTAAGGCAGGAGGTTCGCGTGAAGAAATTTTGCCTTGTGATTGTGCTTTTGCTTCTTATCATCGGGACCGCTCCTTTTTCGCAGGGCTCCGGATTCTTGATTTATGAGCACGGCGCCGCGGCCCAAGCGATGGGAGGAGCTTTTGTGGCCATCGCCAATGACCCCACGGCTATCTTCCACAACCCGGCGGGCCTGGCCTGGTTGAAGGGGACGCAGGTATCCTTGGGGAGTACCTTCATCCTGCCCACGGGTTCGGTGACGCTCCCCAACTGGCCGTATCCGCCCTACAACGGCACGGCCATCAAACAGAAAGATAAGACTTTTGTCGCTCCGAACTTCTATCTGACTCACCAGTTCAGCAACACGGTGACGGCCGGTATCGGCGTCTTTTTTCCCTACGGACTCGGGACCGAGTGGACGAATCCAGGAACGTTTCCGCTCCGCTACCTCGGGACAAAATCCGACATGCAGACTTATTTCATCAACCCGACGGTCTCGTACAAGTTCAGCGAGAAATTTGCCATAGGCCTCGGGGTTTCTTATATTCATTCGACGCTAACCCTGAATCTCGTTCGCCTTGTCGACATCGTCCATCCTGTTTACGGCATTCTCCTCTGGCGGGGAGATGTTCCTGCGTCTCTAGAAGATGCCAACGGGGATGCTTTTGGAGTCAATGCCGGAGCCCTTTATAAAGCGGAGAATTTTTCATTGGGATTCAACTGGAGGAGCGGTTTTAAAATCAAATATAAAGGAAATATCGCCCTGGATACCTCCAACGTGCCCGCTCCCCTGCAGCCCTTCGTCCCCACCGAAGGCCAGGTCTCGACGGCCTTCAATTTTCCCAATATCCTTGGAGTGGGGGCCGCTTTCAATGTGACAAAGAAATTCCTGGTCACGGCGGATGTCCACTATATCCTCTGGAGTACGTACAAAGAGTATGTAATTGATATAACCTACACCGGACTTCCCAAGCCTGCGCCGGAAACCGTGACCGAGAACTGGAAGGATTCGGTCATTCTTCGCGGTGGCCTTCAGTATCAGCTCACCGACAAGCTGGCTCTCAGGGCGGGCATCCTCTGGGACCAAACTCCCCAGCCGGCCGAGAGCGCCGATCCCAACCTCCCGGATGCGAACCGGGTGGCCATCACCGGAGGCTTTGGCTATAAATTCGGCCATTTCGTGATCGATGCCTGTTTCCACCACGAAGTCTTCAGCGATCGGACATCTCCCAATCGCCATATCTATGATATCCCGGGCGTAGGGAATCTGGGTGAGGGCGTCTACTCTTTGTCGGCGAATCTGATCGGTATCAGTCTGGGCTACGTATTCTAGATCACAAAATTCATTAGGAGGATAAATAAATGGCCTTCGAATTCACCAACAAAAAAGGTGTCAAGTACTATCTCCATTCCAAGGACGTGAACCTGAAGGGTGGCCGGAAGCAGAGGATCTACTTTTTCGCTCGAGACGTCCGCCCGGGGGCGATGAATGAAGTCCCGGTCGGATACAAGGTCATCGAGACGGCCAAGACCGGCATGCCCATCCTGAAGAAGAAATAGCCGCTCTTGATTTTTTTGGGTTTGAATTCTGAGAATAGGTTTCTGTAAACAAAGGGGGGAGGGACCTCTTTACGGCTTATTTCTTTTGACTCCTCATTTTCATCTGCGTATACTTTGAGCATGAACCTGAGAGCACAAAGATACGTCCTCTTTTCTCTCTGCCTCCTGGTCGCTTTTTTCTGCTGTGGGAAGAAAGAAAAGGCCGCTTCTGCCCAGGCCAAGACGGGAAAACTCCAGATCGCCCTCATCCCCAAGGGCACAACCCACGAATTCTGGAAGTCCATCCACGCCGGAGCGGTCAAAGCCTCTCGTGAGCTGGGTGTCGAGATCTTCTGGAAGGGGTCTCAAAAGGAAGACGACCGGGCCCAGCAGATCACGGTCGTCGAGGATTTCATTAGCCGTCGCGTGGACGGCATCGTCCTCGCTCCTCTTGACGACCGGGCGCTGCTGCGTCCGGTCCAGGACGCGGCGCGCGAAGGCATGCCCGTCCTCATCATCGACTCCGGCCTGCAGGGAGAGGACTACATCAGTTTCGTGGCCACGGATAACTATCAGGGCGGGGTCCTCGCGGCCACGAGGATGAGCCGGCTTCTCCAGGGCCGGGAAAAGATCTTTCTCATCCGTTACCAGGAAGGCTCGGCGAGCACCATGGCCAGGGAAAAGGGTTTCCATGACACGATCACCAGGGACAGCCCTGGGATCAAGCTCCTCGTCCAGGACCAATACGCGGGCGCCACAACAGAAACGGCCTACCAGCTGGCGGAGAATCTTCTCAGCCGCTTTCCCGATGTCGACGGAATCTTCTGTCCCAATGAGTCGAGCACGTTCGGGACTCTGCGAGCGCTGCAGGAGGCTAACCTAGCCGGGAGAGTCAAGTTCGTCGGCTTCGACAGCAGCCCGAAACTGGTCCAGGGTCTGCGCGAGGGGCACATCAACGGTCTCGTCCTTCAGGATCCCTTAAAGATGGGCTATCT
>Ga0315282_10016705_pt1 | contig 10699 bp, 12 predicted proteins | sample YL17G07_20_MG_FD_203693 | JGI IMG/M metagenome (GOLD analysis project Ga0315282, IMG submission 203693) | Sediment microbial communities from Yellowstone Lake, YNP, Wyoming, USA - YL17G07_20 | ecosystem: Environmental > Aquatic > Freshwater > Lake > Sediment | place: USA: Wyoming | collected... | reverse complement strand
AGCATCGAATTCGTTTGTTCCTATCTTGCATCTGAAGTCCATGTTGTGTATGCAATCAGTTTTTCCACATGCTAGGTCAACATCCAACACGTTGCTAACAGGGCACAATGCACCTGAGTGTGCTGGATCTGTCAAGTCAGTTGCTGCTATGAATGTCCATAGGTCTACTCCACCCTCAGCCAAGTTAGTCACGACCAACTTGTTCAGGGACATTACTGTCTGACCTGGATATCCTGGCTCGTACACAATTTTTGTGTGTGCAGGATAATCATTGGTCTTTAGATCTAACATTATTGCTGGGTTGAAGAACCAGGATTGAGCTATTGACATAGTTGAGACTGCGCCTTCTTGATCGTATGCTTCGATATTAACTGAGTTTGGTCCATACCACTGAGGTTCGACTGTCAATCTACACATGAAGGCTTTGTCTGTCAATACATGGAATCCTGCTGGGGCTGTTTCCCAAGCTGGAATCTGTTCTACATACCAACCTTCACTCATAGTTGTTTCAACACACAAAGCTTCTGTCAAACCTGCGACAGTGAACTTAGCGTAGCTAATATCTTGAGCACCGTTCAAGTCTCTGACAACTACTGTCCATTTAAGTTGCTCACCAGTGAATGCATATTCCTCAAAACGGAATTCGTCTGTCAATATTAGGCATCCGTCGTGTTGAAGATTGAATCCATCTGGTCTACTTCCACCAAGTCCATTAGCATCGCATATGTCATATGCAGATTTTACTAAGTAGATTCTAGGTGGAATGTTTCCTGGAGCAGCTTCTTGCCCAATACTAGATGCTCTGACTGATGTCATGAGCACTACTAGCATTAAAGCAAATACTCCGGATAAGATCATATTTCGGGTTTTCATCTTATCACTGAAAATGAAATTAGAAAAAAAACTATTTATAATGAGCTAATGCCACCACGAGATAGTATTAACAAAATGTAGATAAAGTTTTCTATCAAAGATGAAAATTTCTACCAAGTATGAAAAATAAAGAGGAACAATAAAGAGAATGAGTCCATTTTTCCTAAGTTATAAAAAATTTGTTGATTTCCTGCTTTATTATTACCACCAGGGGTGGTTCTAAAAATATTTATAGTATAGGAATTTAATTGTTCATTAGATAAAAATGAAAAGAAAATTTTCCATTTGGGAAATAATAATTTATGCTGCCTTGTTTTATGTTTTGGTTTATGCTTTATTGAAAGCTTTCGGTTTTATTAAAAGTCCTATGCTGATTGAACAATCACCATATATTGCTGGGGCCATAGGCGGCATTGCCATCTACAGATGGTTGAATGACAGATTCTCAAAACTGGAAAAGGATATTGTTGAAATTAAAACAAGATGCGATGAGCGAAGTAAACACCTTTATAAAAAAAGATAAAATTATTAGAATTTTTAAACAATTAAAAAACAATTTTGAAAATTTTCTATAAAGTATGAAATTTTCTATCAGGTATGAAAAATAAAGAGGAAGAATAAAGAGAATTGATCCATTTGAAAAAAAATTCTTGCTTCGCCACCACTCGGGGTAGTTCCAAATCTACTAATAGCTATACATCTTAAAAATCTAAATAGAGATTTATGAAAGAAGCAATAGAAATCTCCATACCAAAAGAACTTCTAGAAAAGGCAAGGGAGAGAGGAGTAAATTTAGATAGATTCAAGAATACGGTTAAAAATTTCGCGCTTTTGGATATTATAGCAAGAACGAGCAAATTATCTAAAAATGGCACAGAAGTTCTGTCTAAAAAAATTAAAGCATTGGCATGGAAGAAGACAAAGAAAAACTTAAAACTGTAGTCATTAATTCTAACATTCTGTTTTCTTCATTGATTAAAGAAGAGGGATTCACTAGAGCAGTATTAATATTTCTTAAAGAGGATACGAACCTTAGATTTTTAATTCCAAAGAAAGTTACAGAAGAATTTAAACTGTATCATATTCAAAATGTAAAGTTCCTTGCGACCAAGGTTGCGTGTAGTAGATCTTAGGTATGTACAAAGTAACTCCTTTGTTGAGACCTAGGCTGTAAGATATTCTCAATCCATTATAGTGTGGCTGCAAAGAATCACAAACTGGTAGATATTTCCAACCTAAAAATATTGTTCCTATTTGTGGGATGAATGAAACGATCCCTGGGAAATTTTCTCCACAGACATACAAAAATATTGGAATGGAGCTGCCGTTGTTTGTGATTTTAACATTGTTGTCAGCATAAGTTATATTAAATAATTTGTAACTTGAGAATTTCAGATAGCTCCCACCATCTGAATATGTAATTTGTATGGAATTATTTGGCAAAGAAATTCTGCAATGATCCACATCGCAACCATATTGGCAATATTTCCAATTTTCCCAAACAATATAGCAAGAACTTCTTTGCCACTGCCTATCTAGCCAATCACCAACACATGTGTAGTTTTCCAACCACGTTTCATTACAAACTATTGTTGTTGTCGTAGATATTGTTGTAGTTGTTGGGATTGTTGTTGAAGTTGTTGGTGTAGTCGTTGAAGTTGTGGTTGATGAAGTGGTTGTGGTTGGGATAGTTGTTGATGTTGTGGTTGATGATGTGGAAGTTGTAGTTGTTGGAATTGTTGTTGATGTAGTTGTGGTAGTTGTTGTTGGTTGGCATGAAGCAATACTTATGTTCACAGTCGCTTGTGAATCTCCAGCTTCATTTCCTGGTGGTTCAGCATGATATAATTTCACTGTGATTACAAAAGGTCCACATCCAGTGTAAGTGTGGTTAAAATTACCTAAATTACAATCGTCTGTTGCATTGTCTGCGGCAGTGCATCCAGAAATTGGTTGCGTGTCAAAAGTACCTCTTATTTCAGGAGGGTTACTGCCACTAGTTGATGCGGTGCGGTTGATATTCACAGTATCATTTTTAGTTCCATCTCCCCAGAGAATTTGAACATTGTAATCAGAAACCTGTCCTGGTGGATTCGTAACGTTCCAATATCCTCTGACTCTTACTGAATTAGGAACTGCAGTATTATTTGCTGGCTGAACAATGAAAACTGAGTAAGCTGGTACAACATCAGTGAATGTTGTCGAAGCTGAGTTTTTGAAATCTGTTGCAGTGACATAATATGTTCCAGAAAAAAGATCCGGTCCATATCTGTATACGAAAGTTCCAAGATAGTTTGTTCTTGATACATCATTGAGTACATAGCCTGAAGGTGTAACTATTGTCATCCATATGAGTTTGTAAGGAAGAAATCCTGTTCCTGTTATTCTTACAATTTCACCAGGAGAATAGTCTGGTTTGTCAGTTGATATTGATGCAGCAAACACACATCTAGAAAAAATTGAGATGAATAAAAATAGAAAAGTAATTAAACTAATGTTTTTTATTAAATTTTTTTTCATTCTTTCTTAAAAAATTATCTAGTTTAAGAGATTTATAATAAAATAATGCCACTGAACGATAGTATGATTATAGAATAGAAAATATTTTCTATCAAGTATGAAAAATTTCCTACCAAGTATGAAAAATAAAGAGGCAAAATCAAGAGAATGGATCTATAAAAATAATTTCTTATAAATTCCCTACTTTATCACCATTGATGGTAGTTCCAAATCTACAAATAGGCTTTAAAATTAAAGTATTTATGGAACATATAGATATTTATGAGCTCTTATATGAAAATTGGTAAGATTGAAATGAAAACTTACAATAAATCTTCTCATGAACTCGAGAGAAACCATTTGGGAAAAGTAGTTGCTATTACCGATGGAAAAATAGCCGCTATAGGCAAAGATATCAATTCCACATTGAAACTAGCTGAAAAAAGATACCCTAGAAAAACTTTCTATGTAAGAAAGATTGGTAAGAATCCTGAAGCCATATTTATTTTGTAATTTTTCGATGATAACCAATGAGAACTAAGAGGGTCAAATATAAACGAATTAATTCAAATTTTCTCCCTGTTATAAAAATTAAAATTAGTGGCCCTAAGAAGGCAAAAGAGGTTGATGCACTTTTAGATACTGGTGCTTCAACTACTACTATAACACCAGAGTTGTGCGAGGAATTAAGTTTGGAAAAAATAGCAGAAACTCCAGTAGTCACTGCATCTAACACTGAAATTGTAGGATTATATAAATCAAAAATTATTTTTGTCGGCATCCCATTTGAAACATATGTCGCTAGTTGTAAAATACCAAAAGAGCATCCTATAAGAGTCCTTATAGGTAGAGATTTGATGCAATTCTTTAAAATTGTTTTTGATGGACCAAAAGTAACCATTGAAATAAAATCTGATTTATTTTAAAACAACTGAGTGCGACAAAATATGAAAAATAATCAAAAGCAACCGTTAATGCGGCAGAATCCTATCGCTCAAGATATATTCCAAGCATCCCTCAGAACTAAGAAAATTTAAATTATTATGGTGGTTTCTACTGAAGGAATGAACTCTACAACGGATTTGGACAAGTCAATGCTTTCCTTTTCAGCCTTTTGCTTTATCTCATCCATATTGCTTCCAGATACTGCAACTCTAGAATCTCTGATTAGAACAAACTTGCCCTTGTATTTGCTTTTCAATTCATCATATTTTTCTGAAAACCACTTCAAGTCTTTCTCAAACTTTTCCAACGATTTAACCATTTGCTCCATATAAACCACTTTGTTTCGAGAGATATTAAAATATATCTTAAAAAATATAAAGTTAGCAGGTTCTGATATAGGTTTGTTACCACTGGTGTTGGTGAAAAAGGACATTTTCTATCAAGTATGAAAAATAAAGAGAATGGATCTATTGATGAAAAAATAATATTTCAAACCAAAGTTCGCACAACAAGAGTTAGAAGAAATCTGTATTTCCTGATGTTTTACAGAGCACACATAAACTATACATAATTTAATAAGATTTTATTACCACTAAGATTCTGTTTTGGGATTTGAACCCATTATGAAATCACTTCCAAATTCTTTGACACTGACTTTCAACACATTTGACGTCGAAGTCGTAATTTGGGGATGCACACATTTTACATTCATATAACGCGTTATCAGGAAATGGGCAATAAGGATGCCAGTTTTTATTTACAGCATCTCCACAGTCACATGGATGGCAAGTTGTTTTCATAAGAACACAATCAGAGTCAGAATTACAACTTTTATCAGGAGAACCTGCAATGAGATTATTTAATGGTTGATTGAGAAGTACCAAATTGCCAATAGAACTCAAGATTACAATGAGAGCAATTATTCCTATGATTACAAGTCCAGTTATTAGAAATTTTTTCGATTTCATTAATTCTAAATTAGTTTTATTAAAATAAATCATGAAGGGGGTGTGATTTGAACCAATAGAAAATCAATGTTTTACTTCGTCTTCAATCCATTTCAAAAAATCCTCATTCCCATCAATTCCTATAAAAACTATCACAGGTGTCTCGTCTGAATGCAGCTCCCTCACTTCAGAAATTATCTTTTGTTTATTTCCGAGCAAAGAAAACGCGGAAATGGTAAAGTATTCCTGCTCTTCTATCTTTCCTTTCCAATGGTATTTCGACGGGCCGTGCGTGATGAGGCCGCCTGCTACCAATCTCTTCTCAAGAAGAGAATCTAGAATTCTTTCAGATTCTTCTCTTGAAGGGCAATTGATCAAAACTTGGCAGAATTTGCTCATAATTTACAATAGATGCCCGGAAAATATAAGTTCAAAAATAATCAGGTTAACTTACCAATTCCTAGCTTTCATCCGCCTCATTCTTCTTTGCGGCCTTTGCGGTCTCTCGAATGTCGCCATATTCATAACCTCTCTGAAACGTTTGGTGTTTCTTACATAAATATAATAAATATATTTTCTTCAACTTCATCACCACTGAACGTGGTTCTAAAACTAAATAAGTTTTACTTTTGCAATCTAGTTCTGTAATCAACCGCAAGATTTAAATATATACCTTTGGTATATACCTAATGTATGAAAGGCAAAGAAAATGTTATTTCCAGAATGGCAAGGAAAGAGAATAGACTTAATAAAGAGAGCGCACAGGGAAATGGAAGATTTGGGTCTAGATATTTTGAATGTTTTAACTGTTTTGGAGTATGGCTACGATTGCCCGGCAGCTAAAAGAAAGAGAGGAACTGTTGAAAGATGTTTGAGGAGGAATAACAAAGTAATCAGAATTGTGATAAAAGAAGGTGAATTCGTTTATCCAGACGGTTATGTCGAGAACATTTGGTGGCTAATTCATGCTTCAATAGAAACTTTCAAGCCTGAGAGGTTAAAAATATGAAAAGAGATCTTTGGGAAGGACAACCCAAATGCCCGAATTGTGGGAAGCTGATGGACAGAACAAAGGTTTTGCTTAGCGGAATTAGCATCCGAGCTTGGCGTTGCCCTAAATGCAAGGAAGAAGCTTTGCATCCTTTAGACGCCGAGAAGGCTTTGATGATAAGCAAATTAAAGAAAATAGGAGTTGAAGTTAAAGTTGGCGAATTAAAAGAAGGTCCTTATGTCAGATTTCCAAAAGAGCTTTCTTCTGTGATTAAGAAGGGAGATACAGCTCTGATTCAAGCCAAGTCTTTAGATGAATTTTTGATAAAAATTAAACACAAATAATGTTAACCTTTTAAAAAAATAATTTTAAACTATTCCATAACCCACGTGATTGAAATATCCCTTCGCCTCGTATTCACAAACTTGTCCTGAATTGCATGTTGCAACTAAAATTGGATTAATCACTGCATAACCTTCCTCCATCTTGTACAGCTCACAAGAACTGTATTGACTTGGGCAGACAAATGAAGGATAGGCACATAATCTGCATCTGTAAACTTCTGTCTTGTTACCCCAGGTTGTTCCACAAGTCGCAACATCGCAATAACCAGCTTCACATTGATGTGTGCAGCTCTCTCCAGGATTCAAACAAATATTCTTGTACCATGGGTTAACGTCATGATTACAAACACCCGCACATTCAGGACACCACCCACAAACATCAGAATTAATGCAATCGCTCTGCATCAAACAATTATTGCAATCCACATTCACAGTTTTGTTATCCTGCTCGCACGCGTCAGTAAAATCACCATCATTGTTTTTATCAACACAAGCAAACACATTAAATGTCCCTAAAGTTGAAAATCCAACAGGTTTATTACAGACTCCATTATGAACTCCACACACGCCAATAGTTTCTCCACTGCAACTGCCAGTCTTGAAATAAACAACCTTTCCTTCAGCGTTTGCAGCGTGTGCAGTTAAAGTAACTCCAGTCTTCGGACAGATTTTATCAGATAATTCCAATGTCACTTCATCGCATGGTGGAATTGTAGTCGGAACAGTTGTTTCAATTGTAGTTGTTGGAATAGTTGTGGTTGTTGAGATTGTGGTTTCTACTGTGGTTGTTGTAGAAGTCATGGTTGAACTTGTGGTTGTTGGTGGACAATTAGGAATATCTATAACATTTCCAGTATCAGCCCATCTCTCATCTACAATATGGAACTGGCAGGATTCAGGCGAACAGAAATAATCCCTGTACACTTGCTGAAGCTGCTCGCAATTTTTACATTCAGTGCAGTGAATCCATCGAGTGTTTGTTGTATTATACCAACCGTCGTAAAAATTACAATTCTCACTGTTGTCAAAACTGCAAGAGCAACTCGAGTCACAGTTTCCATTGAAATGCCTTGTGTCATCTACGCAATAATTCGGACAGTCAGTATCAGACTCGCATGCTGCTCCACAAGATTTGGAACAAACATTCGTACAGCTTCCGCTTACACAGGAATAAGGATCACAACTCACAGCATTAATGTCTCTCCAGAAATCCGTGCATCCGTTCAGCCCGTCGCACCTGTACTGCTTCTGTTTTGCTGAACACTGATCAACACAAACTGCAGCAGAAGTCGAGCAAGCTAAATCTGCTGTGCAACTGCCAGCTGAACAAGTCGTGCCTTGAGCACAATAATAAACATCAGAATAATCTACCTGATCACAAACTCCTTGCTTGCTGCATTCAAATCTATCAATTCCATATCCGCAGCTTCCTTCGCATGTTGCCCCGGAAGATCCGCAGTAGCCGGAAGAAGTGAAAACATTATCCGAACAGTGCTTGCCAGCAGGAGCTTGCTCACATGACTGTCTTGTATCTGTCACAGCAGGAACACATTCTATTCCAACACAATTGTAGTCTCTGTATTCTTGAGGTTTGCATCTCTCACAGTCTCCATTACAGCTGAACGAACCAGTATCGTACCAGTTGTCTTGTAGGTTGCAGTCGCTAGAACAGGTTAGAGTTGTTGTGGTTGGGATTGTAGTAGTAGTGGTTTCTACTGTTGAAGTGGTTGTTGGAATGGTTGTCTCGATTGTTGTAGTTGAAGTGGTTGTTGGAATGGTTGTCTCGATTGTTGTAGTTGAAGTGGTTGTTGGAATGGTTGTGGTTGTAGTTTCAATTGTCGTTGTAGATGTTGTTTCTACTGTTGAAGTTGTAGTTGTTGGTGGGCAATTGGGAATTTCTCTAACATCACCAGTATCAACCCATCTATCATTGTTTATGTTGAACTGGCAGGATTCAGGAGAGCAATAATAATCCCTGTAAACTTGCTGAAGCTGTTCGCATTCCTTACATTCAGTACATTGAGTCCATCTTGTTACACTTGTATTGTACCAGCCAGTGAATGCAGCACAGTTCTCACTTGTATAAGAGCAACTGCAATCAGTCCCACACTGACCGTTGAAATATCGGACTGTTGCAAAACAGAAATTATTGCAATCATTATTATTTTCACAATCTGCCCCGCACATCTCCGAACAACTGCTCGTGCAAATACCACTAGCACAAGCGTAAGGGCTGCAGTTCACAGCACTGACATCCTTCCAGAAATTCACGCATCCATTCAATCCGTCGCACCTGTACTGCTTCTGGCTCGCAGTGCAGAAGTTGGTGCAGGCATATCCTGAAACCGAGCAGGTTGCATCTGAACTACAAGAGCCATCAACACAGGCAGTATTTTCAGCACAATAATAAACATCAGAATAATCTACCTGATCACAAACTCCTTGTTCACTGCATTCATACCTATTGATTCCATATCCGCAGCTTCCCTGGCATGAAGCTTCTGAAGAATCACAATAACCTGAAGAAGTGAACGTCCCATCAGAACAGTGCTTACCAACAGGAGATGATTCACATGATTGTCTTGTATCTGTCACAGCTGGGACACATTCTACACCCACACAACTGTAATCCCTGAATTCCTGCGGCTTGCATCTCTGGCAGTCGCCGCTGCAACTGAATGATCCAGTGTCAACCCATCCATTCAAAGTGCTGCAGTCGATTTGACAAGTAGGAATTGTTGTGGTAGTTGTTGGAATTGTTGTTGTGGTTTCAACTGTGGTTGTAGTTGGGATTGTCGTCTCTACTGTCGTGGTTGTTGGAATTGTGGTAGTAGTTTCAATTGTTGTCGTGGTTTCTTCAGTAGTTGTGGTTGGGATTGTTGTTGTTTCTATGGTTGATGTTGTGGTTGGGATTGTGGTTGTTTCTTCTGTAGTTGTTGTTGGAATTGTGGTTGTGGTTGATTCTGTTGTTGTAGTTGGAATTGTAGTTGTAGTTGTTTCTATTGTTGAAGTCGTTGAAGAAGTTGTTGTTGGACATGTGGTTGTAGAAGAAGATGTGCTGGTTGAAATAGTAGATGAGGTGGTTGAGGATGAAGTTGTTGAACTTGTGGTGGATGAAGAAGTGGTTGAAGATGTTGTTGGAATTGTTGTTTTAATTGTGGTTGTTGGAATAGTTGTTTTAATTGTGGTTGTTGGGACTGTTGTGGTTGGCTTGGTGGTTGGCTCATGTTTATTATGAACAGCAAATGAGTTTGCAAAATAATTATTAGTGCCAGAAACTTCAAGATTGTAAACTTTTACCTTTCCTTTTATAAACTGCATTGAAACAATTTTATCTTTGACAAGATTTCCATTTGACAAAGTATAAATGAAATCTCCAACTTTCAAATCATTAACTTTCTTGTATTCGCCATTGCCAATATAAAACGGATGTTCGCCTGTCACACTAACATCTGACAAGAATGTTTTTAATTTGAAATAACCGTCAGACTCGGTAACAATTACTTTGTTGACCTCATTTACAACTGTATTCCCATTATCATCAAATCCTCTGACCAAGTCTCCAACTTTCAAATCAGAAATTTTTCTATAAGATCCGTCAGACAACTGGATTAATGTATATGGTAAGAAGCAAGGTTCTGGCGGTCCACAGTCAGGGCAAGGTTCAAATGAAAGCACTGAAGTGGAAGTGTATAAAACTAAAGCAACAGCAAAAGCTATTGAAATGAGGATAAAAATGTACAGATTGGTTGAACCTTTTAACATCTTATCTGTTCACCCCTGCTCTTGCGATTTTATTTTTTCGTTCGGTAAATTTATAAAATCCGGCCACTCCCAGCATGGCTAAAAACAATAGAAGACCTGGCGCTGGTGATTCAGGAGTAGGCGTACCTGGGGTTGGAATCTCAAGGCTTTTCAAAGCAAAATAATCCCACATGTAAGGTGAATGATCTAGTTTATCCACTTTTACCATGTCCTTTTCTGGAGGAATGGCTGAAAAATAGAAATTATCACACTTGCTCACGTTCCCGAGTGAGAAGTGCTCTCTCACTTCTAAAGTTTTTTGTTTTGGATCATAAAGATTATCAATGTCAACTGCA
>Ga0315282_10016704_pt1 | contig 10699 bp, 18 predicted proteins | sample YL17G07_20_MG_FD_203693 | JGI IMG/M metagenome (GOLD analysis project Ga0315282, IMG submission 203693) | Sediment microbial communities from Yellowstone Lake, YNP, Wyoming, USA - YL17G07_20 | ecosystem: Environmental > Aquatic > Freshwater > Lake > Sediment | place: USA: Wyoming | collected... | reverse complement strand
CTTTTATTTTTGGCTTAAATTCATGCACGTAATCTTTGTTTTTCGCGTATGTTTCGGTTATGCCGTTAACCGTCGATGTTTCCTCATAGTGCAAATATCCTTGTTCGTCACGGAATTTTATATGTCTTGTGTCGTTTTCGCTGTAGCCGCAGATTTGGCAATAGTAAGGATCGCCAAAAATATTGAATATGTGTTGTAGGCTTTGGCGCAGTTTATTGCTATATCTGCTCAGGCTCTTCTCTCTTTCACTTACATATTTTATCAAGCTAACGAAATCCTCTTCCGAGGGGGCTTGAGGGATTTGTGCTTCCGCACTTTTTGTCTTCCGACTTTTTGTGTTCATTTTTAACACCATCACTATATTACGCACTTAAGTATTTAAGCTTTACGCACTATGGTAAGTATAATACACAAACCTCAAACTGCAACAAGAAGAAAAAGCTTAAACCTCAATTTGCAACACTAACCCTTAATATGCAACAGAACCCTCTTGAAAGCCTAGCTCGCCTCTCCACTCAGTCATTAGTTTTTGAAAGTCTTCCTGGGGCTGCAGGTTGGGCGTGTAGAGCTGCCGGAAATGTTCGACTCGGTCCTTGATAAGACTGGCGCGTATTTCTCGGATCTCCCCTAGTAGCTTGCCCGATAGATACTCGAAGGGTGAATATTTGAGCTGGCTTTTCATCTCTGACGCTATGAGTAGGGTTTCGCCGTGCAGGTCTAAGAGATGCTTGTATGCTTCTTCAGGGGTCATTGTTGTTTCGCCTTCTCTCTAGTTTTCTTTATAAAATTCTTGATGGCTTCTCGGCCTAATGCGCTGACGCTGGAACCCTTATCTGTTGCGATGGCTTCCAGGAGCGTGAGGTCGTCTTCTTCAACGCTCACTTTTATCTGTTTTTTCATTTACTAAACCTCACCTATTAAAGGCTACTGTGACCTATTTAAGCCTTTTATTAATATCCTGACACGCTGTTCACCGGGTGAACACTCCATCAGATCCTAATAAAAACTCTAATAGCACCCTGCGCATACGCTTACACGAGAACCATGAAACACAAGGAACACCGTGCCATAGACCGGCTTGTTCTGGGCCAAGAATTTCCACAGGTTCACAGATGGATGGATCAGCCCGCGTACCGCTGCGGACCAGGACACAGAAAGTACAGGCATGACATGCGCGCAGTCGTGCTCATGGCCCTGCGGCACCAGGATCCCCGGGCCGGCGCGGCCGCCTTGCTACACATCGCCGCGGACTTTGCCCCAGGAGAAATCAACAAGCTTCTAAGGAGCGGGAGGAAATGCTCGGCGACGTAAAAGCCTTGGCCACTGCTCTTAAGATGGTGTCGAAGCTTGACAGGGTCGACCGGCTGGCCCAAGACTGGATCGAACGGGGCATGCGGGAGAAGAAGCCCGAGGATTTTGAAGAGAGCTCCGAGCGGACCAAGTGGTACGATCTACACGACAGCTGGAACAAGGCCACTGAAGACCTAAGAAAGAGCGTTAACAAATTCATGCAGGACACCGGGTACAGCCCAATCCTCCGGTACTTCCGGGAAGGTGACAGGGGCAAAGTCTACCTTGGCCTCAGCACGTCCCAGGCGAAAGGCTACAGAATCGTTGAGCTGTACTATCCGATCTGGTTTGAGGAGTTGAACCTTCAGACCGAGAACAAGAGCGAAGACGCGGTCCTTAGACTTGTGCCGGCTGAGAGGTTGTCGGATGAGCAGGAGCGCACGCTGAGGGAAAGCTTCGTCGAGGACCTGAGAGAGGCCGACGTAGAAAGGTTCGCGGATTACATGGCCAGGTACACGGCCACGATCGACAAACGGAAAACCTACAATGAAAACGTGTTCAGAGTCGACAACCTTGTCGAAACCATAAGGCACGAGCGCGCCCTGGCACTTCCAACGCCGACGCCCCTAATGGTCCCAGAAAAAGCACCTGAGAAGCCCCCGGAGATCCCGACGCTACCGCCGACAGCTCCTCCTACACCTGTGGATGAAGTTGAAGAGATGAGTAAAGAGCTGAGGCACTATGATGTATTTAGTCGACGTCCACCCCTAGAATTGCAGCAGAGGGCAAAGACAATTATCGAAAAGCTCATGGTCGAATATGGGCTTGACAAGTGCAAAATATTCGACAGACCTAAGTTTAAACAGTATATAGGAGACAAAGAACGTACTCTCACCCATCTACTAGACACATGGATCAACGGCTGGGATATCCGTCAATCAATAAGTGAACTCACTTGCCGCATAGAGCCGGTCGCCCCGCCCCCGGCGCCGCTGGGCCTGAGCGAAGAGCAGAAAAAGAGCCTAGAAGACGCTTTCCGCCGAGTGTTTGAAGAGGCCGGCGTAAAAGACGTGCCATTGGCCACGTTCAGGGACGAGTTAGCTAGGCTTTCTGAGGATTTGCGGGATATGGAGCGGGCGCGCGCGTTTGATTTGGCTTATCGTGCTGTTGTGGATCTAGCAGGGAGCATGATTCCTGCGCGTGCTCCGCCGACGGTTGCGCCTCCAGCGCCGCAGGCTCCGCGTCCTGAAGGGCGTGAGGTTCCAGTGTCCATGGCTACTTACTTGGGTCCTAGAACACGTCAGCGTATGGAAACTTTTACGTGTATGGTTGAGGGCTGCGGTGAGTTGGTAGTGGCTGATCGGGACCTTGAAGATCGGGTTAGGCTTGTGCCAGTACTGAAGTCGGACAGTCCAAGAACGGGGCCAGTGTTTGAGCCGCTGCTGCGTTTTCCTCCAGCGTTTTATTTCATGTGTCCAGTTCACCGTAAGGCAAGATTTGGCTATACAGGAGTATATGATGCTCTTGCCTTTTTGAAGAGGGAAACGGAAATCGGTGGGAGAATGACGGTTGTAGAGGACACATTCAAGCAAATCGGTTTAGACAGTCAGGATCTTGAAGAAATTAGAAAAGAGAAAGCTAAGTACTTACCGAAGACAGAATTTCGATAATCTTTCTGAGTCTCTCAACAGGCGACATTTGAGGCGTAATCGCTTCTTCTGTCGGGCTTATCTTTATTCCTTGCATGACGTCTTTGACTGCTTTGGCGCTTGTTGGGATACTCTTGACATTGCCGTCACCATCTTCTATTTCAATTTTGCCGATTTTGTCTCTTCCTTTCGTGAAAGCTGTTTCAGTGAGAATTAGGCGGGCCTTTCGCATGTTCTGAGACGGCAATTCGTAGTGATAGGGCACTCGACGTGAGTATCCATGTTGCCGCTTTGAACCTCTAACGAAATGACGCCTCTCAGACATTACATTCACCATGCAAGAGTGATGGGCCTCTCTTCCTTAACTAACTCTCCCGTTTTAGGGTCTATTCTTGCTAGGCCCCACGCTAAGGCCATGCACAAAGGAACATGCTTCTTGAGGCAGTCTACACAGATTGTTTTTCTGCAAAAACGGCAGGTAAACCAGTTTGTTCCGCGGGCTTCTCCTGTGTATATCGGCTCTCCACACTCAGCACAGATATCACGGTGAATGAGAGGTACACGCTCTTCGGGTCTAGGCATTATCTTTTCATTCTCTCCCGAAGCACCGTTGCTTTAAGGTGTGCTTCTGCCTCTCTCAACTCCGTCACATGGCGCTTTTCATCCTGAGCAATACGCCGAAATATCTCTGCTGCCTTTGAACTGCCACCCATCGCAACCATATTCGCGTTGTCTTCATACTCGATGGTTGCGCTTTCCTCGTCGCTAATCAACGTTGGAATCTTGCGTATGGCCGCTTCCAAATAAGTGATGTTGACTGCTTCTCCTGTCTGTGTAGCTCCAAGACGAGGTGTACCACATACGGGACATTTCTGATCCATAGGCCTCAACGTGGTATGGCAATGGGAACAGTCAACCAACAGTATCGCCACTAGAACCTATGTATTGATAGCTATATAAAAAAAAGAGATGAGGGAGATTAAACGCCATATTCTGCAAGACGTGCTGTAATCTCAGCCTCAGTCTTCCGTGCACGCTTTGCTCCATAGTGCGCCTCTTTCCAACCCGCAACGTAAGCGCCTTGTCCTGGCCTCTTCTTATGGAGTTCGTGACCAAGCTTCGTTCCACCTTTGCCGTTGCCAGCGTCAGCAACAGAGCCGAACGTGCCTAGCAAACCATGAGCATTCGAGATCAGCCATTTTCGAGCTGACTTCTGTCCGTCAGTAGGATGAGCCGCAGTGGATGGAACCCTGCAAAGTGCGGGAGCCTTGGAGCCTGGAAATGTCGGTCGCATTCGTAAGTACATCTCTACGCCAAGAATGTTCAGTTTTGGCATTTTCAGTTTTCCTTCTACTATAGTAATGTCTCCAAAGATATAAAAAGCCATGAGCTATCTACTAGCTAGTGGTCCTATGGAACATAGCACTCGTCACGTACATTTACCACAGAGAAAAACACAAAAAGTCATGCTTACACTGGCAACCGATCAAATAGAATTCCTAGATACATGCGCTAAAGCTGTCGGACAAGGCAGAAGCGGCTTTCTATCACTTGTCATTGACGGATTCTATGAAGAGATAATAGCATTTGCTAGAGGTTACGCCTCACGCATCATAGATCAAGCCGCAGTAACTGAGCAGCAGAAGAACAGAAGATAAGACTTCCGACCTTCAAGGGGAAAAACACTTTAAGCATAAACACCCTACATTCTTTTCAGAGGTTCAGTTATGCCTGAATTAGGACCTACCAGCATGCTCGACCCGTTAGTCGAAGGATGGGCCAAAGAAGCCGGCAGCGTGGGCCAGGACCGCAGCGGCTTCCTAGCCTTGATGATTGACGGCTTCTATGATGAGATAACCGCGTTTGCCAAGGGCTACGCGGCCCGAATCATCGAGCAAGGGCTGATTACTGAGCAGCGCAGGAACAAAAAGGACAAAAACTCTTAAAGCTGAAACCCGCGTAATTACAGGGTGAGGAGTAATGTTATGACTTTAGGCGTTACTTCAATGTTGGATCCCTATGTTGATGCTTGGGCTAAGGAAGCCGGCATGGACACGGGCACGTTGAGCAGCGTTTTCGGCGGCAACATTCTAGGCGGAATCATCGGCCTGCCCCTGGACATTTTTTTAACTCAGTTGGGCGCGAAGCTGGCCGAGGCAGCGCTGGGCGGCGTCGGCTTGCTCCTGGGCACGTACACGTTTAAAGGTCAAGGCAGACTGCAGATTGACACAATGCAGGTGGGCTCCAGGCTTTTTTCGGCACTGCTAGATCCGAGCCCGCAGCAGATCAAGGAGATCCAGAAGAACATCAGCGACGTGATCGATGGCTTCGTTTATGGCCGATGGGATAAGATTGCATACGCATTCTTCCGGAATCCACGTGAGTTCACGGGAATGTTGCCTTCGCCGGTACAGACGTCTAACCAAACGCCGGAGAAGGCGGCCGTGGCCGCGGAGAAGGTGCAGAGTAAGCCGCCGGCAGCCGAAACACCGAGTGAGCAGCCGATCGAGGGGCACTCGATCAGAATCGTGCTTTAGCGGCTTGAAAAAGCATAAATCATAGAAGAGGGTAAAAACATAACAGTGACCCGTTATGAGTGTAAAAGTTAAAGAGGAAGATGTGAAAGAATTCGTCGAATTCATCGCGCGCCTCGGCGGAGGCATCACCAGTTCTCTAGAGCAAATACTGTTCGACTACCTAGCGACGCGTCCTGAACTCGTGAACAACCCGCTGTTTCAACGGGCAAATCCCAATCTGCCAGCTTGGAGCAATTTTCTGGTTAGTTTAGGCTTCAACGTGCTGCCCTGGGCCGGCGCCCTGCTCGGTGAAGAGGACGCCTACAAGAAGGGCGACAAAAACGGGGAAGCCATAGCTCACGGCGTCAGAACCGTCACTGAAGGTGGCGTGCTCTACACAGTGCCCAGGCTGGTGCGCATACCCGAGGTAAACGTGGCTTCGGGGCGCCTAGGATAAGGTGAACATGGATGGACATGAAAAAAGAGCTTGAAGACTTCGGCGTCCGCCTCGGCGGCGCGTTCCTCGGAATGGAAGAGTCAGCCGCAACCGAAATCTACTTCAGAACACATGAACCCGGAAGTGTGGGACAGTTTCCGTTCAATGAGCTGATTCCAGGTCTCGCGCCAACCGACAACCTCATCGTGGCCGCCCTGGCAATACCGCCCTGGGTGATCGGCTACCTGGTTGAAGAGGACGCCGAGAAAAAGGGTGACATGAAGACTAAGGCAATGGGTGAAGCCCTGAGAAAGTTCGGTGAAGGCGACGCGGTCTACAGCTTCACGCTGCCGATACATCACACGCTCGTCAGAAACATCCCGTCAACGGGGCCCATACAAGCCAGAGCAACGGAATCTAGACCTCCACCGGGCCAAGGGATACCGACGGTTCCGGGACAGCCCAGAATCACGAGCAACGCGGTGCGCAACGAGGTAAGAATATCTGACGGCCGCGCAAAAGTCGGTATGCCCGGAAGCGTCCGCATCTCAACATAGGTAATTCAACGATTTGCGATGCGCGGAGGGCTCCGCTCGATCCGTAGTGCCTCTCGTAGCAGGCTCTCTATGTAGCTTGACCTATCTACAAGTCCCCTTTTCTCATCTATCGTTTTGCGAAGTTCTCTGTCGAGACTGATTGAAACTTTGTCCTTGACCACTGTCCTGCTTCCTACCAGTAGGATAAGTGGTATATTCTTAATATTTAAGCTCTACATCACTGTTCTGTGAAGGAATAAAAAATGGTCACTCTAGCAGAATTGACTGCTTTGCAGAATGACGCGGCCAATGCGTGTAAGGGCTACGGATACACGTATGACGTTCTGGATCAGAACGAGCTAAGCGCTTTTCTGGCGAGTTTTCAGCGGCAGTTCATCTTGACCACTCCGGCCAGGGAAATCATTGACCTCTACAACAGGCACGCGACCGAGATACTGATGGGCGCGATGATAGCTAAGAAACAGATGAGCTCCAACATCGACGGTGAGCAGCCCGGATCCGGCAAAATCGGTGGACCACTCATGATTCGCGCGGCGTGGCTTGGCGTGGGCCAGGACTGGGACGACATCAGCACGATAACTTGTGGCAGCGCACAAAACTGGATTCACAGCGGAACGACATTGATGGGCGGAACGTCGGGCAACGCGGTCAAGATAGGCACAAACCAGGTTACGGTGGCAATCGCCATGGGCAGTTTTCACCCCAGCCCCAAGATAGAGTCCGTCGCGTTCACGATAGACGGCAAGCCAAAGCCCGTGCTCATCCTCCAAAACATCAGAAAAGCTGTAATGCCATCGATCGGTTTTCCATTCAAAGAATTCGACAACGCCTACATATTCAAGAAGGACAACACGGTCCTCGCGAAGATCATCATCACAAGCGGCATCGTGTCTACGGCCCTGGACATTCCGTACCTGTTGGGAGCAAGCTTCATCAAAGAGGATCAGCTCAGAGTACAACTGGCCACGTCGATACCCGGAACAACACCAGACGTGATCAAGACCACTTAGGGAGGCTAAACAATGACGGTTTTAGCCACTCTCAAAGATGGACGCATCATCGCTTCCGCGGCCATATCGTCTACGCCCATCGCTGCAACCACACCCACAGCCGTTTCGGCGACGGTGACGGAACTCAGAAAAGTCGAGGCCTTACTATCCATCCAGCTCAACTCAACTGCAAACATAACCTTCGCCGTCTCGGGAATCTCGATATCCGGCAACGTCGTGGGAGTCACAGTGATACCGGGCGCAACGGGCATAACGGTTTCGGGCACAGCTACAGTCATCGGATACTAGGCTCAAGATCCTCTTTCCCTCCTTTTTTCTGTGTTTACGTTGTTTATGGTACCTACGTGTTTACACGTGCATGTGCTTATGTGACGGTCGATTGCCAGGAGATTCTCACCGGTGAGAACTCCTGTGAAAACAAATAAGTAAGCATCGCTGATAGGTTGTTAGGGAAAGACTTGGCCGACGACAACGCTCCTCTCTGGATCTTCGTTGGAATCATCATCGGTGTCCCTGCCGGACTGGTGCTCGGCTGGTTGGTGGCTCAGCTCGCGGCGCCGAAGTCGAGCACTGTCCTGGTTCAGAAGACGGACGAAGGCGGATACCTGATTGTCGAGAAGTAAAGCCTTCGAGGCTGCGATGCAGGTTGTGCAGGCCGAGATCATAGCTGAACAGGTGGCGGGTAAACTTCAGCCAGTGATCGTCGAGAAACCCGTTTACGTCGAAGGACCTGCGCCGCAAACAGAATTCGTCAACACTGCAGACGTCGCCGTTAACGGTACGTTACAAGTCTTGAACGTGGACGGCCAGGGAAAGGTTGAAAAGATTCGGCTGCTCAGCCCGGTTTCCGGCTTCGGCATAATATTAACTCGTGACGGTGAGGAATTGTTGCACGGAAACTACGCGGACTTTCAGGACACGTTCGCCTACCAGGAAAATAGCACGTACATTCTTGAACTCACAGACATTCACTTCTTACAGAACATCACGTTGACGCTGAGCACGAATGAGCCGGTGGTCTTCTCAAAAGTCTTCGTCAAATATGATGTCAGACACCCGGTGCAGTGAAGAACGTGACTGAAGAGTTCCTGAGAAGCCAAAACAAGGTGCTCCAGGCACTGCAGGCGATACCCGGTTCTCTTCAGAGCATATTAAGCTTCATTCAGAGCGCCACCTTCCAAGGCTTAACCCGTGTTCCTCCGGGTAAACAGGTCAACGAGATTAAGCTCACGTGGAACCTGAACGGCACGTTAGCCACGTGGACGGCGCAGGACGCCGACGGAAACACGCTCTTCACACTCACGTTCACATGGAACCCGGACGGAACGTTATACGACGTCGTGAGAAGCTAATGGGCTAAACGCTTAAAGCCTATTGGCACACAATAAAGAATGGGAATAGAAAATGAGCAGCTTCACCTACACAGTTGCAGCAACGTTCAGAGTGACCGGTTCCAGCGTAAGCGTCGGTTCCTCGGAACCATCGAGAAAACCTCCGACTCAATCAAGCAGCACGAAACTGCACATCATCGTCAAAGACAAGGACGGAAAGACCCTAACGGAAAGGGATGTTTGAGGAGAAAATGTATGGCAGAACGTAAAAGAGTGGGATCTGAGCGTGGGCTCCACGGCACCCTCTCAGGACCCACGAACAACGTAAAGCGGTCTGGCTCACCTAAAAAAAGCGTTACGTGCAATGAGCGCGCGCGCGCAACGAGCGTAATGAGACTGCACATCACCGTCAAAGACAAGAACGGCAAGGTCTTAACGGAGACTAACCGCGACAGTGACATGTACCTTGACCAGTGGCAAGCGATCATCGCGGCCCTCTTCAAGAATCTGGGTGTCGGCACGTACACGGGTGCAACCACTTTCAGCTGCAAAGACACCGGCGGCAGCTCGCGGACGCTTGGCGGAGCGTCTGGCAGCAGCAGCCCATTCTTCGCGGTCGCGTTAGAAGGATTAGCCAGCGAGGTGCAGGTTCAGGTGGGCACCGGAACATCAACAGCAATCCACACCGACTATGCTTTAACGAATGCTATCAGCGGCGCAACGACCTATCCTACGAGCATCACAACGTCAAACCCCAGCGGCAACATCCTGTACGTGAGCTTCAGCGCGACGATAACGATTGCTGCAGGCGCAACCGTAAGTGAAGCCGTAGTAACCCTCGTTGTCTACGACAGCGGCGGAACACAACGCACCCTGGCCATAACCCACGACGTCTTCACTGGAGTAGTGGTCCCCGCAGGCGGCAGCATCACCTTAAACTATACTTTACAATATAATTCGTCCTAAACCTGCGGATAAACATGAACAGGGAACAACACAGAATACAGATGCAGAATTGGAGACGCAATAATCGAGAAAGGGCCACGATCGATCGATCGATCGATCAGCTACAGTACAACAGCAGCTAGGAGCCCTGCTCCTAGTTGATTTTGCCGCTCTGGTTGCTCCGTATTCTGCCGATGTGGGATTACATCTGTCCCAAGTGCAAGAGGGAAGTGCCGAAGAAAAGCAATAGATGCCCCCATTGCAGAGAGCAATATGGCATTCCGCTTCGTGTTCCGCCGAAGATTCTGAAGGATAAAAAGGCTCTGGAAAAGTATGTTCACAAACACGTTTTTCCAAAGGTGTCACAGCAGCACAGAGAGTATCTGACCCAGTTTTTCACCGTAATTTTCTCTGATGGCTTTGAAACTGGAGACTTCAGTAAGTGGACAGGATCATTTACCGTGTCAGGCGGCACGTTGGGAGTAAACAGTTCTAATCCGCATTCGGGAACATATAATGCATGGTTTACGCTTACAGGCAACGTGTACGCAGTTGAGTACAAGGATTTTGGATCCAGTTACGCAAGTGCTTATGCACGGTGTTACGTAAAATTCACTGCGTTACCAACTAGCGGCAAATCCCTTACCCTCATGGAGTTTAACACCCACGGCAACAATTTTCTGGCAGGCATCGGCCTAGGATACTCCGGAGGGGCAACGTGGAGAAGCGCGTACAACAAGAACACCGTCGTAACTTTGAAGTATGCCGGGTCTCCGGCCATAAACACTTGGTACTGCATCGAGATGGAGCTCGTCATTAGCTCTAGCGCGGGATCGGTCAGCTATTGGATTGACGGGACACAACAGGCAGCCTTAGAAGATTCTGGCTTCAAGAATGACAATTACGGCAATCTGCAGCGATTGTTCATAGGTGCGGACAGATTAACGGGTGACACGAGTTATGCG
>Ga0315282_10016703_pt1 | contig 10699 bp, 10 predicted proteins | sample YL17G07_20_MG_FD_203693 | JGI IMG/M metagenome (GOLD analysis project Ga0315282, IMG submission 203693) | Sediment microbial communities from Yellowstone Lake, YNP, Wyoming, USA - YL17G07_20 | ecosystem: Environmental > Aquatic > Freshwater > Lake > Sediment | place: USA: Wyoming | collected... | reverse complement strand
TGCTTCGCACCTTCTCCGGCCATACCCACAACGTTTCTTCCGCGGCTTTTTCGCGCGATGGGACCAAAGTCCTGACCGGAAGCGAGGACAAGACGGCGAAGTTGTGGAACGCCTTGAACGCGTCACTGCTTCGCACTTTCTCCGGCCATACGGCCGGCGTTACCTCCGTAGCCTTTGCGCCCGATGGCACCAAAGTTTTGACGGGAAGCGAGGACACGACGGCCAAGTTGTGGAACGCCTCAAACGGGTCGTTGCTTCGGACCTTCTCCGGCCAGGCGGAATCGGTTTTATCCGTTGCTTTTTCACCCGATGGGAAAAGAGTCCTGACGGGGAGCTCGCAGAATCCTTACGCGGGCAGCCTCGGCGTGGCGAGGCTGTGGGACGCCTCGAACGGCTCGCTGCTTTGTACCTTCTCGAGCCATAGCTGGTCTGTTTATTCCGTAGCCTTTTCGCCCGACGGACGCAAAGTCCTGACAGGCGGGGACGCAACGGCGAAGTTGTGGAACGCCTCGAACGGCTCGCTGCTTCGCACCTTTTCCCGCCATAGTTGGGGCGTCACCTCCGTTGCCTTTTCGCCCGATGGAACCAAAATCCTGACGGGAAGCCTCGACGGGACAGCGCGGCTTTGGCAGGTGCCCACTCCGGCGGCCGTTCGGCTGCCGTGGCGAAAAATGGAATGACAGAAGGCTCTCCGAGACCAGAAACGAATCCGTAGAGTGTGGGGACAACTTCTCTGATCACGTTCGGCAATCACTTGACATAAAACGGGTGGCCGCGGACAATCTGGATCTGTCGCAAGTCCGTCAGAGTATCACGGAGCCCGACGAATGAGTATATTCCGCGTGGATTGTGAAATCCAGAATCCCGAGTCGCCGGGAAAATCGGTCCATATAAAGCAACTGTTGGTGGACACCGGCGCGGAATACTCCTGGGTCGCTGCGGCGTCGCTCGCGAAAGCCGCGATCAAAGTCCGCAAGAAGGACGTGCCGTTCCTCATGGCCAACGGCCAGACCATCACCCGCGATGTGGGATACGCGATCATTCGTGCCGATGGCTTTGAGACCGTGGACGAGGTGGTCTTTGCGCGCCCCGGCGATCTTCAATTGCTTGGCTCGCGCACGCTCGAAGGGTTTGCCGCCGTCGTGGATCCGCGCCGAAAGAAGCTGGTCGCGGCAGGGCCAATTCCCGCGGCCTAGGCAGTTCCCCATCGCAACAACCAAGCGATGGTTCGAAACACCATACACGTTTTCAACATGAGGCGCAGCCGCAGCGCTGTCGCCAAAAGAGGAGGAGGAACCATGAGAAAGCATCGCAGCGTGCTGTTGGGTGTGGTATGTTTTCTAGGTCTGGCCATGTCGGCTGCGGCGCTCGAAGCCGAACCGGCCAAGCCCAAGAAAGAAAAAGCGCGGAAAGGCACAGAGGCTGTGAAAAGTCCGAAGCGTCCGAAAGGTCAGAAGAGTCCGACGGGCGCCAAGGCCGAGGAAGGCTGGATCAGCCTCTTCAACGGCAAGGACCTCACCGGTTGGAAGGGCGAAGGCAAGGCCGAGTGGAAAGCCGTGGACGGCATGTTGGTCGGCAAGCAGGGGCCGGACAACGCTCCGGGCGACCTGCTGACCGAGAAGTCGTTCAAGGATTTCGAACTGACCTGCACCTACAAATGCACCTGGCCCTGCAACAGCGGCATCTGGTTCCGCTATCAGAACGCCAATCTGGCCTATCAGGCCGACGTTCTCGATTGGAAGAATCCCGTGGCTTTCACCGGCTCGCTCTACAGCCCCGGTTACCCCAAGGGTCAAACCTTCCTGGTCATCCATCTCGACAAGAACCTCGAGAAGCGCGATGACTGGAACACGTTTAAGATCACCGCACAGGGCGACCATATCGTGATCGTTCTCAACGGCAAGACGACCGCGGACGTTCACGATTCTCACGTGGCCGAAGGCAAAATTGGCTTCCAGGTTCACCCCGGCGCCGAGTTCGCCCCGATGTCCATCACGGTCAAGGAGATCAAGATCTAGCCGCTCTGAGCAGGAGGCGTAGGACCGGTTGGCAACCTGTCCCGCTTTTCCCAGTCCCGGTGGGAGGAAAGTTGTCGAGGCAGAAAAATACCGGCGTTTGAAACCCGAATGGGGTGCGTCAACGGACAGGTTGCGACAGGTTGCGGACCTGTCCTACTTTTTTCCCGAGTCGGCAACCCGATAGACCCGAAGCGGCTTGGTGCGGACAGAATCCGAATCGCGGGCCTCGAAGACCAGGGACAACGCGGGATCGGTATAGACCGGTTCATGCTCCGAAACGATATAATCCGCGCCATACGTTCGGGCGAGGCCCAGGATTTTTTCCAGGCTCAGCTCCGCGTAGTCGTCGTCGGTTCCCTTCGCTCCCGAGTCGTGCAAGGCCTTCTCAACGCCCGTTGCGTCGCCGTCCGTCAAACCGCGTACCGCCAGGTAGCGGTCCTTCCATTCTTTCACACCCGCGCGCACATAAGGAAAGAACTTGATGGTGAAGACGGTGGACCGCTCCGCCCAGGGATGAAAACCCGCTCGCTGCTTGCCGGGTGGGATTAGAAACAACGCGTCGCGGGGCGTGTTGTGTTTGGCCCAGTCGCCCACTTTCTCAATCGCCGCAATCGGATAGGGCCGCAAAGCGTGTTGGAAACAGAAATGGGCCAACCGCCTCTGAAACGACGATGTGGGGTCGCCGATCCACTTCTCGCACGGCAGAAACCACGTCCCCAGCACGAAAGCCGCTCCCCCTGCCGCAGCCAAAGGCAGTCCCCATCGCACAAACCAATCGCGGATCGCCGGCCTTGGCACCGCCCAGAAGGCCACCGCCGCAGCGACCAGAGGGATCATAACCGCACGGCGGTCGTCGGATCTCGGGGTACCCGCGATCACCAATCCCGCCAGGAGAACGGCGGTTGCCAGTTTGGCGCCCGGCGCTCGCTCGGCGCCGCCGGATTGCCGCAGAGCTGTCCCCCGCTCAATGAGGACGATGATGATTTCCGTCACCAGAATGCAGAAGAAGACCCATTGTTCAAGACCGCACGTGATCAACGCCCCGGCCCGCGTGTACGACCAGAACGTCCTTCGCTTGATCAGCTCAAGAACATGGTAGCCAAGTACAAAATAGATTGCCGCCCGCAGCGGGACCACCAGGCGAAACGGCTGGGACATGAGAACTCGTTCGGTCGGCCACAGCTTAATCACCACCGCGGCCAGAACAAGGAACCCCGCGAAAATGGCGCCCAGCATGCCGAATTCCCACGCGCGCCGGTCCGTCTTTCTCAACGGCCACCAAAGAACAGCCCCCACCAGCGTGAGCAACCCGAGCGCAATGAGTTTCTCTCCCCAGGTGTTGATATCAAGATGGTGGGGGGCGCGCACATAGACCCAAAGCAGCCACTCATCGGGATCGGCCCGGCTCGCGTAGCTCTTGACCACGTCGCCGGTCTTGAGGAGCGATGGCACCCCGAGGGCCAGAAACACCGCGCTGAGCAGCACGACCGGGAGGATGCCCTCGCGCCGTTTCGTCACCAGTAGCCACAGCGCCAGGAACGGCCAGAACTGCAGCGGAACCAGCGGGTGGACATACATGCTGGCGGCCAAAATCACCCCGGCCAAAACGGCGCCCAGACGAGCCTTTCGCAGATAGGTGAAATAGACTGCCCACCACAACGCCGCCGTCGCCACCATGCGGGGCAGGATTTGCGTCTCGACGATTCCGTTGGCCCCCACATCGGCCACTTCGTGACAGGCGATGATCAGCCCGAAGAAAAAGCCCGGCGCATAGGAATCCGTGACTTTCTTCGAGATGAAGAACCAGGCCCAAAGCGTCAGCGCGTAGAACAGGGCGAACAGCGCGAACAAGCCGAAGGGCAGCCCGAAAATCGCCTGGGCGAGTCTCATCAACAACAGATAGAAGTAACGCATGTTCCCCACGGTAAACTCGTGCAGAAAAACATCTCGCGGGAACAAGGTGGGGTCCTGTAGAACGCGCAAGAGCGACACATGCACGATCTGGTCGCTGCGAAAAACGATATACCCCTGAAAATAGTATCGGACGTAGAAGGCCACACAACCCAGCAGAATCCAGGTCAGCGCGGACACCCGCGGCGGGCGACTCTCGATCAGACTCTGATCCGAACTCAACGACATCATCCCTCCTGCCCAAAATGGCTTCGTTGTAGTCTAGCCCCTTGTGGGCGTTCGGTGGTCTGACCTGGCGACAAGGCCATTGCCACACAACCGATGAAGGAACAGCGCCGTTGCACTCCACACTCTGGCCAATGGGGGCGCTCTCTGGAAGTAGAACGAACGCCCACGAGGGGCTAGACTACAACAAACCAATTCTCATCGCACTCCTGAGGGGCTCCCGGCAATGCTTCATCGTTCTGCTTCTTTCCGGTCGCCCGAATGGTCGTGAGTCCGTACGTCGCGCTGCACGCGGTAGATAATCCGTCGCAGGTCGCGGATTTGAAGCGAAAGAAAACAAAACAGCAACGAGAGAATCCCGATGAGAATGAGCAACACCGTCAGGAACAGAGCGGGTCGCCCCGCGACGGGGCGGCCACTCCAGGATACGTAAAAGAGATACAGACCGAGTGCGATTCCCAGAAGCGCGCAGCCCGCGGCAAAGGTCCCAAACAGGAACAGCGGGTATTCGTTGAAGCCAAACATCAGGTGCGAGCGAATCAGTCTCCCCGGGCGAAACGAAGACTTGCGCGTGCGTCGCGAGGGTTCCCACCGCAGAACGGCGGGGACTTCCCCCATCCGAAAGCCCAGGGCATGGGCCTTGGCGATGATCTCGAGATGGATTTCCTTGCCGTCCTGTGCGAGATCGAGCGCCTCGATGACCTCCCGCCGATAGGCCCGCGTCATTCCGGTGTTCATCGAGAGATTGCCGGGCATCATTTTCCGCAGCAACGCATTGCCGACGCGCGTCAGGAACACCCGTTGGGGGGGAACGTTTTCGAGCCGGCCCCCTTCGAGATGCGGCGACGCGACCACCAGATCGAGATCGCCGCTCTTCAGATGCGTCACCATCCGCTCGATGATGTCTTCGCCCCACGTCAAATCCGACTCGGTGGTGACGATGTAGCGCCCGCGCGCCACCTCGAATCCACGGCGCAGCGCATAGCCCCGGCCGCGATTCTGCTGATAAGTGACCAGATGAATCCTCGGCTCGGTCGAGGCCACGCTCATCGCTTCGGTGTACGAGTTGTCCGTGCTGCCGTCGTTGACCAGAACGATCTCCCAGGATCGGGAGAATTCCGCGACTTTGCCGACCAGCTTTCGCAGACTGGCGGCGATCTTCTCCCCCTCGTTGTACATGGGGCAGACCACACTCAGCTCGAGCTCGGCAGTCGAAACCTTGTGGCGGCTATCCGCACTCATCTCTCGCGTTCCTGCAAGGTCTGTGGCCCGAGCTTTCCGGGCCTCGAACATTTTGGCGGACTTACGAAGAGGGGTGATGGGTTCCTTTGCGGAGCCCCTCGAAAACGAACAGCAATCCCCCGCACAGCCCGGCAATCACAATCAGCGCGAACACGCCCAGCGAAACGGCCATCGCCGCACTCGCCGTGACTCCATAGCGAGTCAGCAGATAAATGAAGGCCCCTTCGCGCAAGCCGATCCCGTTGATGGACAACGGCAAGGAGGTGATCGCCAGAACCATCGGCACCACCACGACCACCGCCTCGACGGGAGCGGTGATTCCCAGACCCGCGATGACCACCCAGTACATGGCACCGATGGCCACCAGCGAAGCCAGCGAAAGAACAAATGCGACCAGCAGCAGCAAGGGGTTGCGACACAGCCGCAGAACCGTCGTGGTGAGGGTATCCAGCTTCCGCATCCACCCTTCGGGCACGATTCCGATCCTGCGGCGCGTCAGCACGGGTGCCGCCACAATCGCCAGCGGAACCGTGGCCAGTGCGCCCAGAAAAGCGACCAGCACGGGTCCGCAAATGGCTGCACCGCCCAGTAGTTCCCACCGCGCCAGAATCACGATCACCCCGTAAAGAAGTACCAGATAAGTGGTGGTGCCGCGATCCATGAACACCGACGCCAGAGCCGAGGAGCCGCGCGAAGTCATAGCGGCCACGTCATAGACGCGTTTCACATCGCCGCCCACGTTGGTCGGCAGGAACGTATTGAAGAATGTTCCGATGAAATACAGAATGGTCAGCTTGGGCAAAGAGAAATGAATTTCGTCGGCGCGAAGAAGGACCTGCCACTTCCAGGCCTTCAACACCAGGTTCGCGAACATCAAAACCATGCCGCCGGCGATCGCCCATAACTCGGATTGGCTCAAGGTTTGCAGCGCCACCCGTAGATTGGCCTTGCGCAACACCCAGTAGATCAGGGCGGCCGCTATCAGCAACCGCAGGATCAACCCGACTACCGCTCTTACTCTTACCGACAGCATCTTGACATCGAATCAACACATTGTGCTCGCGGAACCCATTCATTCGCCTTGCGCTTCGCCGGAAGTTAGCTCTCTAGAACCCAAAGACCCTGTCAAGCGTTTAATTCGATCCGCCGCGGCACAAGGCCGGCGGGGCGAAAAGCAACCCCGCTACAGATCCAGTGTGGACGGAATGGACGGGGTGGACGGAATGGACGGGGTGGACGGGATGGACGGAATGGACGGTGGAGGGTCGGTCTTGCGCGGCGGAGATCAGCTCGCCACGCCGGCTTGCCTGACTTCGGCCAGGCCATATTCATAGCCGCGTTCGAAGGCGCGCAAATTGAGATCCTCCGTGCCGCGCGGCACCGATTCGCTGATCGCCTTCCGCATCGAATCGGCCTCGACGACGCCCGTGACCGCCGCGAAAAAGCCCAGCATCACCAGGTTCAGGACGATCTTGCGGCCCAGCTCTTCGGCCAGCCGCATCGCCGGAATGCTGAACAGTCGCTGGCCCGGCTTGAGCTCGCCGATCTGGACCAGATCGCTTTCGATCAGCAGTGTCCCGGCGGGGGAAAGCTCCGGGCCAAATTTCTGATAGGCCTGCTGCGACATCACAATCAGGATGTCGGGCTGGGTGACGTACGGATAGGAGATCTTTTCGTCGGAAATGATCACCTGCGCACTGGCCGCGCCTCCCCGCGCTTCGGGACCGAAGCTGCGCGTAAAGGTTGCCTGCTTGCTGTCAAAAATCGCCGCCGCGCGTCCGACGATCTCGGCCGCGAGAATCACACCCTGTCCGCCAAACCCGCCGATTTTGATTTCCCGTTTGCTCACGGTGCCACCTCCACGGGAACGTACCGCTCGCCCAGTTTGGCCTTCATCTGTTGGTCCCTCGCTTCGAGGTAGGTCGGTCGAGACTGATCCACGAACTTGCCCACCACGACTTCGCCACCGAGGCCGATCCCGACCCCCTTGGTCGGCGCGCCGTTTCGAAGAACGCTCTTTTCCTTGTAGTATTTCGTCATGTCCACCACCGAGCCGAGCCCGTTGCGCCGGCCATAGAGCTCGGGACACGGCGAAAGAACCTCGATGAAGACAAACCCTTTGCGGGTCAGCGCTTCGGCATAGCATCGGGCCAGCTGGCGCACGTGGAAGGTTGTCCACCGGGCGATGTAAACCGCACCGCACGACTCGGCCAGATAGGGCAGATTGAACGGCGGCTCGAAATTGCCGTAGGGCGCCGTCGTCCCGATTGCGGTCATGGGCGTCGTCGGCCCCACCTGTCCGCCGGTCATGGCGTAGTTGAAGTTGTTGATGCACACCACCATCAGGTCCATGTTGCGCCGGGCGGCATGGATGAAATGGTTGCCGCCGATGGCGATCAGGTCGCCGTCGCCGCTATAGACGATAACCTTCAGCCCGGGATTGCCGAGCTTCAGCCCCGTGGCGAACGGGATTGCCCGGCCATGGGTCGTGTGGAACGAATCCATCTTCAGATAACCGGCGACGCGGCCCGTGCAGCCGATGCCCGAAACGATCGCGACCTTGTTCAGATCGAGTTTGCTTTCGAGCAACGCCCGCGTGAAGCAGTTGACGCTGGTGCCGATGCCGCAGCCCGGACACCAGATATGGGGCATTCGGTCCATTCGCAAAACGGATTCGACCGGATGGGTCATGGTGGTTACACTCATCGGGCAGCCTCCCGAATCACATCAAGAATCTGTTGCGGCGAATGAACGGTTCCGCCCGCGTGGGGCGAAAGGAGAGTCTTGGCGCGGCCGCCGCTGCACCGCTCCACCTCATAGACCATCTGGCCGAGATTCATTTCGGCCACCACAAACGCACGCACCCGCCCGGCCAGCTCCCGGATTTTCTTCTCGGGGAATGGCCAGATCGTTCTCAGCCGCAGCATCCCCACGCGCAATCCCTCGGCCCGCGCCATCTCCATCACGCGAAACGCCACCCGCGACGTGATGCCGAACGACACCACCACGATGTCGCTGTCTTCGAGGTCCTGCTCCTCGAAGCTCACGATGTCATCGGCGTTCAGGCGAATCTTCTCCACCAGGCGCCGGACCAGCTGGTCTTGGCACTCGGCGTTGATGACCGGATAGCCCCGTTCGTCGTGGGTCAGGCCCGTCACGTGAATCCGATAGCCTTCGCCGGCCTTCACGATCTGGGGCACCAGGTCGGCCTCGGGCCGGAAAGGCAGATATTGGTCGGGCGGCAAGGTGGTGTAGCGCCGCGGGTAAATCTCGATCTCGGCCGCCGGCGGGATGACGACCTTCTCGGTCATGTGGCCCACGCACTCATCGCTCATCACGAAAACCGGCGTGCGATATTGCTCCGACAGGTTGAACGCCTCGACGGTCATCTCGAAGCATTCCTGGGGCGAATTGGGCGAAAGGGCGATCACCTCGTAGTCGCCGTGCGAACCCCAGCGCGCCTGCATCAGGTCGGCCTGACCCGGCAGCGTCGGCAAGCCGGTCGAAGGACCGCCCCGCTGGACGTTGATGAATACGCAGGGCGTTTCGGTGATGGCGGCCAGACCGACGTGTTCCATCATCAGCGAGAAGCCGGGGCCCGAGGTCACGGTCATGGCCTTCTGTCCGGCCCAGACCGCGCCTTGAAGGGCGATCGAGGAAGCGATCTCGTCTTCCATCTGAATGAAGGTGCCGCCCAACAGCGGGAAACGCTCCGCCATCTGCTCCACGATATCGGTCGAGGGGGTAATCGGATAGCCGGCCACAAACCGGCAACCCGCCGCCAGCGCCCCCTCGCAACAGGCCTCGTTGCCCGACATGAAATGGGGGCCCGTCAACACCCCTCGCGGATTCGCGGTCACCCGGGCTGGTCCATTTTTCGTGGTCGCTCCACGGGTGCTCATTTTCCGTTGTCCGTTTCCTGTGGCTTGGTCTCTTTCTTATCGTTGATCCGGACGCCGTAGATGGCGAAGTCGGGGCAGATGTGCCCGCAAATGTCACATCCCGTGCAGTTTTCGGGCTTCACCACTTCGGGGGGATGATAGCCTTTGGCGTTGAATCGCTCGGATCGTTCCAGCACGTGACTGGGACAGAAGGCGATGCACAACCCGCAGCCCTTGCACCGCTCCTCGTTGATGAAGACTCGGCCGCGTGCCTTGCGTGGCGCTGCCGCCGGTTTGGGACCAGCCGCCTTCTCACCCGGCACCGCACCTTCGGCCTGCGCTGTCATCGCCTTCTCACTCTCGGGTACTGTACCCATTTGGTCTTTCCTTTCTTCCATGCTCCTCCCGGCCAAGCCGGGCACAGCATGATTCCTCCTCAATCTCACGACGTTTGGGGGTTTGCCTGGAACGCGGGAAATCCTGGAGGAAACACGTTCGAAGTCTGATCTGGCCTTGTCGAAGGGTATGGTGGGGCCGATGCAAGCAATCCGCTCGCTCTGTCTTTCCCGGAACGCCCCGCGCGCCCCGTCCGATACTTCCGGCCCGGTTCTCACCGGCTCCCTCTACGATCCCGAGCGATCGGCCATGGCGTCGGCAATGTGGTCTTCGATGCGGCGCCAGAAGCCGATCACATCTTGACTCATTATGATCAGGTTATGGTATTTGCCCTCAAGATCGCGAACGTGGTTCTTCAGTGTCGCCTCTTGCTGAAATCCCAGCGCCGAAAACACGCGAAGGGCGCCTTGCTGGTCCTCCATCATTTCGGCCACCACTTTGTCCAGCTTGAGCACGAGGGCCAGGAAGAAAATCTCGCGCGCCAGAAGGCGGCCCAGTCGCTGCCGGCGAAACTCCGGGTCGGTCACCAAGCGAATCTCGCCCACGTGGGTGGACCAGCCATAGCGCGCCCGATGCAACGTGGCGTCGCCAATGATCCGCCCCTCGCACTCGGCCAAAATCGGGATCACTCGGTTGTAATCAAGCGTCTCGGCCCAGGCGCAGATCACATCGGGTCGCGTCACATCATCCTTCAGGAAAAGCCGGTCTTCCGGGGGGAGACGCCGGAAAAACTCCAGCAACTTCTGCTCATCCTCGCGCACCATCGGCCGCAAAGTGACCTCCTGACCGTCTTGCAGTTGGGCGCGCTTGGGGTAGTCGTTCAGTATCATAGTCCCTCACTCTTTCCCTGAGCCGGCGGTCGTTGTTGCTCAAACTTTCGGTCGAAAAAGTGCGAGCCGCCATCCACAACCTTAGGCAACCCAATTAAATAACCTACCCCCGGACCCCGTGACTGTCAATCTGTTTTGGACAAAATTGTCGGGCCGTCAAAGGCTGAACTACCATGACTTAGCGGCCTCTTTCCCG